>Ga0187846_10002384_pt1 | contig 10291 bp, 11 predicted proteins | sample TC_taG_FD_161473 | JGI IMG/M metagenome (GOLD analysis project Ga0187846, IMG submission 161473) | Biofilm microbial communities from the roof of an iron ore cave, State of Minas Gerais, Brazil - TC_06 Biofilm (v2) | ecosystem: Environmental > Terrestrial > Deep subsurface > Cave > Wall biofilm... | reverse complement strand
CTGATTTAGGAGGGCTAGAGACTGTCGATAACTCTCTTCAGCTCTTCAGCTTCTCTGAACGAGTTAAGCACTAGCGCCGCGTCGCTGGCGCGCTCCCACTCGCTGATCGCGCGCTCGGTTTCGCCGGCTTCGGTCCAATGGCGCGCAAGAACTTCGGGATGCGCCTCCTTCAGCGCGGGGAATTTTTCATCAATCGTAACTGCCAATTGACGGTGCAGTTCTTTGTGGCGGCTCTTGAGCAGCGCTTCGTAAGCCGCGTCTCGAATCAACGCATGCTTGAACTGATAGCTTGCATCTGGAGCGATGCCACGTACGTAGAGGAGTTCGGCATCGGTGAGTGTGCGCAAAGCGGCCTGCAGCTCCTCATCGGTCGTAGGGTGAACCGCGTGCAAGAGTTCGTAAGAAAACTCGTTTCCTATTACAGCGCCAACCTGAATAACCGCCTTCGCCGGCCCCAGGTGATCGAGCCGTGCCATTAACGAGTCATGCAGGGTCGCGGGAATTTCGCGGCCAGTGAGCTTTCCGGCTCCGCTTTCAAGCACTACCCTGGTCAGCTCCTCGACGAACAACGGCACCCCGCCGGTGCGTTCGACCACCACCTCCACACTCTCGCCGGCGAGAGCATTGCGCGCCGCTACCAGGGCCACCATCTCCCGCACGTTGCGCGAACTCAGACGGTTGAGTGTGAGTTGGCTGTGATGCGCGCGCATCGGCCACGGCGCGCGGAACTGAGGACGCGCCGTGTACAGCAGCATCAGCGGTACCGTCGCACCCTGCTCGGCGAGCAGTTGCAACAATTCGAGAGTCGATGGGTCGAGCCAATGCAGGTCTTCGACCACCATCACCAGCGGCTGCACCTTGGCTGCCCCCAATACCCACCACTCAGCACCGCAAGCAGCCGGCGGCGCTTCTGTTCGGCCGTCAGGTTAGATGCGGGATAGCGTTTACCCGCCGGCAGTTGCAATAGGTCGGCAATCAGCGGCGCGCTTTCGGGCACTGTCAGGCCGGCCGCAGCAAGTGCCCGCTCCACCCGTTCGCATTGCTCTCTGGTGTCGGCGGAGTTCCGTAATTCGAGCCATCGCGAGAGCATTTCGATGATTGCGTGAAACGGCGTGCTCTCGAAGAACTGCTCGCCTGGGCTTTCCATCCATATATGCCGGGCATCGCGAATGCGGTCGTGGAACTCGGCCACCAGGCGTGACTTGCCGATTCCCGCTTCGCCGACTACGACCACCAGCTGACCTTCACCGTCGCATGTTCGTTCCCAACGGCTGAGTAAGAGCCGCAGCTCTTCTTCGCGGCCAACGAACGGAGTGAGTCCTGTCGCCGCCGCAAGCCTGCCGCGGACGCCGGTTGGACGCATCACCTGGAAGACTTCCGGGGAAGTCGTAATTCCCTTGAGGGCGCGCGGCCCGAGCGGTTCGACAACGAACAGTCCCGAGATCAACCGATGCGTATCTGCGGTTATCAGGATCGTTCCGGGCGCGGCAGTCCCCTGTAGCCGCGCGGCTATATTTGGCGTCTCACCGAAGACGTCGGTCTCGTCGCCGGCGCCCACCACCACCGGACCGGAATCGATACCGATTCGTGCAGTGAGTTTTGGTCGTGCCGAGTTATGGTTGAGCTTTGAGATGGCTTCCAGAATTGCCAGGCCGCTTCGCGCGGCGCGTTCGGCATCATTTTCGTGGGCCTCAGGCCACCCGAAATAGGCCATGACGCCGTCGCCGAGATACTTGGCGACATGACCGCCGAATCGGGTTATCGCTTCGGCAGCGGCGCGATGGTAGCCGCCGACCATTTCGCGCCACTCTTCCGGATCGAGCTGAGCCGCAATCTCGGTCGAGCCCACCAGATCACAGAACAGCACTGTCAGATGGCGCCGCTCTCCACTTGGCGAGGCCACGACATGCGGCGTCTCATGAGGTCGCGGCGCCGGAGCGTCTCCTAACGCAGCCCCGCATTCGCCACAGAATCTTTCGCCCGGCTGGACGGGTGCGCCGCATTTTGGGCAGGAAGCAACCAGGGAGTTCCCGCAATTCGTACAGAATTTGCGGCCTTCTCGATTATCGCTGCCGCATTTCGAACAACGCATATCGCCCCACCCTGGTTGCGATGGTTTTGTCTCGTAAGTATGCCGTCTTTTAGGTCGTGTCGAAGCCTTGTGTAAGCCGGTTGTAGGCGTGACAGCACTGCGCTCGTCATGGCGGCGCATGCTTCTTGATCAGCCTGCGAAGTTCATCATGGCGCACAACCCTCTCAACATAACACAAAGTTGGGACTAGTTAGCTGCAGCCTGGTTTTATGAAGCCGTCCTCTTTGAGAGCCAATAGACTTATATGGGGGGAGCCTGCCCAAGCGCTTGTCGCAGTGGAGAAGACGATGAGCCTCGATCCGCGCCACCGCGACAATTATCGAGGGGCAGAGGGTTTGCCTACCAAGGCCTTGGGCGGTATCGGGACGCGACTGTTGCTTTCAAGCGCCACCTCACTCTTCATCCTGGTATCAATTACGACCACCTTGGTCTACGTTGACATCAATCTCCGTCAACCGGTGCAATCGTGGGCCGCGCGCCGCGCGCATTACGCGCAAGTCATCGAACGCGGTGGCTTCCATGTGAGCGTGCACCCTGACGATATCCAAATCCGCGGCGATTTCGCGTTTGTGCGGGGCGCACTTGAACCCATTCGTTCTGGAGTGACGGGAGACTCCGCGCGCACTGAACTTCGCTACCTGGAGATTGTTCGCCGCCAAACCGACAGCTCTTGGCAAGTTATGTGGGGAATGGATGGACCGATTCCGGAGTACACACCCGAATAAAGCAGTCCGCTCGTTCGATCTGCATAGCAATCAGTGTAAGTCAAAATCGATGCGTTTTGTTTCTTAACTATTGCGGGGCACCAAGGGACGCGGCAGTTCCGGATTCGCCCAAACCAGGCTGAAACAATTCGGGTTCGGTCGCGAGACCTGTGCGGCCCGGCTGCTCCGGGTTCCTGCCAGAGACCATTTCACTGGGTTGGTATTGTGGATATTGGCCGACCGCAAGATTGGGTTGCGCTTTTCCAGTGGCCTGAGTGCCTGCTGCTTTTGCCGTCTCCCCATATTTCTTTTCCAAGTCGCGCATATAGAGCACGATTTGCCATCGTTCGTTCGCTGACATCGCATCGTCATACGAGGGCATCCAGATACCGCCGTTGCGAATGTAGCCGAAGACATACCCGTCCGGGAGGTTGGTGCTGACGCCGGTCAGCAGGTTGGCCGGTTTGTGCTCCAGCAAGTGCACGACGCTACCATCGCCCTTGCCGAATTGACCGTGGCAAGGGGCGCAGACTGTTTCGAACAGAGCCCGGCCATGAGCAAGGTTCTCGGAAGTGGGCTGAAGCGGATTCTGCTCTCGGACCGTCATCAGTTCGAGCTTCATTGGCAGAATGGCGGCTGTGGTCGGCATTCCTGCGGGTTGGCCATGGTGGACATTGTAATGAATACCGGCTACCGGCAAGGTTCCGCTTGGCATCACACGCGGCGCAATTTCGAACGGCTGCACTGCAGCGCCCTGGAACATATCGGTGCTCCAGGGAAACGCGTACGTTCTCGAGGCACCGGTGACAACCGCGAAAGACACAGCGACGGCGGCTAAGATCTGCTTGGCGCAGGCCATCCAAACTTCATCCAAATCCCCCCTGCTTTTCTGCATTACGCCTGGTAACCTCATCTGACTCAGCCGGTTCGCGGCACAATAGCCGGTAGTGCGCGACTGATCTAGACCATCTTGCGGCGCTTAGATTACGACCGCGACCTACTTGACGACGACCTCGCCATTCATCCCGTCTTTTTCATGTGGCACGCACGTGTACTTATAGGTGCCGGGCACTTTAAAGGTATAGTCCCATGTCATGTCCGGCTTCATGAATCCGGAGTCGAACGGCTTCGCCCCCGGCGGCAGGGAAACATCGGAAGGTTTCAAAGCCATTGAAGGATCGCCGTCAACCGAATGCAGAGTCTTGGCGTTGTTGACCCATTGAACAGTTTGTCCCGCCTTGATTGTGATCTTATCCGGCAGGAATTTCGGCGGCTTATCACTCATCTTGACGACAACCGCCGGAGTGCTCGCACCAAAGGCGGGAAACATCGATGAGAAACCCAATTGCGCAGTAATCGCGATGGAAACGATAAGAGCGCAAACTACAGTAAACTTGAAAGAAAAGATCCGTGGTCTCGGGATCATGCTGTTGATATGACTGCCGGGATACCACACGTTGTATACTCCTTACCCTCGGCCGGAGCTCGTCGGGCCTTTAGCTCCGGTTATTTCTCGACAGTTGTTACGTTAGCGCAGCTTTTTGGGATAATCCAACACCCGGCGCGCGGCGGCCTACGAAGTCGAGTCAATCGCGTCCAGGGTCTGCAGGTAGATTATGAGAGTTCACTGGTGGCTGCGTTAAGGAATCGGCTGAATAGGGCGCCGCTGGAATCGAGTGCTACGTCGTAGAGCGAGGGCGTACGGCCGGGCACCAGGATTTGGTGACCTTCGTCAAGAAAGGCGTAGCACACACATAGCACCAGTGCAGTGTACGGCCGCCCGGCCATTGGGCCATGATTCAAGATCCAGAACAAAATACCGTAATTGGTAAAGTGCGCGGCTTTACGAATCAGGCCGTGCAGCATCATGATTGTCGGTTCAGAGACCCAGGGAAACAAAATATGCAGAATCGGCACAATCACCTTGGACGTGTTTGCTGCTGAAAATGCCGAAGTGGAGAGCACAAAAAGCGCAATCAGCCATAGAATCGTAGGCAGCCACAGTAACAGCCGGGGAACCGCGGTAACGGCCGTTGACCTGCTATTTCCCATCTTTAGACGCGCCAATAACCAACACTCTTTTCCCGCCACGCATGGTGAGCCTAGCCATGATAACCTACAAGGAACAGGTGGTCGATTCGGAATCGCCCGAGTGGTTTCTAGCAGGGTGCGGAAAAAGAAGTTTTGTGGGCAATGGCGCAGCTTCTCGTTCCGCACCCTGCAAAAAGATGGCTTCCTTCCTTTAGTTCTCTCCCGCTTGCGGGGGAGATTACAGAGGGGGAAAGCAGTCTGCGAAGCTTTTTCAGCAGCCTGCTCTAGTCGCACGGCCCGAACACGGCATCTCGGCCGGCACCCACTGCATCATGCTCTGACGCGCAACCTGGGAGAGTTCAATGGAACAGACCTACCATATTGCCCACGCGCAAGCCGTACCGGCTTGCACCGTTGTGATTTTTGGGGCTTCAGGAGATCTCGCGCGGCGGAAGTTGGTTCCCGCGCTGTATAACCTGCGAGCCTGCGGTAAAGAGATGGGTTCGCACGATTTTGCCATACTCGGCTTTGCTCGACGTCAGATGGCGGTCGACGGATTCCGCGAGCAAATGCGCGACGCAGTGGCCCGATACTCGCGCCTTGAACTGGACAACAATTGCTGGACCGACTTTGCCCCGCGGCTGGATTATTTGGGTGGGCTCGATCAACCCGCCGGATTCGAACGATTACGGACGAGGCTGGAGCAACTGGAGGCGACCCACGGTCTGCCGCCTAACCGTATCTATTACCTTTCGGTCCCGCCCGAGGCAATCAATGAAGCCGTTGCACGGCTCGAGCAGGCGGGACTCATCGCCAAACCTGGAGCCCCTCATTTTTCCCGCGTTGTGGTCGAAAAGCCCATAGGCCACGACTTGGAAAGCGCCCGCGAGACCAACCGGGCAATCCTGGGGCATTTCGCCGAGTCGCAAATCTTCCGCATCGACCACTACCTAGGCAAGGAAACCGTCCAGAATCTGCTAGTGCTGCGCTTCGCTAACACGATTTTCGAGCGGATGTGGGGAGCTCGAAATGTCGACCACGTTCAGATAACGGTAGCCGAAAGCGAAGGCGTGGGTTCGCGCGCGATGTACTACGACCCTGCGGGAGCACTGCGCGATATGGTTCAGAATCACATGCTCCAACTCCTGGCGCTGATCGCGATGGAGGCGCCGGTCTCGCTCGACGCCGAAGCTATTCGCGAGGCTAAGCTCAACCTCCTGCGCGCCTTGAGGCCGGTTCCCTCTGGTAAAGCAGCAACCCTGGTAGTACGCGGCCGCTATGGCACTGGAACAACTGATGGGCAACAGGTGCCTGGGTATCTGGAGGAGCAGGGTATCCCCCGGAATTCACGCACAGAAACCTTCGTCGCCCTCAAGGCATTCATCGATAATTGGCGATGGGCCGGGGTGCCATTTTATTTGCGTACCGGCAAACGGATCGGAGCGCGTGAAAGCCTGATTCATATTCAATTCAAAGACGTGCCGCGGATTTTGTTTAATTCGGCCGGGGTGCTGCCGGCAAACGCGCTGACCCTCAGAATTCAGCCAGACGAAGGATTTTCGTTCGGCGTGCTAGCCAAGCGACCAGGCTTGGGGGTGACAATTAGTCCCGCCCGAATGAATTTGCGTTATCAAAGTGAGTTCGAGGGACCGATGCCGGACGCTTATGAACGACTACTGTTGGACGTGATGGCGGGCGATCATACGCTCTTCGTCAGTGCCGCCTTCGTCGAGCAGTCGTGGGCTTTCGTACAATCAATCTTGGAACAGTGGGCGAGCGATTACTCAATACCGATGAACGACTATCCCGCGGGATCAATGGGACCCAGTGCTGCAGATGACCTGATTAAAGCAGACGGCCGGATGTGGTTGAATGGTGATCTAAGCCGACACTAATTTCGTCACATCCGAACATCAACTCTATACGTGATACAATTAAAGGAACGGAGAAAGCGGAATTACGGAGTGGACTGGCGGCAAAGATTGTACTGAACTCCGTCGCAACCTGGAGGCCCTAAGATGAATCGATCACCCGTTTTTATCCTCGGTGGAGCGCAGAGTGATTTCGCCCGCAACTGGAACAGAGAGGGCAAGCATTTTGCCGAAATCATGCGTGAAACGGTGATCGCGGCTCTCGAAAGCTCAAAGATCAAGCCCAGTGCGATCCAGAGCGCGCATGTGGGTAACTTTGCGGCCGAGCTTTATGCTCGTCAAGGTCAGCTCGGTGCATTTTTTCTCGAAGTCGACCCTGCGTTCGCTGGCCTCGCCACCAATCGTCATGAGGCGGCATGCGCTTCCGGCTCGATCGCCATCATGGCCGCATCCGCAGAAATCGAAGCCGGCCGTTATGACGTCACCGCCGTAGTCGGGCTGGAACAGATGAAGACGGTCGACACGGCAACTGGTGGTGATTTTCTCGGCACCGCTGGTTGGTACGAACGTGAATGTAAAGGCAAGGACTATCCGTTCCCGCGGCTTTTCGGACGCCTCGGCGACGAATACGACAAGCGTTTCGGCCTTAAAGCAGAGCATCTGGCCCATATCTCATCGGTAAATTATTCGAACGCGCGGCGTAATCCTCTCGCTCAGACGCGCAGTTGGCCGGCTGTCGAAAACGACCCCCAGCAGCGCAGCAAGTTCAACCAGGTGCTGGCCGGCAGGATAAGGGTAGGAGATTGCTCGCAAGTCACTGATGGCTGTGCCGTTCTGTTGCTGGCGTCAGAGAAATACGCAGCCGGCTATGCGAAGCTACACGGGCGCAAGTTGGAGAGCATGCCGCGGATTCTCGGCTGGGGCCATCGCACTGCTTACATGGAATTCGACAAGAAGATCGCCGAGAGCGAAAACGACCCCTACGTCCTGCCACACACTCGGCGCGCGATTCTGGACGCATTCCAACGTGCGCAGGTTAATTCTGTCTGGGACCTCGACGGGATTGAGACTCACGACTGCTTCACCACGTCAGAGTATATGGCAATTGATCATTTCGGATTGACCAAACCTGGGGAATCGTGGCGGGCGATTGAGGAGGGAGTCATCGAGATGGGAGGCAAAATGCCGATCAATCCCAGCGGGGGCCTGATCGGTGTGGGCCATCCGGTCGGCGCAACCGGCGTGCGGCAGATGCTGGACTGTTACAAACAGGTAACTGCGACTGCGGGCGACTATCAACTCGACGGCGCAAAGCGTTTCGCGATGCTGAATCTCGGAGGCAGCGCCACCACAAGCTGCGCTTTCGTTGTCGGCATCTAGGCCCTGAAAGTCCCGAACCTCGAAGCCGACCGGTAGGAAACACGCCAAGGGCGGATGGCGGAATGTATCTTCCTGAAATCGGTCAGCTGGTACGAAGACCCGTCAAAAACGTTCCTGCCGATATCTGCGACAACTGCGCCGAATAGTACCGTCGCCGAAAAATTGCTACAGCAAGCGGAGGTCGCTATCCAAGCGGGCGCCGAGCTGGAGGTTTTACGCTTCTGTAACGATCAAAAGACGTCGGACGCGAGAAATTGTCTGGCAGGCTCATGAGTGGGATCTGCGCCACGCTGCATCGGGTGTGTTCGGGCCTGCGTCTTTTCAGCTTCCCCTTTGACGAGAGGATGATCCCGTTAAACGGGATCTACGTCTTGTTCGAGGAAGGCGAACGAGCCCACGGAGAAAGGCGCATCGTCAGGGTGGGCACGCACACCGGGAATAATCAGTTGCGGTCCAGGCTGAGGCAGCATTTCATTGACTCGAACAAAGATCGCAGTATTTTTCGGAAGAACATCGGTCGGGCGCTGTTGAACCACAATCATGATCCTTTTCTTGCCCAGTGGGAACTCGACCTGACAACTAACGAGGCTAAGAGAAAGCATGGTGGCACGCTGGACCTTGAGAAGCAGTCATTCGTCGAGCAGCGGGTCAGCGAATACATTCAGCGGGCCTTCCGGTTTATTGTCTTCGCCGTTGAGAACAAAGCAATGAGGCTCGACTTGGAGGCCAGAATCATATCGACTGTTTCTTTGTGTCGGGAATGCGGCCCTTCGGAGGGCTGGCTCGGACTCGACTCTCCTAAAACCAAAATCCGAGAAAGCGGATTATGGCTGGTCAACGAGCTCTATGGAGAACCGCTGTCAGACACTGACTGGCCTAAACTCGGGTGTGCTCATCGCCGGGAGCATTTGGCGTGACGATTCTGGAAAAGTACCTGAAACAGTGCCTGAACGATTTTCGCGAAGTTACAGAGCAAAAGTACGGGACCCCGTGTGATTTCGATGCAATCGAGGCGTCAGTCGCGTCGCTTGGGGAACAGAGGCCGCTCACCTATGAGGAGTTACGCGTTTTCCAATCCCCAGATCAGGTGTGGTTTCAAAAGCATTGGCAACTCCCTCCCGAGGATAATGTTACAAGAGCACTAAAGGGACAAAACTTCGATTTCCGAAATCTCCCGAACAAGGAATCGGATCTAATTGGCGCCCTTCTTGGGGTCTTCCAGCATATAGAACTCGTCTCCATAATTCTTCGCTTCGTCAAGCCAGACTGTTATGGCATTGTAAGCCCACCAGTTGAAAGAATCTTGGACGTGCGCCACGGTGGCAGTACGGTCAAAACATACTTAAACTACCTTCGAGACCTTCGCGAAGTCCGTCGCTACCACCACTTCAAGCGCACTGCCGATGCTGACATGGCGCTGTGGGTCCTTCATGAGCGCTACAGCAGCAAGCCGGAGGATCCAATATGGAGAGCCTATGAGGCGGACCCATTCATGCTCCGGTTACGGGCCAAAAACCTGATGACACACTTCCTGAACGGGAGCATTCCTTATCCAGAACTTGCTAATGCACTTTCGGAGACCGACCGCAGACTAGCGGCTCAAATCGCGGGCATCGCGTTTGAACAGAAGGTGCGTCAACAAGCAGCCCGTGACCTGCGCGAGAGTGGGGACGATAAAGACCTGAGCGCTCTCATTGATGAATTTCGTCGTGTGGGACTGATCGATCGCGGTACTTGGGAAGAGTGGCATGAAGCGCGCCGCGTCCGCAACAAGGCCATTCACGAGAACCTAGCACCGACCCTCCCAAAAGTCGAAGCCCTCCTAAAGGTTCTCCACGTACGCAAATACTAAATGGGCAGAAGGCCGGCTCGGGATGGGATAAGCACGATGACCATCCTACCCTCTGGATTCAGACATAAAGCTTCGGGCGAAGAAAACTGCCGGGCCCGGATGCAGGAACGCCGCCCCGCTTGAATCTGTAAGGTGAAGCTGACTGTGAACTACGCGACGACTACCCCGTCCTGAGCCGCTCGTACACTATACTGGGAATTTGGGGTATCCGAATGTTGCTACGGTCATGACACGTGCTTTGTCAACTCTGCAGCACGCCCGCGGTAATCTGACTAAGCGATTTCTTCTACGCGTATGGCTCCCGCTGATTGCGCTCTCTTATTTCGGAACTCTGACAATTGCGGCGCGATTGTCTCCGCAG
>Ga0187846_10002383_pt1 | contig 10295 bp, 8 predicted proteins | sample TC_taG_FD_161473 | JGI IMG/M metagenome (GOLD analysis project Ga0187846, IMG submission 161473) | Biofilm microbial communities from the roof of an iron ore cave, State of Minas Gerais, Brazil - TC_06 Biofilm (v2) | ecosystem: Environmental > Terrestrial > Deep subsurface > Cave > Wall biofilm ... | reverse complement strand
TCAAGACTTCAAAGCGCGTCTCAAATCAGATTTAGAAAGGAGAGCAACGATGGCCAGCGCAACACCGGTAGGTGGAAAGCTGTCGAACAAAGAAGAATCAAAGCAGACAGGATACATTCCCGAAGGTTTTCATACCATCACGCCGTATCTGATCGTGGCAGGAGCAGCGCAGTTCATCGAGTTCCTGAAAGCGGCGTTTGGCGGCATCGAACGGGGTCGTGTGCCGGCGCCGGGCGGCAAAATCATGCACGCCGAGGTGGCCGTCGGCGACTCGATGATCGAATTGGCCGACGCGAACGAACAGTATCCTCCGGCGCCGACGGCAATTCATTTGTACGTCCCGGATGCAGACAGCACCTACCAGCGAGCGATCCAAGCGGGTGCGACTTTGCTTCGTGAAATCGCAGACCAACCCTATGGTGACCGCGAAGGAAGCGTGAAAGACAAATTCGGCAACCATTGGTACATTGCTACGCCGAGGGGATGGACACCAAGCCAAGCGCTCCGCGCGGTACAGCCCTATCTGCATCTGCACGGCGCGGAAAAGATGATTCCATTTTTGCGAGATGCTTTTGGCGCAGAAGTGGAAGGCGGCGTAGCAAAATCGCCGGAAGGCGCCGTGCTGCACGCAACGATCCGGATCGGCGATACCACGCTGGAGCTCGGGGAGGCTCACGCCGAATTTCAGCCCATGCCCTGCCATTTGCATTTGTATGTTCCGGACACGGATGCGATGTATCAGCGAGCTCTGCAGGCAGGAGCGGCCTCGATCTCCGGACCGGAGAACAAGCCTTATGGCGAGCGCGGCGCGGGCGTCCGAGATCCCTTCGGCAATAGTTGGTTCATCGCGACGTACGGTACAGGCGCGAAGACATAGAAGCGAGGAAGCGTAGGCACAAATCCGGGAAACTAACCTGGCATTTGGGCCTCATGTGATTCGAATGAGGACGGCTGCATCATGCCTTTTGTGCTTGCGCCCGTTGCAGCAAAAAACAGGAATGGCTCTTAATGACGAGCCATGCCTCACGCCCTGGCGAGAGCGCGAGGGCATCGCACGCTCCCGGCGTCAGATCCGCCAGGAACTGTGCGCCATCGCTTTCCACCTGCGCCACGACGCGCGTCCCGGTTTGCTCGAGTGACGCGATGTGCCCGTAAATCACATTTCGCGCGCTCAACAGCACGGGTGGCGCCGCCGCCAGCAAAATGTCTCCAGCGCGAATCGCGATGCGAACGGCCGCGCCTGGGGCAGAACGCGCCAGCGGCACTTCCAGTTCCACTGAACTTCGCACCAGCCGGCAAGTCATCGTGCCGCTGGATTCGTTTACTGCGGTCACATTCGCGTCGAAAATGTTTTCGAATCCGGCAATCTGTGCGACGGTTTCGTGCTCTGGCATTTGCAGCACTTCATGCGGAGAGCCCTGGGCCAGCACGCGCCCCTCATCAATCGCGATCAGGCGCTCGCCAAGCGCGAACGCCTCACGCTGGCTATGGGTGACGTAGAGCACCGGAATCCGCCGCCGTGCGTTCCAAGCGCGGAGGTCTTCGATGATGTGCGCCTTGGTTGCAAGGTCAAGCGCTGCCAGCGGTTCATCCAGGAGCAAAGCGTGAGGCTCCGTCACCAGTGCCCGCGCAAGCGCCACTCGTTGGCCTTCGCCACCGGAGATCTGCGCGGGCCGGCGTTCGGCCAGTGGCGCAATGCGAAAAGCTTCGAGCAATTCCCGCACGCGCTGCTGTCGCTCCGAGTCTGAAACGTGGCCCAGGCCGTATTCCACATTTCTCTGAACACTCAGGTGGGGAAAGAGCGCGAGCGACTGGAATACGTAGCCGACCCGGCGGCGCTCAGCAGGTACTTGAATGCCCGCCGCAGAATCAAGAAGGACCTGATCGTTCAATACGATGCGCCCTGCGTCTGGGCGAGTAAGCCCTGCAAGGCAGTCGAGAATCGTTGTTTTGCCCGCCCCCGATGGGCCGAAAAGGATGGTCACGCCGGGCGGCACTGTCAGCTCGACGTCCAACCGAAAACCACGCGAGCGGGCAGCAGGAAAATCATTGCGGATCCGCGCGGTCAGGATCGTGTGAAGCGGGGCAATCATGGTTTCCTGTCAGAGGTTGGCCACTGGAATCGCGCTTTGCGATTCAATCCGTAGATCAGTGAGAGGACGACGAACGAGAAGGCCAGCAGCGCGAGGGCGGTTTGGTTCGCCGCAGAATAGTCAAGCGCCTGGACTTGGTCGTAGATGTCGATCGAAGCGGTGCGCGTGACGCCGGGAATGTTGCCGCCCACCATCAAGACCACGCCGAATTCTCCCAGGGTATGCGCGAAGCTAAGCACGAAACCGGTGATAACACCCACGACCGAAAGTGGCAGCGTCACTCGGAAGAACGTCCGCATCCGGCTGACTCCGAGCACTGAAGAGGCTTGTAGAAGCTTCGGGTCCACCGCGGTGAAGGCGGCGGCAAACGGCTGTACAGCAAACGGCAAACTATAAAGCACCGAAGCCACCACCAAGCCCTGGAACGTGAACGGAAGCGTGCTGCCGAATAAAGACTCCCATGAACGGCCAAAGGGGCTTCGCGGTCCGAAAGCCACCAACATGTAGAATCCGAGCACGGTCGGCGGCAACACCAGCGGCAGCGCGACAACCGCCTCCGCGAGAAACTTCCATCGCCAGCGCGTGTGCGCCAGCCAGTACGCGATCGGCAATCCCACTGCCAGCAGGATCAAAGAGACCACAGCAGCGAGCTTGAGCGTTAACAAAATGGCTGACCAGTTCACTTTGTCTTGGCCGCCTCCGCCGGCAGGCTGAAGCCGTAACGGCGCATGAGTTCCACCCCGGCGGGACTTTTCAGATAATCCAAAAAGGCTCCTGCCCCTTGTTTGTTTTGAGAGGATTTCAAAATCACCGCACCCTGCTCGATGGCAGGATGCGCCGATTCCGGTATTTCCCAATACTCTCCTTTTTCCTTCATCGGGGGAGCAACAGCCAGGGAGAGCGCAATGATGCCGATATCTGCGCCGCCGCTTTCCACGAATTGCGCTGTCTGCGAAATATTCTCTCCGAACACCAACTTGTCTTTCACTTTCTCGTACACGCCAAAATGCTCCATAGCCGCCACTGCGGCGCGGCCGTAGGGGGCATGCCGCGGGTCGGCGATGGCGATCCTTCGAACCGAGGGCTGAAGTAGCGCCTTCATCTCCCGCCCAACTACGTCAATCTTCGACTCCCGCGGAACCCACAGAACGATACGCCCAACGGCATACTGGCAAATCGTACCTGGCTCGGCCAACCCAGCCGTTTCGAGCTTTCGCGGATACTCGATATCGGCGGAAAAAAACAAATCGAACGGCGCGCCATTCTGAATTTGAGCATAGAAATTACCTGAGGAACCGAAGGACAACCGCACTTTCTGGCCGGTCTTCTGTTCGAAGCCCGCGGCTATTTCCGGAAAGGCAGAATTCAAATCGGCGGCTGCGGCGATCGTCAGCTCGCGCGGAGCGGCTTGAGCAGACAGCAGTACAATCAATAAAATGGGAATCATAGGCGCAACTCCTACACGCGGCGGCCATCTTTTGGCCGCACCGAGTCAGGGCAGACGTAATCTGCGCGGCATCCGCCGCTTGGATCGCAGTATCTCTCATTTGGGTTAGACAATATACTATGCTTCGAACTGTTATTTGACTATAGTTTTGTGCATATTCGGCTGCCTTTGGGCGAGCCGCTCAGATCAGAGCAAGCTGGAGTGTGGTGGAATTGAAGTGCCCGGGGTGGCGGTCAAAGTTTACCTAGGTTGAGAAAAGGACTCGATGCGACGGACGTGGCGGCTTCTTGGCCAAGCACACGACGAGTGAGGGGCTCTAGAGGACCGCAGCGCTAGACGTACCCCTCCGAAATCCCCGCTCGACAGCGGCGGCTTCGTTTGGGGACGAAACTAGAGGTGAGCTACGATCTTATAGAGTGTGTATGCCAGCTTAACTAGCCGGTATGCTCTAGATGCGGCCTTCCCAAACTTCCCGAGGACACGGTTGGTGTCGTCCAGGAACTTGAGAAGTCTTTTCGTTCTCATAGGTTGGACTTCAAACGGGACGGCTTTAATACGACTACGATTACCCGGTAGTTTAGATACCTTTGGTGGGTCTTTGTTTTTCACGGGAGAGGAGTAGGGTTCTTTCGGCGGTAAATAAAAAAGCCGCGCATTCGTGGCGGCTCGGAGTTCCAAGACCGTAATTATGTTCCTAACTATAAGGGATAGAGTCTTAGTTTATCCCGTACATGTCGTTGAAAACAAGGGCCAAAGATTTTCGGACAGGATCACTTATCATCAAACTGGGCGGTTGCTCCTCCGAAGCACTCCGCCAAATCTTCCCGGCTCATCTTTTCCTCGGCCCACCAATAATCATCGCTACCGCTTTCTTCTTTTAATTCCAAAAGGCGGTCGTACAGGCCCCGATACAACATCCCGTACTCCGCGGAGCAGCCAGCACCTTGTTTCCGCTTCAGTTCCATCATTCTCTTGAGCAGTTTCGCTTGAAACAGGTTCACCAAGTTGGTCACTTGCGACTTGCTAACACCAATTGCCTGCCCCGCCTGACGTACGGTGCAGCCATCTATTCGTAAGGCAATGAACGCCGCACGTTCCTGTGCGCTGCCCACCGTCGCCAGCTCTGGCACCTGCAAAAACGCCCTGAGTAATTCCGGGGCTTTCATATGCGGCAAGGTCGAATGTGAGTAGCAATGAAGTTCGCAAATTGCGGCAGGGCCTCGACCTGTCCAGGACTCAGATCGCGCTCACTGTAAAAACCTGTTGATGATGCGGTGATAAAGGACTCTTGCTGATTGCCGCACTGGCAGTCGTAAAGGAACAAACCTTTTCTCTTCATGACCTTCGTGAAAATGAAGGTTCGTCCGCCAATCTTTTTCTCCCAGGTCTTCTGGGGAGTAACAGGTATGCCGTGCCTGAAGCCGATCTCTTCCTTGGTCATGTGCCGGTTTCCTTACGCCGATGGCCAACGGTTATATTAGACGAAAGAAAAGCGAAGAGCAATGGCTCTTGCGAGGGGTAGCTGCTTCAACCAGCAAATCCTTAACCGTCCCGCTCACTCTGCGCCGAAACGGTTGTGCGCAGTCTCCAAGCTTGGCCGGGTGAGAAACTGCAGGTCGAGTTCTTTTAAGGGCGCCGGGGGTCCTTCTGGACGGTTCGGGCAGACTCGGTCCAGTAGGTGATCCAACCAAAGGTCTTTGAATTGATGGTGCCCGGGGTGGGGGTCGAACCCACACGTCCCGCGAGGGACAGGGGATTTTAAGTCCCCCGCGTATGCCATTCCGCCACCCGGGCGTAGGTATGCAACATTATGCCAACAAGATTGCTCGCGAGCTAGGCGTAGGCGTGCGAACAGTCCGTGCGACAGCGAAGGATAGATTCGTCGGCCAGGTCACAAAAAACTGTTAAGTCGAATCTTCGCAGTTCGGAGTTCAGCGCACCCGAATCGGCAGCTCGATAGTCTGCTCTTCAATGATGCCGGGTGCGGCAGCCACGTTCGCACGCATTCGGAGGTCTTCGGGCCGCGTTTCCGTCTCGAATTCGTAGGTCTCCCCGATCGCGACTAGCTGTATGGCCTTCCCAAGGGTCTGTTGCGACGGAGGCAACGCCATCCCATCCTTGCTTACAGCGCGCCACGTCAGGCTCTTCGAGCCGGAGTCAAGGATAAACGTGACCGGCAAATTGGGGCTAATGTTGATCAGACGCAAGTGGTATGTCTTGCCTGCCCGCCACTCCAACGGTGCCGGCGTCTTGGTGCCGTTCACCAGCAACACGTTCGTTTCGCCAGGCGCGCCGGCGGCAATAAAGGTCTGCTCCGAATCGGGCTGGTACTTGCCCGGCTCGACCACCAGCAAGGGCCCGTGCAGACCTCCCTGCAGTTGCTCGATGTCGTGCCAGTGAGTGTGGTAGATGAAGGTCCCGGCACGCGGCGGCGTCATGCGCGCCATGAATTCTCCTCCTGGCGGGATGAGCGGAGTCAGCCGCTTCCCCATCCCTGTGAAGTTGGGGACGCCATCGTAGTAACTCTCCAGCTCCATGCCGTGCCAATGGATAGAGGTCGGCTCCGCCAGATGATTCACCACCGTGATTTCCGCGGCTTCGCCGCGCCGCAGCACGATGGGCGGTCCTTCCAAGTCCTGCGATTCCAACCTTTCTTTTCCCTCGAGCAGACTTAGCTTTACCTCCAGCGGATTCGTACGCTTTTCGTCGATGACCAGCGTGAGCCTGCGCGCTTGGCGGTACGCCGCTTCTTTGTTGGCGGACGGCCCGAGCACATCGAGCGCCATCACCAGCCCCACCATGTCGGAGTGCTGGTGACCGCTGACGGGGTTCTTTCCCTGGATGGCGCTCAACGAGGACTTCGGATCTAGGTGTGCCATAAGGTGACAATGGAACAGCCAATGACCGGGCGTTTTCGGTTGCCATATCGTCGCCATGGTGTGGCCTTGGAGCAGCAATTCCGTGACCACCCTAGGGCGCAACTCCGGCGTGAGTGGCTGGTAACTTTCCCCATCTCCGCGGTTTACTACCTGGTAGTAAGACCCATGCATGTGCATGGGGTGGAACCCCGCCGTGGTATTGATCCACCGCCACCGTGCCCGCTCTCCCACATGAAACGACAATCTTTCGGTATATGGCCAGGATTTGCCGTTGATCACGCCGAATTGCTTGAGACCTTTCAAGTGCTCCCGGTCTTCCCAACTGCGCCACAGGCCGATTACGAACACGCGGTCTGAAGGCTGGCTGCCGCGCTCGTCCACAATGAAGGCGCCGGAAAGCTGCGACCATTCAGCCAAGCGCTGTACGAGTGCAGCGCCAGGCGGGCCGGCCCAGTAGTAGTAGGTGCCGGGGAGCCCGGCGGAAAAATCGAATTTGTGCTGCTCCCCTGCGGTCAGCACGACTGGCTCGTCCTTGCTCCCTCGCGGACTAAATCCGTGCACCGCGATCGGAACCCCAAGCACATTGCGCACGTTGGCTTGGATTCGCGTCCCTTCCGGAACTCGAATCAGCGGACCAGGAATAGCCGGCGCTTTCCCCTCCTCCGCAAACGCGTAGACGGGGATGTGGGGCCCGTTCTCAGCCTCCGGGTGCCACTCTCCCTCGGTCACCACCAGATTCAGGGTGAGCACCTGACCCTTCATGACGCCGCTGCCGCGGGTGTTACCGTGTGTGGCAATCTCTGAGATTTGATCGGATGCGAGGCCAGCGGGAGGGAAACAAAACAGGACCAGCAGGGACACGCAGACGCTTCCCCCGCTTGCGCCTGTAAACATCGGACCTCCGCCCTCTGAAGCCCACATCTTGGTAGGGTTGCTGAACTGCGGAGATGGTACGCGCTGAAGCGAGCGAAGTCAATTTTGAGGAGTTGGAGGTAGCGTCAAGAGTTTTGTGTAAATTCGGGAAGGGGTTTCCCTTCCCAGGAGCGGTTCAGGTGACTGATCACGCCGAACACGATGCGATCGCAGCTCGCCGGATTGGTGAAGCTGAACATCGGTCGAGTGCGGCTGCGGCGCCGGGGCTTGGTGCGCCGGCGCAAGGCGGTGCGCGGCTTATCCCTTTATGCAATCTCCAACCGCGGGCGTCAGCGGCTCGCTTGGCCCTTCGGGAGTATTCGCAATGAGGGCCGCACTCTACGACCGTGTCAGCACTCACGTGGGGCAGAGCCCGGAGATGCAGATCGCCGAGCTCCGTGACTACTGCCAGCGGCGCGGCTGAGAAATTGCCGGCGAATACGTGGGCGTGAGCGGAGCAAAAGAGCGTCGGCTTGAGCTCGACCGTTTGCTGGTGGAGTGCCGCAAGCGCCGCGCGGATGCCGTGGTCGACTATCGCTACGACCTCTTCGCGCTACTTGACTCACTTGCAAGCGCAGCCTAGCATCGTGCGCCAGAGGCAGTCCCCCCATGATTGGCCAGACCGTTTCGCACTACCGCATCCTCGGAAAGCTTGGTGGGGGCGGGATGGGTGTGGTTTATGAAGCTGAGGACTTAAGTCTCGGTCGTCACGTTGCACTGAAGTTCCTCCCGCAAGAATTGGCTAAAGATCGACAGGCGCTGGAGCGTTTCCAAAGAGAGGCTCGCGCCGCCTCGGCTCTCAATCATCCGAACATCTGCACGATTCACGAAATCGGCCAGCAGGATGATAGGCCCTTCATCGTGATGGAGCTGATGAAGGGACAAACCTTGAAGCATTGCATCAAAGGGAACCAGCTGCCGCTGGAGAAGGTTTTGGAGCTGGCGGTTCAGATTGCGGATGGACTGGATGCCGCCAATGCCGAGGGCATCGTCCACCGGGACATCAAGCCGGCGAATATCTTCGTGACCACGCGGGGCCAAGCGAAAATTCTCGATTTCGGTTTGGCGAAACTTGCCCCAGTCGGTCAGAGCGTTAGCGTTTCCGCCATGCCCACCGCGGCGACCGAAGTTTTGCTGACGCGGCGGGGGACAACGATTGGCACAGTCGCCTACATGTCCCCGGAACAGGTGCGTGGTGAAGAACTCGATTCGCGCACTGATTTGTTTTCTTTTGGGGTTGTGCTCTACCAAATGGTGACTGGGGTCTTGCCGTTCCGAGGCGATACGTCCGGTGTTCTCACTGAAGCGATTCTGAACCGCGCTCCGGTGCCGCCGGTGCGGGTGAATCCCGATGTGCCATCCGAACTGGAACGCATCGTCCACAAGGCGCTGGAGAAGGACCGCAAGCTGCGCTATCAATCCGCCGCCGACATGCGCACAGATTTGCAGCGGCTCAAACGCGATACGGAAGCCGCCAAACTGCTAATCCCCGCACAAGGAAGCATCGCTGTTCGATCGGAGACAGGTCCTTCAGAAGGGATTCTTGGGGCAGACGAGGTAGGCCTGAAGAGTGACATAAGCAAAGGGACCCGCCGCTGGTGGCTGGTATTGGCGAGCGTTGCAGTCGCCATCCTAGGTCTGGCGATTGCAGTAAGCGTTTGGTTTCAGCGGACGGAGTACTTTTGGCGAAATCCCATTGTTGACGCGCGATTTCAGAGAGTCACGGACTTCGAAGGAGTGGCGGAGGCCGCTGCGGTATCGCGTGACGGTCAATTCGTGGCCTTTCTGTCGGACCGGGACGGGCCGATGGACATCTGGGTTACCCAGATCGGTTCAGGACAGTTCCACAACTTGACCGACGGGAGCATGCCGGACCTCCCCAACGCATCGCTCCGCACCCTGGGGTTCTCGCCCGACGGCTCTCTCGTTACGTTTTGGCGTCGCAAGCAAGACGGCTCAAGCGGCGGGGACATCAGCGTCTGGGCAGTGCCAACGCTTGGCGGACAGCCGAGGCCCTACCTTGAAGGCGTGGCCGAGTACGACTGGTCCCGCGACGGCTCGCGACTCGCTTACCACACGCCCGGACCCGGAGACCCGCTGTTCGTGTCAGACGGCACCCGGCGACCGGGGGATCGCGCCATCTTCACTGGGCCTGCCGGGCTGCACTGTCACTTTCAGGTGTGGGCGCCTGACACGGCATTCATCTACTTCGTCCAGGGTTCCCTTCCGGACAAATTGGACATCTGGCGCATCCGTCCGACCGGCGGGACCCCTGAACGAATTACGTCGCACTTTGGGCGTGTGATTTATCCGGTGCTGTTGGATCGGCGCACGCTGATGTACCTCGCCAGCGATCCCGATGGTTCGGGGCCGTGGCTTTACAGCATGGACGTCGAGCGCCGCATTCCCCACCGGCTGAGCACTGGCCTTGACCGGTATACGTCGCTGGCGGCCAGCGCTGATGGCCGCCGCCTGGTTGCCACGCTTGCAAGTCCTAAGAGAACACTTTGGCGCTTGCCGATCGCAGAATCACCCGCTGAGTCGCCGGCTGCTGCGCGAATCTCGCTGACGACCAGCACGGGGTTCTCCCCACGACTGGGTCCAAATTATCTTGTGTATGTTGCTGCGACCGGCACGAGCGAGAGTATCTGGAAGCGCGCGAACGAAACCGACACGGAGCTTTGGAGTAGTCAGGGAGCGCGAATCTTCGGCGGCCCGGCAATCTCCCCCGACGGACGGAATATCGCATTCTCGGTCCGGCAACACGGCCAGACGCTCTTGTACGTGATGCAGGCCGACGGCACGAATGCCCGGATTGTGGCCGATTCGCTCGACCTGCAGGGCGCTCCCGCGTGGGCGCCTGACGGCCAATCTATCACTTCAGCAGCAAACGATCACGGCATCCCGCGCTTGTTCCGCGTGCCGCTTGACGGCCGCTCCCCCGCTCCTTTTGTCCAGGACTAT
>Ga0187846_10002382_pt1 | contig 10296 bp, 8 predicted proteins | sample TC_taG_FD_161473 | JGI IMG/M metagenome (GOLD analysis project Ga0187846, IMG submission 161473) | Biofilm microbial communities from the roof of an iron ore cave, State of Minas Gerais, Brazil - TC_06 Biofilm (v2) | ecosystem: Environmental > Terrestrial > Deep subsurface > Cave > Wall biofilm ... | reverse complement strand
AAGGCTAGAAGCCAGCCTTTGACGGTCGTCGAGTTCCCGGAAGAGCGCGATCGCCTGCCGGTAATAGGCGGATGCTTGCAGCAGATCGCCCCCAAGAGTAGCTGTCATGGCCAGCAGGTCATATGTTTCGGCCAGTCCATGCTGATCATGCTCCTGCTGAAACAGTGCGAGCGCCTCCTGGTGGTAGCGCAGCGCTTCGCGGGGCTGTTCGACATTCACATGCCAGTTGCCCACGCGATTGAGGCTATGAGCCAGGGTGAGCGAATCGTCCATGTGACGGGCCAGTGCCAGTGCCTGCTGAAAATAGGTCCCTGCCTGGGCGTAATCGCGGCCTGTCCAGAGGAAGCCTGTGTCACTCAAGGCCTGCCACTCCGCCCTGCGGTCCCCAGCACTCTTGGCCATCTGCAGGGTGGTCTCATAATCCAGGCGCGCCTGCTCAAAATCACCCAGCGTTTCGTAAGCCCGTCCACGAAGACGATAGAGCGAGGCCGTGGGGGGAACCAACCCCCGCTGTGCGGCATCCATGGCGCGTGTAAACTGCTCAGTGGCAGCACGCGGCGCGTACAAGGCTAGGGCTTGCTCTCCGGCACGCTGCCCATACTCCAGCGCTTTCTCCCAGGCCCCTGCTTCATAGAAATGATAGGCCAGATCCGCCAGGTGCGCATCATGCAGGTGTGGGAGTGAGGGCCCTTGCAGTCGCCCTGGGTCGTAGAGCCGTTCCATCGTCTCGGCAATGCTGCGATGGAGTGCCTTTCGTTCACGTACCAGCAGGTCGGCATACACTGCCTGGCGTGTCAACGTATGGCGGACGGCAAAGCGTTCTTCTGATTCCTCGACAACCAGCTGAGCGGCGATGAGTTCTTTGATCGATTGGAGCAACTGATCCTCGCCGTCGTGCGTCATTTGCTGAAGTAAATCAAAATCGAAGCGGCGGCCGGCGACTGCTGCCAGGGTCAAGACGTGCCTGGCAGGCTCGCTCAATCGATCCGTACGCTGCTGTACGGCATCCTGCACGCTGCGCGGGATGTGCAATTCACTGAGTGACTTTCGATCCCAGCGCCCGTTCTCGAAAAAAATGTCTCCTGCCATCAGGAGCGACTTGAGGATCTCTTCGACGAAGAACGGATTGCCCTCCGTGAGCGCATAAATGGGATCAGGTAGTTCTAAGCGAGCTGAGCGCGGAAGCGCGAAGATGGCACGCACCATCGCATCGACACCGCTTCGTGTGAGAGGCGCGAGCGGGATCTCCTGGGCCAGGCGTTCGCGATCCAACTGCGCCAGGGAATGTTTGAAGCTTGGGCGCACCTCGTCACTACGGTATGTCAGCAGGAGAAGGAGGGGCTGAGCAGGACAGCGCCGTGCCAGGTAATGGAGAAATTCCAGGCTGAGATCGTCGCTCCAGTGGATATCTTCTATGATGAGTAGCACCGGTCGCTTGACGGACTGATTGATGAAGAATTGCGCCAGGGCAGTGAAAAGCAAACGTTTCTCTTGCTCAGGATCAGGCGAGGAAACCGGCGCAAGATCAGGCGGCAAGGGGGCGATATCGGGCAATAGTTGATGCAATTCACGCGCAAAAGGAGCCAGGTCGGAGGCAAGCGCTTCTGCTAACTGCCTGGCAGCAGAGGAGCGCAGGAGGTCAAGCAGAGGAGCGTATGGATAGGAGACATCAGTTTGAAAGCAATTGCCCTGGAGCAGGAGATAATCCTGTGCAGCAGCATAGGCTTTTGTCTCGGTCACCAGGCGCGATTTACCGACCCCGGCTTCACCGGGCAGCAAGACAACCTGCCCTTTTCCACTTTTCGCCTGAGCGATCAGTGCATGGAGCGTGGCAAGCTCACTGGCACGGTCTATCAAGACCGGGCAGACCACCGGCTTATTAAACGATACTGCCATGACGTTCGCTGCCTTCTGATAAAGAGCTGGCCTCAACTAGGTAGTGCAGTCACTTCACCAGCCTGACAGGTGATTACAAACTCTGTTGTTCACCTTTATGCAAAATCACAGCCTGTATTATAACATCTGCAACTGTAGAAATAGCAGTAGACATGAGCTGATAGGTACATTATACTTGGTGTGACTAAAACACGTTGAAGAAAATCAGGTACTCACCAATACGTCTTAATGGAGGCAATCACGCATGTATAACGATCCTAATCAACCACAACCACCGCCCTATGGAGGACAGCCTGATTGGAGGCAACAACCGCCGCCGGAGTATGGGCAACCGCCACCGCCTTATGGTCAGCCTCAATGGGGTCAGCAACCCCCGCCACCTCCGCCATACGCTCAGACACAATATGGACCGCCGCCCTATGGTGTTCCGCCAATGCCTGATTATCCACAACCGCAGCCGCAACAGCCCACGCAGTCACGTCGCGCGCTCTGGATTGTCCTGGGTATTTTTGGTGGATTGATTGTACTGGGGCTTATCGGGTGTGTGGTTTTTTTTGTGCTGATTGGTACAGCAGCTCAGCGTACAATCAGCACTGTTACTACATCCATTGAAAAAACAGAGACAGCCGTCAGCTCGTCAAGCGGTCCAGAGGTTACCGTCCAGCAATACTATACCGCTATCCAGTCTCAGGATTATGTTACTGCCTACTCGTACCTGGAATCCAATTTGACCACCACTAACGGCCAGGCACTTACACAGCAATTGTTTACCCAGGCAGCCATGTCGCAAGATAGCTCGTCAGGCCAGGTCACAGGCTTCACAGTTACCGCCGATCCGAATGATTCAACAAAATTTACCGTGTCAGTCACACGAGGCACAAATGCACCTTATACGGTGAATATCCAGGTTACGATGGTTGGCAGTGATTGGAAAATCTCATCGTATGATGGAATCTAAAACGTGCGCTGCAGCAGATGAATGACTACGACCCGATTGCACCTTTTTATGATATAGAGCATGCACGCTTCGATGAAGATCTGAGCCTGTATATGAACTTCGCCGGGCTGTGCGGCAGTCCGCTGCTCGAACTGGCATGTGGCAGTGGGCGCCTGCTTGTGCCTCTAGCGCGTGAAGGGTATGAATTAACTGGTGTTGATAGCTCTTCTAATATGCTGCACCTGGCACGGGAGGCTTTAGAGCAGGCAGGTGTGGCTGCACGATGCAAGCTGGTGCAGGAGAACATGTATAGCTTGCACCTGGGGCAGCAATTTCGATTGGCTTTTATTGCACTTGGCTCATTTGGACACGTTTGGACACGCAAGGAGCAACGGCAAACACTGGCGACCGTACGCAACCACCTGGTCCCTGGCGGCAGGTTCATCCTGGATATCAGTAATGCAGATGTCCGTTACATGGAGCATTTAAGCGGTCAGTTGCTGCACCAGGGAACCTGGCCACGCGACGATGGCGCCCTGTTATCTCACTTTGTCAGTCCCGCTTCATCTCCCACAAGGCGTTTGTTGGAATTGACGCACTTCTATGAGGTGCACCGGCAAGGAGAAGCGGTACGACGGACGGTTATCACGACGCATCTCTATCTATTCGAGCGCAACGAGGTGGAATTGTTGCTGGAAGAGGCAGGCTTTATAATCACCGGTGTTTATGGAGATTATGAACTGAGTCCCTTTGAGCATGATAGCCCGCGTATGATTTTTATAACTGAAGCCCGGAAATAGAGATTGACTTCTGACCTTTTTCCTCCTGGTGCGCAGCAAGAAAAGCTTCGTTTGGCATACTCATGTATACTAATATGAGTAGACCCTCGATTACGATTATAGACAAGCAAACCCGGAAATCGCGGTTTGTATCATTTGTAACACTTGTAACAGTTGTAACACTTGTAACAGTTGTATCGCTTGTAACTCTCATGCCTGGTATGAGATGGAGGCGATACATATTGTCGTCGTTGATTGCCAACGTTCATTTTCGATAGGCGAGCGGAGGTGAGGTCGTGACACTATGAATCAGAGTTTTCGCCCACAGGCACTGGCAAGGAACCCTCTCCACGGAGCTTGCACTGAGCCTTTAGCCCTGAGCGACAGCGAATGGGGCAGCGAACGTGTGGAGAGAGTAGAGATGAAGCAAGCAAGCGGTACCAAAATAAATCTGTTTCAAGATGAAACATACTTGAAACAGATCGCTGTAAATGGAGGAATATGGCCATTAGACAACTACATGATTGGAATCTCACAGAGCATGAGGCAATTGCATTACAGCGCGAACTGGCGAAGACCGTGGTGCGTGAAGATCAGTTGGATGAAGTCCGGCATATAGCCGGGGTGGACATGGCTATCAATGAGGAGAGCGGCATGGCAAGGGCCGCTGTGGTGCTGCTCTCCTATCCAGCGCTGGAAGTAGAAGAGCGACACGTCTACGAGGAACCTGTGCGTATGCCCTACATCCCCGGTCTGCTCTCGTTTCGCGAGACGCCTTGTATTCTGGGTGCATTCGCTCTTTTGAAGCAACGGCCAGAACTGGTGATGGTTGATGGCCAAGGCATTGCGCACCCACGCAGGCTTGGCATTGCCTCTCACCTTGGCCTGTGGTTGGAGTTGCCTACTATCGGCTGCGCCAAGTCGATCCTCAGAGGAGAATACGATGAAGAAGCCCTTGGGGAAGAGTTTGGATCGTGGGTTCCGCTGATCGACAAGAAAAAAGATGAGGTTATCGGGGCGGCACTACGCACGCGAGCGCATACAAGCCCGATGTTTATCTCTATCGGCCATCGGATCAGCCTGGAAACGAGCCTGCGTTATGTGCTTGACTGTTGTAGGGGATATCGTTTGCCAGAGCCTACGCGACTGGCTGATAAGCTGTCTAAGGACAATGCGTGGCGCGAAGAGAAACAAGCAACAGAGCAGCCAGAGCAGGGAACGTTGTGGGGATAGAGAGATCAGGTGAGGAGGGGGACGGTGAATTTGAAGGTGGTGCCTTTGTCGAGGACGCTATCAAAGCCGATTTCACCCCCGTGCTGCTCAACAATTAATCTGGCGATAGATAAGCCGAGGCCGTAGCCGCCCATTTTTGATTGTAAGGCATGGTTAGATTGATAAAAACGCTCGAAGACATGCGGCCGGTCTTCTACAGGAATACCATAGCCTGTATCTGAGACAGAAATCATCGCAAATCGCTCATTATATGGACAGGCACGCATGGTTACGCTTCCGCCAGGCGGTGTGAACTTAATGGCGTTAGTGACCAGGTTGTTCAGAACTTGCTTCATACGCTGGGGATCAGCATAGAGTTTGGGTGAAGAAGCAGGAATATCCTGATTAAGCCTCACTTCTGCTTTGAGAGCCTGCGGTTGCAGGCTAGTGACGACCAGTTTTGCCAGTTCCTGAAAGTCAACCTCCTGCTGTTTCAGTTCAAATTGTCCAGAATCTGAGCGCGTCAAGAGCAGGATGTCTTCAACAATCGAGATAAGCTGCTGCACGCCTTCCTGGGCATAACCGAGATATTTATGCTGTTCATCAGTTAATTCACCCATATGACCCTGTAATATCAGGTCGATGAAGCCATGAACGGAGTTCAGAGGGGTGCGGAGTTCATGTGAAACCATGGAGACGAAATTTGCGCGCACGCGATTGGCCACCTTGATAGCAGACATATCGCGAGCGACAAACATCACACCGGCACTATACTGGTGTTTAACGGGTATGACGCTGGCAGTGAACTCGTGGGGATGATCTGGAAGCAACCCCATGATCAATTCTTCCTGTGCAATTGCTTGCTTTTGCTCGATTACGCGTGTCAGTGGACAACCGGACGTGCCGCATAGCGCCGTGCCATTGAGGTTCCTACACTTCAATAGCTGGGTGCATTGCTGCCCGATTGCATCCTGGTGGGACCAGCCGAAGGTGGTAACCGCGGCAGGATTGACATCGAATATCTGAAAATGTTCATCGACAGCTATGATTGCATTCGGACTATGCTTAAACCCGGCTTCCAGATAGGAATGCTTATTCACTACTATTTTCCTAGAAACTTATAGCCAATACCACGTACAGAGGTGATATGCAGAGGGCTGTCAGCATCCTCTTCTAACTTTAAACGGAGACGGCGGATATAGACATCTACAATGTTGCTATTGCTCTCATTATCATTCCAGACTTCTAAGAGTAACTGGTCGCGATGTACTACCTGACCTGATGAGGCCATGAGTATACGCAAGACATGCATTTCGGTGGGCGTGAGCATGATGGGCGCATGGCCGGATTTCACGACTTTGAGCTCCCCAGGGAAGAGTTCAATCTGCCCACAACGAATACCAGTATTTGCGGCTTTATTATTCTTGTTGATACGACGCATAACTGCCTGGACGCGTGCTACCAGTTCCTGGTGATTAAAGGGTTTGCAAATATAATCATCAGCGCCAATATTAAAGCCTTGTATTTTTGCCTCAATGCCATCTTGCGCTGTCATAAAGATAATAGGGGTTTCAGATCCCTCGGCACGTAACTTTGCAGCAAGTTCGAAGCCGTTGATGTAGGGCATCATTACATCGATAATAAACAGGTCAGGTTCTCGCTTTTGGATCATTTGCAGCGCGCCGCGCGGATTGTCTGTGGTTTCAACTTCGTATCCTTCTCTACTGAGAACAAATTGTACGAGCGTATTAGCATATTGATCATCGTCTACGATAAGAATGTACACTATTCTTTCCCTCAAGCATGTACCTGTGCCATGCGCATTTTCTCCAGGTAGACCATTAAAATGGCGATATCTGCTGGCGTCACGCCTTCCACGCGCGATGCCTGTCCAATGGTGCGAGGACGAGTTCGTATCAATTTCTGGCGTGCCTGGGTGCGTAAATGCGGCACAGCGTTATAGTCGACGGTTTCAGGAATGAGATGCTCTTCCATACGCCTGGCGCGGTGGACCATGTGCTCCTGCTTGCGTATATAGCTCTCGTATTTCACTTGCAACTCGACCTCCTCTGCCACAGACTCCGATAGTATGGGAAGAAATACGGGAAAAGGCGGTTGCAAGGTCTCCGCCACGCTCGCTGACAGGTGGGCGACCTGGTGATAAGTGACTGCTGGCCGGCGCAAGAGTTCACGAGCAGAGAGCATCTGTCCCAGAGGAGCAAGGCCAATTTCCTGGACGCATGCTTCAGTTATACGCGAGGAGGTAAATACCAGGGTATCAAGCTGGGTAAGCGCGCGCTGTATGCTTTCTCGCTTGTGTACGACCTGGGCATAGCGTGCATCATGGATCAGTCCAAACTTATAGGCATAATCGCTCAGGCGCAGATCAGCGCTATCAGGCCGTAACAGCAGGCGATACTCAGCGCGTGAGGTATGCAGGCGATATGGTTCGCTCATGGGCCGTGTTACCAGATCATCGATCAGCACACCAATATACGCTTCGTGACGGCCAGGCACGAATGGCGGCTCGCCGCGAACATGCAGCGCTGCATTAATGCCAGCCACAATTCCCTGGGCAGCCGCTTCTTCATAGCCAGAGGTGCCATTGATTTGACCCGCAAGAAAGAGTCCTGATACTGCTTTCGTTTGCAACGTTGGGAATAACTGCTCCGGTGGTACGTGGTCATACTCGACTGCGTAGCCAACACGCATCATCTCGACGCGCTCCAAAGCAGGAATACTACGCAGCATAGCAAGCTGTATATCTTCGGGGAGACTGGTATTCATGCCCTGGACGTATACTTCGCCAGTGCGCCACCCCTCTGGTTCCAGGAAGATTTGATGCCTCTCCTTATCAGCAAAGCGCACAACCTTATCTTCAATGGAGGGACAATAGCGCGGGCCAATGCCTTCGATTATGCCGTTATACAGCGGAGACCGGTGCAAATTGTCGCGAATGACCCGGTGGGTACGCTCATTAGTATGCACCAGGTAGCACGGCAACTGTGGTCGCCATCCATGCAGATCCTCATCTGTAACCGGGTAGATTGGATTTGGTCGCGTACCTGGGAGCTGTACATCCTGGCGGGCGGATTCGTCGTGAGAAAAGTAGAGCGGAACACGGCTGCCCGGTTGTGGCTCCGTCTTACTAAAATCGATGGTGCGGGCATCGATGCGTGGGGGTGTGCCCGTTTTGAAACGGCGCACTTCAAGCCCTAAGGCACGCAGCGATTCGGAGATGCCCAGGGCAGGGGCTTCGCCAGCGCGACCACCAGGCTGGGTTTTCTCGCCTACGACGAGACGCCCATTGATGAACGTGCCAGTGGTTAAGATGATTGCGCGAGCCTCGTATTGCCAACCATTATTCGTGACGACACCTGTGACTACAGGGCGCCCATCGTTACCAATGTAACTGAGCATCCGCGCAATAGTGGCCTGCTTCAACTCCAGATTTGGCTGGCTCTCCAGCACAAATTTCATCGCCAGGCGATAGGCCTGTTTGTCGCATTGGGCGCGGAGAGCCTGAACCGCAGGACCTTTACTGGTATTAAGCAGGCGAATCTGAATAAATGTGCGGTCAGTATTGCGGCCAATCTCGCCGCCCAGAGCATCAATTTCTTTGATTAAATGGCCTTTGGCGGGACCACCCATAGAGGGATTACAGGGCATGAGCGCGATACTATCGAGATTCATAGTCAACAGGAGCGTCTTGTGTCCCATACGCGCGCACGCCAGCGCAGCTTCACAACCTGCATGGCCAGCGCCAACGACTATTACCTCATATGTTCCCCGTACAACCTGCTCTGGCGGAACAGCATTGAGTTCGGTTTCGTTGCTCATGTATATATCCGACCTATTTGATGTGCTTTTCCAGGCGAACGATTATTTCCATATCTACGACCCGTATTATGACGTAGACGATGCCAGACGTCAATATGATTGGGAAGAATGTTTAGACGATTGGTCAAAGATGCAGCTTATCAATGTCATCCCAAAGGGGATAGTAACGATTGACGAACAGGCCACGGCATGTTAATATCATGCCACGCACAGCACAACTACCAGCAGGGGGCGGTGGCGAAACGGTAGACGCAGGGGACTTAAAATCCCCGGGGGCAACCCGTGAGGGTTCGATTCCCTCCCGCCCTACACCCTCATCAGAAGCCGCTTCAGTAGCCAACTTAAACGACCAACCAGCAGAAAAACACACGCAGGGGACTCGGTATTTTGCCAATTTTTCGTAATATCCCCTGAGTTACAAAAACGCCCCTAACTCAGGGGATTGTAATCTCCCCTGAGTCCAGAGACAGCTTTCCCACTAAACTCTACACTTCTACTACTTCTTAGTCCCTCGGCCTACGCGACCTCTTCTTGCCACCTAACTTAATCTCGCCGATGGGCGAATAGGCTACATGTTCCTTACGCGCCTCACTGCTACGAAAGTCCTTCAGATACAGCTCTGTTACCTGAACTGTGCTGTGCCCCATTTCACGCGAGAGTTTAAACACCTCACCACCGCGCTGCAAGTAAAACTTCGCAAACGTATGACGGAACGTATGAGCCGACACACGTACACCCTCAAGGCCACTTTTCCTCTTCACCTCTTCTAGAACCCCTTGAACACCGCCAGGTTTGAGAGGCTCGCCACGCCGACCAATGAAGAGTATCGCCTCACCAGGGTCAGCAGGCTTACGATGCTTGTGGATATACTTCCACAAGAGCTTACCCACTTCTGGATGCAACCCTATCTCACGCTCTTTTCGACCTTTACCAAAAACCTTGACATAGCGATCATGCACATCAGCCACTTTCAGCCCACATAACTCAGAAACGCGCATCCCAGTATCCAAGAGAACAAGGAGCAACACATAATCACGAAATCCCAGAGGTGTGCTTACATCGCATGTTGCCAGCATCCTCTCTATATGCTCAGGCGTAAAGGCAGGAATGAGGTAATCAGGAGCCTTTGGCTGAACGAGTCGGGATGAGGGATTGCCGTCCAGCAACTCTTCATCAATGCACCAGCCAAAAAACACCTTAATAACACGCACATACCCACGTACTGTAAAGGCCGAAAGCGGCCTATCTTGAGTCGGTACGCGAGGATTATTAGCGCCCGATTTCGTACCTAGAAGAAGCTGAACAAACTGACGCAAGTGAGCTATCTTCACTTCTTCAAGTTCCGTAACCCTATGTACCTCGTCAAGCTTCCGCACAAACAAACAAAGTCTCTTACGATACCACGAGATTGTTTCACCCGCCAGACCACGAATTTCACAATCTATCAAGAACTGATTAACCACCTCATCTAATCTCACAACACACCTCCCTCTTCAGCACGCCCTTTTTTTCCGTTGGTGCAATAGTCACGTCCCGGCAGCTCGTACCCAACGTACCTCGAGATCAGAGAGAAAGGCTGGCTGTCGATGGCGAAAGCGATAGCGCTTCAGTTGCTCACTGGGGCCACACGAG
>Ga0187846_10002381_pt1 | contig 10297 bp, 8 predicted proteins | sample TC_taG_FD_161473 | JGI IMG/M metagenome (GOLD analysis project Ga0187846, IMG submission 161473) | Biofilm microbial communities from the roof of an iron ore cave, State of Minas Gerais, Brazil - TC_06 Biofilm (v2) | ecosystem: Environmental > Terrestrial > Deep subsurface > Cave > Wall biofilm ... | reverse complement strand
TAGAATCCGATAGCCGCCATATCGACCTTTTTATTTTTGACCTGATCTGAAAGTGCGGCCTTTTGCTGCGGATCAGAGACGGTCTTGTCCAAATACGCTAAAGATTGATCCGCGTCTGCCCGGTCGAGCGTGACTGGGCCCCTCGCGACAAACTCCTTAAATGCGTCGGTGCGCTCCTGCCATTGCTTATCCGTCACCTGTTCGTCGCTGGCCATGAAAGCTACGCCACCGAACGCTGGACCCTGGCCTATGACGGTCGAAATGCCGATATTCGGTGTTGGCCCAAGAAAATGGCTGACACCGTACCAAGCGCCGGCCACACAAACTATTGCGATGAGAGCGGCGATAAGATTGCGGCGACCAGAACCAGAACCAAGCGGTTTGTTTTGGTCGTCACGTTTGCGCGGCGAACCTACAGTTTTAGCAGGCTCGACCGTTACATTTCGATATTGGCCAGGAGCGCTTGTAGTTGGCGGCTTCGGCTTCACTGCCTCGCTGGTACTTTTTAACGGTGGCTTCTCCATTGGCTCACAGTCGGACTGGCAGTCGCTCCAGCCGCTGCCTCAAAAGAGGATTCAAACAATGCGCCAATTTCAACTCATTAATGCCGGCGGCGCAAGTCTAAAACGATGGCTGGAGTGGCCGTGGAATCCTGTATCAGCAGAAGAGCTAATAAGAATATGCAAGGAGGAGCGGAGCAGGCCGCCGGCAATTAAGGAACAATTCATCCTGCTTGTTTTGCCTTAATAGATGGCGTTAACATCCAGCGTCCTGGCGTCCAAAATGCCGCATCTATCGATTAAGGCCGGAAACGCCGAAAGCTCGTCTCTCGCCAAGGAACCGTTCACGAAGGACTCGGCTTTTACCATGATAGTCACGAAAGTCGGATGCGGTTTCGCCATGTTAGTCGCAATGCTTGCCGTATCGGCCAACACTGCTCATTCATTCGTCAATGATTCAGGATCACGTGCCTCAGTGTCCCGTATGGCTCACGTGGTCTCGGTTCCGTGGGGGCGTTCGACCCAGGTCGCCCAGGCCAGCAGTTCACCTTTGAACGTTCCGCCTTCTGTCCCGACCTGGCAGTCGTTCAATCCGTCGTCCGGCACGTCTTACAATTCTCTGCCCGTCCCGCAGCCTTATGGCCAGGGAGCTGTAGCGCAGCCCTATGGCGCTCAGCCCGCCAATCCGCAGGCATCGACTAACGGGGCGCAAGCCGGTCAGGGGTTGCCCGACCAGAACAGGCCTCCACTGCCATCTCCAGTAGACCCCGGAACAGCGGCAGCAACGTTAGGAATCCCGGACGGCGTACCAGCCGACGAGCTATGGCGCAGCGGGACTGCCTATTTCAGTGCGAGGCGACTTCCCGAGGCTTCTGCGTATTTTTTTAAGGGAGCTTCGGAAGGCGACCCGCGTGCTGCGTCGGCCCTCGGCAACATGTACATGAGAGGCGAGGGCGTCATTCGTGACCCTCGGCAGGCTGCCGTCTATCTGGAAAGGGGAGCATCGGCCGGTAATCGCGGCGCTCAATATTCACTAGCCAAGCTTTATGAAAACGGTGCAGGTGTGCCCAAATCGCAGAGTAAAGCGGTCGAACTCTATACGGCCAGTGCAAGGCAAGGCTATGCGCCGGCCGCCAAGTCTCTGGGGCTGGATTACGAATTCGGCCGAGGCGTGCCACACGATCGCTCGCAGGCAATATATTGGATGAAGCAGGCAACGGTTAGCGGCGATAAGGAGGCGCAGGTCTTGACTGCGGTTCTGAGCAATCCGCAAGCGCCGCGTTTCAAGAACGAACGCCAGTTAGCCGCATACGTAAGTAGCGGTGGGAGGACGACTAGTAGCTACGCAAGGTCACGACGAAGCCGGGAATACTCAAGCTATCAAAGCGGCTCAGGCATGAGCGAGCCCTACGCACAGACCGCGCCGCAACAGCCACAGCAACCGACTGCCCAAGATATACGCGAGTATAATGCGGTGTCGGGGATGATGCGGCAGAGCATGGGATTCGGCGGGATATTTGGCGGTAGTTTGAACAATATGCTCAATCCGCCAAAGCGGTGAGGTCGTCCTCTCAGCGCCGCCTTCGAAGTCAGGATTCGGCGCGTGAGGTCAGGGCCCATCGCCCTACGCTGCTGGACGAACTCTTCGGGTATGTCGGACCCCACGTCGCGATTAGCCTCGTCGATTGCATTGAGTACCTCGGATTTACGTTGTGGATGCTTGGCGACCCTGAGCAGGCGCGTCGCTATGAACAACGACTTGCCGACCTGGCCAATAGTCCGATAGACGCGTTTGCCTGGGCCGTCGTAGTCAACGGCATCTTGATGATGCGCTGTGAGTTCCTGTGCGATTTCCATGGAATGAAGCAACGAGCTGAAGAGTTGCTCAGGCCGTCCGGCGAGGGCGGCGCTAGGTATCGTTCCGCCAGGCAATCACAATCGCGCAACAGCAAGATGGTAAATCATGGGAGCTGCCCGCCTCGATCAGCTTGGCCCGGCTAATGGCAAAGCAAGGCAAACGTGACGAAGCGCAGTCCATGCTCGCCCGCATCTATGGCGGGTTCACCGAAGGTTTCAGCACCAGAGATCTACAAGAGGCCAAGAAGCTACTCGAGCAACTCCGTGCCTGAGGAGTCGAAACCGGGAATCGCTCTGTCCTTTGATCGATAACTCAAGAGCCGCTTGTCGCATCTCCGGCACAAGATGAGTTCCGACAATGGCAAAAGTTAACGAATTCGGGGTCGCGTTCGAAGCTCCCAAGGCGCGTGACTTTATTTCAGCCGCTAAACTGGCAGAACAACTCGGCTTCGGCACGTTCTGGGTACCTGAAGATCCGGTTTTTCCCGGGGCCTTCGCGACCGCCTCGGCTATTGCGGCCAACAAGCGCAAAATCAAGATCGGAATTGGTGTACCCAATCCATGGACACGCCATCCGATCCAGACTGCGATGGAACTGGCTGCCCTGGATGATGTTTCCGAAGGCCGGGCGGTGCTTGGCCTTGGTGCCAGCGTCAAGCTGTAGATCGAAGATCAACTTGGCATCGCTTACTTAAAACCTTTAGCTGCGCTCAGGGAGACGGTTGAAATCATCAAAGGTTTATTTAGTGGCGAGCGACTCGATTTTAAAGGGGCAGGTCTTCAAGGCGTTGGGCGTGCGCGCTACCTTCGAACGCGCCCGCAGCAGCATCCCAATTCATCTAGGGGTCATGGCGCCGAAGGCTCTCGCTCTCGCCGGGGAGATAGCTGATGGCGTCCTCCTTAACAGCATTGTTTCGCCCGAGTTCATCCGTCACGCCTGCAGGCAAATTCAAGGTGGCGCGGAGCGCTCGGGAAAGAAACTAGAAGACTTTTCCATGGGCGCGTATCTTACGCTGGCGATGTCGCGAGACGAGCGAGATGCGCGCAACGCGGTGAAACCTTATATCGCGATGATTATCGGCGCACTCGGGCTGCAGCTAAAGCTGCCAATATTTGCGCAGGCAGGCATCACCCCCGAAGCAGCCGAACGATTTACCCAAGGGCTGATCCGGGGCGAAGTTGCCGCCCACATCGTGAGCGAAACAATGATCGACGTGCTTGCTATTGCAGGTAGCCCGGAGCGATGCCGCGAGCGCCTGGCAGAAGTGGTCGAAGCAGGTGTCCGCTCGCCCACGATCTTCTTTCCTCCGCAAACAGATTTTGCTCAAGCGGCGCTTAATGTCGCCCATCATCTGTTCCCTTATTTCCTTTGACAAAGTTCTGAGTGAGCGGCGAGTAATCGGTCTGAACTGGCAGTTTTGATATGCTCCAATCCAGCTAACTCGATGATGATGCTGAATAACATCCCTTAGCGCTGCGCCGGGAGAGAAGACCATGCGTTGCTCGAACTGCAACGCCGAGAATCCCGAGGGAAAGAAATTTTGCGACGATTGCGGTGCGCATCTGACGAACCGATGCCCGAGGTGTGGCGCCGCTACCCGACCTACGAAGCGCTTCTGCGGAGATTGCGGGGCTGCGCTCGTGGCTAACCCCATCGTGCCGTCACCAGTGCCCTCTTTGAGCATGCAGTTTGCAGCGTCGCCTGCTGAGCGAACCAGGCTCGGTTCCGCAGAAGGCGAGCGCAAGACGGTAACCGCGCTATTTGCCGATATCAAAGGTTCGACCGAACTGATGGAGAACCTCGACCCGGAAGAGGCACGAGTAATCATAGATCCGGCTCTCAAACTTATGATCGATGCCGTACGGCGCTACGACGGCTACGTGGTGCAATCTACTGGTGACGGTGTTTTTGCCCTGTTTGGTGCTCCTCTCGCCCATGAGGACCATGCCCAGCGCGCGCTCTACGCGGCGATACGCATGCGCGATGAGTTGCAGCGCTACTCGGTCAAGCTAGTAGCCGATGGCGGCAACCCGATCCAGGGACGGATCGGAGTGAACACGGGTGAGATTGTGGTGCGAAACATTGAGACCGGCGATCGGCAGGTCGAATACACACCGATTGGACATACGATCAATCTCGCCTCTCGGATGCAGGCGGTGGCGCCGATCGGCTCCATTGGCGCGACCGACTCGACGCGGAAGCTGTGCGAAGGTTATTTCACCTTCAAGTCACTCGGCCCGACTCGTGTCAAGGGGGCGAGCGAGCCTGTCGAAATATATCAAGTAACTGGGCAGGGTCCGCTGCGCACACGGTTCCAGGCGGCTGCCCGGCGTGGATTGTCAAAGTTTGTTGGCCGCGACCACGAACTTGAGCAGATGAAGCGCGCGCTCCAACTCGCACGAAACGGTCAAGGGCAAATTGTCGCCGCGATCGGCGAGCCTGGGATAGGCAAGTCCCGCTTGTTCCACGAATTTAAGGCTATCGTAGGGAACGGAATCCTGACCCTCGAAGCATACTCAGTCTCGCACGGAAAAGCCTCTGCTTATCTGCCTCTGCTCGAATTGCTGCGCGATTATTTCCGAATCGCCACGGAGGATGACCTTCGGCTTCGAAGGGAGAAAGTCGCCGGTAAGATCATGATTCTCGACCGTGGGTTGGAGGACGCCCTGCCTTATCTTTACGCACTGTTGGGAATCACTGAAGGCGAGAATCCCTTGGCCCAGATGGACACGCAGGTCCGCCGGCGCCGCACCCACGAGGCGCTCAAACGGGTCCTGCTGCGGGAGAGTCTTAATCAGCCGCTAGTAGTCATTTTCGAGGACTTGCACTGGATCGATGCCGAAACCGAGGAATTTTTGAATCTAATCGCGGAGAGTATCGCGAACGCCCCAATTCTGCTGCTGGTCAACTACCGGCCCGAATATCACCACCAATGGGGTAACAAAAGCTGCTACACGCAATTGCGCCTTAATCCGCTGGCTCACGAAAATACCGATGAGATGCTCACCACCCTCATCGGTGACGAAACCGAACTCGCACCATTGAAAAGGATGATTGCGGAGCGAACGCAGGGCAATCCCTTCTTCATTGAGGAGATTGTCCAGTCGCTCTTCGACAATAGCACCCTCGTGCGCAATGGCACTGTCAGATTGGCGTTACCTCTTTCGCGAGTGCACGTCCCGCAGTCGATTCAGGCGGTGTTGGCCGCGCGTATCGACCGGCTGACGCCTGACGAGAAAGAGCTCTTGCAGATGGTCGCAGTGATCGGGAGGGAGTTTTCCGTCGAGGTGGCTCGCCGAGTGGCAGCGCGGGCCGAGGGGGAAATCGAAGGCGTTCTGAGGGAATTGCAATTGGCAGATTTTATCTACGAACAACCGGCGGTCAGTGGCACAGAATTCATCTTCAAGCATGCTCTCACGCAGGAGGTCGCCTACAACTCACTGCTGACAGAGCGGCGGAAACTAACGCACGAGCACATCGCAGAAGTTATCGAAGCCCTCTATGCCGATTCGCTCGAAGACCATTTGGCCGAAATTGCCCATCACTACAGCCGCAGCGCAAACGCGCACAAGGCAGTCGATTATCTTCGCCGCGCTGGACAGCAGGCGCTCCAACGCTCCGCGCATTCATCTGCCATAAGCTATCTGAATACGGGTCTGGAACTAATCCGCGACCTCCCTGCGGGGAGTGACCGTGACCACCAGGAATTAGCTCTCAACATAGCACTCGGTGCGGCGAATTCGGTTACTGGAAGCTACGGCTCTCTAGCCGCGACCCATGCGTTCGAGCGTGCACTGGAGCTTTGCGCCAGAGACCACAGCAAGGTTGAATTGTTCGAGGTATTAAGTGGACTGCTGTTGAACTATCTACCCCGGGAAACAACGAAAGCGCGCGAGTTGGCCGAGCAATTGGTTGCAATCGCTGAGCACTCGCGCGACAGTGCCCGCCTCGTTACTGCATATATGCTCCTGGGCAACGTGTTGGTGTGGCTGGGCCAATTTGCACCTGCGCTAGAAGTCTTCGAGCGCTCTATTGCCGTCCCTGAATCCCGAACCAGCTCGAACACCCTATTCGGTGATTCGAAAACGATCTCACTCGGCTTGTCAGCGTGGGCGCTGTGGCCTTTAGGCTACCCCGATCGGGCATTGGCGAGCGCACGGGCGGCGGTCGAGCGTGGCAGAAATACCGGGAGTCTCTCGCTGGGTTGGTCATTCAACAGTTTGGCCTATGTGCATTACCGGCGCGGCGAAGCTGAGTCGGCTCGCGACGCCGCGGTCGAAGGAATAGCCCTCGCCGACAGGCATGGACTGAGCTTTCAGTTAACCGTGCAGGCAGTTCTGCGGGGCTGGGCGCGAGTAAAGCTTGCCGACCTGGGCGGCCTCGAAGATATTAAAAGTAGCCTCTCGACCTTCACGAAGGTCGGTAGCATCCCGACCAATGTATTCATCGCAGCCTCCGCAGCTGCTTACACGGAGGCGGGGCAACATCGGGAAGCGCTCGCCGTTTTGACCGAGTACCCAACGCGCGCGAGCGACCCCATGTGTTTATCGGAACTTCGCCAGCTCGAGGGAGATATCCATTCAGGGTTTGGGGATCTAGCAAACGCAGAGGCCTGCTATCGCGAAGCGCTTGAGTTCGCTCGTGGCCAGAAGGCAAAGTCCTGGGAACTGAGGGCAGCGACAAGCCTGGCGCGAATGCTCGCTCGCCAGGGAAAGGCCGACGAAGGTCACGCGATGCTCGCTGCGGTTTACGACTGGTTTACTGAAGGTTTCAATACTGCGGATCTTCAAGAGGCCAAAGCCCTGTTGGAACAACTGCATAGATAACACCCGGAATCCAGCAGAATCCAGGCGATGTACTTGCGGCGAAGCGGCGCCTTAAGGCCTGTATGAGGCGGGCGGCAATGATGCATTCCCTTCGGCGGTGAGGATCTATCCATCGATCAACGTGATTCTTATCTGTCGCGCGCATGGGCTGGGAACCTGTTTGACGACGATTCAGCTGCTGTTTGAGGATAACTCAAGTTGCAATGAAGCTCGTTGCTGGAATCGATGTTGGCGGCACCAACACTGATGCGGTGCTGGTTCGCGATGGACAAATCGTAGCATGGGCGAAGGTTCCCACCACGCCCGATGTTTACAGCGGGATCATCGCCGCATTGACCTATTTGCCCGATTCGGCAGTCCCCAGGCGCGTGCATATCGGGACAACGGCTTTCACCAATGCGCTCGTCGAACGGCGCAATCTTGCATCGGCCGCCGCTATTCGAGTAGGCAGGCCGGTTTCGGAATCACTTCCGCCGATGACGGGATGGCCCGCCGATCTGCAAGGGGCCGTTCACAACCGGAGTTACTTCGTCAGCGGAGGCCGTGAGTACGACGGCCAGCCCATCGGAGCTTTGGACCGGGATGAGATCCGAAATATCGCGAGAGGGCTCGCCGCAGCCGGCATCACTCAGGCTGCGGTAACCTCGGTGTTCGGCACTTCGTACCCCGAAGATGAAATTCGCGTCGCCGAATGGCTTACTGCAGAAGATCAAAATCTCCATGTTTCGCTTTCCCACCGAATCGGACGGTTCGGAATCCTGGAGCGCGAAAACTCGACGTTGCTGAACGCGATGCTCCAGCCGCTCGCCGTGCGAACCCTGAACGCCTACCAGGCCGCGGTGCCTGCGGGTCTCTTCATCAGTCAAAACGATGGCACCGTGATGAATGGGGTTCGAGCCGCGGAGGTTCCCATTTTCGCTGTCGCATCGGGTCCGACCAACAGCATGCGCGGAGCCGCAATCCTGGGGTCAGCGCGCGAGGCAATCGTGCTCGATGTGGGTGGCACGACCACGGATGCTGGAGTGCTGCACTTGGGCTACCCGCAGCCGGCCGGATTGGATCTGACGGTCGCGGGTGTTCGCACCAACTTTCGCATGCCCGATGTGCTCTCGGTCGGCATCGGCGGCGGCAGCCTGGTCGATCCGGCGGACGGCAGTGTGGGTCCGCAGAGTGTCGGGTTGCGGCTCACCGAGCAAGCTCTCATTTTCGGAGGGGATACCCTGACGCTTACTGATGTCGCTGTAGCAGCGGGACATATTGATCTCGGAGAACGCACGCGCGTCGCGCACATCGGCACCGACGTCATAGCGCGGGTCGAAGATCATTTGCGCAATCGTCTTAGCAGACTGCTCGAGAACTACGAGCGCATCGGCCGGCCCCTGCCGATAATTCTGGTCGGCGGCGGTGCGCCTTTAATCGAGAGCATCCTCAAGGGCCTCGGTCGAGAAGTGTTGCGACCCGGTCATGCAGATGTCGCCAACGCTTATGGAGCCGCGATCGCGCAAGTCGGCGGTGAGGCGGATCTTACTTTCTCTTCCCGCACGGTATCGCGGCGTGAGGCGCTCACCCGTGCCGAACAGGAAGCACATTGGCGCGCAGTAGAGGCAGGTGCCTCGCGCAACTCCATCACCACGGTTGAACTTGAGGACGCTGCATTTTCCTATCTCGCCGGTGATGCGCTACGAGTGCGCGCGCGGGCGGTCGGCGACGTCGAGGATGCATCCCAATGAGTTTCGAGATTCGGAGTTCTGATATCACCGCGCTAGCGCTAGGCTCGTCGGTGGTCGGATGCGGTGGCGGGGGCAATTCGTATTACGGCCAGCTCGTCGCGCACAGGCTGCTTGCCGGCGATGTGGCGTTGCGTGTGATCGACGTGGACGAGATGGCTCCCGAGTCGTTTGCTATCACGCCGGCTGCAGTCGGTGCGCCGCTGGTGTGCCTGGAAAAGCCGCCCAGCTTGCTCGCCTTGCACGCGGGTTTGGAATCAGTAAGGAGAGCCTTGCGAGGCCCACTGAGCGCATTTTTTGCGGCTGAAATCGGTGGCTTGCAATGCGTTTTTCCGGTGCTGCTCGCGGCAGAGGCCGGTCTGCCGCTGCTCGATGGTGACGGCATGGGTCGGGCTTTCCCCGAACTTCAAATGACCACGTTTTCGATCTATGGGACAACGCGTGGCCTTCCACATGCGCTGAGTGGCGATCGGGGCCTCATTCCCCCTGATCCGGCAGGCCAGGACAGCTCGGAACCCGAATCTCCTGACGACCCTCCGGGTATCCGGTTCGAACGAGCGGTGCGTAAAATCTGCACTGCGCACGGCGGTTTGATTTACTTGACGTCGGCATTCGATCAGAAATCACTCAGCCGCACCCTGGTTCGCGGTTCAATCTCACTGGCACTACGAATAGGGCGCGCGATTGAATCGGCGCGGCAGGGTAATAGGGACCCGGTTGGCGCGATTACTCAAGCCGCAGATGGAAAAAGGTTCATTGCGGGCAAAGTCGTTGACGTCGAAAGGCAGTTTCGCGGTGGGCACGATTGGGGCACCGTGCGCCTGGAGGGCGTCGAGGAGGACCGGGGGCAAGTCGCGGAAATCGCCTTCAAGAACGAATACCTGATTTTAAATCTCAATGGTGATGTCGCGCTCACCGTGCCCGATCTAATTACCCTGGCCGAGACCGAAACCGGAACTCCTGTGAGCACAGATATTCTGCGGCCAGGTCTACGGGTGACGGTACTAGGTCTGCCGGCTTCACCATTGCTGACCACGCCAGCAGCGCTGAAGTCGGTAGGCCCAGGCGCGTTTGGATATAACGTTGCTTACGTCCCGCTGCGCCAGCGTTCGCCCTAAACCGCAGTGCCTCGGATCTGTAAATGATGACAGCGGAGTAAATCAACTCAGGACTGGTGGCTCAGTTGAGGCCTAAATTATGAAAACGACGGATGAGTTGGTGCGTGAGCTTACCGACCGCGAAGCGATCCGCGATCTCTCCAATCGTTACTGCGACTTCGTGTGGCGAAAAGATGCTGATGGGCTCGTTAGCCTTTTCACCGAGGATGGCACCTTCATAGTAGAAGGCCTCGAGGTGAAAGCAATCTCGCGCGGCCATGCCGAACGA
>Ga0187846_10002380_pt1 | contig 10305 bp, 8 predicted proteins | sample TC_taG_FD_161473 | JGI IMG/M metagenome (GOLD analysis project Ga0187846, IMG submission 161473) | Biofilm microbial communities from the roof of an iron ore cave, State of Minas Gerais, Brazil - TC_06 Biofilm (v2) | ecosystem: Environmental > Terrestrial > Deep subsurface > Cave > Wall biofilm ... | reverse complement strand
TCTTTTCAACGCCTCGCACGACGACTCAAACGCCAAAAAACCAAAAAATCCGACCACGCAAGACAAAACTTCAACTCTCACGAATTAAGCAGGCTAGGACTGACGAATTGACCGGGTCATCCGGGGAGTAGGGAAAGGTCACACGGAGATGCATTCCGAGGTAGTAATGATTTGACTTGGTTTCGAAGTAGATTCCATAACGGGAAACATTTAGTGTTGTGACTACCTCTTTCTCAAACCGCGGGTCAACAGGAGAAGCCAGCAGAGGTTTGCTGATCTTAGCCCTTCGCCTTAAGCGCCGCTCTTTCTCCGGAGCGGGTACAAGCAAAGCACTTAGTCCTTTTGTTGAGCTCTCCTTTTCCCCCATTCGATTTTCTCCTTCCCCAAACGTTCGATGGGGCAGCATCCAACTGCGGCTGCGATTCGATTCAGATTGTGGGAGCACGCACAGTGCCATCATCACTGCCGGTAGGGCCAGTCCTCTGGATGTGCCGAAATGGAATCTGGCTGAGCCTGCGGGCGAATCTGCGCCAAGCCTGCCACCGCTCATCATTTCCTCGAAACGGCGGTAGAATTTCCCGCGATCGCTAGGCCCGAACCGGAGAACTAGCGAAAAAACTATCGAGGAAGACCTTAGATGGCATCGTGGCACGCGGTTTCGCTGGCCGGGATGATTTTTCTCTTGGGGAGTGGACCGGCTTTTGCGCAGCAGCCGCCCGCACCTGTGCAGCAATCCCAGCCTGAAAAAGAAGATGCTGCCCCACCGGCGAAGCCCAAACTGGGCCCGCTCAAGATTTCCGTCAACTGGCGCGCCCGCGTCGAAAGTTGGGACTGGTTTGAGGGAGACACCGGAAATAGCAACTACACCTTGGGCCACTCCTTACTCCGGGTAACGGCCGGGCAGACAAGCCCTCGCTTCGCGTGGCAAATAGAGGCCGCTCAAGCCACCCTTCTAGGCTTGCCCAGCAGCGCCATCGCTCCCGCGCCTCAAGGCCAGTTGGGCCTGGGCGGGAGCTATTTCGCCGCCAACGGGAACAACCGCAATAACGCCAACGCATTCGTCAAGCAGGCGTTTGTGCAACTCAAGCAGAGCGAGCAGAGAAGCTTGAAGCTTGGGCGCTTCGAGTTTTTTGACGGCCTCGAAGTCCAGCCGAAAGATCCAACCCTCGCCACTCTGGCGCAGACGCGAAGCTCGCAGCGGCTAATCGCGAATTTTGGTTTTTCTGCCGTAGAGCGCAGCTTCGACGGGGTCCAATTCTCCTGGAACATCCGCAAAAACAACTTCACATTCTTCGGCGGGCGCCCGACGCGCGGCGTATTCCAAGTGGACGGGATGGGCGAGTTGGACATTGACGTTTACTACGGCGCGTTCACCATCCCTGTGGAAACGAAACGCGCCGCAGGAAAGCTGCGCGTGTTCGCGTTGGGCTATTTTGATCACCGTACGCTCGTCCTGAAAACGGACAACCGGCCGCAAGCGATGCGGGCGGCGGACCACGGCAAAATCGAAATTGCGACTTACGGCGCCGATTATCTCCACGTGTTCAACGCGGCGGCATCCGGTAAGTTCGACTTCCTCGCCTGGGGAGCCGTCCAAACGGGAGCGTGGGGGTCGCTCACGCAGCGCGCCGGCGCATTCGTCGGCGAATTCGGCTGGCAGCCTCCCGTGCGAAAGCTGCAGCCATGGCTGAGCGCCGGTTACTCATACGGAAGCGGCGATGGGAATCCACCGGATTCGCGGCATGGCACTTTTTTTCAGGCGCTGACCACGCCGCGCCTGTACGCGCGATTCCCGTTTTACAACATGATGAACAACGAGGATTTCTACGGGACTCTGAACGTCCGCCCGAGCGCGCGGCTGCTGCTGCGCAGCGAGGTGCATGCGCTGCGGCTAGCCAGTGCAGCAGATCTTTGGTATTTAGGCGGCGGAGCGTTTCAGCCCCACACGTTTGGATACACAGGCCGGCCCAGTAGCGGCGCCAGGAGCCTCACAAACGTTTGGGACTTGAGCGCCGACTTCCAGATTACACACTCCTTCAGCGCCACCCTCTACTATGCCCACGCCTGGGGCAAGGCCGTAATCGCGAGCATCTATCCCAATGACCGCGCCGGGCAACTTGCTTACCTGGAAACAAATTTCCGCTTTTAACAGAAAACCGCTGGGTGGAACCAAACACACACACGCGACGAGGGCGCCGAACCGAGTTCGCATGTATTTCGACTGTGGTACACTGCGCGCGGAGCGGCCTTGCGCCGCTGCGCATTTCCAATCTGTCCTGCGGTAAGCCGTCGCGGCATGCGGAATCTTGGTTGCGGGACCGAATTTAGGATGGGCGAGGAGGACAAACCGATGGCAGAAAACAGCTCGAGCAAAAGCCGGCGGACATTATTCGCTGGGCTGGCTGCGGTTGTCCTCATCACGGGCGTACTCAGCCTTCCGGCCGGGAGAAACCTTGCCGGGCGAATGCTCCGGTCGCTGCGGATGCAGAAGGTGCAAGCCGTTAACGTGGATCTTTCCGCCTTTACCGATCCCAATGCCAACCCCACGCTGCATCAGATGTTCACGCAGATGATTTCGGATAAGGTCGTCGTGACCGCCAATGAACAGGACCAACCGGCGGCCGACGCAGCCGCTGCCGCTCAAGCGGCGGGTTTCCCGGTGAAGCTTCTCAGCGGGCGCGCAGATAAGCCGAAGCTTGTCGTGGCCGGTCAGCACGCCATGAACTTGACGGTGGATCGCGCCCGCCTGCAGGCCATTTTTAGTGAAGCGGGCCATCCCGATTTGGCCGTGCCGCAATCGCTCGACGGCGCCCTCGTCTCGGTGCAGATTCCGCGAGCGGTCCAGGCGCAGTACGGGACCTGCCCCGGCCCGGCCAGCGCCACGAGCGCCATCACCAGCAATATCACCGGGCCATCGGGAGCGTCCACGCAATACGCCGACTGCGTTCGCTTCCGGCAAGCTCCCAGCCCCACGGTGAATGTGCCCGCCGGCCTCGACGTCGAAAAGCTGGCGGAGATTGGCCTGGAGGTCGCGGGAATGAATCCGGGCCAGGCGCACGATTTCTTCCAGACTGTGGATTGGAAAGCGACCCTCAGCATGACCGTGCCGCGCTTCCTGCGATCGTACCAGGCCGTGAAGGTTGCCGGGGCGCAAGGCACTCTACTCACGCAAGCGGGGCGGCGAGGGCCGGGCTACACATTGATTTGGGCCAAAAACGGATTGGTCTATTCCTTGGTAGGCTTCGGAGATTCCAGCCAGGCCGTTGAATTGGCAGACTCGGTCAAGTGAACACCGAAGCCGGGCAAGGGGCAGCCCTTGAACCACCGGAACGCTTCGCCCTCCAGACTCAAAACCTACGAAAAGTCTTCGGGAGCAAGGTGGCGGTGCGCGGACTCTCGCTCTGCGTGCGCCGCGGCGAAATCTTCGGCTTCTTGGGGCCCAATGGCGCGGGGAAGAGCACCTCGATCAAGATGCTGCTGGGGCTAGTGAAGCCCACCGCGGGCGAGGCTACGGTTCTGGGTGCGCCGTTGGGCGACGTGCACGTGCGGCGGAAGATTGGTTTCCTTCCCGAGGATTTCCGCTTTTACGATTGGCTTACTGGCGCGGAGCTGCTGGCGCTGCACGGCCGGCTTGCGGGCGTGCCCGCCAGCAAACTGTGCGAGCGCGTTCCCGCGCTGCTGGAGCTCGTTGGACTCACGCCTCATCGCGACAAGCGCCTGCAAAATTATTCCAAAGGCATGCACCAGCGAATTGGTCTGGCGCAGGCGCTGATTCACGAGCCGGAGCTGATTTTTCTCGACGAGCCTACTTCGGGCCTCGACCCCATGGGCCGGCGGCTCGTGCGCGACATCCTACGCGCCCAGCGCGACCGCGGCGCCACGGTCTTCCTCAATTCCCATCTGCTCAGCGAAATCGAAATTACCTGCGACCAAGTGGTGTTCATCCGTGACGGAGAGGTAGTGACCAGCCGCGATTTGCGGCGCCAACAAGAAGAAGAAATCCGCGTGGTGGTTCGCGGGCGCAAGCTCAATCAGGAGCACGTCGCGGGATTAGCGCCGTGGACCACGTCCGCGCAGCTCCAGGACGAACAGCTTACGCTCACCACGCGCTCCCACGACTCGCTCCCATCCATCTTGCGGCTGCTCGTCGAGAAGGGCGCCGAGGTTTACCAGTTCACTCCGCAGCGGCTTTCGCTGGAAGAATTGTTCGTGCAGATCATGGGCGAAGACAGGGGATTGTGATGGCGCTGTGGATCATGGCCGGGATTACCTTTCGCGAGGCAGCGCGAAAGAAAATTCTATGGACAGCGCTGATTGCGGGCTTCGGTTTCCTGGTTGTATTTGGCCTCGGCCTGCACTACCAGCTCGACGACTTCAGCCGGGGAGATATGTCGGCCTTTTTGCGTTACCAGATACTGAGCGCCATGCTCATGGTTGGGCTTTACACGGTGGATTTGCTGGCCGTCGTGATGACGATTCTCACCTCCGTGGACACGATTTCCGGCGAAATTGCCTCCGGCACCATCCAGGCGATTGCGACCAAGCCGATGGCCCGCTGGGAAGTGGTGGTGGGAAAGTGGCTTGGATTTACGGGGATGCTTGCCGTGTATGTGGCGATGATGTTTGGAGGCACGCTCGGAGTGGGGTATTGGATTGGCGGTGTGACCGCGCAACACCCGGTTCGCGGGGGCTTCTTAGTCTTTCTGGAATGCATTCTCGCGCTGACGGTGACGTTCATGTTCGGCACGTGGTTTTCTACTCTGACCAACGGCGTGATTGTCCTCGGTCTGCACGGGCTGGCCTTTCTGGGCGGCTGGCTCGAGCAAATGAGCGGCTTCGCTGAGGGCTCGCGCCTGGTCTTGCTCGGCGTGCTCTCCAGCCTCGTCATGCCGAGCGAGGCGATTTGGCGCCGCGCCGCGTTTGAAATGGAGTCGCCGCTGGCGGGTTCGTTGCAATTTTCTCCCTTCGCTGACATTTCCGTGCCGAGCTACACGATGATCGGCTACGCTGTCGTGTACCTCGTGATAGCGCTTTCCATCGCGATCTACCACTTCCACCAGCGGGACCTGTAGCTGTGCCCGCGCGGGGAATGGAAAGCCGCAGTCCCGTTCATGGTGAGAAGGAGGGCAGCACCTACAACGGGCACTGTGAGTCGGTCTGCTACCACCCTCTGTTTCTGTTCAATTGTTAGGGGGCGCCCGCCCCTTTCGGGACAAGCCGCGCTTTGGAATCACAGATTGTGCAAATATTTGCGCAATGTGGACCAGCAGCGCACTCCAGCCTCGCTCAATACGAAACGAAAATCTGGTCCCGACGCCGATTGCCCATTGGTCCAGCTTCGGACCGCTACTATTTGGAACTCGCAGGGTTTCAGGAGGAAGTATGTTGCGAGACGCGGAGTTCGTGTGATGCAACATCAATGACGGGAGTTCGATGGGAGCTGCGATTCACTTACATGGGGAGGCTTCACGTGAAACGACAAGCGGCAATCGGAGTTTTCGTAATGCTATTCGGTCTCTTTTGCGCTGGCCGGCTTGCGGCCCAGGGCGTGCAAGACCCAAAAATCGTGTCCTTCGAGGTGGGACCAGACCAGGTGCTCAACTACCCGAGCACATTGGCAAATCTCCCCGATGAGCACACGACCTTCATTCCCCTCTTTCACCGGGACAGCGATGAGCACGAAAGCGATGATGCCCCGCGGCCGTTGAGGTACCTGGTTTTCGGCGCCAGCAGGGTGGGTACGTCGAACGCCGGCGCCGTCGTGCTCACGACCACGGATCTTCACAACTTCGATTTTGCGACCAGCCTGGGGTATGCCAACCAGGTATTCAGCTCGCCGGTTGATTTCACGACATGCAATCCCGCCTTCGACACCGAATTCGATGAGAACTATTCGGCGCCCGGTACGGTGCTTCAGGACCCGACCCGGCCGCGTGGCAATTTCATCATGCTTTATGAAGCGGAAAACCACTGTCCTGGAGGGGTGCGGCAATCGCCGTTCTATGCCACCGTCGGGTTTGCCCGGTCCCGGGATGGCGGCAGGACGTGGCCCAGTCCAATCGACACCGAGTTTGGCGGTCCAGGCCGGCGTGTCGTTGTGAAAGGGCCGGACCCAGAACCAGCTTCCGAGCCCATGCCCGCGCCGATGGGTGACGCGATTCCAGCCGGCTTTCTCGAACGGAATCGCTGGGGCGAAAGCCATTTGTACGTCTCCTATTCCTATTACGTCGGACCCGGCGGACACAATGACGGATTGATTCGCGTGGCTCGAGCCAAACTCGGGGACGAGGATTCTGATCGTTGGGATTCGGAACGGGATCGCAATCACCCGGTCAGATTCAAAAAATGGTTCAACACCGCATTCAGCGAGCCTGGAATCGGCGGGCTCGACACGGGCGTGTTGCCGGCGTTGGGTTGCCCGGGACGCCAAGCGCAGTCCTCGATCTATTTCAACGACGATCTTCGCTTATATTTTATGGTTTACGTGTGCGACTCCATGGTGAACAACGGCCTAGCCGCCTGGTTTTATTCGACTGCGACGAGCCTCGAATTAGAAGATTGGAGCGCGCCCCAGATGATTTTGAATTCCCAGTTTGCGATCACGTCCTGCTCCGGCGGTGGAGAGCAATTTGACGGATTTTATCCTTCCCTAATGACTCCCGGCGCCGAGCAAGGTCATTTGAGGCTTACTGGACAGGTATTTTTCTTGAACGGGTGCGATACAGGGCAGCCGCGCGCCTTCACTTCACGGACGTTTACGATCAACGTCGAACCTTAGGCGGGTGGCATCGCCTTTCAGCGATCCGGAATTGGCATGTCCCGGGGCCTTCCGTGTGGGCACAATGGGCATGTTGTGTAAATTTTGGCGGTGTGATTCGTGGCTGGCGGCAGGTGACTCGCGAAACGACTTTCCGCCGTCAATGGTCTTGATTCGGATGAGGGAGTTGTGTTCCAATCAACCCCATCGAAGTGGAACCTGCGTTGGAAGGCCAGTGAACGCTCGGAGGTTTTTATGAGGAATTGGAAATGGCCTTTGATGGTCGGGTTGCTCATGCTGCTTGCGGTATCCGCTCAACCTCAGCAACAGGATAAATCCGCTGCCCTGCCTCCAGCTTGGGCGTACGGCTTCGACAAAGCCATTGACCCGGCGACATACGTTGCACCGCCGCCAGCCCCTGCGGCTGCGCCGGCCCCGGATGACGGGTCGATGCGGAAACTGGCTGGGAGCAACTTGTCTTTCACGCTTACGCAGATCCGCGACGGCTACGGCCCGGCCGACTGGTATCCCACCGACCACCCGAAGATGCCCGAAATCGTGGCGCACGGTAAAAAGCCCGAAGTGCGCGCCTGCTCGCTCTGCCATTACCCGAACGGCAAAGGGCGCCCTGAAAACGCCGGCGTCGCGGGCCTCCCGTACAATTACATTTTGCAGACGATGAACGACTTTCGGACCGGCGCGCGTCACAGCGCGGACCCGCGCAAGGGCAACACGCATTTTATGACCGACTTCGCCAGGGCCATGACGGACGACGAGATCAAGGCCGCCGCTGAGTACTTCAGCTCGATGAAATGGACGCCATGGATTCGAGTCGTCGAAACCGATGCAGTGCCGAAGACGCGCATCGCCGGCGGGATGTACCTCCGGGTAGAAGGGGACGCGACGGAGCCCATCAACGGGCGCATTATCGAAACGCCGGAGGATGCGGAAGCGACCGAAGTGCTCCGTAACTCGCGGTCTGGATTCGTCGCTTATGTGCCGACGGGCAGCGTCAAGAGAGGCGAGGCCCTTGTCCTGAGAGGCGGACCGGGCAAGACAGTGGCGTGTGCCGGCTGCCATGGAGACCAACTGCAAGGCAATGGCGGATTCCCCCCGCTCGCGGGCCGTTCCCCCAGCTATCTGGCGCGACAGCTCTATGACATTCAGCACTTCGCGCGCAATGGCGCTGGCGCCGAATTGATGAGGCCCATCGTGCAGAATCTGACGGGAGACGACATCGTGGCCGTCGCTGCTTACCTAGCTTCCCGGCCCGTCACCGTGTCTCAGACCACCGCGGCAAAGTAGCCAACTGCTGAACGCCAGCGTCTTCCTCGCGCAACCTCGGAGCGTACGCAAATTGGCATGCGCTTCCATACCAGTTTCCTGACCTCTCACCCTGCCTGCCGTTCAGATGGAGTGTGCGCGGGGCCGAGGGACCCGATGTGGATGTCTGGCGCGTTTTAAGGTAGAGAAACCGAGCGATTAATCCACAGGATGTTGTCCCAGCTCAGCAGCTTCTCTGTGCCGTCGAACAGCTTGGCATAGCTGCCGCCCGAGCCCTTGAAGGAAAATTCCTTGACCCGGTCGGGCGGATTGGTGGTCGCGTTCCGCAAAATATCCAGGACCTGCTCCTGCCGGGAGATTTGATAGAAGCTGGGATTCTTTGCGGAATAAAATTTGACTTCGGCCGGAGCGGCCCGGTTGCCCACGCCTCGCTCGTACTTGATGTGAAGCTCCAGGCGTTCCCCGGAGGCCGCAGCAAAAACCCAGTCTTGCGAATCCACGATTGGTCCGGCGCCGCTGGAGGTGGAGCGCTGCATTGTGTGGGTCGTGGCCAATAGATAGACGCCAAATGGTCCCGGCGCATCCGCTGCATCTTCCGTCAGCCCGCCGATTACGAGCTGCACCGCCGCGCCCGTGGGATCCTTCACCGGAGCCACGAGATAGACCAGGCGGTTTGTCCCGGTTTTGCCGAGCGGCTTCCCATCGGGCCCATTGATGGTCACGCGGTCGATGAAGACGGCGCGCAGATTCGCGTCCTTGGCGGCCCCTTGGACCGCGATGTTGGGCGTCCAACCCGCAGGGAGATATGCGGCCAGAGCGGCATCAGGAACGTGCAGGTCCAGTTGGAAGCGCGCCTCGGAACTGGACTCGGCCAGCGTCTCCGCATTCACGTACCCAATCAGACCCGCCAAAGCGCACGCGGCGAGCAGAGCTTGGACGGCGCCAATAGAAATGGTGCGCGACATGTCAGCCTCCAAAAATCGGCCCAGGATTTCAATAGGCCGCGATTTTGCGGCGGCTAGTTTACACCACTCCGCGGTTCGTTCTTAGCGACTCGGCACTCTTTAGCTGGAAAACCGGTTGTCCGTTCAATCTGTTCCTTACTGGGGAATCCTTCGCCCCTTCGGGGCGGAAGCGCCCCTCGAACACCTTCCCGGGGCGTTTCCTCGGCAAGCCTGCTGCGCGCGGTTGACGCGCCTTTTTCCTGTCGCCTTTTCAACCTTGGCGGGTGTACAGTTCTGGGCTATCGGATGACTTTTTGATGAACAGTCTCGCGGTGAGTGGCTTTGTTGGGAGAGTGTTTAGTGCCGCGGGAGGTTAGCGCGTTACGTTCCCCAGATTTGCTCGTCGAATTGCTGCGACACGGGAGGTCGAAATGATGAACACGAAGCGCACGCGCGCTCTCGGGATGCTGGTGGTGTCCTCGCTTTTGGTTTTGACGTGGCTGCTCGCGGCACAGCACCGCAGCGCCGCTGCGACGGGTCCTGCGGATTACATCGAAGGCGTCGTCTCCAGCGCGAAAGGCCCCGAAGCCGGCGTCTGGGTGATCGCCGAAACGACAGACCTGCCGACCAAATATGCCAAGGTCGTCGTGACCGACGACCGTGGGCGCTACATGATCCCCCAGCTACCCTCGGCCAGTTACCAAGTATTTGTGCGAGGCTACGGGCTGGTGGATTCGGCGCGCGTGCCCGCAAAGCCCGGCCAGAAGCTGAATCTCACCGCCACCGTGGCCCCCGATGGGCGAGCCGCCGCGCAAATCTATCCGTCCAATTACTGGCTGAGCCTGGTGAAAATTCCGAACGGCAAGCTGCCACCCGAAGAAGTGGCCGGAAGAATTAAGCTGTGCATGAACTGTCATCAGCTCGGTGACAAGGCCACGCGCGGGATTCCCGACGTCACCCAGAGCCTGGGGCCGTTTAAGACCACTTCGGAGGCTTGGGATCGCCGTGTGAAGTCCGGGCCGGTGGGCGCGAACATGGCCAGCGGCTTCGTCACGCTCGGCGACCAGCGCTCAGTCTTCTCCGATTGGACCGATCGCATCGCCGCCGGCGAATACCCGAAGGAGGCTCCGCCGCGTCCGAGTGGCATCGAGCGCAACATTGTGCTTACCTTGTGGGACTGGGGCTCCCCGACGAACTACATGCACGACGAAGCCGCCAGCGATCTGCGGAATCCCTTGGTAAATCCAAATGGCCCGGTGTTCGGTGTCGTCTCGAGCGGGAACTTCCTGGTCTGGGTTGACCCCGTAAAGAATTCTGCAT
>Ga0187846_10002379_pt1 | contig 10313 bp, 12 predicted proteins | sample TC_taG_FD_161473 | JGI IMG/M metagenome (GOLD analysis project Ga0187846, IMG submission 161473) | Biofilm microbial communities from the roof of an iron ore cave, State of Minas Gerais, Brazil - TC_06 Biofilm (v2) | ecosystem: Environmental > Terrestrial > Deep subsurface > Cave > Wall biofilm... | reverse complement strand
GTCGCGCTGAGTCATCCGGACCGCGACCATTTCGGCGGTTTGATCTTTATCGTCCGCAATTTTGCGCCTGCTCAATTCTGGATCGCAGGAGCAGGAAGCGAAGATACGAGTTATGGTGAACTACTCGACGCCGTCAAGGCTAGTGGCGCCCGCCCGTGGCTTTGCGATTCCGCCGCGCGGCCTATCCTTGTTGGTGGTGTAAGCGTGCGTTGCGTTGGACCATTGCATGGTGTGCCGGAACTAAAGCGCAACAACTCGTCGATGATATTGCGGTTGGCGTATGGGCGCGAATCTTTCCTGTTCGCCGGTGACGTCGAGGCCAAGGGCGAGCGCGAGTTAGTCATTTCGGCGGCCGACCTTAACGCGACTATACTTAAAGTGCCTCATCATGGCAGCCACACTTCCTCGACGAGCGATTTCATCAAAGCTGTCGATCCGGGAGTTGCGGTGATTTCGCTCGGCTACTTGAACCATTTTCACTTTCCGGCGCCAGAAGTCATTCAGCGATACCAGGACAACGGCGTCGAGATACTGCGCACAGACGACGACGGAGCAATTGACGTCGTTGCAGACAAGGACGCTTACACCCTAACGACGTTTCGCCATAGCGAAGATGCTGGAAGTCGTCTACTCCGCGCTCCAGGTTTATCAGGTTCCCGCTGACTGCCTGCAAGGCGCTGTTGAAATCGACGGACACCCCAAAGCGACTAATGCGGAAACCAATGCGGTGCAGGGCCGAAGAGTCGATCGATTACGCCGATTCGATACGCAAGAAAGACCCCGAAGCCGAAACTGAGCCAGCCCGCTGCCAGGGATAGTCTTCTATGCAATCCGGCCAGGCGCTGCGCGGCTAACACAAACGGGGCGCCGACCGCAGTCGTGATCAGTATCATGCCCACCATTACGCCGCCGCAAAAAACGGTCATATAGAGTGTCGCCCACCACGGCGATGGGATCGCGGCAGTCACCAGCAGTGCAATCGCTGCGCTCCCGGCCAGACCATGGAGCAGCCCGACGATAAACGATTTCGTGAGCGAACGCCCGGAAATCGTCTCGGCCAGTTTCGGCGACATCAAGTGATCATGCGCCGCAAAATCTTGATCATCCGAGGCCGAGTGAGCATGCAGATGATGGTGGGTATGGGCGCGGCCCCGCCGTTCGTGGGTGTGCCGATGAGAATGCACCACCAGCATTGGGCCGCGCGGAGAAGCGAGGCGGAGCTTTTTCGCGATTAGGTCAAGGTCTCTTTTGCTGCTCCGAGGCCGAGTAGAATCAAGACCAGTGCCACCAAAAACTCCAGGGTCAATCCCAATCTCACCGGCACCTTCAATTTAAAAAAGATTATTGCCGTTCCCACTGCCAGCACGGTCGCCGAATGACCGAGGCCCCAGACCAGCCCGACCCCGACTGCGTTGAAGAAACGCCGCTCGCGCGTCAGAATCGCGCTCACCGCGATAACGTGGTCGGGATCGGTGGCGTGTCTCATCCCCAGCGTCAGGCCCAACAGAATCAGAGCGAAGGGCGCCGAACCAAACGACATGCACGAACCTCCTTAGTGCTCCCAATGGTCCCGAAGAGGAAAGCGCGATGGTGCGCTCATAGCGTATTGAAAATGGCACCTGGCGGGGCGTAGTCGCAATCCCGTAGACGCAAAGGGCCGATGGTGCGGCGTTTCTTTAACGCTCGCGCTCATTGCGAAGAGGGCAGCTCGAGAGCTGCCCCCTACGTATCTGCAAGCAGATCAGACTACAATGCGCACACCGCCGCCAGGCTTGATAGTGCGACGCCGCGGCGGCCCTGACGAAGATCGTTCCGATCGAATCCATTAGTGCAGTAGCCGAGCGAAATGCCCGTGGCCGGATCGCCCCATCCAAGCTGCCCGCCCGCGCCATTATGACCAAACGTTAATGGCGAATTGGTCTTGCCGAAACCGCGATAGTTCGCGAAGCCGTCGTCGCCCGCCACGATTACGCCCAGCGCCCGATTGCATTTGTATCTGAAAACCGGATCGAAATAGTCACCCGAATGCACACGTACTGCCTCGCGCAACGTCTCTGGTTTCCAGATGCGAGCGCCGTTGGCTACCGGCGCATTGTGCAATAAGGCCTGATAGAAAAGCGCCAACTCTGCCGCCGTCATGATACCGCCGCCGCCGGGGACGCCCGATTCACGCACGATTGGATCGTTAAAACCGGTTATCGCAGTTTCTGTCACCTCGGTCTCCGGCATCGGCGGCAGCCCCAACTTCTTCATTTCCTCCGGCGTAAGCGCTTCGCCGACGTGAACGATGTCAGCCATGCGGCCGTGTTCAGTGGGTGGAATCCCAAGCCGCAAATCAGGTAAGCCGAGCGGCGCAGCAATGCGATCGCGTACGAACAGCCGAAAATCCTGGCCTGAGCGCCGCTCGATGATTTCGGCGAGAACCCAGAAACCAGAAGTCGGGTGGTAAACAAACCGCTGGCCGACCGGAAATTCGAGGCGCCAGGCCTTGAAGCGAGCTAGCCGCTTATTACGGTCAAGCCATTCAGACTGCGCATAAGGCGCGTTCGGAAAACCCCCGGTATGAAGCAGTAAATGTTCGATGGTGATTGCTTCCTTACCGTTGGTCTCGAATTCCGGAATGATATCGGCGGCGCGTTCGCCCAGTTCGAGCTTTCCCTCGCCCATCAGAATCCAGATTGCAGATGAGACAATTGCTTTGGTGCAACTGAATACGCAATACAAGGTTCCATCAGTGGCTGGTTGGTCATTACCGCCCTGCACTGCATGGCCAAAGGTCTTCATCGCACCGACTTTTCCGTTACGCGCGATAGCGATCTGGCACGATGGCAGTAATCCCTCGGCGATTTCCCGCTGCGCGCGCTTGAAAAGCTCGTCAACTTTGGCGGGATCGAGACCAACTTCCCGCGGATGCTCCGCAATCTGATGGGCTGCCGGCATTTGTCTAATCTCCTGGGTTAATTCCCGCAATTGATAACACGAAAGCGAGCGCACAGGGAGAAGCCGTGCGCTTGGATTTTCTCCCCCTGCCAGGGGGAGAACGACGCGCTTCCGAGCGCGGCGCAGAGAGGGTCATCATACGGGGCGCTTGCGCGAGTTAGGATTTTTGATCGCCGGGCCTGGGGGGTCGGTTGAATAACGACCCTCTCCTTTGTCCTCTCCCTGAAAGGGAGAGGGGTTGACACTGCCCTGGGCGGAGATCCACCCGGCTCGGCCAGGAAGCGTGATGCGTGTCACCTCGCAAACAGGAAGTTCCGCCATCGACAGACGCTGTGCAATCTGGCTGAGTTGGACGAAGCGCGCGCCGCGTTCGATTAGCCCGCGTACAATTGTGGTAAATGTATCTAACTGGCTCATGCCTTCGGTCTCTGCATGAATCGTATGGACGTTGAGCCTGCTTTCCGAGAACTGTTCGAGATAAAAGCGCACGATCGCACCGCGGCTTTCGAGACCCTCGGTACCCATCACTTCGTCCATCGTAGGCAGCGTAGTCGGAATCTCTGGTATGCGCAGGATTTCGCCATCTACCGAGCATCGGTAAGGGGTATGGCCGCGCGTGTCGCTATGATAAGAGAGTCCCCGCGCGTCGAGAATTTTGAGCGCGATACTGTTGGTGCGCCAGCCAGGCGCAGCGAAGCTTTGCGCCGCGGCACCGGTAACCGCGCGATAAACCTCCAGGCTATTGTCAATTTCCGCCTTGATTCCGCCCTCGCCTAAAGCGTCGAGATGGTCCTGCCAGCGAACATGGTCGTAGCCATGGACGCCCAATTCGAAACCCATTGCTAACAGGTCACGCAGAGTCTGAGGGTAGGCCAGGGCAATTGCGCGCGCAGGTAGGATAGTGCCCGATAAAATAGTGCGCCAACCGTACATTGACACGGCGCGCGTGCGACGCATCTTGGAGATGAAGCCGGGATTTTTGAAAGCCCGCCAGATGGCGCGCCCGGAATTATCCGGCCCCATAGCCACAAAGAACGTGGCGCTGATCCCCACGGCTGCGAGCATTTTGGCCAACCGAGGGACTCCTTCGCTGAGTCCCTGGTTGGTGTCAACGTCGATCTTTAGCGCTACTTCCACGGCTGTCGTCAGTTTGAGAAAGACACGCACCAGCCACAGCTACGATCGGGCGTGAGTTATTCCTGTGCTCGAAGGCCGCGATATTATATTGGAGGGGTCTACGGGAGAAAGCCTGAAGCGGAAACAGTCTTCCGAATGCGCCTATGAGCGCGACCCCTACTCGTGGGCATTGGCGCGGGCGCGCGGCTTGCGCGAACGCCGAGCCGCGGAGTTGGACTGGGATAATCTTGCCGAAGAGATAGAAGATTCGGCTCGCCGCGACGCTCACGCGCTGCAAAGTAATTGCGAGGTGCTGATCGCCCATCTGCTGAAGCTCACTCATGCCAAAGAGTCGCTGCGCCGGCGTAACCTGGCTTTGGCGAACGCATGCACGCAATGCCCGCCGCCGAATCGCTGACCTCATCGCCGAAAATCCGGGCCTAAAGAGCCGCAAGGACGAATTGTTCGCCAGGGCGTGGCCCTATGCTCGTGATGAAGCACTCCTAGGCCTGCGATGCGACGACAATGCGCTCCCGGAAGTTTGTGCGCGGACATTCGAGCGGGCCTGCGACATCGAGCTATAGCCGCATTGCCGCTGTAAGTTTATTCGCTCCAAAATGATCCAGGCCCCACGGTATTCAGTTCTTGAGTTGCAAGAGCGATCACAATTTGCGAAATGAAATCTCGATCATATTTCGCATCCAGCAAATTAGCCGACACACTGCTTGAGCGATTCCTTTTAAAATCAAGTACTTGCGAACGGCACATATCGTGCCTACCTTGAGGCCAGGAGCTAGGGAGGCTCTAGCAGATGTTGATTCCTTCGACTTCGGTTCTACTTGTTGGAATATTGTTCATCGCGGTGCTCGCAGCGACCGATTGGTACCTGTGGGGATTGAACCTGGCAGTTAATCCACGGCAACCTCGCCGTCCTGTGCCTCTGACCGGGCTTGAACTAGTTGACCTCGGCCTGCGCCGATTGATTGCTGCCAATCAGGCTGTTCTGCCAAGGGCAGCGTTTGCGACCGCACGAGCCAATGGTGCGCCGCTTGCGACTAATCCGGATGACGGCTTCAAGCGGGTTGCCTGATTGCAGGCCGCCATTCGCTTGGCCCGCCCTGTCCAGCTATGTTATCCCGTCACAGTGCCAGTGAATTTGATGGCTCGGGGTCTGAGCCCGAGCCATCCGTAAATTGTCTCTAAGCCGCGTCAATCAACCGAACAGGCGCTCTTTTCTGACGAACCACAGGCTAGAAGCCTGTGCCACCGAATACGTCGATTGTACCTGCCTCAGTATTATCAATTTTTATGCAGCCTTGCGTACCAAGCGAGGTAGGGCGAAGTCGTACGAGATTGTGTAATACGGCTTGTCGAATCCGCGTTTAAGGAGATCGGCCGGATCTTGATGCTTATTAAGCGTCACGATCAGTGACTGCTTCACAGCGCCTACCACGTCGGAATCGATCCAAGGATCGCCAGTAAAGAAAAGCTGAGTCGTCAGCGTTTCACACGAATCGTGTGTGATTCGCAAATGCAGATGTGCCGGCCGCCATGCGTGACGCCCAATTCCACGCAGCAATGCTCCGGTTGGCCCATCCTTCGGCACCTGATAGGGCGAAGGGACCCAGGTTTGAACCTCGAACCTGCCGTTCTCATCGGCAATGACGCGAGCCCGCAGGTTCCAGGGAGCCCGATCTTCTGGAATGTTGAAATGCGAGTAAGCCCCTTGCGCATCTGATTGCCACATATCGAGCATCGCGCCGCCAAGCGCTTCACTGTCCGTCGATCGAACAACACCCGACAATAACAATACGTCGCCCGGCTCGCTGGCCCGATGGGGCAGCACGCACGGCGACTTCATCAAGGGGGCATTGGGGGCATAAAACGGACCTTCAACCGAGGTCTCGGTGCCGTCACGTCCGGCGGCATCAACTTGGTCAACCGTAGCTTCGAGGAACACATCGAAGAGCAAAGGGATCTCGCCTTTTTCCGCGGTTTCAATCATGAAGGCAAGCGCGCGGCGGTATTCTTCGTGGCTGATCTGGTGCTTGCGAATAAAACCCCGCAGGGTTGCGAGCAGGTCCTCGACGACTTCAGTAAGCCTGGGGTCACCTATTTGTTTGGCAGCCATCGTGCCCTCCGTTTTAGTCTAGATCATGCGTGAGCCCGGATGCCGCATGATCGCAATTCCATAGTACTTTACAACTTTTGCTCAAAAGCGCCCAAGGCTCGCCGGGCTACAATCGAGCTTTCAGCAATTCGAATTCCTAGCGGGCGAATACGAATGACCTCCCGCCGACGGTCGTGCCGAGTTCGGTGTAAGGAATCAGATAGCCAATTCCGCTTTGGTTGGACTCGTTGATGGCTGCCAACGGCCCCATTTCCGGATGGCCGTAAAAGAGCCATATGTCGTCGAAGTAGAATAAAAATCCGGTCGGCGCGAACGGCAGAATCCACTTCAGCATTGATTTCGTGCTGCTGTAAAAATCTACGTCGACCGTCACGATCGATGGCGGATACGCTGATAGTTCGCTCGCAAGCGCAGGGGTGAGCGAATCTTCGAAAAAGCCCTTGATGAAATGGACATTGCCGCGGCTCAGATCGAGTTCCCTGCTCATTCCGTGCGGAACCGTTTCATGAAAAACGCATCGAGCTTCGCGCGCTGGCGAACGAGCTGTTGTATAAGCGCCCGATGGGTCCGACAAGGACGCCGAGCAAAATTGTTTTGCGCCATTGGTTGTCCTGACTCCATGGGTCCGGGGCGCTCAAGGTTGCGCTCGTCTTTGGATAGCATTCTTCCTAGCGTTTATCCCGAATCTGGCGCTGATGATCGAGCACACCAGATGTCTTTACTGCGCTCTCGTTCGCGTTGGCTTAGAATTGATTTAATGCGCGCACTAGAACTCAAGTTTGTTTGTAAGTCATACGACGGGGTGGTCGCCGTAGATCGGCTGTCTCTGGCGATTTCCGAAGGCTGTATTTACGGCCTGCTGGGAACGAACGGAGCCGGCAAAACGACCGTGCTGCGAATGATGGTTGGGGTCCTCATTCCGGATCATGGTGGGGTATGCATTTTTGGTGAACCCTTCGAACGTCGTCACCTTAAAATGATTGGTTATCTACCTGAAGAGCGCGGTCTTTACCGAAAGGCCAAAATCGGTGAATTGCTGCTCTACTTGGGCGAGCTTAAGGGACTTGGCCGTTCCACGACCCAGCACAGGATTATGGAACTGGCTGAGCGGCTTGGGATTGATGCGGCGCTGACACAGCGAATAGAGGAACTTTCCAAGGGCATGGAGCAAAAGATTCAACTCCTCACCGCCATGATTCACGATCCGCAATTACTGATTCTGGACGAACCTTTCGCCGGACTCGATCCGCTTAACAGCGCGCTGTTGATGGAGTTGCTGCTTGAGCTTAAGCGTACAGGCCGCACGATATTATTCTCGAGTCATCGGATGGATCGGGTGGAACGGCTCTGTGATGAAATATGCCTCATCAACCACGGGAGAAGCGTCCTCCAGGGTGGGGTGACAGAGCTTAAGGAGCGCTTCGGCGGTCGCCGCGTACGCCTGGTCTATCGTGGAGGGGCGCGAGTGCCGAATAAAGATGGGTTAATCGAATCGTGTAGACTCGGCGATGATATGGTGGAGTTGCGGGTGGGTCCAGATGAGGACGCGCAGGAATTGCTACGGACACTGGCCGCAAGCGCCACTATCGTAAGTTATGAAACGGTGGAGCCTTCGTTAGAGGAGATCTTCATCGAAGCGGTCGGAACTCATCATGCCGTTTGAGGAGCTGCGAGCGCTATGGCTGGTGCTGCGCCGTGAGTACGTCGAGCGCGTCAAATCGTTCTCTTTTCTCGCCAGTACTGTCGCCGCACCGGCGCTCTGTCTGGCACTCGCCGCAACTCCTGCGCTGTTCGCATCGCGGCTCAGCGCTCCGAGACATATCGTGGTAGTGTGCAGCGCGCCCGAACCAGCGCGCCAAATCGCCGACGCGTTCCACCATTGGGGCCTCGGGCACTACCGCGCCGAAATCCTCACCGCCGCGACTCCGCAAGAACGCGACAAGTTGACATCAATGGTCCGCCAGTCGCGTATCGAAGGCTTTCTCTGGCTCGATAACGCGGCGTTAGCGAGTGGACATGTCGTTTATGTGTCGCGATCCGGACTCGATACCTTGGGACGCGAGAGCCTGCGCAGCATGATTTATCGGGCCCTTATTCGCGCCCGTTTAGCTACACATGGCTTGACCCCGAGTGCCATTGACCTCTCTCTGCAGCCGATCTCACTCGATCTGATTTCATTACGCGCCGCAACGGTTGGCAAAGACGGCAGCGACGGCGTTGCAGTAATAGTTGTCACGGTGGCGATCATTACGATCCTCGAAATGAGTTTGCTCTCGTACGGGATAATCGTGATGCGCTCAGTGCTTGAGGACAAGACCTCGCGCATGGTGGAAATTCTGCTTTGTTCGGTCACACCTCGCGCTTTAATGGCCGGCAAAGTCCTGGGCGTCGGCGGCTTAAGTCTCACCCAGGTCTTGATCTGGGCCGCGATAGCAGCCGGCGGAGTCACTGCCGCCGGCCGGATACTCGGCACCGGCCTGGTCTCCAGCCTCACGCTTGGCCGTGGCTCATTAGCGATGTTCGCCCTTTTCTACGTACTCGGCTATTTGTTCTACAGTTCACTGTATGCCGCTTTGGGTGCAGCATTTAACACGGCGGACGAAGCGCAGTATTGGAGCTTCATCCTGACGCTGCCGTTACTCTTCGCCGGAATGGCGGCATGGTCGCTGTTCGAGCAGGCCGATTCCGCGATTGCTGTGGCTTTATCGTTGCTGCCGCCGCTCGCGCCGGTAATGATGAGCATGCGAATTGCGGTAGGAGCGGCGCCCAGTTGGCAAATCGGCCTGGCGTTCGCGCTGATGGCGGCCGCGATTTGTGCCGCTTGGGCGTTATCGGCCCGGATTTATCGGGTCGGGACTCTGATGTATGGCAAGAAGCCGAGTCTGCGCGAAATCACCCGCTGGTTGCGCTACGCGTAAACGCTGATCGTAGTCACTCGATCCTTGAATACGTGACGGTCCACGTCTCGCGCGCCGTGGAGAACACGGACGATCTGAACGCCGTTGGCGAGGACTCGATACAAGATCAAGTACGGCGGTTCCACCAGAATCCTTGCCTCGCCATCGATTTCAGGCCTCGGCCGGCCCGCTTTGGGGAATCGCTTCAGGATTTGCGCTCGTGCTTCGAGACGGTGATACAGCGCGTCCGCTACTGTTTCTTGCGCAGACCGAGTTCATGCTTGGCGGCGGCCCGCAACTCATCAAAGTCGAGTTCGCCGGCGTCCCCACTCTCGACGCCTTCTTTCCAGGAGCGTTTCAGAATTCTGAGGCGTTCAGCTTCCCCAGGTCGACCCATTCCAGCAGTCTGAGGGCTTCGCGCACCACTTCAGTGGCCGAAGCATACTTTCCGGATTTAACCTTGGCGTTGATGAAGTCGAGCATATCGCGCGTCAATGAAATCGAAACATTCATCGAACTCCCCAATCACGACCTCCATTACTGGCCCCTGAAAAAGGGGAGGCATCTAATGTTTTGTCCCCGCATTTCCCGTCGCCCCGCGTCGCTTCTAACGAATTTCCACATTTTTTTATATCATAGCACCGCGCTCGCCTCGGCAGCCTGGTGGCGCGGCTTCTTGGGCGAAGAGGATGCGCTCCAGGATGATCCAGATGGCAAGAAAAGACTAGCATCGTAGATTGAGAGCGAATACAGGAGCCAGATTCATGATCGAAATAGGCGTGTTCCACAACGGCGCGAGCGACCTGCCCACAATCACTACGCCAGATCAGGTCGAGGTCAACGACGGTACGCTCCCGGAGGTTCATGAGAGCATTCAACGAGTATTGCTGGACCAGATTCGGCAAGGGATTCTGGCGGATCGCCTGGGCTTTAACTACTTCTTCATGACTGAACATCATTTCCAGCCCGAAGGCGCTGAGTTCAGCCCTAATCCCTTGTTGGCCGAGACGGCGATTGCAGCCCGCACCAGCCAGATACGGCTCGGCCAGGCGGCGAATATCATCACGTGGTGGCATCCGATTCGAATCGCCGAGCAGGCGGCGATGCTCGATGTGATCAGCGGAGGCCGGCTTGAATTTGGCATCGGCCGCGGATATCAGCCGCGCGAAGCAGAAGTATTCGGCTGGCCCTTTGCTACGATCCAGGACCAGGAGCGTAATCGCGCGTAC
>Ga0187846_10002378_pt1 | contig 10317 bp, 8 predicted proteins | sample TC_taG_FD_161473 | JGI IMG/M metagenome (GOLD analysis project Ga0187846, IMG submission 161473) | Biofilm microbial communities from the roof of an iron ore cave, State of Minas Gerais, Brazil - TC_06 Biofilm (v2) | ecosystem: Environmental > Terrestrial > Deep subsurface > Cave > Wall biofilm ... | reverse complement strand
AGCGTCATGGGCTTCGTACTACGCCGTCACATTCTACGTGATGAACAGGTGCTACAGTGTACACCCGAGCAGATTGCGGATGCCATCGTCGACACTATATTCTCCGGCATCGCCCCGCAAACATGATTTCTAACTCTTCAAGTCGTCTCGCCACCTGCGGTGGCTTACCTACGTTTGTTGTGGACAAGGCGGCTTCCAGCCGCCTTGTCCACAACAAAAAAAGTTTGCGAAGCGCCGCAGGCGCTGAGCAGTATTGAGCAGGAGGCAGAGTATGCCAGAGCCAGCAGCTGGTATTGCGCATGGCGAGCCCATGGTCGTTGCCAGGGACCTTGTCAAGCAATTTGGCAAGTTATACGCGGTGAATAAACTCAGCATGACCATCAATGGCGGTGAAACATTTGGCTTGATTGGCCCCAATGGTTCGGGGAAAACCACTCTCATTCGCATGCTGGTAGGCTTGATACGTCCGGCCAGCGGCACAATACGGATTATGGGCGAGCGGATACCGAGCGCCAGGATCTCACTCTACCTGGGGTACATGACCCAGCTCAGCGCTCTCTACCTCGACCTGACGGCAAGGGAGAACATGCAATTCTTTTGCAACATTTACGGCCTGCGTGGTAGAGAGCAGCGTCAGCGCATCTCGGAGATGTTAGAGCGTGTAGCCCTGGCTGAGCGCGCTAAGGATGTTGTGGGAACCTTCAGCGGTGGCATGCGCCAGCGCCTCTCACTGGCGTGCGCGCTGGTACATCACCCCCAGTTGGCGGTACTTGATGAGCCAACCGTAGGAGTTGATCCCGAACTGCGCCGTTCTTTCTGGGGCTATTTTGACCAGTTGAACCGGGAGGGAGTGACCATCATCGTATCCACGCACTATCTCGACGAGGCTTCACGTTGTACGCGCCTGGGATTGATGCGTAATGGTGCGCTGCTGGCGCAGGATGCCCCTCAGGAATTGCTGCGTCAATCGGGAGAAGACAACATGGAAGACGCCTTTCTCCACTTTGCCAGGCAACAGGAACTTCCTCTCCCACCGCCTGAGCACAGCTAGCCATGTGTAGCTCCCCGATTATGGGGTTTAACAACATAATGCGGTCACACAGATGGGCGTAGCCGCGACATTTATGGCGCCAGGGGGTGGGGGCATTGCCGGAAGAAATTATTAAAACTCATTATCGAGGGAGCGTTGGCGGTCGAAATAACAAGGAGACACAGTCATGAATGCTGCACGTATCATTGCCCTGGCCAGCCGGATCATCCAGCAAATACTGCGCGATAGACGGACGCTCGCGCTAATTTTCATTGCCCCACTCCTGGTCATGACGCTGCTCTACCTGGTGCTCACAAACACGAGCAGTGTGCGTACGCTTGCCCTGGTGCGGCCCGGCGGGCAGGGAAGTGATCACCTCAATACTCTTATTGACAACCTGTTGCCAGGGAAGGACAGGCTGAAAACCATCAACATCAGGGCCGACCAGGTTGATGCAACGCTCAGGAACGGCGATGCGGACGCGGCCGTGATTTTCCCGGCGGATTTTGCTCAACAGGCGTTCACTGGTCAGAACCCCACGGTGCAGATTGTTTTAGAAGGTTCTGATCCGACCGTAGCGAGTACGATGCGCGATCTGGCAGAGGGGTTTACGCATCAACTGGGAGTGGCCCTTTCCACATTGAAGGCGCAGCAAAGCGTGCAGGGCCCACCGCCAAACCCTGTTGGCAACATACCATTCACGGTGAACGATCCGCGTTACCTCTATGGTGGTTCTCAGTATACCTTCAACGACTCCATCGCTCCCGTGTTTATCGGCATTTTTTCCTTCTTCTTCGTGTTCCTGCTGACCTCGGTGGCGTTCCTACGTGAGCGCTCGCAAGGAACGATTGAGCGAGTGATGGCCTCCCCGCTGACGCGTGCAGAACTTGTCGTTGGCTATGTCTGTGGCTTTACCATTTTCGCTCTTATACAATCGCTGCTAATCCTGCTCTTCGTCGTCTTTGCCCTGCAGGTGCATTACAGCGGAAACCTGGCCTTGGTCTTTCTGGTCACTGTGCTGCTCACTATAGGTAGTGTCAACCTTGGCATCTTCCTCTCGACGTTCGCGCAGAATGAATTTCAGATCGTGCAGTTCATGCCGCTGGTTTTTGGCATCCAGGTCTTCTTGTCAGGCATCTTCTGGCCGATTGCGCAGTTACCGGCGTTCTTACGGCCAATCTCATATGTGCTCCCATTGACCTATGCAAATGATGCGCTGCGTGGAGTAATGCTCAAAGGTGACGACTTCAGCGAGATATCAGGCCAGTTGATGGCGCTGGTAGTATTTGCGCTGCTGATGGTGCTGCTTAGCTCACTAACAGTACGGCGGCAAGTAGCGTGATTAATCTCTGCATACGAATGGGCGTAGCCGCGCGATTCATCGCGCCGCGGTGGGGCCGGACTTGCGCCATAAATGTCGCCCCCACGCCAGAGCGGAAGCCCGTGGGACGCCATTCGCCAAATCTGTCAGGGGGAGAGGACAATCCCTTTCCCTATACCCGCCAGGCAATAATGTCGGTATCCGCCGAGCCTGTGGCAAGGCCGCCCAGACCCCATGCCGCCGAGGTAACTGCGCCCCGGTGACCTGTGTACACTTTGTAATCGCCGCTATTGATATCCCATACGCGCACTTTGCTATCAGCGCAGGCGCTCGCCAGGCGACCCGTATTGCCCGGCTCCCAGGCGATTCCGTTTACCGCTCCACCATGCGACAGGCTATGCCAGAAGCACTATCTATTACCGGGGATACCGGAGATCAGTCTTCAAGGAAGGCAGCTCCTCGTGCAGGAAGCAGGTCTGAAAGGCCAGTAACTGGTATTGAGAATGGCGAGCTGCTTCTTTCAAAAAGCCTTGAACCTCTACCTCTCTCAGTTGACATAAGCCCTTGCTACCTATTCTTCTCTTGATCCGTCGGCAAGTCAGAGCTGTCGGTAGAGTAGATGGCCGTGAGGAAGCTGTACATCCGCTCACCTGATACTTCCATGCTCTCGAACTCCTTTGCGAGCTGGAGAACACGGTGGGCGAATGCACGAGCTTGCGCTTCAGAGATGCGAGCGGAACTGATGATGTAGTTCTGAAACTCATCATTTTCAGGGAGAGACACAACCTCTTTGAGTATCTGCTGCAGGAACCTCACGCCCAGAAGATTCCCGCTCGTGCTACTTGAAATACTGATGTAGGTTTTTGCCGTACAACCATAATACCTTTCGGTCATCGCACGTACTTGGCGTGTAGACACCACTCTAATCAATCCCGCCTCAGCCAAAACACGTACATGATGTGCCATGGTACTTATTGGGCATCCCAATGTAGCGGCAAGTTGGCTTGTCGTGGCTCCACCCTCCCTAAGTAGGCGGAGGGCTTTCTGACGTAATGGATCGCCAAGTGCCTTAAACTGCTCAGGTGTTGTCAACTCAAGGACATCAGCTAACTCATAATCAGGTTTCATCTGCATTGTTTTTCCCTTCTTCGTCTTTCAGGCGAAAAGAGCATCAATATGCTCAGAGTCTCCTCTTCTAGGGTACGATTTTATCGTCCTTCTCGTATAAACCAATTTTATGATACAATCTAGATATACGAAATATATCATATATTTGATGTAAAGAACAGAGAGCAGCTTCAGGCCGCTCGAGGAGATCATGGAGGATACAATGAAACCTATGTACCCTACTTCTTCCGCGAGGAAGATCCCATTGCTCATCAACCGCAACTTCGCGTTGCTCTGGACCGGACAGACTATCTCTATTCTAGGAGATGCGGTTTTTGATACCACCCTGGTGCTTTGGATTGGTGATCGTCTTGCTCGCAATGAAGCTTGGGCTCCACTTGCCGTCAGTGGTGTCCTTCTTGCAACTGCTCTTCCCACTTTTATGCTGGGACCGTTTGCAGGGGTCTTCGTTGATCGATGGGACAAACGCTCCACCATGCTCTGGACTGATATGCTACGCGCCTTCCTCATTTTCCTCCTTTTGCTAGGAAGTGGGGTTGTCCCACTTCCTTTCACTTCGAACGGTCATCTTCCTCGCTTGTGGCAATTGAGTCTGATATACGGTACTGTTATCCTCATTACAACGTGTAGCCAACTGTTTAATCCATCTCGTCTCGTTCTCATCGGTGATTTGGTACCTGAACCCGAGCGTGCCCGAGCCAGTGGGCTGCTCCAAGGAACAGCCAACCTCGCTCTGATCATCGGCCCACCTACAGCTGCTCTTCTTCTTTTCAATGTCGGTGTCCAATGGGCGCTCACGGTGAATGCTCTCTCCTTTATTGGCTCGTTCCTCACCCTACTGGTTCTGCGAATTCCTCAAGGTGCGCTTTCCATGACATCTGGGCAGCAGGGTCATTTCCTCTCTGAATTCGGTGCGGGGGTACGGTTCTTTCTCACCAATCAGCTACTACGGACCATTCTAGTGGCCATGTTTCTAGTACTCCTGGGTGGTGGTGTTTCCAACACACTCAGTTTTTTCTTCTTGACGCAGAATCTGCATGCTTCATCCCATCTCTATGGCTTGTTGAGTACTGCTTCGGGAGCAGGTTTGCTAGCTGGAACAGCGCTTGCTGGTTGGGGAGCGCGACGTCTAGGGATTGCCCGAACATTCGGGCTGGGTATTGTGACGATGGGAGTGCTGGAGATTGTGTACGCACGCCTCACAGACGTTTCTCTCGCCTTTTTCATCCTGTTTGTGCAAGGTATGGCCAATGCAGCTTTAAATGTGGCATTGGGGCCTTTGATATTAGCTGTCACACCTCGCCCATTTGTTGGGCGAGTATGGGCATTGCTCATACCAGCAATGAACCTAGCTGCTCTGCTTTCTATGGCAACTGCAGGCTATCTGGTAAGCACACTCTTGCATGACTTTCACGTGACGGTTCTTGGAGTTCCTCTTGGTCCAATTGATACAATATTCACGGTGGCCGGTCTCCTGGCCCTTGCTGGGGGAATCTCTGCTATGGTCAATGTACGTGATGTGATTATCTCGACACAGACACCTGTAAAGTCGAAGATGGATAAGATGTGATTGGCTGAATGTACGAACGTATCATCTTCCATATATACCAATTTTATGATATAATCTAAATAAGTGATATATTTCACACATTTGATATTAAGAGTGTAGATGGTGATTTAGGTGCCCGAGAAGATCATGGAGAATACGGTGAAACCTGTTCACTCTACTTTTCAATCCAGTTTGTGTATTTGTTCACAAAAGGTTTTCCTTCACACAAACATGGGGAAGAATCGGTTATTTCCCTGTTGATTCCTCCTGCAATGCCCATTCAAATGAAAGGATACGTGAGGATGAACAATCTCCGACTGTTCCTTTTTACGAACCGTCCTGTGATCCAGGCCGTCTTCTCGGGTCTCGAACAACTGTCATATCAGCCCCTTCTTATCAACTTCGCACCAGTGGCCATAGAAGCTTTGTCTACTCATGAGCAGGAAGTGGCTGCGACAATGGTTGCAGCGGTAGATGTTGCGTCTGATCCAGTAGTAGCTATCCAAGTATGCCAGGAATTGCATCGTCGGCACCCAGGTCTATCTATCCTCGGAATGATCTGCTGTAAGAAGCAGGTAAGTCTCTTGCATCTGCAGGCGCTTACGGCAGCGGGTGTCACAAGCATGCTTGGCTTGTTTGTGACTCCGCAAGAGATACTGCAAGCCCTTGAGCGAGTGGCACATGGCCACATAGTCGTCCAGTTGGAATCTAGTGGTGATCACAGTCCGTTTCTAGCCAACATCATTGATGGTTGCACGAGAGAAGGGAGCACATCGGCTCTCAGGCTTTTCGTAAGCAGCGATACGCGCCTACTGGAACTCGTGGCACATGGGTTGTCAGACCGTGAAATTGGACAGCAGTTGTATATAAGTTCGCCTACTGTGCGTCACCATATTCAACGCCTATGTAAAACGACAGGTGCGAGAAATCGTACTGAGTTAGCTGCCTGGGCGGGCGCGTGGGGCTTCTATCGGCCTCTAAATAGTTCTTATGAGCTTATCTCGACTTCCGATGGAACGCAGAAAACATATGTAACTGCACGTTGACGAACGCCTTTTACCTTCTCTCGTCAGGAAATCCAGCTACTCGTGTGGTCAACAAAACACGCTGAAATGCCATGGCCGAATGGTATGAAGGAGTCAAGGCTAACCCTATGGCCCAGCTGACGATCCGATCTCTTGGTTTTGTCGAACTCGACCTATCAAATTTGACCCTTAAGTTTCTCGGTTCGGACTCATAAAACTGTCAATTCCAACGGAAGAAATGATGTAACCCAACTTTCCCTAAGTTCCGGCCTCAGGTACACTAGCATAGTCACCTACGACAACAACGTGACGCTCATAGCAGTGGAAAGAGAGGAGAAAGTTATGCCTACAGAATCAACCATGCAATCAGAAAAGGCGACGAGGCGACTGAACCTTGTTGCAGAAGGTCAGCATCACCGTCCCTTTTTAGAGGTGGGAGATGTCCAACTGCAGGTGTCTAGAGCGACTGTACCAGAGAATGCCTTTGCGTATGGGTACGATCTCCCTGGTGCAGAGATGCTTCAGGCACCTTGTCCCTGTGCCAGTGTTGTAGTCTAGCGTTGTAATAGCTGTTGCAAAGCGTCACGTTGCGGCTTCTTAAAATACCTAGTGATGTCTTTCTAGTGTATAGAACCTAGCGGAAGCCATAGCTTGGAGGCTAAAACCTATGAGACAACTCCACTCGGATTTGAGAGAGCGGTTAACAGAAACACTCACCCCTGTTTTCGGTCAGATTCCCAGCTTCATATCTGACTCCCCAGCTATAGTTGAATGGCTCAAATCGATAGATTGTCCTGCATTTGAGTTCAGAGAAGCTAGCAACATCTCTTCCAAGTATACAAAAAATGTCCTCGTCATTGCTGTCAATACTTCAAGAATTCCTCCATACAAAGAGTGGCAGACACTCTTTCGGAATTCACGAGTTTTGATCATTCCACTTATATCTTTCGATCCATCAATGGATGCCGCAGTCTATACAGTGGAGTTACTGGCACGATCAACGTTTGAGGCGGCGGCGATTGCAAACGAGAGGTGGCTGAAACTCCTCATGGGATGCAAGCAGCCCTTGATCTTTAGTGGGAAGGGATGTGACCTCGTTTGTGAAGTAGAAGAAGATGTCTACGTGATGCGACCAAAAACCGAGGCTCAATTGTCGCCGGGTGAGTGGGATAGCATAGGCTCCTACTTTGAAGTCGGGATGGTTCCGCAGCCAGAGGACATTCGGCCTGCATTTATTGTCAACGGAATATTAAGTGTGCCAGGAGTTGCAGTGGCTCATCATCGCCAGATGCGCGACGACTTGCTGCCACTAGCCATGCGGGCGTGGGAGTTGTTTCAGAGATTGCGTGATCAGAACCTCTTTCCGTTGCTGGTCAGAATAGAAAATTCACGAGTCGTTCATGTCTTCGCGGGAGAGAAAGACATAGCTGGAGAGTTGGAGGACCTGACTAACAGGAAGCGCGAATCGGTCCTCACCGAGATGGCCTTCAGCACTAATGAGGGCATGATTCCTGAGAACATTGATTGGACCAAAAATGCCCAACTGAATGAAGGGGCGTTAGGGATCCATGTAGGAATTGGGGACGGATTGACGGGTGCGCATATTGATCTCATTTGCCCAGAAGTGAAGTTGAAGAACCAATGATGAGCATGTCTTCCTTCACGATGGTCGTAGATGCTTTGGTCGTTTACGAATCCTGGCTGGCTCGGCAGTCGTTGTCTAATCGCAGTTACCGGCGCTCTTGCGGCCAATCTCGTATGTGCTCCCGCTGACCTATGCAAATGACGCGCTGCGCGGAGTGATGCTCAAAGGTAATGACTTCAACGAAATATCAGGACAGTTGGCGGCGCTGGTAGTATTTGCGCTGCTGATGGTGCTGCTCAGCACGCTAACGGTACGGCGTCAAGTAGCGTAATTATGAGGTTTAAGAATATACTCCGGTCATAAGGATGGGGGCGTAGCCGCGACATTTATGGCGCCCGGTGGGCCTATACCCGCCAGGCAATAATGTCGGTATCCGCCGAGCCTGTGGTCAGGCCGCCCAGACCCCACGCCGCCGAGGTAACCGCGCCCCCGTGACCGGTGTATATCCTATAATTGCCGCTATTGGTATCCCACACGCGTACTTTGCTATCAGCAGAAGCGCTGGCCAGGCGGCCCGTATTGCCCGGCTCCCATGCGATACCGTTTACCGCCCCACCATGTGGTAAGCTCCGCAAAGTAGCGCCCGTCGTAGGATTCCATACCTGGGCGATCGCATCGCCTCCTCCAGATGCCAGCATAGAGCCATCCTGGGACCAGGCGAGAGCAAGAACAGGACCCGTGTGACGATGATAACTCACAAATTTGAGTGCTGCTACGTTGATGATGACTACCTGTCCACTGGCCGCTCCGACAGCCAGGTAGCTTCCGTCAGGTGAGAGTGCTACTGCGTGAATGTATGTTTTATTGCTTCTTCCAGGTCTCTCGCCCGTGTTCAGGAAAAGTTCACGTACTCCCGCGCCAAACGTGCCAACGAAGAGCGTTTTGCCATTGTTCTCCCAGGCCAGGGAACTGACAAAAGCTCCCCAGCCGGAGAAGCTGTGCAGCAGTGCTCCTTGTGTGTTCCATACCTGCACTGTCTTGTCTTCCCCGCCAGACGCCAGTAGCGTGCCGTCGGGGCTCCATGCTGCAGCCAGGACCGCCGCAGAGTGACCTTTATAGGTCACAGTGGAAGTTTGATCGTTAGCCAACCAGATACGTGCCGTACTATCGCGGGAACCTGATACCAGTTGAAACCCGCCGGGTGACCAGTTGAGGCTTGTGACCGTATCGCTATGCCCCCTCAGCACATACAGGGCATCCTTAGGTGTGCGGTGCAGTAGAGAGAAGTAAATGCCCACGCCGCCGCCTATCCCCACGGCTGCTGCTCCACCGATAATCCAGCCGAGGGCGCCGCGCCGACTCACTCGCCGCTGGTCGGGCGCTGGCCCCATGGTCCGTAGGGGCGAGGGCGGACCTGTAGGGACAAGGAGTGGTGGAGCGGCTGAGTGGGGGCCTTGTGCTTGTCCTGGTGGGCCTTTATGGTCGCCCGCCGGTGGGGTGGCTCGCTCCTCAACACCTATGGGCGTTCCCCATTGAGGTGTCAAAGGAAAACCTGTTGGAGTCAGTGCCGCGTTTGCCTGCGCAGGAGTTACCTCTGCAACTGTCGGTGTATCAGGTGATGCCTGCAGCAGCCCAGGCTGTGCAGTCGGCGTGTCATTAGATACCGTAGGCGCCTCTGGCGCTGCCTGGGAGATCATTTGTCCCTGTACAATGAACGGATTAAGCGCTGCTATTTGATGAGGATCGCCTGTCGGTGATGTTTGTAATTGTTTTGCGCTATCCTGCGCCTTTACTGGCACAGGTATGTTTCGCTGCTGTCCTGCCTGAGAAGATGTCCTATGTAAGTGTACCACGGTCGTTTCTGCTATACCTTGTGCGAAGGCATTGGCAAATGCTGCAATGGAAGGGTGGCGCTCAGATGGTTTCTTGGAGAGAGCCTGCAGCAGTGCGCCCTCAACCCCTTCTGGCAGCGTCGGGTTAAACCTGCGCGGGGGTGGTGGTTCTATATAGAGGTGCTGGTGCATCAGGCGCATGGGATCACCCTCGAATGGTGGATGTCCCGTAAGCAAGTAATAGATCATGACAGCAAGCGCATACTGGTCGCTCTCCGGCCCGGCTTCCCCGTTAAACTGCTCGGGTGCCATATATACCGGCGTGCCGAAAATATGGCTCGTTGCAGAGCTTGAAGCGAAGAACTTGGCCAGGCCAAAATCGGAGAGCAACAGGTGTACCAGCGGTTGCCCTGCTCTCTGGCCTTCTTCAAAGCGTAACAGAAAATTGGCAGGCTTGATGTCGCGGTGGATAATGCCCCTGTCATGCGCATATTGCAGCGCAGCAGCTGCCTGGCGTAGATACTCGGCGGCCTCTTCTACATCCAAAGGCCAGCTTTGAGCGACTACAACGGGATCCTGGCCGGGTGAACGCATTGGGGGTATGCCAGGTGAATCAGCAAGAGGTTGGCTTGCTCGCTTCCGTACCCAATCCCATAACGAACCCTCCGGCCGGTACTGCATAACCATATATGCCCGCTGGCCATTATCCGTCTGCTCCTCACCATAGCGATAGAGTGGCAGGATATGCAGGTGATCCAGGCTGGCTATAGCCCGCGCTTCTTGCTTGAAACGCTCTGCCGCCCGGATCGCGGAAGCTATATCCGGATAATCGGCTGCGTCGGTACGC
>Ga0187846_10002377_pt1 | contig 10317 bp, 10 predicted proteins | sample TC_taG_FD_161473 | JGI IMG/M metagenome (GOLD analysis project Ga0187846, IMG submission 161473) | Biofilm microbial communities from the roof of an iron ore cave, State of Minas Gerais, Brazil - TC_06 Biofilm (v2) | ecosystem: Environmental > Terrestrial > Deep subsurface > Cave > Wall biofilm... | reverse complement strand
TACGGTGCGGTCGCCATGCCCTGCCGCATTCAAGATCCAGATCGCAAGGGCAAAGTCGAATCGGGCGTCGGGCACGCGCAAAAAACGCCGCTGCGAGGTCTGCGCTTCGAGAGTCTGGAAGAAGCGCAAGCCTACCTTGATCGTTGGGAAGAACGCTGGGCCGACACGCGCATCCACGGCACTACCAAACGCCAAGTCGCCGCCATGTTTGCGGAAGAAAAGCCTTTCCTGCTTCCCCTGCCCATCGAGCCCTTTCGTTATTACCAATACGGCGAGCGCGTCGTGCATCTGGATGGTTGCGTCGAAGTCGAGGCCGCGTACTACGGCGCGCCGCCGGGCTGGATCGGACGTGTGGTGCGCGTGCAGTGGGACGAACTGTTTGTCCGCCTGCTCGATCCCAAAACCGGTCAACTGCTGCGCGAACACGTGCGCCAGAAACGCGGCTGGTACCGCATCAAGCCCGAAGATCACTCGAAGCGAACTCCGCTACGCACTTCGCAACTGCTGTGGCGAGCGGGTCGTGCCGGCGCCCACATCGGCGCCCTCTGCGAAGCCATCCATCGCCAGCAAGGAGAAGTTGGCGTCCGCCGCATCCTTGGCGTGCTTTCTTTAGCCAAAAAGTACGGCGCCGCTGCCGCCGACGAAGCCTGCGCTGCTGCGCTAGAAATGGGCGTTCAGGAATACCGCTTCGTGCGCCGCTATCTGGAACGCTGTCCGCAAGCTCCACTCAGTTTGCAGCAAGTCGATCCCCTGATCCGCGAGCTGGTGCAGTATCGCGATCTCATCAATCACCGAACCAAGGAGATGGAAGAATGAATCTGATCGAACTCACTCACGCTCTCAAACAACTTCGCCTGGGCGGCATGGCTGCCGTGCTGGAGACTCGTCTGCGCCAGGCGCAAAGCGAACCGCTCGCCCCTATCGACCTGATCTCCTGCTTGGTCTCCGACGAACTGGCCCGTCGTGGCGAGCGCCTGCTGGAGCGGCGGAAAAAGCAAGCCCAGTTCCGCGACTCGCAGAAGACTCTCGACAACTTCGACTTCAACTTCAACAAGAAAATGAACCGCAGCCTGGTCTTCGATCTGGTCACCGGCGCCTTCATCGGTCGCCACGAGGACGCCTTGTTTTTAGGTCCACCTGGCACCGGCAAAAGTCACTTGGCGCAAGCCATCGGACAGGCCGCCATTCACCAGGGTTACCGCGTGCTCTACCGCGAAACTCACACTCTGCTCGACGATCTGGCCGACGCCACGCTCGACGGCACGCGCAAAGAGCACATGGAGTTTCTGGTGACCGTGCCTCTGCTCATCATCGACGATCTGGGCATGCGCAAGCTGCCGCTCACCGCTGCCGAAGAACTGCTGGAGATCATCATGCGCCGCTACGAACGCGCCAGCACCATGCTGACCTCCAACCGACCGGTGGAGGACTGGGGAAAACTGCTCGGCGACGCGGCCGCGGTCAGCGCCATGCTCGACCGCCTGCTGCATCACGGACACGTGCTTAAGTGCGGCCCACGAAGCTGGCGCACCAAAACTGACCAGCCTCCACAGGAGGCGGCAGGGTAAACAGTACGGGCTGTTCACAACAGCTACAATGTCGGTATAGGTTATCGAAAAACAAATGGGTTCCGCTCAGGCTAGCAAAACCATGGCGGGTCGCGGTAAATGGACGATAGATCTGCGCGCCATCGTGCAGGTCGCCGCCGTGTGCACTCTCATCCTTGCTCTACTTGCCTTCCTGCACCGAGGTCCACGAGAGGCGGAACGGCCGCTGGTGTATGGAACCATTCAGGACACAAGAATCGTCGCTGATCACGCACTTCAGACGAAATGGGGTGGGCAAGTAACGTGGAGGGCGGATTACAAGGTTGCCTATGCGGTTGCGACTCGTGAATACTTGGTGTGGGCAGATTCCGGTATCCGGGGCCAAAGCGAAGATGATGTTCGACTCGCCCTGCCACGGACTCGTCCCACATGTCGGGTACGGTACAACCCTCAGAAGCCCGAGGTATCCGTTGCAGACTGCCGATGACTTGCCGCCTCAACAGGCGGCAGGATAGAACAACCTGGTCCCGGACCGGCTACTTCCGTTGGCCGGTTTTGAAGTGATAATCGTTGGCCGCTTTTGAAGTGATCACCGAGGACGTGGCTGCATTCTCAGGATGATCGCATTGCCGGGATCACGCGACGTTGTGCAGATCGGCGCGAATTGTCTCCGCCAGCAGAGTCTTGAATTGAGCTGCAGTTCAGACCCGAAATCACAAGAATGGGCTCGGAACGTGGTGACGGATTAAGTTCTAATCAAAGGCTGCTTGGTAATTATCTCCGTCTTGATGTCCGTCAATCACGCGGAGTGGGCTTGGTGTTCCGTGATAGGTCCACAGACTTCCAATCCCCGCGAATGATTCCCTCCCTGATCTGGCTCGGCGTCTTGCCAGCTTTGTTCTGCGCATACGCGTAGAAGAGTTCCATCTTGCAAGTAGCGCAGTGGACCGCGTGTCGATCCTGATAGCAACTCAACAGGCTCGAGTGTCCGGCCTCGCGATCACAGTGACAATAACAAGGAAGTTGAAACAGCAGTCCTCTAATGGTCGCAGCACGCGAGTAGGCGCGTTGGGTTACGAGATCTCCTGCGAACTCACTAGGACGGAGAGTAGGGCCCAAGGGAACACTTGACGGTGACATATGGAACGCAGGGATCGTCTCACCCGCCGTTCCGGCTTGCAACGATCTTCCAGTTGTTAGCGCGACCGGCGCCAGAACGACAACAGTTGCGAAAATACGTGCCACGCTTTTCATCTGAGTCTCCTTTTACTATCGGCCAAGCACGTCTTCAATCACGTGAACACAGGACATCGTACTGCCAGGACGAGCGGCGCTCTGCTGACAGTCACGAAACGCGCTCTCTCATGGCGCATACACTCTGCTCCCACGCATACAGGATCATCGCTATTTGAGAGTCAGGCGACTGAAACAGCTGATTCAACACTAACTCATTAACTTCATACAACAACCGACATTTTTCCTGAACTGCACAAATAGAGCTGGTTACGATGTCGTCGATCACTCTGGCTGGGGCACTTGGCAGTTCGCGACTGTATTCCCAGCAGGGGGTGATCAGGTTGCGGTTGTGTTCGCCAACGGCAATCCGCAGCCAGTCGCTGATGCTGTCTGATGTCGTGATACGCTGTCGGAGCAGTGGCAGCAACCTCTCAGCGTGGTATTGCCAATAACAATGGCTGGGCAACTCACCGCTTTCCAGAGCGCGGTGCACTCCGGAGAGCCAGCAAAGAGCCGATACTGAGCGGCGTTCGGTTTCGAGTTGGTTGAGGCTCCAATGACTTATCGCGGTGACGGAGGACAGGACATCGCCGGCAGCGGATCCAGAACCAAGGTCGACGGGATACTCTGACAAACTGTGACTGAAAAGCACATAAGAATTCCTGATGGCCATACCTGGTTCACAGTCGGCCGCACACAGAGTCTTGCCAAAACAACTTCGGTGCCGGCGCTTCATTTCTCCATCGCTACGAGTGTCTGGCGAACAGCCGGCGAGAAACAATTCGATACGGCCGGCAAGGAATTCACGAAGCCACGGAGAATCATGTCTGAACAGCAGGAAGAGATGCGGTCCGCGTGCGTCGAACGGGCGAAACAGGCAAAGATCAATGCCTTGCGGACCTGCGGCCCTGCTCCAGGAGAGCAACGCTCTGAGGAAACGGCGTTGATCCGAGTCGCAACAGTAAATATTGACGCCAAGATAGCTCATAGCGTAGAAATGGCTCGCTGCTCTTGCACACTAGGCGCTGCTGCCGACCCCGCCAACCGGCGACGGAAGTCTTCAAGAAATGCCATCCGCGCATTGGGATCGACAAACTCCTTTGAGATCGCGTATTCATGGGCATCAAGGGGTCCGAGCAATTGAAAGAAGGTATCGAAGGTAGAAAACCAGACAGGCCTGCCTGCTCGTGTCGTCAACAACGGCTGACGGTTGCATGCCATCGCCTCGGCGATCTCGATCCACTTACGGACGTCTTCGGGATTCGATCGCTTATGCGCGATGCGCGCATGATAGTAACAGAACTCCTGGGAGTCCATAGCCAGCAATAGCAAACAATCGCACTCACTGACTGCTTCAACGACCCAGTTGTCCGATTCCGTAAGCTTCTGTTCTGCATCGTCGAAATCATCGAAGCAATAGGAGTGGTATGCCGATACGCCACAAAAGTAGCGCTCCAGCACTGAGCGCATGGAATTAGGGATAGGAGGCAGCCGTTCAATGCCCTGCCTCGCTTTTAGAAGGGATGCATAGCCAGAATCCAACTGGCGGAGGCGCATCAGGTTCAGGGCACGCGTAATCGCCTTAAGAGGTTCCGAGCACTGACAAAAGTCGCGAACCCAGGAGCGGCCGAAATCACCTGTGCGGGCTGCAAAATACAAACAAGGTGGAAGTGCCAGGTTCGTGCCCGATGCGTCAATCTGAAAACCCTGCATCCTCGTGCTGATAACCTTCTCGTGCCGCAAGTCAGTGCCGCTTGACATCGCAGGAGGACGCGAGGCGGTTTCTAAGTCCGATTGCTTTCCGAGGCGCTGCATAACGTTTTGCCTCCTACATGCTCTAAAAGGAAACGGCTGCCGCAAGCGAAGAGTGACTAGGCCGAGAGGCGCGGCGGCGAAGTGGCGCGGGTACTTTGTAGCTAGAGTGACACTCGATCGCGGGAGTCGTTGCCGGGTAGCTCTCTTTCGATCCGCGCGGCTGAGTACGTTGTTATGAAGAATACTTGCTCGCCAGGCATGCAACGAGCTACTCATCTACAAGCTGACCGAGTCCACACGGGAGAACACTACGTCCATCTGAAAGGTGTCGGCTGGCATGTGTTTTAGCCTTTCCGGACGCTGCAGGCGCCTGGAAATATAAGGCGCTACGGAATAGTCGTTCTCGAGCGAGTATGAGTGGAAGCCCAAAACGTCGAAAAACCGTAACAAGTCTGCCCACGCCTTGCCGTTACCCCGCCGCGCTGGGGCAGTGAATTCAACGACGATCTCGAGGTCGGGGCGGCAATCGTCGAGCAAGGATTTCATTCCGTAAAGAACCTGCCACTCGGCGCCTTCGACGTCGATTTTCACTATGCGCGCCCGCTGTATCTCATTTGATTCAAGAATGTTCGAAAGCGGCGCCGCTCGAACCGAACCATGCTCCTCGAGGTTCCACAGCCTGGCCCACGAGGGGACAAGCGTCGTAATACCGGGCGGACACTCCGGCCAAGTAAATATTGGCGCTGTTTCTTCACTGCACCATGCAGCAATATTGACCGGCCGAACATTGTCTGCGTGGTTTAACTCGACATTTGATCGTAGGATCTCAAAGATCTCCGGCGATGCCTCGACTGCCACAACCTTGCCGGAGTCGCCAACCAAGGTCGAGGCGAGTAACGTGTAATATCCAACGTGCGCACCAACGTCGATGAATACGTCACCTGGAGAAAGGCGTTCCTTGATCCACTGTGTTAATGGTGGTTCCCACACGCCAAAGTAATAGATATATCGACCAACGATATCCCGTGCGTCGACGTGTGCGATACATCCGAACTCCGTGCTGGTCGTCACCCTCGTTTCCAGCCACCACAAATGGTCAGCAACATGTTGCCACAGCAGCCGTTTACCCCATTTCCACGGCGTATACCGAAAATAGGTACGAAGGGGGCTTATCAAAACCCTTCTCATGATTCCTTTAGCGAAAGGCCACTCCCGGCGGGCGCGAGTACCCCTGTGGTAATCCATTTTGACTGACCTCTCTGACGGCACCCGCGAGCTTTGTTCCGGCTTCTGTTGTGGCCGCATACGATGTTCGCAATCGCTGGCAGAATGTGGTTGGCTATCAATGTTTCAGGCGCACGGCACTGCCCGATCCTTCTTCCATTTTCCCGCAGGCCTGGCCTCTGTAATTCAATGTGAGAGTACCTCCTTGCACCTTCACCTGGATCGTGAAGCGGGCAGCGCAGCCAGGCGACTTCTGCTCTGCGGTCAATTCCGCTCGGTCCTTGCCTTGGACGGAACCGTATAAGACACCCTGGCCGCCCTCCGCTGTCATATAACTTCCAGTAACTGTGGGTCCATTTTGCTGAAAGACTAGGGTCAGCTTGGTCTTGTCGGATTGACTCGATTGGAACGTACCAACCCAGGTTCCTCGCAGATTGGCCATAGCTTCCGCCTGCCCAGCCTGGGGCAAAGGCTCCGGCGTTGCCGGATGGCAGAACGTAACGAGAACGAACAAAACGGCCGCGAGGCGTCGAACTGCAATGAGCTGCGAAATCATTCTCATAAGGTTCTCCCTGTTGCTTGCATCGGGTGATCGAAGTCGTAGACCTCGGCGAGTGCGTTCTGCGCAGTCAAATGACCAAATCCCGCCGCTTTCACTGTGCAACTAAACGCTCGGACCCAGCCAGAAGGGGCTCCAGCAACCAATGCTTTTGCATCGCGGCCTCGAGCCTTGAGAGATCGCTATCGGCCTCGATGTGCCCCCTGTCTGTTCTCTTCAGACGCCAGCGTGACCGAATCTCTTCGGCCGGGAGAGATTCCAACTGCCACCTCAAGACGAGGAGCACGTCTTCGCTGAATTCGGAGCCCACGGCGGGGTTATTAAACAATGACTGGAGCCACTTCAGGATGAGTTCACTGGGATCCTGATCCGGAAAGGCTTCGCGGACCAGATCAAGCACCGATTCGCGTCCATGGACGACGAGCAAGACGGCAAGAAAGAATTGCAGTTCGCGACTGGTGGTACGACGGCGGAACTTGAGTATCTGATCGCGGTGCTCAACGAAAGCAAGCGTTGGCCGAAGTGCCGTGCCGAGTTCATGATGGCTGCGGGTGGCAATGGATATAAGCCGCTCTCGATTTTGTGGCCCCAATAGAGGGTAGACCTGCAGCATGGAATAAAAAATGGCGAACGGATCCTGCGACTCGCAGAGCCGAGCGAAATTGCGGCCTAAGGCTTCAAAACGCTCACAAGCTGCGAGCATCCTCAGAATTTGTGCTCGGCGGACTGTCGCGAAAGGCGTTTCGTAGGGATCGTAGGCAATGGATGGGGGGAGATACACATACTGAGGTAGCTGATCCTGGTCGCGATTCGTTCGAATGACCACCGAAACGCTGGGACGATCCAGATGGAAAGTAGAATGAATAAATTCCTTTCCACTCACAATGGGCAACGAGGCGCCGGCTTTCAGCACTTCCGCCTTCTTGAGGTTTACGTTGCCTATGAGCAACCGCGGCCCCAAAGCGTTATGTAAGTCGAACTCGCAAACAGTATGCAGGCTGGAGCCGTCGAGAACGTGGAAAGCACCAGAAAAGGCATGCTGGTGAATGCCTGGAAGGCCGACAACCCAGAACAGAACTTCGATGCGGAAGTCGGATCCCCAATAAACGGTTAAAGGAGGTTGGCCGAAGTCCTCGGACAAATCGTGCTGAAACGGTATACTGCTTGCCCCAAGGACCCAATCGACAACTTCCTCGGTCGTCACATGTTCGCTGGGAGGTAGTGCTTGAAGCGCCTGCAACGCAACTTCAGAAAAGGACTCCTGACCGTAGCCGCGTTCTCGCCACATCTGCTCAACTTGATTCCCAAGCCTGTCGAAGAACTGCATTTGAGCACCTCCCGGATGATGCAGGTCCAGCTTTAGTCAACGTTGCCATCGCAATGAACTCTTTATGATTTCCCGCTAAGGCAGGTTGCTTATTCCTGAATGCGGGACAGCGCTTTTCAACCCACAGTTGTCACTCTGCAGCGGTGCGGTGCAGTGCACTTCTCATCACCTGTGAGGTCTTTAAAGGCGCTTCGAGTTTCTGCAGAAAACGATAGCCACGGCCTCATCCATCGCTCTGCGAAGCGTATCATCGGGCTGTTTTCCGCCGAAACGGCGAAGGTGATTCGGTGAAAGCCGACGTCGATGGCACGCCGAACAGATTCGGACAGGGCGGGCATGAGGCGACCAAGCCTCGCCAGATCGCGGCGAACAAACGCACAAGTAAATCGCAGAACGTTGTCGCCGATCTTGTGGTTCAGAATCCATCCCACTATTTCGTTCCTGTAGAGGATGCCAACGCTTGATGTGGGATCTATGGCACCGCCTTCGTAGTACCATGGCACCAAGGATGGCATAATCCAGCCCGTTGCCATTTGCGATTCTCTCAAACGGCTGATCTCTTCCCGACTCACATCAACCCAACGACAAATATCGAAGTGTCTCGGCATAGTTGTTACATACCAGGGCATCGATTGCATTTGGTGAAGTGTACCTTTGTACACACACGACCGGGTCTCCGGGATAGACCAGTTACAGCGGCGCAGCACATGTTCAAGAGAGTCTGTTTCACCTGCCCTTGTCATATAGACTGTACTTAGTCGGGACGAGCCTGCCGTTCTCACTCGATGTTCCAGGTGTCTAATAAGAACGGTCCCATGCCCCTGATGTCGAGCTTCAGGAGTGACATAGATCGAAAGCAACTCCGGCTCGTTCGGAAGATCACTCTCCGGGTGTTGAGGACCCACTGGCAGGCAGCCGAGTACAAGCCCGGTCGGTTTACCAAATCCGTCATATGAGGTCGAGGCTAAGGGTAGGATTGGGCGCCGGTCCCCACGTTCGGGATGTCGAAATCCGGGATTGAGATTCAGTAGATGACGGTAGGCAGGGAACGTCCATAACCTAAACTGAATCCCCCCAGTGCCCTCGATGGAAAAGACCTGCGAGCCCATGATGATGCCTTACCAGTAGAGAACCCACCCGCGGTGCGTAAACACTGCATGCCCTTGCAGCGTAATTCTTTGGTCTCCGAGGTGCATATTGCGAATACGAGCAATCTGATGAAGATAGTGCCCGTTGTGGACCACGAGAGCGCCGACTTCATAGCGATGATAGGACGGTGTGGAACGCTCATGCAGGTATTGCCTGCGCTCGTCTGTGCCGAGACCTGCGAGCACTCGGTTATCGATGTTCCACACGTACAAACCGCTGCCGGAAGAAGGCAATCGGAGCACCAACGTGAAGGATATCTGGCGATTTAGGTCGACCTGATAGCCGTCCCAACGTATGTTCTCAGCTTGCAAGTCACAATGTCGGGAAGCAGTAGTTTGGGCGATACCATCCCCGTGGAAAATGTGAAATCCAGGATAAGATAAAGCTGCGTCGTAAAAGCACCTGTTGTGTGTAAGTTCTGAGAGCACTGCCACAAGCTGGTTATAAAGCTCCTCAAAGCGCTCCAATAGGATCGGGTTCGTACGCCGCGCTTTGAGTTGATACTGTTCAAAGGCCGCGTGGCTGGCATCCAGGTAACTCGGCACTCCGAGCGTATAAAAAGGAAAGGCATCTTGCCGGCGTATCCAATGATCGCGCAGGGTAAGCACGCCCTCACATATCTGTTCGCACTGATCTGGCGACAGGAACATGTGTCGACGTAGATGGCTAGTCGGAGTGTCGAGAGTGGAGTCTGCGACAGCGTTCTGCAAGAAGTCCTCTGACGGTGCTTCGATCGGGGGCATATTGCTTCCGTGCTAGAGTAATTGGCGCTCGGCCATTGTCGCGAAGAGGCCGCGTTGTCGGAGGAGGTCGTCGAAGTCTCCTTGTTCTGCAACCCGCCCCGCCTGGAGTACGTAAATCCAATCAGCATGGCGGATGGTGCTGAGGCGATGCGCGATGACGATGCGTGTGGCCCCGAGGTGCGACAAGGCTTGCATGATGGAGTCTTGTGTGGGATTGTCGAGCGCGCTGGTCGCCTCGTCCAGCAACAGGATCCTGGGGCGCTTCACAATCGCGCGCGCCAAGAGCAAACGCTGCCTCTGTCCACCCGAGAAGGAAATGCCGCGCTGATTGACGGAAGTAAACATTCCCATGGGCATATTCTGGATTTCGCGATCCAGACAAACAAGTTGTGCGGCATTCCAGGCGTCTTCCATGGTTAGGGGCAGACTGCCAATGATGTTGTGAAAGACGGTTCCCACCACTGGCCGGCTATTTTGCATAACGACACCCAGTTCCCGCCGGACAAGGTTCATGTTGAGGTCGGTTGCCGGTCTTCCATCGAACATGATCGATCCGCTTTCCGGAAGATCGAAGCCAAGCATAAGCCGCAGGCACGTGGACTTGCCTGATCCGGAAGGGCCAACCAAGGCGACAAACTGACCAGGTTCCGCTCTCAATGAGACTTCGTGCAAGACGAGCGGTCCTCCAGCGTATCGAAAGCTAATGTTGCGGAGTGCCAGTTCTCCTCGAACGCGAGTTGGCCCGATGCCATGATCGCTGTTTTCGGGTATCGCTCG
>Ga0187846_10002376_pt1 | contig 10317 bp, 6 predicted proteins | sample TC_taG_FD_161473 | JGI IMG/M metagenome (GOLD analysis project Ga0187846, IMG submission 161473) | Biofilm microbial communities from the roof of an iron ore cave, State of Minas Gerais, Brazil - TC_06 Biofilm (v2) | ecosystem: Environmental > Terrestrial > Deep subsurface > Cave > Wall biofilm ... | reverse complement strand
CGGCTCCAGCACACCCGCGTACGGACTGCGATGCGCGGTGTACCAGATTTTGCCCGTCGAATCTCCATGCACGTCGTGCGGCGCGAGCAGCTCCCGCGGCAGCTCGTATTCGGTGATGACAACGCGTGTGGCGACGCCTTGAGGCCGCGGCAAGAAATACAGCGGCTGATCCTCGGACTCCGGCCCGCGCACCCTCGCCAGCCATTTCGCCAGCAGAACCTCATCCTCAAGCACTGGCCGGTTGGCCCGGTCGCGCATCGCGGGAGTTGGGTTGGCCATATTAATGAGCGGCGAGCCCGAGCCGCGGAACATGCGGTGCAGCACGATCGTCCAACTCTTCTCGTCGTAACGGTTGCGGAAGATTTGCTGGTAGCTGTGGCAGCCCCACCCGCAGGTGAGCTTGAAGACGCCCTTTTCTTCCCCCGAACCGGGGAGATTGATCAGCCATTCCGAACCTGTGAGCTGCGAGAGGGTCTCCGGCGTGGGAGGCACAAATTCCGTTTTGCTCACACGCTCGAGAGAAATGTCCTCGAGTTGAGTTGGGCCCTCGATGCGAACCGATTCCTTCACGTAGGGCTGAAATTCCCGGGGCAAGGGGATTCGCAGGGTGTATTGCCCCGCATCGAGAACGGGGAACTCGTATCTTCCTTCTGCGTTGGAATAGACCGTGGTGCGAATGTTGGTCTTCGCGGAGATTAGCTGCACGCCAATGCCTTCGAGCGGAACGCCGCTTGTGTTGCGAACGACGCCACGCGCGCCGCCTTGCAGCGGCGACGCTGCGGGCCGGCCCGCCGGACGGCTCTTGGCCACGGCACTCCTTCGTGGAACGGAGAGAAAGACCAAGCCGCAGAACAATAACGAAAGAATGCCGGCCGCGCTAGCAATCCGCTTCTGATTCATAGCTTCTCCTGATTCCAAGTTCGCACACTCCAACACGTGGGGAGCGGTCTTCGCCTCATCTACTTATTGGCTCCCCGATACCGGGGATTCGGTGGAGGGTTCTCCGCGTCAAAGCAACACTTATCGCTCTTGATGTAACTCACCAAGTCCTGGATATCGGCGTCCTTGAGTGTATAGACATACGAAGGCATGGCTGCTCCGCCCTTGCGAATCTTGTCCGCGACCGCCTGGTCGGTGACGGGGTCGCCGCTGTTCGTAAACGTGCCGCGCTTGTACTGTTCTTTCAATTGCGGGCCCGTCTTGGCGTATTGGTTATGGCAGAACCAACATTTAATGTAGTACAGCTCTTCGCCGCGCTGCGGGCCGGTCTTCGCCGAAGTCGAATAGGTATAAATTTCGTAGGAGCGCTGGTACTCGTCCTTCTGCGGAGCTTTTTGCGCGGACGACTGGCTGGAATTGGATTGCGAGGCGCCTTGCGCTGCGGCCGCTTGGACGCGCGCCGCGTGACCGAGCCAACCTGCAAGCCCTACGGCTGCCCCCAATACCACAGTTAGCGCAGCTCCAACTGCATTTCTCAGATTCATTGGCTCTCCGCAAAACGGAAAGTTGTCCTTACGATTGCGCTTAGCTCGCAGAATCCAAAGAACCTACGCGGCATGACATGCCATCACCCTGCCGGCCTCGGGAACTGCCGGGATTTTAGCATGATTCCAAGCTTCCCAGCGCGGTCCCGCAAATCGTCCATGGCAGTATTCCTTGGCCGGAGAAGGACTCTGAGCGCAGAAACTTTCCAAACAAACTTGCCTGTTGTATAGTCGCACCCGCCAAAGCTACATCGAGCAAATCCGGGCCGAATCGAATCTCAAGTTCAGGGCGGTGGAGACCCGCACCTGAGGAGCACCCTCGAGGCGGGAAGGGGGAAAGCCCATTCACGAGCAAGTCTCACCCACTCCGATAGCGGCTTCCGAAGAGCAAACGGGCGCCACCTCGCTCGCCATCACCATGTATTGTGTCCTGCTCGTAGCGTACTCGCTGATGGCCGCGGATCGCTACCTCTTCCCTGTCCTGGCACCTGATATCCGCCGCAATTTCGGCTTTTCGCTTGCGAATACTGGCCTGCTTTCCACTATTTTTACTTTGGGTCTTGGCATCGGCGGGCTGCCGACCGGTTACTTGCTGTCCCGTTTTTCGCGCAAGGCAGTGATGATGACGGGCATCGCTGTGTTTTCCGGAGGAATCGGGCTTACGGCCAAGGCCGTTGGGTTCTGGACCATGCTGCTTTGTTTGGCCGCATCCGGTATCGGTATGGCGATGCTGGCGACCTCGATGTTCGCCCTAGCCGCCAGCTATTTTTTCCGCTACCGCGCCGCGGCCATCGGTTCCGTGAATGCGTGTTACGGCATCGGCGGGTTCTACGGACCCCGGCTCGCCAGCTTGCTGCTTGTCAGCTACGGGACCTGGCGCGCGGCGATGCTGGGCTTCGGCTTTTTCGGCTTCGTGATGATTGCGCTGATCGCCCTAAGCGTGCGTCCGTGGTTCAGCGAGACTCATCGCGCGGTTCAAGCGCGCGCCGCAGATGGCGGCGCCTCAACTCTGCTGAACCGCAACACCATTCTCCTGGTTGTTCTCAACGTCATCGAAGGGTTGGCCATGTACGGCTATTTGGGCATGTACCCAACCTACCTGCGCGAGGCGCTTCATCATTCGCCAAGGGAGGCAGGCTCAGTGTTGAGCTGGTATGGCGTGGGCGCCCTGCTCTCGATATTCGGCGGCTGGTTCGGGGACCGCTTCTCTCCGCGGCTCGTGATGGCCAGCGGCTTTTTGGGAACGGCCGTGCTCGGGTACCTCTTCTTTCACAGCTCCGATTCGCTGGTCGCCGCTGACCTCATGACCTTCGTCTTCGGCGTTTTCGCCAGCACAATCTTGTACGTCAACTTGGCCGGGTACCACGTTAAGGCTTTGCGGAGCAGCTTGGCCAGCCGCGGGTCGGGAATGTTCGTGACCAGCTTGTATGGCTCGTCTGCAGTGGCCGGATACTTGATGGGCGCGCTGGTGGATCACGCCGGAGGCGTGGCTAGCCGGGGAGCATGGCTCTTCGCGGGAAATATTCAGATTGTGTGTCTTTCGCTTGTTGGCGCGGCGCTGGCCTTGGCTCTGCGGCCTAAAGAAATGGCGTTGTGATTTTGTAGGCACAGGCTTGCCGGCCAGCTGGCTTCAGCTTGTGAGGATTAGAAACTTCCATACCCACACAGGCTGAAGCCTGTGCTACCAGTTAATTCTCCAAAATAATTTTCATGCGCTGATCTTCGTCCGATTCCAGCATGCCCAGCGCTTTGCGTAGCTCCGTGAACGAAAGCACGTGAGTGATCAAAGGATCGAGCTTCAGAACGCCTCTGGCCACTAGGTCAATCGAGGGCGGAAAATCTTCTCCCGTCGCCGCTCGCGGGTTCACGATTTTTAGTTCCTTGAAGTAGAGCTGGTAGAAGGGCAGCTTTCCTTCCGAGGCCGTGGTGACGCCGAACAGGATCAGCGTTCCTCCGAGGCGAGCCATCGTGATAGCGTCCGCGATGGCAGGCAGCTTCCCGGTGCACTCAATGACGACGTCCGCCCCGCGGCCGCCCGTCGCGTCGGCCACACTGCGCGCGGCCTCTGGCCCCGAAGGCAGCGTTAAGTCCGCGCCGAGCTGCTCGGCCAGCTTGCGCTTCCAGGCGCTGCGGGTGATGCCAATAACGGGAGAAGCGCCCCAGGCCTTGGCCAACTCCACGTGCAATTGTCCAGTGACGCCGAGACCTACCACCACCACCGACTGTCCCGGAAAAGTGTCCACGAACCGCTGCGCGTGCACGCAAACCGTAACGACTTGGATGAGCGGAGCGTTCCGGTCGTCGACCGAATCCGGCAAAGCGAAAACATGGCTGCGCGGAACCACGAGATACTCCGCGAAGCCCCCATTCGCATCGCGCCCCAACAGAGCCCCACTCGGGCACAGGTTACCCTGCCCCAAGCGGCAGTTGAAACAAGCGCCGCAATTGATGGCCGGGTCAATCACCACGCGCTGGCCCGGCGGGAATGTTCCATCGCCGCCCTCCATCACTTCCCCGCTCATCTCGTGGCCCATGATGAGCGGATGGCGAACGGGGATCGCGCCCTCGTAAATTTTCAGGTCGGTGCCACAGATGCCGCTGCTCGTGACGCGGACCAGCACCTGCCCCGGCCCCGGCCGGGGTTTTTCGACTTCGTCGAGCCCCAAGCTGCGCGGGGCCCGCAGGACCATCGCCTTCATGAAATGCGTCCGATCTTCAAACGGCGCTTTTGACGCCCTTGGCGGCCTGTTGCGGCAGCACGGAATTTAGGATGTTCTGGAATTCCTGATCCGTCAGCAGGCGCTTGTGGCGCAGGGAGAGCTCTTTGACGGCGGCGACCACAGCCAGCGCTTCCTCCTCCGTGGCCTTGATGCCGCGGTTCTTCAGCACGTTCTTGATGGAATCAATTCCGCTGCCTTTTCCCAACACTACTTTCGCGGGGGCCTGGCCGACCATCTCCCAGCGGAACGGGAACAGCTCGGTGGCGTTTTCGTTCCCGCAGTTCTGGTACCAGCTGGCGATGATGCCCGATTCGATTTGGAAGAGCTGGTCGCCCACAACCGGCCGGTTGCTGGGCACCGAGTGACCGGACAGCTCCTTCACCAAGTGCGCCAGCTTGTACAGCTTTTCGGTTTTGATCCCGGTGTCCACGCCGTACAGCGTCAAGAGCGCCATCGCCGTCTCTTCCATCGGGACATTGCCGGCGCGCTCGCCGATGCCGAGCACGGTCGAGTGGATGACCTCGACGCCCTCTGCCACTGCCAAAAGCGTGTTGGCCACGCCCATGCCGTAGTCCATGTGGAAGTGAGCTTCGAGCCTCTTGTTGGTGCGGGCTTTCACTTCGCGGACAAAGTATTGAATGGCGTGCGGCGCCAGCACGCCGAAGGTGTCCACCAGCGCGAGGGCGTCCATGTGGCCTTCGTTCGCTACGCGGAGGATCAAATCCAGCACCCACTTCATCTCGGCGCGGGAGAAGTCAATCGGGAAGAAGACTACTTCGAGGCCCTGCGAGTGCGCGTAGGAGGTCGCTTCGATCGACAAGTCTATGGCCTTTTGAAGCGGCCACTGGTATGCGTACTTGATGATGTGCTCGCTCGAGGGCACCTCCATCACGACGCCCGAAACGCCGCAATCCACGGCGCGCTTGATGTCGTCCACCATGCAGCGGGAAAACGCAAAAATCTGCGGGCCGAGCTGCCGCTTCACGATTTCCTTGATGGCGGCCGCGTCGCTCGGCGAGACGACCGGCATGCCGGCCTCGATGCGGTGCACGCCCGCCTCGGCCAACCCTTCCGCGATGCGGATCTTGTCGTCTTTGGTGAAGATGATTCCGGTTTGCTGCTCGCCGTCGCGCAGAGTGACGTCGTGGAACGTCACCTTCTTCGGAAAATGGAGCTGCGAGCGGACGCTTTCGGTGAAGTTCCACGGACTGACGAACCACTTATCGGTCTTCCAGGGTTCTTGAGCCATACTGTATCTCCTCCCAATTAGAAAATATCAATTCTTGCGGGCGGCCTCGAGCGCCTCAGGATTCACCGGGTTGGCCGGCTTCTGCCCGGTCAGAACGCGGACGACCTCCTCGGCCGCTTTGGTCTGTAATTCGACCAGGGACTCCTCAGAATAGAAACTTGTGTGCGGCGTCAATATGACGTTGTCGCGGCCGAGCAAGGGCGACCCGGCGGGCGGCTCTTTTTCCATGACGTCGAGCGCCGCTCCGGCCAATTGCCTCCGGTCGAGCGCATTCGCCAGCGCCCCTTCATCCACAATGGGGCCGCGCGCCGTGTTGACCAGATACGCCGACGGTTTCATCTGATTAAAGACGCCGGCGTTGAACAGATGGTGCGTCTCGGGCATGAGCGGCGTATGAATCGAAATGTAGTCCGAAACTTTCACCAGCTCATCGAATTCTACTCTCTTGACGCCTTCCCGCTGGAAAACAGCTTCGGGCAAGTACGGATCGTACGCAATCACTTGCATGCCGAAGGACTTCGCCTTTGGCGCGACCAGTTGCGGAATCCTGCCGAACCCGACAAGTCCAAGCACGCTTCCCCGCAGGCGATGGATGGGCACGACGGCGGGCATTTCCCACTTGCCGGATTGCGTGTGCGCGTTCGCCAGCGGAATCTTGCGGACCACGGCGAGCAGCATCGCCATGGCGTGGTCGGAAACTTCGTCAATGCAATAGTCAGGAACGCGGGTCACAACGATTCCGGCGCGCGTGGCAGCGGGGATGTCCACGTTGTCCACGCCAATGCCGAAGCGCGAGATGACCCGGCAGCGCGTCATTTGCCGGATCATTTCCTCGGTGATCTTTGCGTAGGTCACTAGCGCCCCGTCTGCCGCTCGCCCGACTTCCAAGATTGCCTCCGGCGTGGAACCGTTTGCCAAACGCAGCTCGGCGCCCACTTTCGAGAGCACCGCACGCGCCGGTTCCAGGTTCGGAAATACGGAGTCGGAGACCGCTACCAGTAACTGAGGCATGGTTAGCGCTTCATGGCCTCTTCCATGTGGTCCATCATCGTAAAGACCACCGGGCCCTTGCCGGAGACCAGCACGTTTTCCTCGAGGCGGCACGTTTGCTGCAAACCAGGATGCCCGGCGAAGGTTTCAATCGCGAAATACATGTTCTCTTTGATCTCTGCGGGATACTTGAGCGAGTAGGCTCGCGAAATCCACATGCCTTCGTAGAGCGTGATGCCGATGCTGTGCGCGAACTGCTGCAGCGTCACGGTGCCGTATTTGTCGTCATCGTACTCGGGGAAGGCTGCCGCCACGTCCGCAGTCGTTTTGCCTGGGCGCAGATTTTCCATGCCGGCGTACATCGAGTCGTACACTTCGCGGTAGAGGTCGATTTCTTTCTGCGTCATCTTCATCCCCTGGGCGCCGCCGCACTTGAAGCAACGGACAAAGTCGATGAAGTAGCCCGATGGGCCCACGGCGTTGATGTCCACGATGATCAGGTCGCCCTGACGGATGAGTTTATCGGTGGCCCAGCGGCGATACGGGCTGGTGTTTCCGCCCGAGGCCACGATGATGTCGTAAATGATTTCGCAGCCGCGCTCGAGCATGAACTCGTGCACCTTGGCTTCAATCTCGCGCTCGCGCACGCCGGGCCTTAGCCACTCGTACTTGATCTTCCACATGGCGGCGTCGCCGATGCTCGAGGCTTGCTTGAGCAGCTCGATTTCGTCGCGCGTTTTCACCACGCGCGCTGCCGAAACGGTCGGCCAGCCATTGACGATTTTGATCCCCGTCTTCTGGAACGCTTCGAGCGCCGGCATATCGAAGTTGTCGATGCCGATGCGCTCTTTGGCCACGCCGTTCTCTTTCAGCGCGTCCAGCACGCTTTCCGCCATGCGTCCCGCCATGTACGGCACGGCGCCCTCGGCCCACTGCCAAGTAATCGCGGGCCGGATGCGTCCTTCCATCCAGGGGAGGTCAATCTTCGCGCACTGCAAGTCGGACCCGGCGGTCTCAAACAGGATGGGCTCGCCGCTGTGCGGCACCACCGCGTAGCGGATATTGATGTTGTATTTCCAATTGCCCTGATAGGAAGCCGTGGCGTAGCGAATGTTCGCTCCGGCAAACAGCACGAGCGCCCCCAGATCGTCCTTCTTCATTTGCGCGCGCAGTTTCTCCAAACGCTCCTTGCGCAACCGGTCGAAATCAACACGGTACTGCCAATCTGCTCCCGTCTGGCTGTACAACCGCCGCGGGTCCCACTCGTGGGGCTTGCCGATAAAACTAGTGTCCATGGGTCTGTAGATTCCTCTCCTTGGTTAGTGATGTGAAGTGCGAGGATTGCGCAATCAGACGCGGTATTCTACAACAGCTCGCAGGCAGACAACCAGCCATGCAGAATTTTTCCAGCTAGATCTGCCGGGTAAACTCCAGCCGTGGATCTATCCTCATTCGAGACGCGGACGGGGCGGCGCGCCGCCCCCCTCCCAGCCCATCCCGCGCGAGGTAGCGGAACTTGCGAGGTCTCGTCAATTCGTCAGAATATGATTTTCAATGCCAATTGGATCTGGCGGCTCCTCGTGGACGTTGTGGTGATCTGTCCGACGTTCCCAAGCGGGTTTTGGGCGCTGGCGCCGTTGGGTGCTTCCAGAAAACCGCCGTTCTGCGTGCTTAGAGCAGTGGTTCCAGGAAAGACGACGTTGGAAGGCGCTCCGAAATTCGCGCGGTTCGTCAGGTTAAATATCTCCGCGCGGAATTGAAGGCTCCCGGACTCGCCGAGGAATCCCAGCTTGGTGTCCTTGGCCATCGATAAATCCCACTCGCCAACGCCTGGACCTCGGAGTATATCGCGGGGTGAGTTGCCAATCGTTCCGAGAGGCTGTTCCGAAAACATCAGGGGATTGAACCAATTGTTGGGATTACCTGTGATCACTTTGCTTGGATCATAAGGAATCCAGTTATATAACCCGCCCGCCGGGTTGGCAACCGCCGAGCCCCCCGTTACGTTGAGAGTCGCAGGATTCTGGTTGCTCTGAGAGATCACGCCGCTGAACGAACGGTCCTTCCCATCCAGCGGGGTAAACGGAAATCCTTGGACGACCGTCACAATGTTGCCCATCCACCAGCCGTTCGAAAACTTGGAAATAAAGCCGTTGGATTTGAGGTTCGGAAAATGATACAGGATGCTGGCATGCATCGAATGAGGCACGTCCGCACACGAGAGACCCTTGTCCAAGGTTAAATTGTAGGGGATAGCGCCAACGGCAGTTCCGAATGCGCCGTTGCCGCAATCGGTGTTGTACATTTGCCCCGCAGTCGTATCAATGGACCTACTAAAGGTATAAGCGCCCTGGAAATCCAACCCATGACCTGCTCTCTTCGTCAAAACCACCTGGAGCGCGTTGTACCAGGAATTCGAGGGCGAGGTGATGAACAGGGCGCTCGTCCAATAAGGATTTATCCTGCACGGGGCCGCGTTTGGCTTAAACACATTCGCCGCCCCCACCGTGAGCCCATTATTAAAGCAGGCGGCTTCGCCCTGGGTTACGTTGAAGGTGGGCATCGTATTGGGAGGGAGCTGGCCGTTCACGAGATTATTGGGCACGACCGGATTCCCCTCGACCAATGCGAAAAGGTTTATGCCATGATTGCCAACGTACGAGACCGAAAGTCCCATGCCGCCGGGAAGTTGTTGCTCCACCGTGAGGTTGTACTGCATCACGTGCGGGTTCTTCAGGTTGGGGTCATTCATTTGCAGGGAATGACCAAACTGCTGTGTGGTGATCGCTCCGGCGGGATTCAGCACTCCGTTCACGTCGATAAATGGGGGCGCAAAGGGCACAGCCGTGACGGCCGTCTGCGTCTGAGCGGCAAAGGGCGGTACGCCATTGGCGGCTTGCGTGAGCATGGATCCGATGTTGGCGATGTCAAAATAGACCCCGAACCCGCCTCGGATCGCGGTCTTTCCGTTACCGCGGGCGTCCCAGGCGAATCCGACGCGCGGGCTGACGTTGTTTTTCGTCCAATTGCGATTAAAGATCCTGCCAATGGCAGGTACGCTGGACCCGCCCCCTAGGTCCGGAATGATCGAACTCCGGCCATAGAGTTCATGCGGGATGGTCATGAACTCATACCGCAAGCCGAGATTCAATGTTAGGCGCGATGTGGCGCGGTAGTCGTCCCCAGCGTAGAACCCGAACGTCTTAAACATGTAGTCCTTATCCAGGTAATAGCCCTGGAAGGGCGGATTCAGCACGCCGCTCGTGGCGCCGGCATAGGGAGGGATGGCCCCCGCTGACCCGAGGGGAACTGGGGTAACAATCGTGTAGGTGCCCGTCGCAAGCCCCTTCATCCAATTCCCGATGCTGTTCGAGGGGTCGTTTCCATTGGCGCCCTTCTGCATGACCGAGGGTTCCTGGAAATTATTCATCAGGGTGCCGAATTTGAAGGCGTGCTTGCCATGAGTGACGTACATGTCGTCTGCAAGGGTCCAGACGTTCTGCGGATGGTATGTAGGAAAAGTTGTGTTGTACGAAAGGGTCGTGACGCCATTGCCCGGAGCTAGGCCTCCGTTGAACCTCCCCGGGAGATAGGACCAGATGCAAACGGGGTTGGAGGCAATCGGCGCGAAGCACGGACTGCCCCCCGGATCAATCATGGTGAAATTGGGGTTGAGGCCCGGTACTTCGTTGATCCCCGGCAGACCCTGGAAATTGGTCCGGCTAAAGGACAGCCGGAACTGGTTCAGGACGTTGGGAGAGAAGATGTGATTCTCGCCGATGGTGACGTACTGGTTCCGGCTGACGCCAATCGAGTAGAACTGTGGAAACCCAGGACCCGTGTCGCTGGACGTCAGATTGGTAAACGGAGTCGT
>Ga0187846_10002375_pt1 | contig 10318 bp, 5 predicted proteins | sample TC_taG_FD_161473 | JGI IMG/M metagenome (GOLD analysis project Ga0187846, IMG submission 161473) | Biofilm microbial communities from the roof of an iron ore cave, State of Minas Gerais, Brazil - TC_06 Biofilm (v2) | ecosystem: Environmental > Terrestrial > Deep subsurface > Cave > Wall biofilm ... | reverse complement strand
CATCAAGGCGGTGCTTCCGTCCAGCCTGCTCGCACCCAACCCGCGAATCATCATCTGCGTTCCTTGCGGCTCCACCCAGGTCGAACGGCGCGCGATCAAAGAGTCGGCCGACGCCGCCGGGGCCAGCCACGTATTCCTGATCGAGGAGCCGATGGCGGCCGCGCTGGGCGCCGGACTGCCGGTGTCCGAGGCCTCAGGTTCGATGGTGGTGGACATCGGCGGCGGCACCACCGAAGTGGGAGTCATTTCCCTCGGCGGCATGGTCTACAAGGGTTCGGTCCGGGTAGGCGGAGACAAGTTCGACGAAGCGATCATCAACTACATCCGGCGCAATTACGGCATGCTGGTAGGCGAACCGACCGCGGAGGCGATCAAGAAAGAGATCGGCTCCGCTTTCCCAGGCTCCGAGGTGCGGGAGATGGAGGTCAAGGGGCGCAACCTGTCCGAAGGCATTCCCCGCAGCTTCACGATCTCGAGCAACGAGATCCTTGAGGCGCTAACCGATCCGTTGAACCAGATCGTATCCGCGGTGAAGATCGCGCTGGAGCAGACGCCGCCGGAATTGGGTGCCGACATCGCCGACCGCGGCATGATGCTGACCGGTGGCGGGGCGCTGCTGCGCGACCTGGACCGTCTGCTAATGGAAGAAACGGGCCTTCCGGTGGTTGTGGCCGAAGATCCGCTGACCTGCGTGGTGCGAGGCTGCGGAATCGCGCTCGAAAGGATGGACAAGCTCGGCTCGGTTTTTGCGCACGGGTAGCCTTGGCGCCCTGCTCGACTGCAGGGCCGGCGCTCGGGGTCGTCCCGGCGCCTCGCCTGCAGGCACCCGGACACTCTGTTCCGGCAGTTGAGGTCTTGTTCTGGGCATGGAGTACGGACCGCCTCCGCTTTTCAACCAGGGTGTTTCGGCCCGCGCCCGCCTCGCGTTTTTCTCGTTCCTGGCGACGCTGCTGATCGTGATCGACGCGAGGGTCAACGCGTTGGACACGATCCGGGTCGGGGTGGGCGTGATGCTGTACCCGCTGCAGCGCGCACTCTTGTGGCCGCGCGATGCGATAGTTCGGGCCAGCCGCTATGCAGCCACGGTGGCCAGCCTGACGAACGAAAACGAGCAGCTGCGCAGGGACAGCGTTGAGCGGGCAGCGCTGCTGCTGAAGGACGAGGAACTCAAAGCGGAGAACGAGCGGCTACGCCGCCTGCAGAGCGTGCGCGAGCGCGCAAATGTCAAGACGCAGCTCGTTCAAGTCCTGTACGAGCCGCGCGACCGCTTCTCGCACAAGCTGGTGATCGATCGGGGTTCCTCGGACGGCGTGCGCGCGGGCAACCCGGTCGTGGACGACCGCGGCGTGGTCGGTCAGGTCACTCGCGTGTTCCCATTCGTATCCGAAGTCACGGTGCTGACCGAACGGGACCAGTCGATTCCGGCTCAAATCGTGCGCAACGGTTTGCGGTGCGTCGCTTTCGGCGGCGCCGAAGCAGGTACGCTCGAATTGCGCTTCCTCGCCGCCAATGCAGACGTGGCCAGTGGTGACGTCGTGGTGACGTCCGGGCTCGACGGGTTGTATCCGCCCGGAATCCCGGTGGGAACGGTCGCGCGCGTCGAGCGCGACGTGAAGGACCAGTTTGCCCGGGTGATTGTCACCCCTGCCGGCAACATCAACGCCAACGGGATGTTGGTGGTGATGCAGCTGACGGCTCCGCCCCTGCCGCCGCCTCCTCGCGAGGACGCCGCGACCGAGCGCCCGGCACGAAGGAGCCCGCGGCGGTGAAGCTCTGGCGCTTGCGACGTGCCAACGGCGAACCCGCCACGGCAACGCCTCCGACCGTTTCGCGTGCAGCGCCAAAGCAGGTGCTGAGGCCGGTTAGCCCGGTCTTCATCTGGGCAACACTCGCGGGCGGTCTAGCGTTGGACCTTTTGCCGTGGGGTCGCACCCCGCTCGTGCCGGACTTCCTGGCGCTGGCGCTCGTGTTCTGGAACATTCACCAGCCGAGGCGGGTCGGAATGGGCGCATCGTTCCTGTTCGGACTTTTGATCGACGTGCACGACGGCGCGTTGTTCGGCGAGCACGCGCTCGCCTATACGCTGCTGTCGTATGGAGCGATTGCGCTGCACCGGCGCATCCTTTGGTTCCCGGTGCTCAGCCAGAGCCTGTACGTGCTTCCACTGCTGCTGGTCGCACAGCTCGTGTCGGCAGCGGTGCGACTGTGGGTAGGCGGTGCATCGGCCGACTGGTGGGTCGGACTGATCCAGAGCGGAATCGGCGCGCTGCTGTGGCCAGTCGTCACCTGGGTGCTGTTTGCGCCGCAGCGCCGCCCGATAAGCCGGGATGAAACGCGTCCGCTGTAGCAGGTCGTTGAAAAACACCTGCGCAGCCCGATTTGCGACCGGAGGTAGCCACTGCTCGTTCATATATTCTGCCGCTGCTCGGTCGCAACTTGGCCTTGCTCGCGACGTTTTTCAACGACCTGCTCCCCGCCTAGGTAACGATGTGCGGTAGATACGATCTTTCGGAGAACCCTGCTGCGATCCAGGCGCACTTCGGGGTGCCGTCGGTACCCCAGTTCAAAGCGAGCCGCGACGTGCGGCCGACCGAGCAGGCGCCGATCGTCCGGGTCAATCCGCTGTCCGGTAAGCGCGAGAGCTCGCTTGCCCGCTGGGGCCTGGTGCCGGCCTGGGCAAAGGATCTGAAATTCGGAGTCCGATGCATCAATGCGCGCAGCGACTCCCTGTCCGCACTGCCGGCCTTTCGTGCCGCGTTTCGCAACCGCCGCTGCCTGGTACCGGCGAGTGCCTTCTACGAGTGGAGCGGGTCGGCGGGGCATCGGATGAGGTGGCGGGTGGCGCCGTCCGATGTGCCGCTGTTCGGGCTGGCCGGCCTGTGGGAGCGCTGGGCCGACCCGCGCACCGGCGACCAGGTTGAGACCTACACGATCGTCACGACCGATGCGTCGCCACGTCTGGCCGAACTGCACGACCGGATGCCGGTGATCGTCCCCCCGGAGCATTTCACCAACTGGCTCGACCCCGCCTGCACGCGTATGGATCTGTTCGTGCCGGTGAACGACGACGTCCTGCGAATCGAGGCGAGCTGACGCTCTTCTGACTTAGCCGCCCCCGTACAGCACAAATGCGGCCCACGCGCCGGGATCGCGCATGCGCGGGTCGGAATTCGCGGCGAACTCGCGTTGGGTCTGCGCCAGCGCCAGCGACGGCCGTCTGCCCTCTTGCAGATGCTCGAAGAAACTTGCCACGAATCGTTCGGTAAGGTCGTCGGCGACGTCCCACAACGAAAACACTGCTCCTCGATTGCCGGCGGCCAGAGCGCCGAACGCGAAGCCCAGCGGTCCCTGGCCGGCCTGCAGGCGTCCGACCCCGGTCCGACATCCGGCCATCACCAGCAGCTCACTGCCCATCTTCAAATTGGCAAGCTCTGCGGCGGTCAGCACGCGTCCAGCCGGATCGTCCGAGGGCGACGGGCCCAGGACCAGCATGGAGCGTTCGGGGTCGTCCGGAAACGAGAACGCGTGCGCGGCAATGTGCACATACCGATACCCTTCCAAGGAACCGTCGCTGGCTGCCCGGACGAGAGCAGACTTGCTTGCGTCCGATCCGCTCAGGACGGTCGCGCGTCCCGGCCCGAACGCCGCAGCGGCAGCTTCTGCCTCTCGCAGCGCGTACAACAGCGGGTGCGCCGAAGCGTAGTCGAGCTGCCTGCGCATCGATGCGCCGTACGTTTCTCCTTCGGTCGCGTCGGCTTCGCCGGCGCGCAGCGGCGCTCGGCCGTCGGCCGCAAGCGACAGCAGGTCCCGTTTCCACAGAGACGCGTTGGCACTGCGCGAAAGTGCGGCGTACGTGTTCAACGATGGTGCGTACACGATTTCGAACCGTTCGATCGCTGCGGCGCCGTCGAACGGCAGAGCGCCGAATGGAACGCCACTGAGCTCGTCGTCGGCGACGATCACGAAGCGGCGCGCAGCAGGCACCGCCATCGCAATCGGCGCGAGTGTCGCCTTCGCCAGCCGCTGACCGAGCTCATCGCCGGAAAGGTGGCGGCCGATCGCGGCGGGCGGCCGTTCGTAGCTGCTCACCAGTCGGCCGCCGGCGGTCGGCCAGACGCGAAGCACTGCACCTCCGAGCATTCGCGTCCACGCTTGCGCGGCGGTGCCGAGATCCGGCTCCCGATCCAGCACCAGGAATCGGGCCGGCGATCCGCGCGTGATCACGACTGCCCACCAGCGTCCCGCGGTGGATTGGACCGACACCAGTGCCGTGTCTGCATCCAGCGATGCGCTCAGCTGCGCAAGCGACCGCCCGCTACTACCAGGCGCGCTGCGCCCGCCACGCCGGATCTGCTGCGTGAAGTCGTCGCGCGCCGATACCGCGAGGATCCGCCGCGACTCGAGTTCGACGCGCTCGACAATGTCGGTTTCCAGCGCCAGGCGCGAATCGAGCTGGTGGATTTCGGTGATCAACCCGCGCAGCTTTTCGCGCTCCGGATTGGCAAGACCTGCAACATCGCCACCGGCTTCGAGGAAGCGATCGCGCAACCTCCGATCCCGCGCAAGCTCGCAGATCCGGATTGCCTCGTCCAGTTCACCGTCCTGTGCGTGCAGCAACGCGAGCGTGCGATAGCCCAGCTTGCGGTCGCGCTCAACGACCCATTGCGAGAACCAGTAATCGCGCGTGTACGACCCGGCCGGCGCCGCTCCTCGGGATTGCTCGGTGAGGCGGACCAGATCCTCGAGCAGCCGCTTGGCAGTTCGGCGGCTGCCGAAGCGGAACTCGGCCCAAGCCAGCGTGGACAACGCGTACAGCGTGGCCGGATTGCCCGGTCCCTGGGCGTTTTTCAGATCGAGCCATCCCGCCCGCAGTCGCTGCAAACCCTCGGCGATCGCGCCATCTGCGGCCGATTCGTCGAGCAGGCAGAGACCGCTCAGCAATTTGGAAAGGGCGCGCAACTGCCGATCCGGACGCGAGGCGACGCGCCGGTCGTCCAAACGGTTCCGCACGACCGGGCAGACGCGGTCGATTTTCCCGCTCGGCACCAGCGCCAGCGCGTACCCAATCAGCACGCGCATCGCATCGTCCGAATCCTCACCAACGATTTGCACGTACTGCTGCCAGGTCTGTCGCAGGATCTCCTGTGCGGAATCCGGATCGCCCTGTTCGCCCGCAATGCCGCCAAGCACGGTCTGCGCACTCAGGCTCAGCTGGGTGGGGACCGCGGTAGCGGCGCGTTGCGCGAGCAGAGCGTCGATCAACGCACGTGCGGTGTCGGTGCGGCCGAAGTTCTTGTACAGCAGCGCAAGCATCTCGGCCGTCTGCAGTGTTCGAACATCGGCGAATCCCAAATGCTCGCGGCGCCACAGGAAGACGCGGGAAGCTCCCTGCAACGCGCTTTCGAGCTGATCGCTGCGTCCCTGCATCCGGGCGATCTGTTCCTCGACGTCGACGACGCGAGCATCATCCGAGCCGTACGCCGCGGTCAGTTCGCGGTGCAGCTGCGCCAGCAGCGCGATGGCGTCCTGTTCGCGGTCGAGCAGAGCCAGCGCATTGGCCAGGGCGCGCACGATGGAAGTTCGCAGCGCGTCGCCGTGGATCCGATTCCCGGTCAGAGTTTGCAAGGATTGCAACTCGGCACACGCCAGCCGCGGTTCGCCGAGTTCCAGCCGCAGATTGGCGATGCGCAACCGGTTCGTCAGCGATTCGTCCGAAGAGGCGCGGAAGGTCTTCACGAGGCGAGGCTGTAGCGAAAGGCGCAGCGCCAGCGCCTCCCGGTTGCGATCCGAGAAGGACAGTGTCCGCGCACGAGCCATTTCGAAACGCAGGCGGGAGGGGTGCGATGCCGGCATCGTTTGCGCATCGCCACCGGACTCGCGCGCAACGATCTCGAGCGCCCGATCCCGATGCCCTGCCTGCAACAGGCGTTCCACCGCTTTTGCTACGAACTGCAGGCGAAGCGCAGGGTTGCGATCGGGCGAATTGCGTACGATCTCCAGTGCCTGAGCCGATCGTGCGCTCGCCTTTTCGGAGTCGGCTCCTGCTTCGGCATCGGATGCATCGCCTGCCAGAAGCCACGCTTGAGCTTGAGCGGCCAGTTGCGCCCCGGGTGCGGCGGGCACGATCCCATCGACCCCGACGACGCAACTGGAGTCGAGGACAATGCGGGCGTGAACGATGAGGCGTTTTGCATCCTGCTCTTGCCCGATCCCTTGCCCGACGCTGGTGCCGCTTAGCGCGGACGACGCATGTTCGCGCGAATGCAGCTCGCTGCGCCGCCCCTGCCGCACCTCGACGCGAGCCAGAACCTCTCCATTTGCGGCGAGCACTCCCTGCCCGCCTCCGATGTCCGTCCAGGATGCAAGCGCAGGGGTCGCCTGCGGCCATGCCACCGCGCACGATGGGCCGGCGGCAACCACAGCCGCAGCAGCCTCTGCCGCAGGGGAAATCGCCTGCAGGGCGATTGCGAAGGCCGCCGGCGCCAATGCCATGCCGGCAAGCCTACGGCAGGATCGAGCTAGCCGGTGCTCGCCGAGCGGGCGACCGGCGCACCGGGGCCGCGCACGAACGCGCGCCCGGTGGTCGGAACAATCAGCGGCCGCAGTTCCGGCGCCAGCGCCTTCAGTAGCGTCACGGCCAGCGCACTGGTGAAGTGATATCGGCCCGCCTGCGGCCCGGATACGTACGCCGTAACGGTTCCGTACAGGCGATCTCCCAGGTAGAAGACAAACGTCGCCGTGCGATCGACCGGACGCGACTCGATCAGGCGGTGTTCCGGTCCGAACGACTCGAATCGGTTGTCGCCGGTACCGGTCTTGCCGCCGATCGAAAGCGCTCTGCCGTCGGATTCCGCAAATACTCCTCGCACCATGGATGCAGTACCGCCTCTGACGACGCCCGCGAGTGCCCGCCGCAGCGTCGCCGCAACTTCCTCGGACATCACACGCTGGGGAGCCTGCGGCCGCCAAGCCATGTCGGTCTCGTATGGCGTGCCCGCGGCGAATTCGATCCGCTCGACATCCGAGGTCGGAAGTTTCACGCCATCGTTCACGATGATCCCCATGAGCGCCGCGAGCGCGTCGGGGCGATCGCCGGAGCTGCCGATCGCAGTTGCGAACGACGGCACCAGGCGGTTGAACGGATAGCCCTGCAGCTTCCAATCCTGCAGCAGGCGGTCGAACGCCTGCTGCTCGACGAGCGACTGGATTCGTACGTCCTGTCTGCGAGTTTCACTGCTGCGGAACAACCATGCGTATGCCTGCTGCCGCTGCTGGGCGCTCACCGCGACGACTTGCGCACGGCTTGCGCCGGGATGGGTCTGCAGGTAGGCGACCAGCCACAGCTCGAGCGGATGCACGCCCGCCAGATAGCCGCGATCGGCGAGCGAGAAACGGTCTGCCCCATAGCGGGTGTACATCGATCCGGCCAAGTCGTCCTGTGGCACGTCGCGAATCCGGCGCGCGAGGAAGTCGCGCATCTGCGCAAGCGAGTCGTCGGGACGAGTGGTGCGGAACATCACGATCAAGCGGCGCTCCGATCGGCCCGCCTTATCGGCGAGGCGGTCGAACGACTGCGAGGCCGACAGTCCGGAATATTCGGAATAGAAGCGATCGAGGAATACCGTTCCTTCCTTGTCCGCGAAACGCGCGAGCAGCTTCTCGCGCAGAGGGCTGTCCGGCGCGGTAAGGACCTCGTTGCGCGCACCGAGCTCCGCCTCGTAGTGGCGGATGATGTCGCGCAGCAGCCGCACGAACGCCAGGTTGATCGATTGTTCAAAGGCCTGTTCGACCGTCGGCGTCTCGAAATCCTCAAAGCGCTCGAAATTGTGGAACACATGAATCCCACCGCCCGTGAAGAACTCCTCGGCAGGGCTCGCCGAGTAGCGGCGCCGCATCGCCGCGTCGAGCATCGGCTGCAGTGCGCGCCGCTCCGGTGGGATCGCGGCGAGGGTCTTCGCGGCCCACAGGCGCAACGGGTCGCTAGTGGTGGCAATCACCTGCCGCAGCTCGGCGGCACTGCAGGTCGCGAGCTCGCGATACAGGCCGTCGACGATCCCCAGGTAGGTCGCCAGCGTGCGCAGCTTGGCAGTGGAGCCCAGGATCAGCTTGGCCTGCGAATTGATATCGAAAGGCTGATCCAGGCTGTCTGCGTGCACGCGGACCAGGTTGCGGTCCTCTCCGCGCTCGTACAGAACCACGCTCCACGCCACCTTCGAAGGATCCGCCCCGTCCAGCAGCTGTTCGCCCACCAGCCCGCGCGATTTGTCTACCTTCGGATCCTTTAGCCGCTGCAGAAGGCCGGCGACCCGCCGCTGCACGGCTGCGTCGATCGTGGTATCGACGGAAAGATCCATGCGGTCGAGGCGGTTGATGTCCGGCAAGCTCAGCGCGGTCATCAATTCCGTTCGGACCGCATCGACTGCCTTGCGCTCGACGAACGAAGCGGCCGGCGCCGGCGGTGTCCAGGGGGCAAACTGGAGCGGCTCCTTTCGCGCGGCGTCGCGCAGCAGCGGGGAGATCACGCCAGCGCGCGCAAGCGCCGGAAGGTAAGCGTCGGCGAGCAGCTCCAGATCGCCGCGGCCTGCGTTCAAATAGAAGGCCGGGCGTCGCTGCGCAAGCAGCAGGCCCAGTGCGTCCTTGTACACGCGCGCGCGCCATCGAAGCGCGGTCGGCGTCGTGGCCGGTTCGGTCAGCGCGCGGTTCGCCTCGCGCAGATCGATGCCGAACCACGCCCGCATGCCATCGCCAAATCCCACCACTTCCCCGTAGTCGAGGCGCGAAGCAAGCGGCGTCGAATTCAGGTATGTCGTGATGATGCGCCGTTGCGCAGTGATCGTCTCCGGGCCGTCCAGGTAGGCGCGGGCCGTCGCACTGGCCATTTGCCGCACCTTCTCGACAACGTTCTCGGTGCGGCCCTCGGGCGAGTGGCGATACTTCTCGATCTGCGTAGCCAGCGTGCTGGCGCCACCGTGCTTCAGCCCGCGGTCCAGCACCCCGCCCATCTGCCCCGCCGCGGCGAGCGCGAAACGCCGCCACTCGACCGCCGGGTTCCGATAAGGGTGTTCCGGGTCGAGCAGATCGCGGTCCTCGATAAAGCGAAGCGTATTCACCAGGATCGGCGGGATCTGATCGAAGCGCTGATACGCGGTCGACGGATACGGCTCGGCATCGAGCGGTTCGCCCCAGCGGTCGTTCAGCAGCAGGCCGGCCTGGAACTTCTCGTGGTAGGTGGCGTACCCACCTGCTCCAATGAAATCGAGCAGAGCGGGGGACTGCCGCGCCTGGCGTTCGACCTCGAAGTCGCGCGCCGCCAAGCGCCGGATCAGCGAGGGAATCGCCACGTATCCGAGGCGCTGATCGTATGGACCGGACTGGGGGAATCGTATCGAAGGGCTCGATCCGGCTTCGACCGGGAAGGTCATGTCAGTGACCGCACCCCAGACGAACAATGACTGCAGATACGGCATATTCGCCTGCAGCAAAACGATGCCGATCGCAACGACCGATACCCAGAAATCGGCGCGTCGTGCCAGCAGCACGTTCCGGCGCGTTCCGGGCGCAGGCTCAGCGTCACCCGTGGCGGGATCGATCTTGGTGGAACCTTCCATTGCGCTCGCGCTCCGGGACCAACGGCGGCGGCCAACAGCCGACGACGCTTTCTTTGACAGCCGATCGAAAGCAAGGTTGAGGATCGGCTGTCCCACGGACGGTGCGCAGCGGCCGTTCATCGGCTGAGCGCCGTCGGACACAGCAGGGATACCCCTCCGAGGGCAAGACGGAGTCGGTTGGCATAAACCGACAACCGACAAATTCGAGGGGCCGGAGCTGCGCGGACGGATCAGGGACGCGCGCCGGCACCGGCTGCAAGCGCACCCGTCAAATCCCCGAGGTGCGTGCGGTCGTCTGTCAGCGGCGCCAGGCCAAATCGCCGCGTCAGCAACCGCAGGATCGAGCCCGTGTCGTATGTGGTGTGATCGACATAACCCCTTCTGACGAAAGGCGAGATCAGGATCGCGGGAACGCGAGTGCCAGGGCCCCAACGATCGCCGCGTCCCGGACCGGACGGCGGGGCGACGTGGTCCCAGAAACCCCCGTTTTCGTCGTACGTGACGATGATCAGCGTCGAGTCCCAGGCGGAACTGGCGCGGATCTTTTCGACGAGCTCGGCGATGTGGCGATCGCCCGACACGATGTCGGCATAGCCGGGGTGTTGGTTCTTTTCGCCCGCGGGCTTGTAGAAAGCGACTTGCGGCATCGAGCCGCGCCCGATGTCGGCGAGCAGGTCGGACAGATCTTTCAGGTGTTCGCGGCGCTCGGC
>Ga0187846_10002374_pt1 | contig 10326 bp, 4 predicted proteins | sample TC_taG_FD_161473 | JGI IMG/M metagenome (GOLD analysis project Ga0187846, IMG submission 161473) | Biofilm microbial communities from the roof of an iron ore cave, State of Minas Gerais, Brazil - TC_06 Biofilm (v2) | ecosystem: Environmental > Terrestrial > Deep subsurface > Cave > Wall biofilm ... | reverse complement strand
ACGTCGATGGTCTGATTCCAGAGCACAAAACTGGGGCGCGGCCCGACGTGGCCACCGCACTCGCGGCCCTCGAACACAAACCTGCGCGCCCCTTGCTGCAGGAACATCCGCAACAGCCCGGGGGAGGGCACATGCAGATATGTTGAAATGCCCTGCCGCTCCAGAGCCCGCGCTTGGTCCGGTCTCCCCCCCGCGATCAAAGCGAAGGGTGGACGGCAATCCCGGATTTCGTCTAATTGCTCCTGCCGCAGTTCGGGAGGCACAAAGCCGAGGATGCCAACGCCCCAGGGCTGCGCGCCAAGCTGTTGCTGCGCTTTCGCGAGGAGCGCTTTCACTTCTGGTCCCCGCATCAGAGCCAATGCCAGGAATGGGAGCGCTCCCTCCTCGGCTACCCGGACGGCGAATTCAGGCACATCGCTGACCCGTGTCATTGGCCCCTGAAGGATGGGATAAAGGGTGTTATGAGAGCGCGCTAGGGGTGCTCCCTCGTCGAGGGGCTGCAGGCGACGTGCTGCCTGACAATGCGCCTTAATGGCCTCGCGCATCGCACGTAGTACGCCCCCAACAGTAACGAATTCCTTGGCAAGGGAGTTGGCAAAGGCGGCATCTTGCCCGAGAAAAAGCACATTCCTATCAGGGCATTCCCAGCCGATCGGTTCAGCGAGCGCCTGGCGCCAATCGGCCAAAATGTCCGCCGGAGCACGCTTGTCACCCACAAGGCGGGTTTCGACCTGGCGTAACTCCTCGACTGCGCGGCTTCCAGGCCTAAAATAGACGCGATAGGTCTCCCCGATCGGCGCGCCCAGGCAGATCGTTTCGCTGCCGTCCATGCTCACAATTCTGGCCTTCACGGCAGCGCCTAAGGGGGACTCACGGGTCAAGGCCAATTGATTGTCCAAGATCACACCCGCGGCCCCGGCCGCCGCGCAGGCGGCGATGGTATGTAACCCGATCCCGCCCTGAGCCCAGATAGGTAGGCGAAGATCAGTCAAAAAACGCTGCAACAAAATAAACGTGGTCTCGTCAGATACCCGCCCCCCCGCTTCGTGTCCTTTGGCGATGACACCATGGGCCCCTATGGCCTGGCCTGTCTGCGCCTGCTCCAAACAATTGGCCTCTAGAAGGACGGTTAAGTTCTTCTTGTTGATGCTCCTGATAAGAGGCCGTAAGATTTGGGGATCTGTCGGCGTTAGGACGATGGTCTTCAGACGCTGCGGCAGTTCTGACATCAATGCGGAAACAAAATCCGACCTGTCACTATTGATCTTGATGCCGAAGTCGGATCTAGCCGCGTGGGCAAGCTGCTTGATCGCCCGTAGCGCCACCCAGTTATCTTTCGCGTATTCAAGATCAAGCACACCTAGTTCGCCCGCACGGCTTGCGGCAATAGCGGTGGGGGGCTCGATCAAGCCTGGAGGAGTCAGAACGGCAAGCCGAAACGCCATAGCAGAGTCTCCTCTAACCGTCACGCTATTAAAGCGGATTAGATTTACGTAACGCGTTTCCCCTTTGGGTGATCCTAATTGGACCGAGCTTGCCACGATTGTCCGGAAATCGTCAACTCGTGGTCAAAATTTTTCTCAAAATTTTTTCTATGGTTAATAGCCGGCAGCGGGGGGGGGTGATAAAATTTGACGGTCAATACCGCACTATGTACCGAACTATCACGGGTTGTGGTATCCGGGTGCGCCGCACCATGTGCGTCATCTTGCCGCGGGTTCAAAATTTCTCCCGTTGACGGGGAACAGTCAGGCGATGACGATCTGGTCAGCGAAAGGAAGATACAGAGAGGCTGAGAAGGAGCCCGCATCAGAGCTTCGACGGGATAGTTGATCAGCGAAGCGAATTCCTCGTCCTGGGATGACGAGAGAGTGACGAGAGACCTGGAGGTTTGTGCATTGCACCTGGCCATTAGACGCCAAGGGCGCCGCGCGGAGCGGCCCTCGGCAGCTCCGAACGATGAGCGGGTTTGCCCGTTCGTCCAGTATACCTGCCGACTTTCCGCCTATCCTGGTCACAACCTGACGTGATGACCGCCTCCGTTGACACTCGCTTTTATTGCGATTCGAGCAAATGACGGATATCAACCACGGTTCTTCGGGAGCGCAGTCGGCGCCTCTATCTTCGCCGTCGAGTTCAATTTCGATCTTAACCTTGATACCGCCGAGGAGCAAATCAGGAGGCCCATCGAGCCGATCAGCAATTCACACCTGGCCGACACACCGCGACGGCCGATCGTCGCGCAGGTTGGTTTGACCGATCCGCCTAGCCTGAATTTGGCGCCGAACTCGGAGACAAAGCTGCTGGCTGGCGATCAAGCGATCGTGGAGTGCCGCTGCCGGTGAACCCGTCGGCGCTATCTATCAAGCGTCCGGTCGCCACTACTTTGTTGACCCTCGGCGTGGCGCTCGCAGGGTTTTTCGCTTACCTGAAGCTGCCCGTGGCGCCTCTGCCGCAGGTCGATTTTCCGACCATCTTGGTGACCGCGACGATGCCGGGAGCGAGCCCGGATACGATGGCCGCGACCGTAGCTACACCGCTCGAGCGTCATCTCGGCATCATCGCCGACGTCACTGAGATGACGTCGCAGAGTACGATCGGTACGACCCGCATCACCCTACAATTTGGTCTTGACCGGAACATCGACGGCGCCGCGCGTGATGTTCAGGCGGCGATAAATGCAGCGCGTCAGGACTTGCCGACGAGCCTGCGACAAAACCCGACCTACCGCAAAGTCAACCCTGCCGATGCGCCGATCGCAATTCTGGCGATGACATCCGAGACGCTGACGCGCGGACAGATCTACGATGCCGCCTCGACCGTCGTACAACAGGCGCTATCGCAGATCGACGGCATCGGTCAGGTGACGATCAGCGGGAGTTCGCTGCCGGCAGTGCGCGTCGAGCTAAATCCGCTCGCGCTTTTCAAATACGGCATCGGGCTCGAAGGCGTCCGCGCCGCGCTTGCCTCGGCGAATGCTCATAGCCCAAAGGGTGCCATCGAAAATGGCGACCACCGGTTCCAGATTTACACCAATGACCAGGCCAACCATGCGGTGGACTACCGTCCGCTGGTCGTCGCTTATCGTAACGGCGCGCCAGTCCGGCTGACCGATATCGGGGAAGTCAAGGACTCGGTTGAAAATCTACGCAATCAGGGTCTCGCCAACGGCAGCCCAGCGGTATTGGTTTTTCTCTTCAAGCAACCAGGCGCCAATATAATTGACACTGTCGATCGCGTCAAAGCGATCCTGCCGCAGCTCGAGGCTTCGATCCCGAGCGCCATTAATGTTGAGCTCACCCTCGATCGGACGGTCACGATCCGGACCTCCCTACACGACGTAGAGCGCACGCTCATCATCGCGATCTGTCTCGTCGTGCTGGTCGTCTTTGCGTTCCTGCGCAATCTGCGAGCGACGGCGATCCCGAGCGTAGCAGTACCGGTCTCACTGATCGGCACGTTTGGCGTGATGTTTTTGATGGGGTACAGCCTCGACAACCTCTCGCTGGTGGCCTTGACAATCTCGACCGGCTTTGTCGTCGACGATGCGATCGTCGTCCTAGAGAACGTCACCCGGCACATCGAAGGCGGCAAGACGCGGCTGCAAGCCGCGTTGCAAGGCGCCGGTGAAGTCGGATTTACAGTGCTGTCGATGAGCCTCTCGCTTATCGCAGTTTTCGTGCCGATTTTGCTCATGGGCGGCATTGTCGGCCGCCTCTTTCGCGAATTCGCGATGACCTTGTCGGTGGCGATCATGATCTCGCTAGCCGTGTCACTGACGACGACCCCGATGATGTGCGCCTACGTGCTCGCCGAGCGGGGTAAAGTGGCACATGGGCGGCTGTATTGGGCCAGCGAGCGCGCCTTCGCAGCCGTCTTGAACATGTACAACCGCAGCTTGCGTCGGGCTTTGGAATGGCCAGCTCTCGTCATACTGAGCCTGTTGGCGACGCTGTGTTTGGGCGTATATCTTGTGATGATTGTTCCGAAGGGCTTCGTTCCCAATCAAGACGTCGGGCTGATGCTCGGCGGCGTTCAAGCTGACCAAAGTATCTCGTTCCAGCTGATGGAAAAAAAGCTCACCCAGTTTGTCGATATCATTAGGAAGGATCCCGCTGTCCAGAACGTCAACGCCTTTACTGGGGGAGGCCAAACCAACTCCGGTTTCGTGTTCGTGGTGTTGAAGCCGTTGTCCGAGCGCCGTGTTTCCATGCTGCGGGTTATGAGCCGATTACGCCCCAAGCTCGACGACGTCGTGGGAGCGCGGCTCTTTTTGCAGGGAGCGGCGGACATCCGCGTGGGTGGCCGGGCAACCAATGCCCAGTACCAGTACACATTGCAAGGCGATGACGCGGAGGAAATCTTCCAATGGGCGCCCAAGCTCGAAGCCGCTTTGCAAAAGATGCCTCAGCTGACCGAGGTAAATCTCGATCAGCAGCAGAAGGGACTCGAGACGGATCTGATCATCGACCGTGCGACCGCCGCGCGGCTTGGGTTGACGGTCAGCCAAATCGACAACACCCTATATGATGCATTCGGCCAGCGCCAAGTCTCGGTGATCTACGCCGCGCAAAACCAATATCATGTCGTCATGGAGGTGGCGCCCGAGTTCTGGCAAAACCCAGAAACTCTAAGCCAAATCTATGTAAGCACCAGCGGCGGCGTGGTCGGAGGCACGCAGTCGACCAATGCGCTCGCCGGGACGGTCCTGGCAAAGGCGCCGGCGGCGAACAGCACCAATGCAGCGGGGACCGCTGCGCAGATCGCGAGCGACACTGCGCGGAACTTGGCCAACAATTTGATTGCCAACACCGGCCACGGCGCGACCTCGACGGGCGCTCCGGTCAGTACGTCTCAAGAGACCATGGTTCCGCTTACAGCCTTTGCCCATTTTGGCCCCGGAGACACGCCTCTCGCCGTCAATCACCAAAATCTCTTCGTTGCATCGACGATCTCGTTTAATGTCGCGCCTGGCGTCTCGCTGAGTGAGGCGACGGCGGCTATCGAGGATCAGATGCGCCGCCTCGGCATGCCGGCTTCGATCCGTGGCAGCTTTCAAGGCACCGCCAGAGTCTTTCAGCGATCGCTCGAGAACGAGCCGTATCTGATCGCCGCCGCGCTGCTCGCAGTCTATATAGTGCTCGGTGTTCTTTACGAGAGCTATATCCATCCGATCACAATTTTGTCGACCTTGCCCTCGGCCGGCGTCGGGGCCGTGTTGGCGTTGTTAGTGTTCGGCCTTGAATTCGACATCATGGCACTGATCGCAGTGATCCTGTTGATCGGGATTGTCAAAAAGAATGCGATCATGATGATTGATTTCGCCCTCGATGCCGAACGTGGCGAGGGGCTGAGCTCACGCGAGGCGATCTATCAAGCCTGCCTCAAACGCTTTCGGCCGATCATGATGACAACGATGGCCGCCATGCTTGGGGCGGTACCGCTGGCGATCGGGTTCGGCGAGGGCGCTGAACTGCGGCGCCCGCTCGGTATTTCGATCGTTGGCGGTTTGCTTGTCAGCCAGATACTGACTCTCTACACCACACCTGTCATCTATCTCTATCTCGACCGCTTCCGGGTGGGGGCGCGGGCGCGGCGGCGCAGCCGCCATCTCCAGCCTCACGCGGGCAGCGTCCCCGAACCCGGCGAATAGCCGCCGGTCCTTATTGCCGCCACCCGAAGTCGTGCGAGCGCCGGTTTTAAATTCAATCTCCCGTCGAGAAATTCAGCTCTTTTACCCGAGACCCGCACGTTGCGCGCCGCCGACCCGATCGCCTGACGCGGGTTCAACCGTCGACAGCGCGGCTCAGCGGCCGTTTTCGACTCTCTTGTCGAATTCGAACATGTCGAATAGATCACCGATGGCCGGGCTGTTAACCGGAACGTAAGGATTGTCTTTATCGTGGCGAGGGTTCGGGAGATTGTCGCGGCTACGGCCGGTGAGTGGCGCCAGGTGCCAGTTTCGCTCGATGAATTTCAAGATCGAGACATGGTCGTTGTAGCTATGCACGACGTGACCGCCGGTCGAATAGGGTGACACGACAACGAGCGGGATGCGCGGCCCGTCCCCAAAGAAATCCAAAGCCTGAATATACCCGCTGTCGTAATATCCACCGCCCTCGTCAAAGGTGATGAAGAGCGCCGTTTGCGCCTTCAGCTCTGGATTTGCGTCGAGCGTGTCCAGGAGTTTCTGCAGCATACCCTCGAACAGGTCGAGCTTTGACGAGGCTGGGTGGCCGTCGAGTAGCCCGTCTGGCTTGACAAAAGACACCGCAGGCAGGGAGCTGTTGCGGATCGCGGCGAAGAAATCCGTCGCGTCCTTGATGTGCGCTACGCGCTGCGCCGGATTTCCCATGATCGAGGACGCGTAGGCCTCGAAGTTGCAGATCGCGCAATAAGCCACGCCGACTAAATCGGCCAGTGTTATCGGGCCATTCGCCAGCTCGACCGCGGCGTTGTAGGCGCCACCGTAATAGGCCCATGAGATGTTGTTGTCGTTGAGCGCGTCGCCTATCGTCCGGACACTGCTCGGAGGGATCGAGGAACCAATCACGATTCCAAAAAAATCCAGATTGCCATTCGGCAGAAAGCCGGGGCCGATATTGTTGAGCATATAGTAATGGCCGGTAACGCAATTCGGTGACGCCGGATAGGGAAGAGTGTCGAGATAGCGTACAATCGGCAGCACGCCCGGCGCGTTGAACACGTCGGAGCAGTCGCTGAAGGTTCCATTCACAGTGTATTGGTTATTGGTACCGGGGTTTGGGTTAGGGTTCGCGATTTCCCGGGCCGGCGGCGCCGTCGAGTTGCCATTGCCGTCGCTCCAAAAGATCGCGTCGCCGGTCCCCATGAAGACGTGCTGCATGCCGGTGCCGCCCATGGCCGGCTGGTGGTAATTGTCGCTGATCGTGTATTCGTCGGCCAATTTCTCGAACAACGGAGCGTCCTCGTCCTGCATGTTGTAGAACGCCATTGAAGTGCCGCCGCCATTATCGGCGGTCGGGGCTCCATAGGTGGTGATAACAAAAGGGTAGAGATCGTTGAGGCAACCGGTAGGATTGTCTTCTGTAGCATTTTGAATTGCGCAGTCCGATTGCTGCCACATCTGATAAAAGCTATGGGTAGTGTCGCCGGTATACGAGTCATAGGGGAGATGGGGGCCGGTCAGCTGAAATGGTCCGTTCAGCAGCGCAGAATAATTCGTAATGCGGGTATCAGGCGCTCCCCTGCTGACGGCGGCGCCGGTCGCGCCAGTCGTGAGCAAATAGAGGTCGGAGGGCTCCAGCGACGGCTCGATCGCCGCGAGTTCCGCTTCGGTAAGGCCTGTGAACGGCGGATAAACCAGACTGGCATGGTTCGGCGCCCCGCCCAGGGTCGGGTCGGGCAAGGTCATATAGGCGGTCTTGCTGGTTTTGGGGACGCCGATGAAGTAGCTCGTCTGGCTCGATGTCGTGAATTGCCTCGCGGCAGAGAAGTTCGGCCCGGGTTGGCCGTCCGCGCGGACGATCCCTTCGGACAGCAGGTTGAGGATCGAGTCACCACTTTTCGGGATGTAAGTGCCGAAAAGGTGATCAAAGGACCGGTTCTCACCGATCACGACGACCACATGCTTGATCGGCGTCGCATTCTGCTGCGGATCGGCCGCACAACGGGGATCGGCGCTACGCGCGGGCATAGCCGCCTCCGCGCTAATCAGCGCAATCACCGAAAAAACTGCGACTATCGGATTCGTCGGCATTTGTCCTCCTGGATAAATATCGCTCGATGCGCAACAAACGTACTGCAAGACAGGCAAAAAGAAGGCCGGCTTCGTTGCCGAGACCGGCGCCCACACACCTCAATCGGTTTATCCGGCATTCGCCGAATTCCGGATAGCTGTGGGGCGAAGATCCCCCTTTGAGCGTATCAGATAATAGCAAATCGCGGTCACATGCACCCGCCGGCGCTTGAGCCAGCCGGTTGACTGCGTAAAGGCGCTGAAATGCGCTCGTCTGCTTGCATAAGCGCGCACCTCTCCCGCCGTCGCCTGTCGTAATCTAAGGCGGCGCGCGCAACCGGGCAATGAGCGAGAGAATTTCCGCGAACATCTGCCTGACACCGCGGCTTCGGCCATATGGAAGGTGACGTAACGCCCATGGCTCACCGCCTTCGCGCCGATCTTGATCAGCTTCTCGCGGAGCCTAGTCAGCGACCACGGCTCCGGGAAATGTGGAATAAATCATGTACGCATCCGGATCTGTTTCTCCTCGATTTACCATTTGCGGCCGCCCCGCTGGCTTCAAGAGCCTCGAAGACCCTGACGGCTGGGTCGATTACGACCATGTGCCGGGACTCCGTTGCCCCGCCTTGCTGACCGCTGGTCCCGAAAGGCTCCCTCGTCATTCGCACGCCCGGAGCTTAGCCGGGTGGAATTTACCACCTTGCAAAAGCAGAATATAATCAACGACTTCCCCGGAAACTCGGCCCAATCTCAAACCCTTAGCGGGGGATTAGGGCGTACAGCGGATAATTGACAAAGCTCTTCGAGTCGTGTAACGAGCCGCGGTCATTGGTTGGGCAGCCTGGGGCAACGCTCTACAGAGTGGGCCAATTACGCGATGAAGGACGACAACGAAGCAGTCGAGGTCGAGCTCACTGACGGCGTTGCTTTCTTCAATCGGGGCCTTGCCTATGCCGCCAAGCGCCAATACGAGGCTGCCATCCGGGACTACGATCAGGCGATCCAGCTCAAACCGGATTTGGCTGAGGCTTTTGCCGCCCGTGGTGCCGCCTACGGTGATATCGGCCAATACGACCTGTCTATCCAGGATCTCGACCGAGCCGTCAGGTTAAACCCACGCCTCTCTAAAGGCTTCGGCCAACGAGGCAAGGCCTACCTCTTCAAGGGGCTATACGACCGCGCCATAGAGGACCTCGACGAGGCCATACGGCTCGATCCAAATGACGCGGATGCCTTAAATTCTCGTGCCGCCGCCTACTCTGAAAAGGGCCAATACGATCACGCGATTGACGATTCTAACGAGGCTATCCGGCTCGACCCTAATTTCGCCGAGGCCTACTATAATCGGGGTCTCGCTTTCCGAGCTCTAGGGCGGTCGACTCAAGCGGCCGCGGACTTCGTCAGGGCCAGTCAATTGAATCCGCACCTGCCACTGCCCTAGAAGTGCTCCCGCCATCGGTGGATCGACCGCAATCTCTAGCGAGTGTCCCGAACCAAAAATTCGTTTATTAACAAGCTCGCAAGGTTTCAGCACCAATACGCGCGCGCGATGCGGGGGCGGGCTATCGCTGATGACACCGATACCGGAGATTCACCGACCAGCAACTATCTGCTATACTCGGCAACATGTCGCGTCCTAGAAAAACGATGCCTGCTCAGCGCAGACCTCCAGGTCGACCATCAATCTATAGCGACGAACTTGCCAGCAAGATCTGCGGGTTCGTCGCCGAGGGATATAGTCTGCGCCAGATAGGCGACCTTCCGCAAATGCCACACAAGAGGACGGTAAAGCGTTGGTTAGCTGAAAAACCATCGTTTCAGGAGCAGTACGCCCGCGCAAAAGAAGAGATGGCTGAGCATTTTGCTGAGGAAATACTTGAAATAGCGGATGACGGATCAAACGACTGGATCGAGCGTGAGCTTGAGACCGGGAACGTTATTAACGTCGCCAATCATGAGCACATCGCTCGGTCTCGACTTCGGGTCGATACCCGGAAGTGGTTAATGTCGAAACTGTTGCCGAAGAAGTACGGCGAGAAGCTGGACGTCGACACCCACATTGATCTCATAGCTCAAGTGAACGCGATGACGCCAGCCGAGCGCCTTTCTCGAGCCAACGAGCTCATCGAAACGGGTAGGCAATATCTCCCGTTATTGGCGCGGCATCGAGCCGAACAGGCCAGGCTCATCGAGCACGAAGAGGACGCGAACGAAGACGGCAAGATACCCGGTGCCAGAAAGCTAGCGGCTCCGACGCGCGGGTGAAAAACCCGTTGCGATTGCGGTCGAACAATGCGTCACGAGTTTCGTAGCACCGATGATCCACTCGACGAGCGCTGCGCATTCGCTGCAACGCCGGACTGCGAGGTTCGCCACGGTTAAATCAGGTCCGGTGCTTTGACCCTGTCAAGCCTGCCTGGGGCGAGTGCCGTATATCGGACCGTGTTCTGGATTGCAGCATGGCCGAGCCAGTCTTGCATCGCGCGCACGTCTTCTCCCGCCTCGGCCATCGCGAACCCGCACGAGTGGCGCAGCATGTGCGGATGAACTGTTGGCAACCCGCACCGCGCACCGGCCCGCGACAGCATCTTGCGAAAGCCTGCAGG
>Ga0187846_10002372_pt1 | contig 10333 bp, 7 predicted proteins | sample TC_taG_FD_161473 | JGI IMG/M metagenome (GOLD analysis project Ga0187846, IMG submission 161473) | Biofilm microbial communities from the roof of an iron ore cave, State of Minas Gerais, Brazil - TC_06 Biofilm (v2) | ecosystem: Environmental > Terrestrial > Deep subsurface > Cave > Wall biofilm ... | reverse complement strand
GGACAAGCGGCGCCATGCGGCGCGTGTTTGAGATGGCCGACCGCGTGGCCCCGACGAACGCCACCGTGCTGCTGATCGGAGAGAGCGGCACGGGAAAGGACCTGCTCGCCGAAGAAATCCACGCGCGCTCGCCGCGCGCCGCCCGGCCGCTGGTGGCCGTGAATTGCGCCGCGCTGCCTGAAAATCTCATCGAATCGGAGTTGTTCGGGTACGAGAAGGGCGCCTTCACTGGGGCCGCGCAACAGAAGAAAGGGAAGTTCGAGCAAGCCACGGGCGGCACTTTGTTCTTGGATGAAATCGGGGATATGAATCCGGTGACGCAAGCAAAAGTGCTGCGCGCGCTGGAGAACCGCAAAATCGAGCGGCTGGGCGGGACACAGACAATCCCCGTGGATGTCCGCGTGATCAGCGCCACGCACCGCGACCTGCCGGCCGAAATCGCCGCGGGCCGGTTTCGCGAAGACCTGTTCTACCGCTTGCGCGTGGTGAGCATCGAGGTGCCGCCCCTCCGCGCGCGCAGAGGCGACATTCCCTTATTGGCGAACTCGCTCCTGAAGCGCCTGGCGGCGCAGCACGGGCGCTCTTGCCGCCTTTCGCCCGCGGCGCTCGAATCGCTGACGCGCTTTGAGTGGCCGGGGAACGTCCGCGAGTTGCGCAATGCGCTGGAGAACGCCATGATTTTTGCCCGCGAAGAGGAGATTCAGCCGGGGGATCTTCCGGAGGAGGTGCGCTCCGGCGTCCCTCTGCCCAGCAAGCCTTCCGGGCGCGCCGACGGCGCGGGCGCTCTGGACGAAGCCGACTTTCGCGAGGCCAAACGCAAATTCGAGATCGCGTTTTTCACGCGCAAGTTGGAAGAGTACCGCTGGAACGTCTCGCGGACTGCTGCGTCCGTGGGCCTGCACCGGCAAAGCTTGCAGGAGAAGCTTCGCGAACTCGGCATCCAGCGTCCCGGCAAGTCTGGCACGAATTCCTAGCCATAGGCTTCAGACTGTGGTGTGGTCCCGCCGGGAGGCGGGGCCGCGTGGGGGGTGGTTGCGCGCACATTGCAACGTGCAAACAGAACGCCGGCTAGTCGGCCGGCTCCACAGGCTGAAGCCTGTGGCTACCCATCTTGGTGAGAAACGGCCTGAGGAATTGGTTTGATTCTGCGGGCGCGCTCGTCAACAATATGGGCGCGAAAGCCGCCATGCCGAACGGAAGCGAGCACTACATCGAATTCCGCAACGTGACCAAGGCGTTTGAGGAGCACGTGGTGCTGGACGACGTGAGTTTCTACGTGGACCCCGCCGAGACCTGCGTCATTATGGGGCGCAGCGGCGTGGGGAAGTCGGTCACGCTGAAGCATATTCTTGGATTTCTCAAGCCCGACTCCGGCAGCATCATCGTGGCCGGCGATGACATCACGGACTGGAACGAGGACCAGCTTACAGAAATCCGGCGGCGCGTGACGATGGTGTTTCAGTCGGGCGCGCTTTTTGATTCGCTCACCGTGGCGGAGAACATCGCCTTTCCGCTCGAAAAGCGCGGCGATCTGACCGATGGGCAGAAAGACTCGCGCGTGGCCGAGCTGATGGAGATGCTGGAGGTCGCCGATGCCGCCGACAAGCTGCCCTCCGAGCTGAGCACTGGCACCAAGCGCGCCGTGGCCATTGCGCGCGCGCTGGCGCAGGACCCGGAAGCGATCCTCTTCGATGAGCCTACCACTATGGTGGACCCGCTCATGGCGGCGCATACGGGCGACCTCATCCTGCGGCTCAAGGAAAAGTTTCGCAAGACATCGGTGGTGGTCACGCATGACACCCATTTGGCGAAGAAGCTGGCCGACCGGATTGTTTTTCTGCATGGAGGCCGCGTCGCGTTTTTTGGTTCTTGGGCGGAGTTCGAAGCAGCGCCGGAGCCGTTTTTGCGCAACTTCCGCCGCCAGGATGAATTGATTCCCGCGTTGGATGTGACCTCGTGAGCCAAACCACAGCGGTTTCCTCCGACCCCAAACAGCAACTCCGCCGGGTGATGGGTTTTTGGGACGTGCTGTTCTTCTGCATCGCCACGGTGTTGGGACCTCGCTGGATTGCCGCCGCGGCGCACAACGGTCAATCCTCGATCAGCCTGTGGGTACTCGCCGCCGTTCTGTTTTTTGTGCCGACGGCATTCATTGTGGTCGAGCTTTCCACGCGTTTCCCCGAGGAGGGCGGTCTGTACGTGTGGGCCAAGGAGGCCTTCGGCGATTTCCACGGGTTCGTTGCGGGCTGGACATATTGGACGTACACCGTGTTCTATTTCCCCGGCTTGCTCATGGCCAGCGCCGCGATGACGGCTTACGTGGGCGGCGCGGGCGCCGCATCGCTGGCGGAAAACCGCACGTTTTTGCTGGCGGGGTCGTTTGTGCTGCTGATTGTGGCCTTGTGGCTGAATATCATCGGGCTGCACATCGGCAAGTGGCTGCAAAACGCCGGCGGCATCGGGACGTACATTCCGCTGCTGATGATAGTGGGCGTGGCGCTGGCGTTGTGGGGGCGCGCGGGCTCCGTCACGCACTTCACGTGGAGCGAAATGCTGCCGCATTGGAACTGGGACACGGTGAATTTCTGGTCGCAGATCGCGTTCGCGTTTACCGGGCTCGAGCTGGTCTCGGCCTTGAGCGAAGAGGTGCGCGAGCCGCGGCGCACCCTACCCCGGGCGATATTCGCTTCGGGAGCTCTGATCGCTGTCATTTATATTGTGGGCACCATCGCGGTGCTGATGATGATCCCTGCTGAGTCGGTGGACCCCAAGAGCGGCGTCTTTCAAGCCACCACCTACGGATCCACGGTATTGCGCGTGGGGTTTGTGGGCGTGCTTTCAGCGTTGCTGGTGACCGTCGGCAACGCCGGGGGAGTCGGCAGCACCGTCGCGGGCATCGCGCGCGTTCCGTTTGTGGTGGGGATTGACCGGTACCTGCCCGCCGCGTTCGGGAAGATTCATCCGCGCTGGAAGACGCCGTACATTTCGATGCTGGTGCAGGCGGGACTTTCCACGATCGTGCTGGTCCTGAGCCAATTCAAGGCCACCGAACGCACTGCCTATCAGGTCTTGGTTTCTGCAGCCATCATTCTGTATTTCATTCCGTTCATTTACATGTACGCAGCGGCGATCAAGCTCGCTGGGCGGCCAGACCGCACCGCGAACAAGTCCGCGGTGCTTGTGCCCGGCGGCAAATTCGGGGTTTGCGCCGCTGGAGTGTTGGGTCTGCTTGCCGTCATTGCGGGTATTGTGTTTTCTCTGATTCCCCCCGGAGAAGAAACCAACAAAGCGTTGTTCGAGATCAAGCTGGTCGGCGGAACCGCAGCGACCATCGCTATCGGGTTGGTTTTGTACTACCGCGGCGTGCGGCAGAAGAGGCAGGCTGGCTAGCTTTTGTAGCGCAGACTTCAGTCTGCGAGGCCGGCCGCCAGGCCGGCGTGGGTTTCTTCAACTGCGGCGCTGCCAAGTGACCATCAAGGAACACAGGCTGAAGCCTGTGCTACCGACTCAGTTAATAGATTTCCCACAGGCCGGGAGTTCCAAGCTCGATCAAATGTTGGTCGGGATCGCGGAAGAACAGGCTTTGGCCACCCGAAGGCCAACTCACCTTGCTTTCGATCGCTATGCCGCAGGCACCCAAGTGTCTCTCCCACTCGCCGAACTCCGCTCTCGAAACCGCGAAGGCGACATGCAGCTGGCCTGCGGCATCATGCGGAGGAATGATCCCCCCAGGTGTGGGAATTGGCTCCGGGGTCCCGCCCCGCCGGAATAGCAGCAGCACTTGCTTGTCGGCGACGCTGAAAACACAAAGCCGCTCGCCAGATTCGAGCAGGCGCAAGCCGAGTTGCTCCCGATAAAAGCGGACAGAGAGGGCAAGATCATCGGAGTACAGGCAGGTTTCAATCACGCCGTTAATGTGGGGCGGTGACATGAGGCTTTGATCCTAAATGCGTCTGCCAACGGCGAGTCGCGACTCAAAAGGCTGCGTCAGAAATGCGGGCCGTACTCGTCCGCGAACTCTTGACTCAGGACACTAAGCCTCAGCAAAGGAAAAGGCGGATGTCCCTTGAGGCAGGGCAGTTCTCTCTCAGGCGCAGACACAGTTGGTAGTTCATCGCTGCGCTATCCCCTCGGAAGGCGAGCGATTCGTGCCCTGCTCTCAAAGAGTTTTCACTTGACCAGCAAGAACCTTTGAACCCGCTCGCCGGATTCGACCTCGCCGGTGTACAGATTGCCCTTGGAGTCCACCGAGAGCATGTGCAGGCCGTGGAACTGGCCGCCATTGTTTCCCGCGCTGCCCACCTTGGTAACAACTTTTCCGTCTTCGCGGTTCAGGACCCAGATCGTGTTGTTGGAAATATCGGGCACGATCAAGTAGCGCTGCTCCGGGTCGGTGGAGAAAGCGATCCCGCCGGCGGAGCCTTGGGGATTAGTCGTCGTTGTGGCCAGGAAAAATTCCTTCTGAAATTTACCTTGCTTCGTGACCACTTGGATTCTGTCGGCGCGCCGGTCCGCCATGTAGACCAGCCCGTCGTTGGAGATGCCAATCGTGACGTGGCCCAAAAAATCCTTGGCGGGAGGCGCCGCGGGGTCGTACTTGGTCTTGGTGTCCGTGCTGATTTCGGTCAGCGGCTTCCCGTACGCGCCCCAGCCACGCTTCAAGGTCAAGCTATCCATGTCGTACACCAGAACGCGCCCGTTGAGGTAGTTGTCCACAATATAGATTTCGCGCAGCGCCTCGTCCGCGCGCACCTCTTCAAGCCCTCCCACGATGAGCTTGGTGTCTCCCGGGTATTTGCCTGGGGGCACCTGGGTTTCCGGCACGCGCTCGATTTGGGCGATCTGCTTGCCATCCTTGCCGTCGTACTTGCGCAACATGTCTGAGCCGATCCACACGAACCCGGCCTTGTCCACCATCATCCCGTGGCCTTGCTTTGCGTCCCAGGAGTTGATGACGTTGCCTTCGAGGTCGAATTCGATGATCGCGGGCGGCGCGACGCAGCATTCCGCAGTGGGCGGGTTAAGCGCCGCGTAGTTTTGCGTGTTATTGATGTCGCGCGGGCGCGTCAACGCCCAAATGTGATCGTCCTTGTCCACATACATTCCGGTGACGCCCATCATCCACCATTTGTTCGGCAAGGGCAGCTTGGGCCAGTCGGGATCGAATTTGTAGCGCGGCGCTTGTTGAGCCAGCGCACCCGAAGCGGCGGACAGAACAAAACAGCCAATTATTAGGAGCGCTAGAATGCGCGCCTTGATCGCGAGCCTTGATGAAAGGACAAGCATGGGAGGCCTCCATCGGTAGGGACGAGCCAGTGTCATCAGCTAAGGCGTGGAGTCTATGTCGCGAGAAAGAATGCTGTCAATATGCGGGCGCGGCGGCAGACCCGGCAGTTCTCGTTTTCGCGCGCCCCGGGACCTCGCCGAAGAACCACATCAGAAAATTTGTACCCACTCCCTTGACCCGAAGGGAAGCTGTGGCCCCCAGGACTACTTGCTTGCGGGCGCGCGGCGCTTCAACTCCTCGAACCAGTTCAACACGATGTTGATTTGCGTGGCGGCCTGCTCCTGCTCGCTGGCCTTGACCATGAGGAACCGCTGACCATCCGGGGTGACGGAATAGTAGGGAAGCGCAGCACCGGTGGGCAGGTACTGGCCTTCGAAGAGCACTCTGGGATTGCCTGGAGTGAAAGTGGGTTGCACTGAAACGTCCACGGCCATCATCTTGTTGCCGTTCCGGTAGAACAACTCCCGCCCGTTGGGGTTCCACATCGGCTCGGCGCCGCCGTCGTTCGAAATCTGCCACTTTCCGCCGGGGCCCGGGTAAGGCTGCACGTAGATTTCTGTCCTGCCGGATTCATTCGAGGAATAGGCCAGCCAGCGCCCGTCGGGTGAAAACTGCGGGCCGCCTTCATTCGCAGGAGTCTGGAGGAAAGGCTGCGCTTTGCGGTCGCTCATCCGTAGAATCCATATGTCCATTCCGGTGTTGGGTGTGGTTTCAACGAAAGCTAATAATTGCCCATCGGGGGAAAACGAACTGGGCGCCTGCCGAACCTCGCGGTTGGTTAACCGCTCGGGGGCGCCGCTGCCGTCAGCAGGTTGCAAGGACAAGTTGAGTGGGCCTCCGTTGGATGATTGAAATGCCAGCCGTTTGCCATCTGGGGTCCAAGCCGAGTTAGCGTTAATGCCTTGAAATGTCAGCCGAGTCAAAGTCCCGCGGGCCAAGTCATACATCCAGATTTGACCTTCTATCCCCACGGCTATTCTGCGCCCGTCGGGGGAGAGCCGCGGATAGCCATAAACACGCGGGGGCGCCGCTAAGAGTTCCTCCTTGCCTCTGCGATCTACCCAGACCATTTGCCGGTCATCCTGGTTCTGACCGGCAACGTAGGCGAGTGTGCCATTGGTAGAAATCGCATATTGGTACACCCCGCCGGTTGCCCCGGATCGCATGACGCCCTCCAGAATGGGAAAGGATGGGCCCGCGACTTGCAGGCGCCGGGAATCAAACGGGACAGCCATGAGGGTTCCGCCCTGGACGTAGACCAAGTGGCCGGTCGGGGCGTAGGTGGACTGCGTTCCTCCCGGGATTAGGGAATGCCGTTCGGCCGTACCCAGAACTGCAACCGATACCTCCAGGTTGCCCGCACTGTTCACTCCCCCAAAGCCAGTGAACAGCACAGCCTTTCCCCCCGGAAGCAGCGACGGCCAGCGCTCGGCGATTTCGCCTTTCGCGATATCCAAGGTGGTCAATTGCTTCGGCGTGCCCCCGGCCTCTGACACTTGCGCCAGATCGGCCAGGTTTCCGTTGGCGAAGATAATGTTTCCATCCGGTCCCCATGTGCCCCCCGGAATATTGGCGCCCGCGGTGGCCGCAAGCGTCACGGGAGGTCCTCCGGCAATCGGGACCTTCTTCAATTTGCTTTCTGCAAAGAAGGCCACCCATTGTCCATCGGGAGAGAAGAAAGGTGCATTGGCGCCCTCCGTGCCTGGGATTGGAGTGGCTTCCAAGCTCTCAATTCCACGCAGGAAAAGCTGCTGCGCGCTACCCCGGGTGGCCACATAAGCGAGGCGGCGTCCGTCCGGCGACAGCGCCAAGAACTGATTATCGGACGCCCCAAGGCGGTCGCCCGGCGGCAATGTGATAGTGAAGCGCGACACGGGCTCAGGGCTCGATGGAGGAGCGGGCTTCAGCAGCCAGATCGCCAGTCCCGTAATCACTGCCACCGTTGCTGCGACCAGGCCCGCTACTGCAACAGGGATCTTACGCTGCTGGCTAGCGGTCGCTGCCGGGAGAGCTGCCTTCGAGGCTTCGGAACCTGCCCCCGTAATCCACTTCAGCTCATCGGTCAAGTCTTTCGCCGATTGCCAGCGGTCGTCGCGCTCTTTCGCCAAACACTTCTTCACCACGCGGTCTAGCGCCGGTGGCGTCATGGGTTGCAGGCTGGAGATCGGCGGGGGGTCCTCCTTCATGATTGCGCCGATCACGCTGGCTTGGCTCTTGCCCTCAAACGCCTTCTTGCCCGTCGCCATCTCGTAAACAACTGTCCCGAACGCGAAGAGGTCTGTGCGCGCGTCAATCTCCTCGGTCTTGCCCTCGAGCTGCTCGGGGGCCATGTATTGCAGCGTCCCCAGAATCGTCCCTTGCTGCGTCACCGCGTCCTTGTTCGCGGCCGTGGGAAGCTGCGAAAGGGGAGTCGCGGGCGCGGCCTCTTGCCGCAGCTTGGCCAGGCCGAAGTCCAGCAGCTTGGTCCCCGCTTTGGTCACCATGATGTTGCCCGGCTTCAGGTCGCGATGCGTGATGCCTTTGCGTTGGGCTTTGTCCAACGCATCGGCAACCTCGATTGCGAATTGCAGCACCAGCTCGATTGGCAGAGGCCCCTTCAGCAGGCGCGTGGCGAGGGTCTCGCCTTCCAGATATTCCAGCACTAGATAATCGATGCCGTCTTGGCGGCCGATGTCGTGCAGGGTGCAGATGTGGGGATGGTTCAAGCTGGCGATGGTGCGAGCTTCGCGCTCGAAGCGCTCGCGCAGGTCAGGGCGGTCGGCGAGGTGCGTCGGCAGCACTTTGATGGCGACGATGCGGTCGAGGCGGGTGTCGCGAGCGCGGTACACCTCCCCCATGCCGCCCGCGCCAATCTGCGAGACGACTTCATAGGAGCCGAGTTTTGTGCCTGGATTCAACATCAGATCCCTCGCGTTGCTCGGGATTTCGGCTGCGGGCTCCCAGCCGCAAAAGGCGCGGCTTCACGCCCGCAAGGCGCCTCAACCTCGCCCATGCCCCCCGCGCCAATCTGCGCAAGGACTTCGTACGAACCGAGCCTGGTACCTGGGTTCATAAGCAGATCCCTCGCGTTGCTCAGGATTTCGGCTGCGGGCTCCCAGCCGCACAACCCGCGGCTTCACGCCCGCAAGGCGCCTCAACCTCGCCCATTCCTCCCGCGCCCGCTGCCGCAAGGATTTCGTAGGGACCCAGTCGTGTGCCCGTGTTGATGGTCATTGATTATTTTCTCCCCGCGGGCGCGCGGCGCTTCAGTTCCTCAAACCAGTTCAGCACCACATTGATTTGCGCGGGGGCCTGTGCTTGCTCGGAAGCCTTGAGCATCAAGAACCGCTGGCCGTCTGGAGACACGTCGTAGTCGGGAAATGTTCTGGGGGTGGGCACGTAAGTTCCCTCGAAAAGCTTCTTCGGCTTGCCCGCCGAAAATGTCGGCTGTGTGGTGAAATCGACAGCCATCATTTTGTCTCCAGAACGATAGAACAGTTCTTGTCCCTTGGGATTCCAGGCGGGCTCCGAGCCGCCTTCGGTCGAGATTTGCCATTTGCCGCCTGGCCCTGGATACGGGCGGACATAAACCTCGGCACGGCCGGACTCATTGGAGCTGTAGGCGATGAATCGGCCATCGGGTGAAAAACGAGGCGCGGTTTCCAGTGACGGGGTGCGTACGAACGGCTGCGGTTTGCCGTCTTTGAGCGACAAAGTATATATGTCGTAGCCAGTCGCGGGATTGATCTCCATGAAGGTGAGCACCTGACCATCCGGCGACCACGAACCGGGAGCATTGTTCCCCGCAAGTTCGCTCTTTGTCAGCTCTTCGGCAGCCCCGCTGCCGTCGGCAGGCTGCCAGAACAGGCGGTTGGCAGCGCCTTTAAATACGATCCGCTTCCCGTCAGGGGTCCAGATCGGATCAATATTTCCAGAACTTTCGAACGTCAAACGCGTTAAAGCCTCTCGGCCAAGGTCATAAAGCCAGATTTGAGCGTCGGCTTCCTCGATTCCCGCAGCTATGCGCTTCCCATCGGGAGAGATCCTAGGTAGTACGTAATTGTGCGGAGGCGCATTCACCGGCTGCTCTGCTCCCTTCCGATCTACCCATACAAGTCTCAACTGCGCTGCCTGAATGGCTCCGGGAACGTACACGAGTGATCCTGTGGAGGAAATGCTGTACTGAGGGACTCCGTTCGCGGAGAGGATACCCTGGATAACTGGAACCCCTGCGCCGGTGAGCACCAGCCGCTGAGGATCGAAGGGTACGGCCATCAAGTTTGACCCCTGCGCATAGACCAAATGCCCGGAAGGGACGTAACGAAAACGATTTCCCGAAAGGCTGAGATCCCGTCGCTGGCCCGTCGTCACCAGTTGGGCGCCAAGCTTAGGGGAACTGCCGCTGGCAGAGCCCGTGATCGTAAAAAGCAGAGCTTTGCCCCCAGGTAAGAAGTCAGGCCAGCGGTGGCCGCCTTCCCCTTGCTCGAGACGCGTCAGCGCCTGCAGAGTGGATCCCGTATCCGGACCCTGGTAGAGCGGCCCGCCCGCTAGTCCGATGGCAAGGACTCCCTGATTGCTCCAATCAACTCCGCGGAGTCCGGCAATATTAAAACTAGTGCCTGCAAGAGCGACTGGGTCGCCCCCGCTCAATGGTACCTTCTTTAAAATTCCACCCGCGCTGAACCCCAGCCATTGGCCATCCGGGGAAAAGAATGGATTCCCACCGCCGCTTGTTCCCGGAATCGGCTGGGCTTCCAAGCCATCCATAGGGCGAATGTAAAGCTGAGCGGACGTTTGACTCGTGCCAGCAGCATAGACCAGGCGGGTACCGTCGGGCGAAATGGCGATTGCCGACCTAGAGGTTTCCAATGGCTGGCCGGGCGGCAGGGACATGACGAAGCGAGTCAGAGGCTTGGGCGCGGTCGGCTTGAGGTACCACACCGCGAGGGCGGCGGACGCGGCAATCACCAAGGCTGCCAAGGCCAAGACCGAAGGTCGCTGCCAAACCTTGCTCGCCTGCATGCGTTCCGCCGCAGGGGGCTTTGCACTTTCAGGAGCGCTCACAAT
>Ga0187846_10002371_pt1 | contig 10337 bp, 9 predicted proteins | sample TC_taG_FD_161473 | JGI IMG/M metagenome (GOLD analysis project Ga0187846, IMG submission 161473) | Biofilm microbial communities from the roof of an iron ore cave, State of Minas Gerais, Brazil - TC_06 Biofilm (v2) | ecosystem: Environmental > Terrestrial > Deep subsurface > Cave > Wall biofilm ... | reverse complement strand
AGCTTGCCCGATTCGCGAAGGTTGTAGAGCCAGCCGCGAATCGTGACGAGCTGTCCCACGTGCTCGCCGATCTGTTCGATCGTCACCGGGTGGGCCTGGGCTTGCTTTTCTTCTTTGGCTCTTGGCTGCATTGTTCATTTAGTCGCTTGCGGTGGTGCGTTTGGGCGCCTGCTTCGCCAGACCCTTTTCGAGCTTATCGAACACATCGGCAATGCGATCGAGCGCGGGCGTGCCCGCGCCCTGCTCCTTGAGCTCGAGCACGATGGGCAGCGGCTGCGCCGCGCCGGCGAGGGCTTGGAGCACGACATCCCAATCGATGGTGCCCTCGTACGGGAGAAGGTGCTCGTCGCGTTCGCCGTGGTTATCGTGAATGTGCGTGGAGACAGCGCGCTCGCGCATCATCTCGAAACTCGCTTCGATGCCATCTTCGAGGTGTGCGTGCCCGGTGTCGAAGCAGAGGCGCAAATCCTGCAGGCGCGTCTCGTGGATGAACTGGCGCAAGCTCGAGGGTGAGGTCAGCTCGCCCGGCGTGTTTTCGAGCGCGATCACGACGCCGCGCTGCTTCGCAAAGACGACCAGGTGTTCCAGCGAGCTGAACGCGGCATCGAACTTGCGCGCGTCCATCGACTGCCGCCCGTGTCCCAGATGTTGGATCAGGTAGCGGAAGGGAATGTATTCGGCCACTTCGAGTGCGCGCTTCACCTCGTCGACGGCATCGAGACGACGCACGCGCTCCGAATCGCAGATCGAAATCGGCACGCCGCTTTCGCGGCGGCCGGGAGCCATGTCGCGCTCGGTCGGCGCATGCACGGCATGCAAGTGGAGGCGATGGTCGGTGAGCCAGTCCGCCATGTCGCGCACGATGCGCGGCGTGCGGTAGTTGAAATGTCCCAGTGAACAGAAGATTTCGATGCCCTGAATGCCGGCACGCGAAATCGCCGCGAGGATGTCGTGCGTGAGCGGCTGGTCAACATACACATAGGTTGAGAGAATGCGTGGCATCGCTTCTTTATCTTTCGCGGGCCTGGGAAGCCGGAACAAACGTTCTGGCTCCCGGGCGAGCCTCCATCGTCAATGGAAACCGCGCTGGCGTCAATACCCCACCGCAGCGCCCTGGCGGCGGGGGTCAGCGGCGCCCAGCCGCTCGCCGGTCTTTGGGTCAATGGCGATCGCTTCGATGTTGCCGATCCAGTCGCGCTCGGTGATCCGGTAGCCGCGCTGCTCGAGTTCACGTGCGGTGGCTTGCGAAAAGGTGGTCTCCACGTACAGGACGTCGGGCAGCCACTGCTGGTGAAACCTGGGCGCGTTGATTGCGGCCTGCGCGTCCATGCCGAGGCGCATCCAGTTGAGAATGCTCAGCAGCGTCGCGGAAATAATGCCCGGGCCGCCGGGCGAACCGGTGACGAAGCTCAGCTTGCCGTCGCGCAGCAGAATGGTCGGCATCATCGAGCTGAGCGGGCGCTTTCCGGGGCCAATCGCGTTAGCGTCGGATTGCACCAGGTCGAACATATTGGGGTGGCCCGGCTGCACGGTGAAATCGTCCATCTCGTCATTGAGCAAGAAGCCGGTGGTTGTCGTGACGCCTGAACCATAGCTGTCGTTCAGGGTATAGGTATTGGCAACGGAGTTGCCCGCCGCGTCTACGACGGAGAAATGGGTGGTGTGATTGCCTTCGCGGAAGCTCGGGGCAGCCGCGCCTCGCGGTTCCAGCGAGCTTGTCGCGGGCGAGCCTTCGACGGAATCAAAAGGCGCGGGATTGCCAGCGCCAATCTGCTTGCTGGACGAAGCGAGCCGAGGATGAATGGTGGCGCGCAATTCACCGGCATAGCGCGGGTCCGTCAGGCCTTTCACCGGAACGTGCGCGAAATCGGCGTCAGCAAGATAGGCGGCGCGGTCGGCAAAGACCCGCCGCATGGCCTCGACCACCCAGTGGACCGATTGCGCATCTTGCCAATCCTTCAGCTCGATTGGCGCCAGGATATTCAGCGCTTCGATTGCAGCGATACCGCCGGAGCTGGGCGGCGGGCTGGTAATCATTTCCCAATGGCTGCCGTTCACATCGTAGCTCGCGCGCAGCGGTTCGCGGATTTTGGCCTTGTACGCGCCGAGATCCGCTAGCGTGATCAAGCCGCCCGCGCGTGCCATTTCATCGGCAAGTTTGTGCGCGGTCTGGCCGCGGTAGAACTCGGCCGAGCGGTAGCGCGCAATGCGGCGCAAAGTGGCGGCGAGCTTGGGCTGGCGGAAAATGTCGCCCGGCTGATAAGGGGCTCCGTCTTTCAAAAAGACTCGCCGGCTCATAGAGAAACGCTGGAGCGTCGGCTGTGAATCGCGAAGGGAGGCTGCCAACTTTTCACTGACCGGGAAACCCTGCTCAGCGAGACGAATTGCCGGCGCCATCACTTCCGCGAGTTTCTTCGTTCCGTAGGTCTTCAGCGCGAGTTCCAGACCGGCGACAGTGCCGGGTACGGCCACCGAGCGATAGCCAACCGTTGAACCTTCCGCATCGAGTGTGCCATCGGAGCGAAGGTACATATTGCGCGAAGCGTGCTTCGGGGCTTCCTCCCGGTAATCAACGAACGCGGCCCGGCCATCTGCCAGGCGCACCAGCATGAACCCGCCGCCGCCGATGTTGCCCGCCTGTGGGTCAACGACAGCCAGGGCGAATGCCACTGCCACAGCCGCATCCACAGCATTGCCGCCCTTCTTCAGAATCTCAACGCCCGCTTCGGAGGCAAGTTGCTCGTCGCTCACCACCATGCCCTTGGCCGCCCAGACCGGCTCCTTGGGCCAAAGTGGTTGAACCGTTTTTCCCCTAGCGGTACTTGATTGGAGGTGCTCCCGCGGCTTCTGCGGCGTTTGCGCCGAGCCAAGAGCCGTGACCACAGATAAGCAGCAGAACGCACAAACTAGAGTGTGAAATCGGATTCGCATGAGCAAAAGTTGACTCTATGTGAACCGCCGCGATGCGTCAAGGCAAGTGCGGGCACTTGTTTCAACGGAGCTGTTTGTAGCGGAAGCAACCGGCGGCGTGGTCGTTGACCATGCCGACGGCTTGCATGAAGGCATAACAAATTGTTGAGCCGACGAATGTGAACCCGCGGCGCTTCAGGTCCTTGCTCATGGCATCGGATTCGCGCGTGCGGGCAGGAGGCTCTTTGGAAGATGGTCTCCGGTTGATCTTCGGCTTCCCGCCGACGAATCGCCAAATATACGCGTCGAAACTGCCGAATTCCTTTCGCACGGCAAGAAAAGCGCGCGCGTTCCGGATGGCTGCTTTGATTTTCAGCCGGTTGCGGATGATGCCGGGATCGCGCAGGAGTTGGCGGACTTTTCTTCCGTCATAGCGAGCGATTTTGGCGGCATCGAACCGGTCCAAGGCTTTCCGGAAGTTTTGTCGCTTCCGGAGAATGGTGGTCCAGCTGAGGCCCGCCTGCGCGCCTTCGAGGATGAGGAATTCAAAAAGCCGGCGGTCGTTGTGAACGGGCACGCCCCATTCTTTGTCGTGATAGCTGAGGGAAAGCTCATTCACCGCCCAGTGGCAACGGCGCAGGGTTTTGGGCATGGGGCTAGTACCGTTCCAACTTCTTGCGGCGAAGAACCTTACTTCCCGTCTCCAACGAGCTGTGGCGAAGCGGAGTCTCGCGTGTTTGTCTCATTCAGTTGGAACGGGACTAGTTGCGAAAAGCGCGGGCCGCTTCAACGCAGACGCGCAGCTTATCAATCGCTTCTTCGATGGTGCGCGTTTTCAAGCCGCAGTCCGGGTCCACCCACACCCCTTCTTTCGGCAGGATCGTCAGCGCCTGTTCAATGCGTTTGCGCACCGCGGGGACATCTTCGATCACGTGGGAGTGCACGTCCACGACGCCGAAGCTGATGTCTTTCGTGAACGGGTGGCGGCGAAAGAGCTCGAGCAGGGCAAGGTCGCTGTTCGACATCTCGAGATCGAAATTATCGACCGCGAGATTCAGCATGCCGGGGTAGATGTATTCGAACGCGCCGTAGCAGGCGTGGGTGATGAAGTAGGCGTTCAGTCCATGCGTCGTCTTCTCCACCGCTTCGGTGGCGATGGCCAGTTCTTCGGGGCGGACGGAAAGCGCCGGCTCGTCAATTTGAATGATCTTACAGCCGGCGGCGATCAAGGCCTCGACTTCCTTGCGGATCACGCCCGCGAGGGCCATCGCGGTGGCCTTGCGGCCGGGATAAAACTCGTTGAAGCTCCAGTCCATGATGGTGTAGGCGCCGGTGAGCATGCCTTTGACGGGCTTGTTCGTGAGGCTCTGCGCGTATTTCCACCACTCGACCGTCACCGGGCCGGGCCACTGGACTTCGCCGGTGATGATGGGCTTGTGGTAGTAGCGATTGCCGTAGCTGCGCACCAAGCCGCCCTCGGTGAATCCGGGCATGCGCTCGGCGAAGTAGGCCACCATGTCGCCGCGATATTGCTCGCCGTCCACAAGCACATCCACGCCGAGCTTCTCCTGCTTCTCGATCCAGAATGCGGTCGCCTTCCGTTCGAGCTCGGTGAGCTGTTCTCGCGTGATTTTTCCTTTGTTGAAATCCGCGCGGGCCTTCAGGAGATAGTCCGGCTTGGGGAAGCTCCCCACTGAGGTGGTGGGAAACAGCGGCAAGTGCAATCCGAGTTTTTCAAGTTTTTCGCGGCTCATTGCAGGCGCCTTCAGCTGTTCAAGGCTGCGCGAATCTTGTTCAGCAATTCCAGTTTGGCATAGGCGCGGTCGCGCGGCAAGTACTCGAGTCCTGAGGACGGACCCAAGTAAGCTCGGCCGCCCGCAATTTTCGGCAGGACGCGTTCAATCTGGCGGGCCACGGTTGCGGGGTCTTCGAGTTTCGTGTTGCGGCCGTCAATCAGCCCCAAGCCGAGCGGCTTTGGCGAACCCGCCGTGGCGACGGCGTCCAGGAGCTTCGGGTTGTACGTGAAATCGATGCCGACAACATCCACAGGCAGCGCGACGAGCTTTTCATAGAGAGGCGCGCAATCGTGAAAATAGACGTAGAGCGCGAGTTCGAGCCGCCGGCCGGCCGCCCTGGCCCGGTCACGCGCTTTGAGGAGCGGAGCGAGGGCTTGCTCGAATGTCTTCCAATCGTTCGGATACTTGATGATAGCGGGCTCGTCCACCTGGATGAAATCCGCGCCCGCCTCAGCCAGCGCGGTGATTTCCGCTGCCAGCGCTTCGGCATACGCCATGGCGCGGGTTTCCAGCGCGCTGGAAGAGCCATTCTCCGAGAGCGAAAACTTCGCAAGTGTGTAAGGTCCGGTCAGCACTGGCTTGATCGCCAGCTTGCCTGCTTTTTCGGGCGGTGTAGGCAAGTGGCCAAGCGCGTTGCGCGCGAAGGCGTAATCCTCGACGATGAGCTGGGTCTTACGCTTGGGCAGCGCAGTCAGCACGGGCTGGCGGAAGTACGTGTTGGTGTCGAAGAAGCGAAGCAGCCCCTTGATCTTTACGCCTTCCAGCTTGCCCGCAAGATGCGAGATGGGGTCATACCAGCGGATCTGACCGTCGGTGAGCAAGTCCACGCCCGTACGCACCTGGTCGGCGATGGCGCGGCGGGTCATCTCATTTTCGGCGTCGAGCAAATCGGCGGCGGTGCGCTCGCCGCGGTCGGATGCCGCGATCGTGCGGCGCAGGACTTGAAGTTCGAGCGCATCCCCGATGCGAGGGTAGCTGCCCGTGTGAGCTAGGATAACCCCGGACTTGCTCACGGCCTTCGAACTCACGCCGCCTCTTCGGCGAGGAATTCCACTTCCACGGAAGCGGGCACGAGCCCGGCGGCGGCGCCGCGCGCGAGCAGCTCGCGCACCGCGCGGCGGCCCTTCTCGCCGTAATCGAGCGTCCAGTGGTTCACATACATCCCGATGAATTTATCGGCCATTTCGGGGTCCATGTCGCGGGCGAACTGCAACGCATACTCGAGCGCCTCTTCGCGGTGATCGAGGGCGTAGGTGACACTCTCGCGGATGGCGTGCGCCACTTGCCGCCCGACCTCCGGCGCGAGCGAGCGCCGGATGGCATTCGCGCCGAGGGGAAGCGGCAGCTTTGTCTGCCCTTGCCACCACCGGCCCAAGTCCACAACGCGTTGGAGGCCCACTTCGGAATAGAGCAGTTGCCCTTCGTGAATCAGCAGGCCGGCATCGACTTCCTTGGCCCGGACGGCGTCAATGATCTTGTCGAACGGGATCGTCACAGTCTCAACGCGCGGCTCGAAGAGTTTCAAGACCAGATACGATGTGGTCAAGGTTCCCGGCACGGCGATCTTGCGGCCCGCGAGTTTATTCTTGTCGATGGGGCGGGCAGAGACGACGATCGGCCCGTAGCCTTCACCAAAGCTCGCGCCGCAGTCGAGCAGAATATATTTGTCTGCCAGGAATGCGTACGCATAGAAGCTCAGCGCCGTCACATCATAGACTTCATCGCGCGCCGCCTGGTTCAACGTCTCGATATCGGACAGCACGTGCGAGAACTTCAGGCCAGGGGTGCGGATTTTTCCGGTCGCCAAAGCGTAGAACATGAATGCATCATCGGAATCCGGCGAGTGCGCAAGCCGGATTTCCGAAGTCTTCGTGACTGCCGGCTGGGTAGCCATGGGAATGATTTCTCCCTCGCCCACAGGAAGATTTTCGCGTGCCGTGCTGGGATTCGGCCGCCGAGAAATCTCGAGAAAGAATTGCTTACTGCGGTCCGGATTCTGTCCTTTGAGGCGGTTTTGACCCCCGTCACACGCGCCGTTCTAGAATGAGAAGACTATCACAAGCGCATACCGGGAACAAAGTCCGCAGAAGGCGGGATTGGCCGGCTGAAACTGCGGGGAAAAAGAAGCCAGATAAGAAATTCGGGCCGTTTGGGGGCAGACGCGTTCATTTAGCCGGCCTTTCCGCTGCAGTGACCCACGCGGCGATGTCTTGCACGACTTCCGGGGAAACATGACCGGGTCTTGCGTACTCCCCGGGCGATGACGGTCCGGTTCCCGCGATGAAAAGGTGATTCAAGGAGGGATAAAACTTCAATGTGGCATTCGCGTGGCCGTCGAGCGCCTTCTTCCAACCTTCAAAGTCAGCTTCGCCCACCTGATAATCGCGTCCGCCCTGGATCACAAGGACCGGAATCTTGAGCCCGGCAGCAATGGCCGCGGGCTGGTAGCCGCGCAAGTCGAGCCAGTACGAACTCGGTGTAATTGATCCCAGGACATTGACCGATGTGCCCGGCTTGAGCTCCGGACTTTCGATCTGGCGCGCCACTTCTTCGGCGGCGTCAATGTGTTTCTGGTCCTCTTCGGAGATTTTGCCCTCTCTTCCGGCCATGTAGCGCACCTGCTCCACAATCAACTGTTCGATGGGGCGCGTGTTGCCGGCCATCACGATGATTCCTGCGATCTGCGGATCTTCCGCAGCGATCCGTGGAGCGAGATAGCCGCCGAGGCTGTGGCCGAGAAAAAAGATGCGCTTCGGATCGATGTTCGGTTGATGCGCGAGCAGGGCGACGGCAGCGCGCGCGTCGTCAATCGTCTCGTCCTTCACGGTGAATGCCGTTGGATCGACGCTCGATTCCCCGCTGTACTTCAAGGTGCGCTTGGTGTAACGCAACACGGCCATGCCGCGGCTCGCGAGTCCCCAGGCAAGATCTTTGAAAGGTTTGTTCGGGCCGATGGTTTCGTCGCGATCGTGCGGCCCCGATCCGTGCACGAGCACGATTGCGGGAAAGGGTCCGTTGCCCGCGGGGAGCGTCAGCGTGGCGGGAAGCTCCCATTGGCCGTCGGCGACGGTGGCCGGCTGCTCGTGGAAGCTGCTGGGCTTCGCATAATCCGGCGCGGCCCAATCGGACGGCGTTTCCTCGGACTCACTGGGGACGAACGAGAGTCCGCCGATGCGGCCGTCGGCGCGGAAAGCAATCTTCGCGTCGAGCGTGGCCTTCTCGAATGCACAGGTGAGAGTGACGAGTTGGTTGCTCTGCAACGGCGCCACGCGCACGCTGCGGATGCCCTTCAGCGTGCCGGCTTGCGCGACCAGCTTGTCCCAGGACTCTGCAAGCTTCGCTTGGGGCAGAGCTTCCGCCATGCGCTCGTCGAATTGCGCCGCGACCTTGTCGAACTGCCGCGAAGCCAGCTGGATCACCACCGTCCGGCCGAGCGCAGCGAAATCCGGAGCCGGCTTCGGCTGCTCCTGCGCCAACGCGAGACAAAGACAAACCGGGATCGCCAGAAAAGTAGACAGGAAGGTTTTCACTCGAGAGTTCCTTTCGGGAGCGGCGGGAAGCTTCGGTTCATTCGCCGGGGGCTACTGCACGGGAGGTTCGAGCGCCGCGGGCAGCGGCGAAGCATGATGCGCGACCATGCGCCAAGCGCCGTCGCGCTGGACGAAGAGGTTCATGGCCTGGACCAGAGCGGTATCGAATCCGCCCGCGAAGGAGGTGGTGATGTGCTCGGTGCAGGCGACCCAGGCGACTTCACCTTGCACGTGCGCCCAGACCGAACTGATGGCGGCCTGGACGCGCTCCGTGTTCGAAAAAATTCTCGCCCAGCTCTCTCGCACTTCGTCCCAGCCGACCAGCAGATTCCATCCCGGATGAACGCACTGCACCCAGTCTTCGTGCACCCAGATTTCCTCCATTTCGGCGAGGTCGAGGGATTCAAATGCGGCGTAGAACCGCCGGTTGGCAGCGAGCACAGCTTGTTCGAGCGTATCTGTCTGCGGCGCAGGGGCAGGGCCCATAATACCTTCCCGACGCGTTGTCAGGGTGCGAAGAGCAACGAACTGAACTAGCTTTCTACCCTTTTTCGGGCCCGTTCGGCGCCGCGCACCGCCGCCACAACGAGCGCCATCTTGATCAATTCACCTGCGAGAAAGGGGGTAGCACCGGCAGCGATGGCGCGGGTCCAGCCGAAGCCGAATCCCGCCGCGAGCCAGGTGCAGCCTCCGGCAAAAATCACGATTTCGCCCAACAACAACGCTCCCGCGAGGCGGAAGATGGAATTCACCGCGCCGCGCTCAACCAGCCAGCCCGTCACAAACGCAGCCGCCGGGTAGGCAAGCAAGTAGCCGGCGGTCGGTCCGGCCAGGTGCGCCGCACCGGGCAAGCCGAATGGCTGGAAGACAGGAAGCCCGGCGAGCCCTTCGAGCAAATACAGCCCAAGGACGAAAGCGCCGCGCCGCGAGCCGAGGAGCACGGCCACGAGCATCACACCGAATGTCTGGCCGGTGATGGGCACAGGCGTCCAAGGCAGAGGCACCGCAATCCAGGCGCAGAGCACCATCAGCAGATTCGCTGAGGCGATGCGCGCGGCATCCCAGAGCAGCCCTTCGCCGGGGATCACCCGGTCGGCCAAAACCCTTGTTTGCGTCATTCGCAATCCTCGCGCCGGTTGATACTTAGTGGTACCGGGCTTTTGCTTTGCGGCATTATACCCGACCCAACACGCCGCGCGAATATCAATCGCTTTTTTCGGAAGAAATCACGGGATCGTCGGCGGTGGCAACGGCGCCTTGATGATCGGCGCCATGGAGTTTGCCTTCGGCATCGAGGAAAAACGAGCGCTGGCCGGTCTTGCCGTATTCGACCGGCGAAGCAGCCAGCTCAAATTTTGATTCGCTCCCTTCGGGCGCGGGAACGATGCGATACCGGAAGCGGTAACCGACGTGAGTCCCCGCGGCAAGCTGGGCGTCCACAAGATTCGCGGCGTCGGGAGAAATACCTTCTTTGGGAGCAGGGCCCAACTGCTCGAGCGATTCCGGCAACTTCTCAAACGCGCGGCGATAGGTACCGATGGCGTCGGCGAGGGCAAGCAGGGTCTTGATTGCGGCGGCTTCACGCGCTTGGAGATCCTGTTCCGCCCATTGCTTGGTGAGCTCGGACACATTGATGAGCAGCAACCCGAGCGAAAGGACTTTCCAGCCGCCGCCTTCGCGCACCAGGCCGAATTCGGTCGAGCGGTTGTCGGCCACGCGAACAGGAATGAAAGCCAGGTTTTCGTGGACGCGTTCCGCGCCAAAACGGAATTCGATGCTTGCGCCCGAGGCTTCGCATCGCACGACGCTGCGATTTTGCGCGTCGTTCGAAACCAGAGCGCGTCCGGGACTGTCGAGAAGGGAAAAGCGGCGCAAGAAATCGGCTCGCCGGCTTTCTGGAAGGGCGCGGAAAGCCACAGCGTTTTCCGCGGTCAGGTAGGGCGCGAACTGTGTTTCATTTTGGCGGCATGCGGCGACCAGCGCGGAGGTCAGCGCCGCTGCCGGGTCCGCCTCCTGCGCTCGCCCGGCCGGTGACACGATGATTGTGGTTGCAAAGAGTAGAAGGAGGTGAAGGGGCGCGAGACGGAGGCGTAGATTCATT
>Ga0187846_10002370_pt1 | contig 10339 bp, 9 predicted proteins | sample TC_taG_FD_161473 | JGI IMG/M metagenome (GOLD analysis project Ga0187846, IMG submission 161473) | Biofilm microbial communities from the roof of an iron ore cave, State of Minas Gerais, Brazil - TC_06 Biofilm (v2) | ecosystem: Environmental > Terrestrial > Deep subsurface > Cave > Wall biofilm ... | reverse complement strand
TGATGATATGGCTACGTCACAGGGGCCCTTTATCCTGCGCCGCCGAGCCAGCAGCAGTCTGGGCGTTACCAATGGAGCTGCATCCAAAGCTGTTCGTCCATTTGCTATGGAAGAAAGGCGTATCCGGAGGCGGCTCCCTTTATTAGCTATCTTTTTGGGAATGGCAGTCGCGGCTATACTTGCGGTCGGGCTAAGTTCTTTTGGCGCCTGGTGGCAAATGCACCAGAATGATGTGCAGTACGGCCGTCCCCGCACGTTCCAGTTCGATGCTGTTGTGGGGCACGATGATAGTCCTGCTAACCCGACCCATTTCATCATCATCAACCTGAACAGGCACGTGGAAATCATCGAATTTCCTGGCGGCGATGGGACACACGCGCGTATATATCTTGGCCCCACGCTGTTCGGTGATGGACAGGACCTCACCCCTGTGACAGCGGAGGTTCGCGATGTAAATGGTGATGGGAAGCCGGATTTGATTCTACACATTCAAGACCAGCGCATTGTTTTTATTAACGACGGCACGATGTTTCGCCCACTAAAACCTGGTGAAAAAGTCAATCTATGACCTGCTTGCGTCCGATAGATGCATATAAAATTCAATAATGAACTTTACCAACCAAAAGCAGTAATACTGGTGTGTCACCCTGAGCGCAGCGAAGGGTCTCTCGCGATGGGCACGGAGATGCTTCGCTTCCCCTTCGCTGCGCTCAGGGCTTCGGCTCACTCAGCATGACAGGACCGATGGTGTTCGTTAAACTTCATTTTTGTTCAAAGGCGTGCAAGGATTCTTGGCGCCTATTTTTTCTGCACCGGAAACCTTGATTCGGGATGCCTTCTACGGTTATAATCTCCATATAAGAAATGAACACGTTCATTTCTTATATGGAGATTATTAGACGCCTGTGCGCGTATATACTGATATAGGCGTACATATTTAAGGGCCTGTCTGCTTCCCATCACGATCGCGTGCTCGCGCCTGCGGCGCTCGCCTGATGGAGTATGTTGTGTGGAAAATGCGCGAAGCGCATTTTCCACACAACATACTCCATGTTTGGCGCGGCGAAGCCGCGCAAGCATCCAGGACGAGAGAGCGAAGCCGCTGAGAATCAGACACGCTTAAGGAAGGTGTAGGATAATGAGTTCTCCCGTTTCGCTCTTTTGTGACGAATGTGGCGCCGCCAATGGGTTGCAGGCCATAGTCTGTTTCGCCTGCAATCAGCCGCTCAATCCTTCGCTATTAGCTCCAACATTACAAGCCCCTATAACTCCTGTTGCGAACATGGCTATTGCGCCTATTTCTACATCTTCTGACGAGCCTCTGCGACCTGGCACCTTATTGGCTCAGCGCTACCGTATCGAGGAGGAAATCGGTCAGGGCGGCTTTGGTATCGTCTACAAGGCCAGAGATATCAATTGGAACAGGCGCGTTGCCATTAAGCAGATCAACCTGCACGCGCTCAATGCCAAAGAGGTGATAGAGGCTACGGACTCCTATAATCGGGAGGTGAAGCTGCTCTCCACGCTGAAACACCCGAATCTTCCCCGTATTTATGACCACTTCACCGATCCCGAGCACTGGTACCTCGTGATGGATTTCATCGAAGGCGAGACGTTGGAGGAATACCTCAAGGCTGCTGGAACAAAGCAGAAGAAGTACTTCTTTGGGCTCCTGCCAGCCAGGAAATCCCTGCCGGGGCATGCTGCACAGGGAATGCTGCAAACCAGCCGTTTGCCGGTGAGAGAGGTCCTCGACATCGGGGTACAGTTATGCACGGTGCTCAACTATCTGCACACGCGACAACCACCTGTCATTTTTCGCGATGTCAAACCTGCCAACATCATGCGCAATCCGCGCGGGCACATCTACCTGATCGATTTTGGCATCGCGCGCCAATTCACACCGGGACAGGCCAGAGACACTGGCCCGCTTGGCTCTCCTGGCTATGCAGCTCCCGAGCAATATGGCAAGGCACAAACCACCGTGCAGACCGACGTCTATGGTCTGGGGGCAACGCTACAAACGCTGCTGATAGGCAAAGATCCATTGGAGTTGTCACAGGCAGGGACAGTGGCGGGGCATAAGATTCCAAAAAAACTACAGCGTTTGCTGGATCGCATGCTGGAGCGAGATAGCGGTAAGCGGCCAAAAACGATGCGCGAAGTACATATGAGACTGGAACGTATCAAATCGGGCATAAAAGGGCTGATTGCACGCTTCTCCCTGGGGCTACTGATAGGCTCGCTGCCAGGCCCAATGCTCGCACCGCTGCTCTGGCTGTCCTCCTTGCACATCGCGGGCCTGAGTAGCTGGATTGACGGGATGGCGCTCGCGCTGTACTGCATCTGGCCGCTGGCTTTCCTGGCGCAGCTCACGACTGGCATTGTGTTTCTCTGCTTCTCCTCCAGGCGCATCGTGGGCCTGGGAATACTTATCATGCTGGCGCTCTATATCCTGGAATTGTCCATGAGATGGCTGCCGCCAGGATTGCCAGTGTTTGGCTATGGCTTTGGCTTTTAACAAATTTCTGCCCCGGTAGAAAAACCAAGAAGCCTGAAGGAACGTACCCTTCAGGCTTCTACACCACCCCTGCACCCAATTTTTAGAACCAATTTACAAAGAATCATGAGATATCCGCTCTACCGGCGTACTTCTCAGGCTACCACCCTTGCCACGTAGCTTCCAGGCCCCCTGAGATGTACAACAACCACTAACCCTTGCCACGTTCCATCCCCAGGCATTCAAAAATACAATACCTCAGCCGCTCCCTCTCCACCTTGCGATCCCAATTCTGAGGCGCGGAATGCCTGTGTACCTCTCAAGCCAGCCTGTCTTGCCACTTTACCACCCTGTTCTCCCGAGATGTACATGGATGATCCCCCTTACCATGCCCTGCTGTTTATTCACAGCTTTTCCTCTTCCACCCTTTAAAAGGACTATCTCACTTTCCCCCTGTTGCCAGACAAAATATAACATAACGTCGTGACTAAGCAATGAATAGAAACATGTTGTGTATGACGGTTTTTTCATTTTGTGCGTGGAGTCAGATATAAAAATCATTACAGTTTCTTCATCTCATGCCAATCTGCGAAAATTTCTCTACTGTTCTTCAGAGTATGATGTCTGGTTCCCATCATGATCGCGTGCTCGCGCCTGCGGCGCTCGCTTGAGTAGGTAGTGTGGAAAATGCGCGAAGCGCATTTTCCACACTACCTCATAAATCGTTGGCGCGGCGAAGCCGCGCGAGCCGCCGGCGCGAGAGGGCGAAGCTGCTGAGAATCAGACACGCTCTCACTGAGAGCAGGTCACTGACTCGATTTCCTTTATATGTTATATACCTCTGAAACGCTCTGTTTTTCTTGCTCGTGTTAGTAACGAGAGCTAAAGAGGAGTGAGTCACCATGGAAGCATTTCTCGTTATAGTGGCATTGGTTGGCCTACTCATCGTTGTGGGCGTCGTGGTAAGTGTGCGATTCTATGCTCGAGGTGGGCTGGGAATTGGTCGTCTCAGGCGCATACGACGCGTGCATACCATCAAACCTATGCCCGATGGGACTGCGGTTCGAGAAACAGTCGAAGAGATAATCGACGAAGAAGCTCCTGTTCAAGAAGAAGCCTAGGGTTTTTAGAATGGCCACAGTTACCAGGATATTCACCGGCTATGATACAATAGTTCACGGTGATTTTTCACCCTGGTCGTCGAACCTGTAGACACGTTTGCCTGACTGAAGAAGAGTTAAGCCACCTGGTAACTGCTCATCTTTTAGAAGAGACTATACAACTTGCTGCTGGCGCGCAGGTGTTGATCCTGAACTCAGCAGCGGACCCTTTTGTGCAGGTAGCAGCAAAGCAACCCGGTATAGGCACTATCACGCTTGCCGAAGACAATATTGCTGCGCTGCAATCTGTTCAGTCTGCGTTTGAGCGGGAACAGGGTATTTGTTATACCCCTTTTCATACATATATCTCCCACCACTCTGGAGCAACCATAGATGTAGCAATCATGAATCTGCTCTACCAGCCGAGCAATGCCTGGATGGACTATGGACTGCGAGCGGCAGTATACGCGCTTAAGCCTGGAGGGAGTCTGTACGTCGTTGGGGCCAAAGATCGCGGCGTACTCAGCATAGCGAAGCGCATGCAAGCTTATTTTGGCAATGTCGAGACGCTGGCCACCGGCAAGGGGCAGCGCGTGGTTCGCTCTCTCAAGGAAGCGGGACAACAGCATGATGCTGTATCCTGGGACGACACATCTCTTGTCCCGGCAGGTTTTGCCTCCGGGAAGCTGGACGAAGGGACGCGGCTTTTACTGGAAGCAATAGAGGTGCATGTGACGGACGCAGCGCTGGATATTGGCTGCGGGTCTGGCTTCATCGGCATACACATCGCACGCCTGGCGCACAAAGGGAGCGTGATAATGGTTGATGCCAGCCTGGCGGCGGTGGATGCAGCACAGCAGAACGTTGAGCAGAGTGGCCTGCCAAATGTAGTAGTAGTGCCGAGCAACGGGGTACAGGCAGTGTTAACGCGGCGCTTCGACCTGGCAGTGACCAATCCTCCGTTCCACCTGGGTGGTATGCAGACAACACAGGTTGCAGAACGTTTTATCCGTGAGGCGGAGCAGGTATTGCGACCTCGCGGGCGCTTCTACCTGGTCGCCAACCGGTTTCTGAAGTACGAGCCGACTATGCGAGCATGCTTTAAGCTGGTAGAGGAGGTTAGCGGCAATACTCGCTTCAAGGTTTTGCGGGCAGCGAAAACTTAAGTTGCCTGGGAAAGGGTATCGATCTCTTGTTCCTCGTCTGGGAACGATCGGATTTCGCTCTGCTGTTGAGGAGCAGCAGATGGTATACCGGCCTCAGTGGTTCGTACACCCTCGTGGCGCGAGCCCTGCGCAGCTTTTTGATGCCGCCTGGGGGTCTTTTTGTGTGCGCGAGAGGCTTTTCTTCTTGTAATTTTCCTCCAGGCGAAGACACCAAGCCACGTGAGAAAGCTAGCAAGAAGTGTACTCGCGACAGCAATTACGATAGGGTTATTGATAATATCGTCCAGGACAGTATGCACGGGATGAGGGTCGAATACGTTAATCGCCTGCTGGAATGATGTCAATTGAGACTGCGGGGAACTACCATCAGGGCACGTCCACCGCACATCGATTTCCCCACTGATAGGAAGTGAGCCCGTTGATTGCGGCGTAACATCCACTATCCAATCGGCCTCGGTATCATCCAGAGAGCGCACAGTAGGTTCGACAGCATTTACACCAGGTATGCTTGTATCTACATAGAGAACGGCAGAAACCTGGCATTGGGGAAAAGCGCTTTTTAAAGAGTGGCCTCGTGTTTCAGGAGGAAAAGACGTCGGTCCACCTTTGAGACTATCTTGGAGTAACTGGCCAGGTCCTGCCGTGGCTGTCAGCTTAACCATAAAACGTGTCAGCTGATTCAGGGGGATACGGGAAGCGTATGGTATAGGCGTTACCGTCACCTGGGCAGCGGCTACATGCAAAGAAGCGGGCACCTGGAGAGCCGTTGATGACCCACCACAAGCCGTGAGCATTAAGACAATAGCTATAGTGAGAACGAAAAGGCGAAAGCGCATAGGTGTCTCCTTTGTCCGCTCCTCAATGCATTACGTGCTCTTTCTTTCTATTAATAGACGCTCTAGCATGTGAAAACTATGCCATCAATTTTAACACATCATTGTGGAGAAAAGAAAAGAGGCAGATTGCACTGTCGTCCTCTCTCCTAGTCAGCGCCTCGTTCCTAGAAAGATGGGTAACTGACGAGGGGAAGCAAGAAATGTCGCTGGCGTGGCGCGCGGCAAGAGGAGGTCAAACGAATGGTCAACTGACTGCCGAATAGCTACTTTCCTGGGAAAGGGCAGCAGTCCCCATCTGAAAATGGACTTTGACCGTACGTACAGTCCTGTTTGGATGGAGGTGCTGGAATTGATGAACGAACGAGGGCCAGTATGTCACATCACCGTTCGGTGGCACGACGAGGAGGGGAGCCTGTTAGCTCAGAACATTTCCCCCGACATCTCCCGCCCTCCTATTTGATCACGCGTAAGGGAAGCACGCGGTGCAGGAGACCAGGAACACGTTTGAAGTGGTTATCCGTTGTCACAAGTGTGAGCCCATGTTCAATAGCAGTGGCGGCGATAAGTGTATCAACGTCTCCTATCAGGCCGGATGGTCGCATCGCACGACGCAGTGCTGCATATCGCTCCATAATGGCATAGGTGACTGGGTAAGCAGAGATGTCGTGAAGCAGTGCCTGGAGATGAGCCAGACGACGTGTATAATCTGCGAAACCCATCGCATACTCGACTACTTCCCCGTACACGATGATGCTGGTAGCGGCTTCTTGGTTGGTAATCCAGGGATCTGCCAGGGCGACCGCGCCTTTGCGGCCCAGCAACACGCCAGCCAGCATGTTTGCGTCCAACAGATAGCGGTCGCCTCTCGCGGCGTGTGTGGTCACGGCAGCTCCAGAGATGCACTTGGCGGATTGGCATGTCGAATACGGTCTAGTTCCGCAAACGCCTCATCCACGTCATCGTCAGCCCACACACCAATCAGTTGGCGCCATGAGGTGGATGGCGCGCTTCCCTTTGGCCGACGGCGCTCAATCCCTGCAAGAAGCCTTTCGAGTTGGGCTGCCACTTCTTCCTGTTCTGGTGGAGGAAGACGCTGGAGTCGATCCAGCATCTCGTGTAATCGGTCAATCATAGAATCCTCGCGATCTGTGTAGGCTAAGCCAAGGACCTGCTGCGCCTGAACAGGCCAGCTAGTCGCCCTGGCGATAGAAGCAAAGCATGTTAGTATGACTCACAAGGTATGTTTGAGCACATCAACATGGCACTTGCGAGGGTATCCTCGTGTTGGACGAATGCATGCCGCGGCTATGCCGTTTTGAAACGCAGCAGCACGCGACCGAGCCTGATCTCGTCGTTATCATGCAAAGGCGTTGGTGTTTTCCCGTTAAGCCTCTGGCGATTGAGGAACGTGAAATTCGTGCTGTTCTCGTCCTCTAGCATGTACTGGCCATTTTCGACAAAGATGTGAGCGTGCATACGCGATACGCCGCCCTCTTCACCACCATGGGGAGTCAGGTCCACGTCGGGGTAGATGTTGCTGACCGCGTCTTCGCGGCCAATCACGATGTTGTCTTTGCCGCTTATATCGAACTCTTGATTGTCGGCCTCGACGATGAGCCGCGCGCTTAATGCCGCCGGAGCTGCGACAGGAGCCGGAGCTGGAGCAGCAGTAACGTCGGGAGCGGCGGTCACGGCCGGGCTAGAAGCTGGCGCCTGCGCACTGGGCGCACCCAGCAGACTCACGCCGCAGTTAGAGCAGAAGGCCTCGCCTGGGGCATTGATTGAGCCACATGATGGACAAGCCGTGCCAGCAGCAGCCGGAGCAGGTGCTGGCGCCGGGGGCGCCGCAACGGATACCGCTGGGGCCGAGGCAGCCGGGGCCGCGCTTGCCAGGGGCTCGCCGCACTCGTCGCAAAAGGCGGAGCCATCGGGATTCTCGTGATGTAACGAACAATATACTGGCATTGTACTATATCCTGCCTTTCAAAATGTGTTCAAATGGATGCGTACACGTGTTCACCATGAACACGTTTTATCCTGTTCGGGTGCCCTTTGGGCACCCGTTGAATCTTCCTCACGGTACTATGTCGTCCAGGCGTTGAGTTAGTTTTCGCGTCTTGTTTCCAATCGACTTTACCTGTTCCTGCGAGATCTGCTGGCCCTGGTTGATCTGCTCGAGGGCCGCGCGAGTCTCCTCGTCGAGGACGCGGGTCACACTGGGCGCGAGGCGCGTTGTTGCTTTGCCGGTTTTTTTGTACTCATCCAACACGCGGGTCACAAGGCGATGCGCATTGGCCTTTTCGGCAAAGTTCATCACATAGGCATTTACCTGCGCCGCCTGGTTCGCATCACTTGTAAAAGTCACCTTGATATCATCACGCAGGTTCTCGCCAATAAGATTAGCGATAGGAACATCATAAGTGAATTCTGTCTGGGCGATACGGAAAAGGCCTGCCGGGCGTGGGTCTATCATCAATTCCACCAGCACCGACTGCGCGTTATCTTTTTCCAGGTCGCCCAGGGGAATGACAATTTGCCGGTCCGAGAGCACCGACTGGCCGAGATCACTGATGATGGGCAAGACTTTCACTGCTTTTTTAGGTGAGACCCCGGCGGGTAGGCGGAGTATCAGGGTTGCGTTGCGCACGGCTACCGCGACAGCGCTCTGGAGCTGCTGCTGGAAGACATTCAAGGCATCGGCAGGGTTCCTGATGAACTCGGCGGGCATCCCGCCGCTCAATTCGCCTACATCATCCAGCAAATTTTCATCCCAGTCTGCTCCGATGCCCAGTGGATAGATGGAGATGCCAGCAGCTTTCGCATCCCTGGCAAGCTGGCGGCAGCGGTCCGAGTCGCCATAGGTCACGCCGTCGGTGAGTAAAATCATGCGATTGACGGCGTTAGGGATATTCCAGCGGCGCAGCTCGTTGAGGCCCTGGATCATACCCAGTGACATCGCTGTGCCACCTGCATCACGAATACGGTCAATAGCCGCTTTCATACCAATAGGATCGTTAGCCGGCATAGAGGGAATGATTACCTGGGATGTATCATCAAAGATGACCACAGAGACATAATCTGTGGGCTCTAAGCGATCCAGCACCATTTGGACCGCTTGCTTGACATTGTTGAGCTTGGCCCCCTTCATTGAGCCGGAATGGTCAAGTACGAGCGCAAAATTTAAGGGCATGCGCACCTGTGCCATCATTTCGGTGGGCTTGGCTTCTAATAAAACGTACGCGAGCTGGCTGCCACCAGTTACAGGCATGAAATCTTTTCCTAGCTGGTGTGCCAGTGTCACCTCACCGGGCATAGTCTATGAACTCCTTTCACGTTAGGCTGGCTTTATAGTATACCATATCAGCGCACGAAGACCACGACCGCGCTGATGTTGTCCTCGCCGCCATTGGCGTTAGCCGCGTCGATCAACTGCGCACTGGCCGTTTGTGGGTCAGGCGCCATATTCAATATGCTTTCAATTTGTGGGTTGCGCACCATCTCCCACAGGCCATCGCTACAGCTTAGCATGATATCGCCCGGGTGCAACTGCTGTTTGAAAATGTCGATTTGCACATTGACCTTATCACCCAGGCTGCGGAAAATCTGACTGCGCTGCGGATGGGTGTAGACATCATCTGGTTCGATCAGGCCTCCAGCGACCAATTGCTCCACGAGCGAGTGATCATTGGTCAATTTGTAGAGCTGCCCTCCCCGCAGCATGTAGGTGCGACTATCCCCTACATTAATTATGTACGCATGGTCTCCTGCTATCATAAAACCAGTGATAGTCGAACCCATGTCGGTTTTATCGCGCTCGTTCACCTGGCAGAGCGCTGTGTTGGCATCCTCAACTGCACCTTTTAACAGCGCGACGTATTCATCTTCATCGAATGGTTTTGCGGATTCACCTGCCTTTTCGCTAGCAAGTGGGCCAGCCAGCAATTCACGTGCCATGTGCTCTGCAATAAGACCGATAGTCATGCGGCTGGCAACCTGACCATTGTCGTGACCTCCCAGCCCGTCGGCAACAATAAACACTCCCGTGGGTGTCGAGATCGATTCGTGAACCCGCTGGAGCATCAAAACGAGAGTGCTATCCTCGTTCGGCTCGCTGCGCCGTACATCACCGGCGTCCGAGTGGGTTGCAGCTTCCAGGTGGACGCCATCGGGGAAGGCATTTTGCGCTGCCTGCTGCTGCTCGATCACATAGGTGTGTCCCTGTTCGATGAATGTGTTGACGATAGTTCCATGCAGCACGCGAGCATCTGTCTCGGGGCTTGCTGTCGCGGGGTACTCGTGCATAGTGTAGGGAGCGTTGAGCAGTTCCGCCCCACAGCTCATACAAAATTCATCGCCCTGGGCATTCTGCTCAGAGGCACAGTTCCAGCAGCGCTGGTATCCCTCGTGATCGATTACCTGGTAGATGTGCTCCTGTTCGCTCTCGCTTACTACCTGGGTGATCTCGTAGCGACCCACGATGGTCGCGCCAACCGCCAACGTGGAAAAAGCCGCGGCTGCTTCAGCCGTACCAGGCTGATCAGGTGTTGGTTGCATCGACTCACTCGCTTCCTCTTCCGTCGTGTCATGAGCCACGTCACTCGTATCAACTGCGCCAGCTACCTGTTCTTTCTCTGTAGAAGCTGCTGGCATGTCGCCTTCGTCACTGCTTGCCGGAGGTGGCGCAGGAGGCGCAATAGCCTCATCAGCATTTGCTGGAGGAGGGTCAAGCACTGTCGG
>Ga0187846_10002369_pt1 | contig 10355 bp, 4 predicted proteins | sample TC_taG_FD_161473 | JGI IMG/M metagenome (GOLD analysis project Ga0187846, IMG submission 161473) | Biofilm microbial communities from the roof of an iron ore cave, State of Minas Gerais, Brazil - TC_06 Biofilm (v2) | ecosystem: Environmental > Terrestrial > Deep subsurface > Cave > Wall biofilm ... | reverse complement strand
GTTCGATATCCAGACGAGCAACTTCAATGCCCAGTACGGGCGCAGTTCTGGCGGGATTGTGAACGCGGCCACCAAGGCCGGAACCAATCAATGGCATGGCGACCTTTTTGAATTTGTCAGAAACGACGTCCTCAATGCCAACAACTTCTTCACCAACAAGGCCGGTGTTGCCAAGCCTCCCTATAAGCTGAACCAGTTTGGCGGCACCATCGGCGGGCCCATCCAGAAGAATAAGACCTTTGTGTTTGGCTATTTCCAACAGACCTATCGGCGGACGAGCGAGGCGACGACGATCAATAACGTCCTCACCAGCGCCGAACGGCCCGACATGAATCCCGCCGGCGCGGATTTCAGTGCCCTTTGCGCCGCAACACCGAGCGAATGCCCCAAGGATCCACGCACTGGGCAGCCATTCCCCAACAATGTCATTCCTCAGGGGCGCATCGACCCCACCGGGCTGAATTTCATCAAGGCCCTGATGCCGCTCCCCAATAGCGGCAGCAGCTATGTCTTCACCGCACCACAGGTCGGGCCGCTGGATGACCTGAACGAATCTCAATTTGTGGTTCGTATCGATCACACCTTCAACGAACAGAACGGTATGTTTTTCAGATACTTCTTCAACAACGATTACGCCACGGGTTTGGGAGCCGGCGACAATATACCCGGCACGAATCACCTGAAGAAATTCCGCAACAACGACCCCTCCGTGACCTGGACTCACACGTTTTCTCCCAGCCTCCTGAACACGGCAACGGTTGGTTTCAACCGCCTGGGACACTTCCGGTCTCCCCAAACTGATATTAGCTGGGGAGCCTTCGGCGGACCTCCCACAGCTTCTCAGGCGCAAGTACCGCACGAGATGTATATCATCAGTAGCGGCACAGTTCAGAGCTATGGGGATGGTGCATTCGGCCAGAACCGCCAGACCTGGCAATTTTCAGACTCGCTCAGTTGGGTTAAAGGTAAGCATACTATTGCCTTTGGCGGCGACTATCGCCGCGAGAGCGTGAACCGGTTTGAGGATTATTTTACCGACCCGGTTTTCACCTTCAATGGCCAGGTTTCTGGTAACACCCTGGCTGACCTGGTGATGGGTCTTCCTTCGGCCTTCCGCCAGGACACGGAGGTTCGCAGCGAACTTCGCCATAGCTCTCTGGACTTCTACGCCACAGACTCCTTCAAGATTCGTTCCAACTTGACCTTGGATGCCGGTCTGCGTTGGGAGCCCTATTTCCCCCCCGTGGACAATCTCAACGACCAGCTTTGCCTGGACCAAACCTTCACCAAGAAGTCGCAACTGTACCCCACAGCTCCTCCGGGAATTCTCTTTCCAGGCATTCCCGTGGGGCACACGTATGGCGGAAGTGCCGACCCTGGTTGTCCGCGCGACCTGATTCCCAAACGCTGGAAGAACTTTGCTCCACGCGTCGGTTTCAACTGGGATCCGTTCAAGGATGGCAAGACCTCGATTCGTGCCGCTTACGGCCTCTTCTACGACCAGATGCGCATGATAGGGTACAACCGTTTTTCCACCTCCCAACCTTGGGACTACTCGGCAAACATTCCCCAGCCGGGGAGTGCCGCAAACAATTTTGCTCCGAGCTTGACCGGGACTTCCGTCTTCACCAACTCCGGCACGGTGAATCCTTACCCATTCATCATACCGAGGACGCCCGCCGAACGGGCCGCCTACAACCCTCTCTTTGGAGGGAACTGGCCAACCTCGGCGTTGGAGGACGCCCTCAACCCGAACTTTAATGAGGGTTACGCTCAGGAGTGGAACTTCACCGTCCAACGGGAGCTGTTCAAAGACTACAGCCTGAGCGTTTCCTACCTTGGCAACCACTCCGTGGGCCTCTGGATCTCCAGGGAGTCTAACTGGGGCATCCAAAACCCGTTCCCGGCCAATTGGCCAACCTATTGCGGTACCGGTCCCAGCGCACTTGTCACCGATCCCAATTGCCCGCAGAACCAACTGTCAACGTTAACCACACGGCGCAAGCTCAACGCTATCCAGTGCGGCACGGCCACCCCCGGCGTCACCGGTCCCTGTTACGGACCGTTTGAGTTGGAGGACAATGCAGCCTGGTCGCATTACAACTCGCTGCAGATCAGCATCAACCGCAAGTTCAGTCATGGACTCGAGTTCCTGGGATCCTACGTCTACGGGAGGTACTTGGATATCTTTTCCTACGGGGCTGAAGGCGGTTCCGGACCGCGCGATCCTTACAACTTGGCCCTCAGCTACGGACCTTCCGACAACGACGTTCGCAACCGTTTTGTGATCTCGTACATCTGGCAGATTCCGAAGATGACGCGATTCACGGGGCTTTCGAGCGCGTTAATCAACAACTGGACGGTCCAGGGCATTACCACCATCCAATCGGGAAGCCCCTTCACCGTCTTGAGTGGCGTGGGTACGGACTTGACCGGAATCGGAAATGAGACCGCGGATTTGGTGGCTGGCCAATCACCAACCATCTCGCACGGCTCCAAGGCGCAGGAAATCTCCGAGTGGTTCAACACTGCGGCGTTCACACGATCCGCGTGGGGGACATACGGGACATCAGCGCGGAACCTGCTCTATGGCCCGGGGCTCGTCAACTTCGACTTCTCTCTCTTCAAGGAGTTCCCGATCTCCGAGCGCTGGGGTAAGATCCAATTCCGCAATGAGTATTTCAACCTCTTCAACCATGCTAACCTTAACAATCCAGATAGCAACCTAGCTGATGGGAGCTCGTTCGGCCAGATCTTCGGTGCGCGGGACCCAAGGTTTATTCAGTTTGCCTTGAAGTGGATCTTCTAAACCCCCTCACCCACCCTCGTTCCTCGGGCACCCTCTCCCGCAAGGGGAGAGGGCTGTGCCTCGACGGGAGGGATCGGAATTCCATAGTCTACCCTCTCCCCCTCCGGGAGAGGGTGGCCCGCAGCCTGCGCTTTCGCCAGCCGGGACGGCCGGGTGAGGGAGTCGTGGATACGTTGCCGATCGTGCGCCAGCTGGGCTTCATTCTCGCTGCGTTTCTATTCACAGTCTGCTCAATTCCAGCCGAAGCCGCCGTGCGGTTTGATTCCGCTCGCCTGGAATGGACCCTGGAGACGGGCGGCGTTGAGTACATACTGGGGCAAAAGGACGGGAATGTTTATCTGAAATACTTTGGCCCTGCGGGCCAGTCCGACTGGGAGGGACCGACGGTCACATCGGGTCCTCCCCTCGCCTCCGGAGCGCGCTATGAGATTGCGGGAAGGGCAGAAGGGGAAGGAGTCTTCCCGGAAAACCTCGAACTCATCTCTCACCAGATTCAGCATCCCTCGAACGGAGTTGATGCCCTTCAACTGATCTATCAACACCGCCGGCTGCCACTCCAGATTTCAGCGCAATACTTTACCTGGGGAGAGACGGGAGTTTTTACCCGCCAATTAACCCTACTGAACAAGGGGAACAAGGCCATTCGGATCGAATCCCTCCCTTCTCTGGCGCTGCAATTGCCGGGAGGTAAGTATGAACTGACCTATCTTTGGGGAGGATGGGGCCACGAGCGCCAAGTGGCCACCGAGCCACTCCTGGCAGGCCAAAAATCCTTCGTTTCGACTCGGGGCCGGTCGACCAACGGTTACTCTCCGTGGTTCTGTCTCGCGAGCAGGGACCTGGGAATTCGTTTTCTCGCACAGCTCGCCTATTCCGGCAACTGGGAGATGTCATTCGACAGGGTTCCGGATAGCCGCAGGGTGGAGGAGGAAAGCCTCACCACCTCCATCGGAATGCGTCCTGACTTTGGTGGTCCTCTGGCATTGCCTCCCGGCGCGTCCTTTGCCCTTCCCGCGGTGGCGTTTACCGCAACGGGGGGCGATCTCGACGACGGCGCCAATCAGCTTCACCGTTACCAACGGCAGTTTGTAATCCCCCGAACCCCCACGAATGACCCACTGCTCGTCCAATTCAATTCCTGGTACCCGTTTCCCGGAAAGATGACGGTGGAGGATATGAAGCGCTGTGCCGACGTCGCGGCCAAGCTCGGCTCCGAGGTTTTCGTACTCGACGCGGGATGGTTCAGCAGCAAAAATTGGAGTCGTGAACTTGGTGACTGGACGCCGAACACCGAAGAGTATCCCCACGGCATTGAGGAGCTCGCCCAGTACGTCAGAAGCAAAGGGATGAAGTTTGGTATCTGGGTGGAAATTGAGAACCTGGGGGTCGACTCGAGGATGTTTCGGGAGCATCCGCAGTGGTGCCTCGCCTACGATGGCAGGCCACTCTTAGTGTTCGAGCGCTACCACCTCAATTTTGCCAAGCCCGAAGTTCGCCAGTGGGCACGCTCGGTCATCGACCGGCTTGTTAGAGATTACGGGATTGAGTGGCTGAAAATCGACTACAACATTGACATCGGAGAACGCTTCGATCCTCCCGGCTTGATGGAACGCCAAGGTGACGTGCTCTACGAACACCTCAGGAATTATTACCGATGGCTTGATGAGGCGCGCGCGGCTTATCCCAGACTAGTCATCGAGAATTGTTCAAGCGGGGGAACCCGGCTGGACCTAGGGATCATGGCCCATACGCACACGACCTGGCTTTCGGATGAGGTCCGCCCTCTGCCTTCGGTCCAACTAGGCTACGGCTGCACCGTCGAGTTCCTTCCTGAGGCCTGTAACCATTGGATGGTCGGGGATAAGGAGGACGGCGAGGTGTTGCTGTCAAATCCTCCCGGCTGGTGGGACTTCCTGTTTCGCGTTCCTATGAACGGCCAGTTCGGCATGTCGAGCCGCGTCTTGGATTGGAACAACGAATTGTTGAAGAAGGCCGGCGAAAACGTTGTGCTCTATAAGCGCACGAGGCACTTGATCATGGGTGCGGACGTTTATCACTTGACCGCTCAACCCAGCCATGACGACCCCACCGGCTGGTGCGCAATCCAATACGTTTCCCGAGACAAAAAGCAGAGCCTGGTCATGGCTTACCGCCTTGGAAACAGTGACGGAACGCAATCTCTTAAACTTCGCGGTCTCGATCCGGCGCGATCCTATCAGGTATCTGTAAACGGGATTGACAATACGGAGACGACCGGACAGATCCTCGCTACCTCAGGATTGCTGCTTCGCTTGGACGAAGAATGGCGCGCGGCAGTGGTCGAACTCCGAGGAGAACAGTGAGGAGCGGGAGTCTTCACGTCATTGGCATCGTCTCAGGCTCAGGCCGGAGATCGCAAATAGGGTTCTGCTTTTAGTTGCTGTGAGTTTACCGGACCTCGTGGGGCCTCGGTTCTGGCCGGTCTCGTTGACTTGGCGGAGACGCGGAATCAGAATGAAACTGCGGCTGGTCTTACAGCGCCGCCGAGCCGCACCAAAAGCAGATTCTTCCCTTCGCTGCGCTCCGCTCAGAATGACATGTCACCCTGAGCGCAGCGAAGGGTCTGCTTTTTCTTCGGCCCCCGCGAAGAACTTCGCAACCAGTGGTACAGAGGGACAGCCATGAAAGCCCGCTGGCTCGTCTTAGCCTTCATTTTAGCCTCGCTCGGCCCTCCCCAGATAAATGCAGATGACGTTCCCGCAGAAATCCAGCGGCACGAGAACCAAGCCCGGCTCGCCCTGGACCGAAACGATCTGGAACAGGCGGTCAAGGAATACCAGGCCATCCTTAAGCTCGATCCCAAGAATGCCGCTGTCTACACGGCCCTGGGGGTGGCTCTCTACGGATCTGGTCGACCTTCAGAGGCAGCACCGGCTCTCCAGACCGCATTGCGCCTCGATGCCGGTCAGAGGCAGGCCGAGGTCTTTCTCGGGCTGAGTGAAGCTGATACAGGGGATTGCCGGGAGGCCATGCCCCTCTTGGCCAAGCACTTCGGTGCGCAGACCGGAATGAAACTCCGCCGGCTCGTCGGGCTCAGCTTGCTCGACTGCTATGCGGCATCGTTACAGTTCGACTCGGCTCAGAATGTGGCTGAGACTTTGAGGCAATCTTACCCGGACGACCCGGATGTTCTCTATCATCTGGCAGAGCTCTACACGCGACTGTGGGATAACGTAGCGGCCGAGCTGATGGAAAAGCATCCGGAATCCTTCCGCGTTCATCAGTTGGGCGGGGAGGTGATGGAGGCGCAGGGCCGGACTGACCGAGCCATCAAGGAGTATCAGCTCGCCCTCAAAGAGAATCCCAGAGTTCCACGGTTGAACTACCGGATTGGACGCTTAATCCTTCAAGCCGGGGGGCCGGATGCTGACCAACGGGCTCTGGAGAAATTTCAACAGGAACTTGCCGTCAATCCCGGCGACGCACCGTCGGAATACTGGATAGGGGTAGTCTATACAAACCAGCATAAGGCCAAAGAGGCGGAAGAGCACTTTCAGCGCTCGAAAAACCTGGACCCGGAGTTTGCCGATGCCTACGTCGGGCTGGCGAAGGTTCTCCTGCAGGAAAAACAACCGCAAAGAGCCATGGGCGAGCTGCAGAAAGCCATCCAACTCGAGCCCAATGACGCAGCGGCGCATTACGAACTTATGGAGGCGTATCGAGATCAAGGCAACCTGGCTGAGGCTCAGCAGGAAATGGCCGTCTTCCAGAAGCTCGAGAAGTCAAACTCTGAAAGCTTTAGATCCCGGCTCGACTCGCTGCTGTCTGGTCAGTCAAAGAACGAGAAGAACCCAGATTGACGAAGATTCTTTTCAAGGTAGAGGAACCGTGGGCGCTAAGTGCGTGGTGTTTGTTCTCAGCCTTATGCTGGCTTTAGCGGACAGTTCGCTTGAGGCAGGCCCGCAGCATACACAGGAGGTCTCGTCTGCCGCCGTCCACCTGACCAGTGGGCTCTCCCTGCTCAGATCAGGAAATGCAAGCGCAGCGCTCAACGAGTTCCAGGAGGCCTGTCGGCTGGATCCCAACTCGGCGCAGGCATTCATTCTTGTCGGAATTACGCAGAATCAGCTCGGCCACGTTCCGGAGGCCGTAGCGGCTCTGCGCCACGCGCTGCAATTAGACCCTAGTTCCGAAGCTGCGCATTACAACCTGGCGATGAGCTTGGCTCAGCTCAAAGAGAACGACGATGCCATCGCCGAACTCCGCTCTGTGCTGAAGTTGAATCCTGAGTCCGCCTCGGCCCACTACAACTTGGGAGTACTACTCGAAGGAAAGGGGGATTACCAGGGCGCCATTCAGCACTTCCTGGCTGTGAAGGAGGCGCAACCGGGTGACGCTGCCGTCCTGCTTCACCTCGTCAGCGCCTACTATGAAGTGGGCCATTCGATGGAGGCGATCCGCCTGGCGCAGGAGGTGGCAAGTCACGATTCGAAGGGCGAACTTGCAGTTCGGCTGGCCCAGCTCATGATCCGACATAACGACTTTGAGCAGGCGGTCCAACTGCTCGAGCCGGCGCGCGCTCGAGTACCCTCGTCGCCCGGCGTTGATATGACTCTGGCGCGGGCTTACATCGGAGCTGGCAAGCCCGGAAAGGCAATTGACCTCTTAAAGTCGCTCGAAAGGGATGACTCTTCCTGGCAGATCGCATATTTGCTGGGCCTCGCCTATGTTTCAGATAAACGACCGGAGCCCGCCATCGCCGCCTTCAGAAACACCCTTCGTATAAACCCTAACCAAGCGGATGGACATTTTCGACTGGGAAAGCTTCTGCTTGACTCAACGAACGAAAGTGAACAGCAGGTAGGCCTCCACGAGCTTCATCAGGCAATCGTCCTCGATCCCCACACATCTGAGTACTATGAAGTTTTGGGAGGATGGCTCCTGCAGCGTGACCGGTTGAAGGAGGCGATCGAGGTGTTGGACCAGGGAATCAAAGATGGAACTCCCTCGGCTGAACTCGAAGCCCTGATGGGACTTGCCCAGGCGGCTCTTCACGGTGGGGCCTCGGCCAAGCCCTTCGCCGAAAAGGCTCTTCAACAAGATTCAAGGATGGCGCTTGCTCACTACCTCGTTGGCTTCTACTATTTTAATGCTGGGGACTATGCGCAAGCGGTGGAGTATTACAAGCAAGCCGCCAAACTTGATCCTCGTGGCGACCTATTCTACTACGACACCGCCCTGGCGCTGCAGCGCCTTAACCGAGTGAGCGAGGCATTGCCCTATGCGCAGAAGTCCACCGAACTAAACCCTGAGCGGAGCCTCAACCACTACTTCCTGGGGAAGCTGTACACCAAACTGAATCGAAACGCTGAGGCCGTTCCGGAGCTCGAGACCAGTCTACGGTTGAATCCTCAACTGGATAATTCCTATTACCTCCTCTCGCAAATCTACGAGCGATCGGGGAACACCATCAAAGCGCAGGAGATGCGCGACAAGTTGGCGTTGCTGAAGCACGCCCGTGACAGAGGGACAACCATGGAGTCACCGGAGTCGGAGGCTCATGAGATGATTTCACCGTCCAGATTATTGCAGGATCACAATCAACGCTAGCTTAGCTAGATAAGCTAGCTATAACTTCGGAAGCACCTCTGTGCCTTCCATTTGCACGGACTGCAAGGCTTTAGGATCGAGTCCTAGCTCCTTGAGGATGGTCGGAGCTACCTGCGTGGTTGTGACCGGCGTGGTCACGGTGGTGGACCTCAAGCTAGGATTCGACAGCAACATCATTACATTGGTGTCGTCATGGGCGAAACCGCCGTGTTCAGCCTGTTTCTTGCTACTGCCAGAATAGGTAACGCCGATGTTCGGGGTAACAAGGATGTCCGGCGTGCGCGGGTCACCCGTGGGCGGGAGCCCCGGCTTGTTGAAGAGTTGCGTAATTCCCGCTCCCCAGAAAATCTCGCCGATGCCCGCGATATTACCGGTCGACGGCGATTGCATCTCGAGCATATTCACCACGTCTTCCACCGTGCACTTGCTATCCAGCCAGAGCATAGAGACGTCATCCTCGGTCGGCCCGATGCCGGTGGGGTTGGACGGTGATTCAGATTCGGGCAAGCAGCCTTTGCTATCCGCAATCGTCGCTGGCGACGTCGTTATCGGATCACCAGGTACAGTCGATATCCCCAAGTAGCGAGCGGAATTGATGGGACTCTGGCCATGCTTGGCCGTAATGACGATCAACGTGGAGTCATAGAGAGCTTCGCTTTTCAGTTCGGCAACCATCTCGCCGATCGAAGTGTCCACGAACTCGATCTCACCGAGCAGCGCCTCGGTCGGCGCACCTTGCGCGTCCACATAGCCACCCGTCACTGTCGGGGTGAGCGTCTTCTCGATCAGCTTCTGCCCGACGCTCACTGCCTGGAAGTTCATCCCGAAGAGGGCGGGCACCTTAGCCACCATTCCGTTGTGCGTCAACCCCTTGATTTCATTCAGGATGGCGTTGACCTTCAACGTGTCGTAGCACTGAATATTCTGGAAGCTGTCGGTCCAGGCATTTTTTGGCCCGACCGCACTCTGATCGGGCAGAGGGTCGCAGCTGGTTTTGCCCACCTTCACGCCCGGCAGTTTCACCGGAATCGAATTGATCTCCGGGGAGTAGTAGTCGTCCACGTTGGTGGCTTTCCCGGGGATTCCGGGACCAGAAACCGATGAATATGACGGATGCTTGTCCGACCAAGCGGTGTATCCACCGGCGGCATGTATCACGCCAAAAATTGTGTTCGTCCGAACAAAGTTCCACGGATAAACTGGGGCGCAGCTTTTGCTCGGGTCGCGTTCCAGTCTCTTAGGCTCAATCGATTGAACTCCGCCATCCACTCCGACCGGCGCGCCGCCGTTCAGCTTGGTCTTGTCCTTGTCGATTCCTTCATCGAACTCGGTGGTCGTTCCTGTCGGCGATGTGAATGGCACACAGTCGCCGGGACTGCCTGCCACGCCGTTGCCGGTGGTTTCCGCCGGCGGATCGAGTGACCGGTCATACGCAACGTCGTAAAATGCTCCCACGCTCCGCGGAGTCCCACCGCTCACAATGGCCATTAACCCAGGGAACGAGTCGGAGGGCTTGGAAGTATAAGCATAGAGATAGTTGACGCCGGTGAATTTGAGGGCAGCGAGACTGGGGCAATAAGGCGCGCCTCCATTGACCCCACTGATTCCATGGGCGCAATTGATGAAATCCAGTGCATGCATTCCATCAATGCTGATGAGCAAAACGTGCTTAATACCGGTGCTAGACGACTCGCCGTCACTGCCCTGGCCGGTGCCTGGTCCTGCGGACAGGCGCAGTGCCGACATCAAGGCCAACGAAACAACGGCCACGAACAACCCACTCCTGAAATTTTTGCTCATTCTTCTCCTCCTTTTTGCAGTTGAGATGGGAAAGCAACACTGACAGACGGTAAGCCCGTTTGATTAAGCGAATGTTAATTGTCCGTGAAGTTTCCGTGGCACTGCCGCGAGGGCTTACGACGAGGCTACATGTTCCAGGCAGGCTAGACCGTGGGCA
>Ga0187846_10002368_pt1 | contig 10370 bp, 5 predicted proteins | sample TC_taG_FD_161473 | JGI IMG/M metagenome (GOLD analysis project Ga0187846, IMG submission 161473) | Biofilm microbial communities from the roof of an iron ore cave, State of Minas Gerais, Brazil - TC_06 Biofilm (v2) | ecosystem: Environmental > Terrestrial > Deep subsurface > Cave > Wall biofilm ... | reverse complement strand
GGTGGCAAGCGGACTCTCTCCCGAGGAGGCGCGCCGGACCGCACGGCTTCAGCTTGGCAACGTGGCAATCGTTCGAGAGCAGGTGCGCTCGTCCGGATGGGAAAACGTGATCGGAACGTTCTTCGTCGATCTGCGCTACGGCGCACGCATGTTGCGTCGCAACCCCGGCTTTACGATTGTCGCGGTGCTCACCCTAGCGCTGGGAATCGGCGCCACCACAGCGATCCTCAGTGCAGTAAATCCCATTCTGTTCCGGCCGCTGCCGTATCCGCACGCGGAACGGCTCATGATGATCTGGGACGTCTTTGAAGGCGCGCGCGCCGACACAACATTCCACACCTATCGCGAACTCGCCGCACGAAATCGTGCTTTCGCCTCGCTTGCCGTGATGGAGCCGTGGCAGCCGACAATCACCGGGCCTGCTGAGCCCGAGCGGCTCGATGGGCAGAAAGTGACTGCGGATTATTTTCGCGTATTGGGCGTATCGCCCGTGCTGGGACGCGACTTTCAGGCATCGGATTGCGCTTTCCACAGCCCGAGGGTGGCAATCCTCAGCGACAGGTTGTGGCAGCGGCGCTTCGGCGCCGACCGCGCGATTCTCGGGCACCAGATCACGCTCGACGGCGACAGCTACACGGTCATTGGCGTCATGCCCCGCGCATTTGAGAATGTTCTCGCCCCCTCCGTAGAGCTCTGGTCGCCTTTGCAGTACGACACCGCACATATCACTGACCTCCAGACCGTGGAGTGGGGGCATCACTTGCTTATGGTTGGACGAGTGCGGGCGGGCATCAGCGGGGATCAAGCGAGGAGCGATCTCGCCGTGATTGCGCGGACTCCGTTGTCGGAGTTTCCCCGGGCGCCTTGGGCGTCCCTCAAGTTCGGGTTCATTGTGGATTCGCTTCAGGACCAAGTCACGCGCGGCGTCAAGCCGGCCCTCCTCGCAGTTCTCGGCGCGGTGATGCTGGTGCTCTTGATTGCGTGCGTAAACGTCACGAATCTTCTGCTCGCTCGTGGCGCTCAGCGGCGCCGGGAATTTGCTATGCGCGCTGCTCTAGGCGCCCCGCGGTCTCGGCTGATCCGGCAACAGCTCACTGAAAGCGTGTTGCTCGCCGCACTCGGCGGCGCCTTTGGGATAATTGTGGCGGAGTTCGGTGTGGATGCGTTGCTGGCGCTCAGCCCACCGGGGCTGCCCCGGGTGAATGCCATCGCCGTCAACGGCGCCGTATTTGCCTTCGCACTTGGTATTACGACACTGGTCGGGCTGGCGGTGGGGTTGATTCCGGCGTTGCATGTCTCCCGCAGCGACCTGCGTCTCACAATACAGCAAAGCTCGCGGAATGCCTCCGGCGCCCACCAGTTGACGCGGCGCACGCTCGTCGTCGCGGAGGTTGCGCTCGCCCTCGTGCTGCTTGTGAGCGCGGGATTGCTCTTGCGCAGCCTCGAACGGCTCTTCGCTGTTGCCCCCGGGTTCGATGCCTCGAATGTGCTTACGATGCAGGTGCAGACCTCCGGTCACCAATTTGACGACGATCGCGCCAGGCGTCAGTTCTACACCCGCGCTTTGGAAGAAGTGGGCCATGTTCCCGGCGTTGCCTCAGCGGCATTCACCAGCCTGCTGCCTTTGGGTGGCGGCGACGAATTTGGCAGGTACGGCGCGCTTTTCGAGAAGGACGAACGCAGCTACGACGTGTTTCGCTATGCGGTAACACCAGCCTACTTCGAGACGATGAGCGTATCCCTTCACCGCGGCCGCTTTCTCAATGAACCCGACGTGGAAAACACTCCTTTGGCCGTTCTGATCAGTGAATCATTGGCGAAGCACGAATTTCCCGGCCAAGATCCCATTGGCCAGCGTGTCCACGTTGGACCCGCGGATAAACCCTGGTACACGATTGTCGGAGTTGTAGGCGACGTGAAGCAGGCATCCCTCGCTGCGAGCCTTCCGGATGCGGTGTACATCACTCCCGCGCAGTGGTGGTTCGCGGAAGACGCGCTGTCCTTGGTGGTACGCGCGCGCGGTGACACGGCGGCGCTTGCGCCGGCGATCCGAACCGCAATCTGGTCGGTGGATAAGGATCAGCCGATCACTCGGGTTGCCACCATGGATGCCTTGCTCGCTTCGTCGGAAGCTCAGCGGCGGTTTGCTCTGATTGTGTTCGAGGCGTTTGGAATTGCGGCGCTCGCGCTTGCGGCTATCGGTGTCTATGGCGTGCTCTCCGGCAGCGTCGCCGAGCGGACGCGCGAGATTGGCGTGCGCTTGGCCTTGGGTGCGTCACCCCGTGACATCTTCGCGCTGGTGGTTCGCCAGGGGATTACGCTCACCGGGCTCGGTGCGGTCATCGGGCTGGCTGGAGCGGTGGCCGCGAGCCGGACCCTTGTCACCTTGTTGTTCGATATTTCACCGCTCGACCCGATCACGTACTTCGCTGTGATTGCGCTACTGCTGGGGGTGTCCGGGATCGCCTGTTGGATGCCCGCGTGGCGTGCTGCGCGAGTCGATCCGGCGATCACGCTGAGGGCGGAATAGCCGCGTCGCTCTCCGGTGCTGGCTCACACGCCGTCTGACGTCACCTTTTCAAATCACATCTAGCCTGCTACAGCCACTTCAGCAGAACTCTTTGCTTGCTGTGAATTCCGCCCCGGACTATGCTGCGCGCGGGATCGGGAATTATTCGTCGTTCATTTTCATAGTGAACTCGGACGAGCGTGGACCAGGCTAACATCGTCATTATCGGCGGCGGCGTCGTCGGTTGCGCCATTGCCCGCGCCGCCGTGGAGCGTTGGGATGATGTTTTCCTTCTCGAGCAGATGCCGAAGCTTGGCATGGGCGCGAGTTCCCGCAATAGCGGTGTCATCCATTCCGGCCTCTATTACACCCCCGGCTCGCTCAAGGCCCGTCTCTGCGTCCGTGGCAACCGCCTGACATACGAATTCTGCGCAGCGCACAACGTGCCGCACCGCAACACGGGCAAGCTGATCGTCGCAACGACGGCACGGGAAGAAGCGGAGCTTGCTGGGCTGGTCGAGCTCGGCCATAAGAACGGCCTCGAAGGCCTCCTGATTGTCGACCGTGCGGCAATTCGTGAGCGCGAGCCGCACATCGACGGCCGTGCCGCGATCCTTGTCCCTTCCACTGGCTTGGTCGTGAACGAGGATCTGATCAAGGCCTACGCGCGGCTCGCCACGGAACACGGCGCCAACATCGTTACACACGCAAGAGTCGAAAAGCTCGAGCCAGGCCCGCAAAGCGTCCGCGTCTTCAGCACTGTTGGTGAAATTGAGGCTCGATGTCTGGTGAACAGCGCGGGGCTGTTTGCCGACGAAATCGCGGCGCTCCTGGGATCGAGTCTCGCGAAACACCGCATCTATCCGGTTCGTGGTGAGTATTGCGAACTGGTGCGTGCCAAATCGGATCTTGTGCGCGCCCTGGTTTATCCCCTGCCGCACCCCGATGGGCTGAGCCTCGGAGCGCACTTGACGAAGACGCTGTGGGGCAGCGTGCTTGTCGGCCCGACCGCGCGCTACATCAAGGACAAGAACGATTACGAGCACGACCGCCTGACGGTCGAAGACTTCGCCCGCATGGCGCAGGCCCTGCTTCCGGAGATCACTGCCGCGGACCTTGTCCCCGCATATTCCGGCATTCGCGCGAAACTAACGCCGCCCGGAGAAAAGGGTTTGCGTGATTTCATCATCACCCGAGACCCCGATGTTCCCTGCGCCATTCAGCTCATCGGTATCGATTCGCCGGGGCTGACCTCGGCACTGGCAATCGCAGAACACGCCGCGCAACTGATTGCCGAAGTTCTTGGCTGATCCGGTCGGTGTTCAGTGTGCCAGGTCGGAGGCAAAGACGAGGCGGATGCCGCTCTTCTCGAGCTGAGGCACTTTTTCTTCGAGCGCGGCGAGTGTGGCGGCGTGCGGGTGGCCGATGGCGATTGCCCATCCTTCACGCTCGGCCTTGCGCCTGGCAAGGCTAAGTTGCGCGAGCACGGCTTCGCGTGTCGGCGTGTCGTCAAGAAAAACGTTGCGGTAAGCGGCGCGAACCCCCATGCGTTCCGCCGTGTCATACGCAACCGTTTGCGCCGTCGTCCGGCTGTCGATGAAAAACAATCCCTGCTCGCGGAGCACCGGCATCAGCGCCGCCATCAATTGTGGGTCGGCCGTGGCCAGCGATCCCTGATGGTTGTTGACGCCGACGGCATGCGGCACGGTCGCGATCATCCGGGACACAACCTGCGCCACCTCCTCCGAGTTCATCCCCGGCCACAGCTCGACTGCCTCAGGCCGGGCCCCGTCATGCGTCGAGGCCATCGGCAAGTGGAGCAGCACCTGGTCGCCGCGGCGATGGGCTTCCTCGGCGATTTCCGTAGAAAGGGGCAGTTGTGGCAGCACGGAGACTGTGAGCCGGAAGGGTAGTGCGAGCAGCGCATCCGCCGGAGCGCGCTCGTAGCCGAGATCGTCCAGAATGATCGCGAGCCGCGGCCCTGTTCCGGCTGGGTTCGCCTCAACGACCGGCCGCTCGGGAACGGGCGTGATGATATGAATCGTGTGCGTGCGGCGGCCATCGAGTTCGTAATCAAATCGCGTCACGCTCGCAACGACAGTGAGATGAGTGCGCTCGAGCCGATGCCGCCGCGCCACGCCGTCGAGCTCCTTATCGAGCGCGGCCTTCTGTAAAGGATCCGTGAGCGTGATGTAGACGTGGTCCGCCGCGACGGCGCCGCCGCCCGAAGGCTCCAGTTCCGGGCGGATGTCGATTTCTGCTTGGCGGCCGGTGGCGTTTTGCGCCGCCGCGACCAGTTCGTGAGTCACTGCGCGCAATTCGGAATTGTCAGATGCGGTCTGGGTCTTTTTGTGGCAGGAGATGGTAATCAGCGAGAAAGCGAGGAGAAAAACGAACCAAAGTTCCGAGGCCCGCAGCGCCCCGCTCCTGCGCCGAGCTGTGGATAGCACTTGCGGCTTACGCGGCGCGCCGCTGGGAAGCTGCGCCCTGAAGAATCTCGATGGCCTTCTTCATCACTGGGTCTTCTGGCGAAGGCGGCTTCCCCGGCTGAAGTCCTGTTTCATCCTGATCGATCAATGCGGCGGAATCTTCCGGGGAGGGTCGCACTTCAACGGTGGGAGTGACTCCCTCGCTCGGGATAGACTTGCCGTCTGGCGTGAAGTAATTCGCAACGGTCAGGATCAGTGCTGCACCGTCGTCGAGGGGAATCACTCGCTGTTCGGATGCCGTGCCGAACGTGCGGTCTCCCACCGTATCACCCCTGTGGTTGCCCGCAATCGCGGCGGCCAGAACCTCGGCAGGCCCCGCTGTGCTTCCTGAGATCAGCACTGTCATCGGCTGCTTCCAGACCACTTTGGCAGGATCGGCAGAAAAGGTCTGCGGTGGAACCGTTTGCCCGTGGAATGTGGTAATCGTCCCGGAATTCAAGAAAAACTGTGCGGTGGAGACCGCTTCCGGGATCTGTCCGAGGGCGCAATCGCGCAGGTCGAGAATCAGCTTGTGCGCGCCCTGCTTTTCGAACTGGACCAGCTTCTCGCGGATCTGGTTCGCTGTGCCGGCGTCGAACGCAGGCACGCGTAGGTAGGCAATATCGCCTTCCAAGCGGTCTTCGACAAGCTTCGGAGGTGCCGTCTTGGTGTGGACGATGTCGAGCTCTTGCGGTTCGCTATGCCCGCGCCGGATCACGGAAACCCGCACGGACGTCTCGGGATTTCCGCTCAACAGGATCTGCGCCTGGCCGATGGCCATGTCGTGCGTCGTAAAGCCGGAAATCGATTCGAGGATGTCGCCGCTGTGCAGACCGGCCTTCTGCGCCGGGCTTTCGGGAAGAACGGAAACGACGACGATGTAACCAAAACGCTTGGAAAGCGCCACGCCGACTGCGTCTTTGCTCTTGTCGTCCACCTTCTTCTTGTAGTCTGCGTACTCAAGAGGGCTCAGGTAGCTCGACTGCGGATCAAGAGAATCGAGCAGGCCGTGCATGGCGCCCACGGACACCTGGCGCAGGTTCGGCTCCTCGACGTAGTCGTGCGCAATGTGCTCGAGCACTTCGCTGAAGACGGTCAGCGAACGGTAGGTCTTGTCGTTCGCCGTCTTCCCCATCACATAGCCGATCGCCACGTAGGCGAAGACCAGCACTGAAAGCGAGAGAACGATTTTCTTTGCCAAGCGGCTCATCGAGTTTCCTCTAACGTTGTGAGGGGCCATCTCCTTACCTAACCGCGGCAGCCCCGTACTTGCTCGAAGTTGTCATTATAACATCGGATGCCCTTGAATCAGGTGGGTTTGCCAGCCCGAGCGTTCCGACCAGGCACGCCCGCCCGCGGAGCGCGGAAAGCGCTGGCGGCAAACAGTTTAGCCTTCTGTAATTCGACTTTGCGGCTCGTTCGTTTGCCCAGCTTCTGGTTCAGGAAACGCTGTTTCATGCTTGTGTCCCTTGAACAGTGTACCGCGAGAGAATCGAAACGCTATGCGAAATGTCTCCCGAGCACAGTTGTAATGGCCCTATTTGTGGGCGAAAGTGTGTCGGTGCGAAGCGGTGTCGAACGCCTCCACTCCGGCAATCGGCTCTGCCGAAGTCACGTAGGTGCGGGAGATGCGGTCCTGCCAGGTGAGATGGTCTTCATCCCAGAGCGACCAGAAAAACCCGAGCAGGAGCATGCCGCCCGAGAGCAGGTATCCGAAAGTCCGCCAGCAGAGTTGTCTCATGCCCGGCAGGTAGCCGTCGACGCTGACTACCGAAAGCCCCCTAAGCTGCATGCCCGGTGTGCTGCCGCCAAAGATCGTGAACAGGGTGAAGTACTGCATGTAGAAGAGGAAGAACGTGGCCGTATAGACGGCCAAGTCGAATTTTTCGAACGAGAGGTGTCCTCCCAGCGAACGGAAGAGTGACAAAAAGCCGGCATAGGCAAGGACCAGGAAGGCCGCGTCAATCGCCCCGGCACGGCGCCGCTCGGCGAGATCCGCCACGGGCACGAGCGCGGAGTTCGGGCGCATCCGATAGGTTTCGTCCGAGGAAAAGTCCAGCTCCGGTTGCGTGACGCGGATCTCCACGCGTTCAGGCTTGCGCACTCTTACCGCGACTCGCGGCGCTTCTGGGGGGGCGGAAGGCAATTCCGAATCTCCGGATTCAGCGGCGAAGGGCAGCGGCGCCTGTGCTTCATCTCCGTTTACTCGCCGGCGCCGCGCCCGGTATGCTTCCAGGCGCCGGGCCACTTCCAGGCGCCATTCCGGCTCCGCCGAAGAAACTGCTACCGGAGATTGGCGAGCATCAGAAGAAGTGGTACCGGATGTCGGCACCGCGGAAGATTCTGGCGCACCGGGCACAGATTCACGAACTTCGCGCTCCTGTGAGAGCGGCGTATCGCAGAACGAGCACGCGCCTGCGCCCCCTGAGCTGCTGACAGCGCCACAATGTGGGCAAATCTGAAGCACCGGTCCGTTTTGCGCTGCGGACGGTCCCGGCCACATCCGTAGCCGAGAAGATCCCAATCGTAACAGGTGCTCGCTCCCTCCTGGGCGGCCAACTCCAGCAAGGTGTCGCGAATCAGACACCCCGATAGGAATTCAGCCTACTCCGCACCGCGAACATCGATTGGCTGCGTTGCCTGCTTTGCGCGGCGCGTGTTAGGCTCACCCTTCCTTTTGCGATGCGCATGGTGATCCAGGTGCCCCCTCTTCCGCGCCTCGGGCGAAAAGTTGCCCTGGCACTCGCTCTCCTTTCCGGCGCAACCGCTACCGCACCCACCGTTGCGGTGGCAGCCGCGCGACCGCAGTTGAGTGTCCCAGTCCGGCATGGGATTGTCACTCTGGAAGCGGATCAGCAGCGTGAGGAAGGCAAGGTGTTCTATGCGGATGGCAACGTGGATGTCCGTTACGAAGACATCCGCTTGCGCGCTGACCATGTGGTGTACAACGACGAGACCAAGATTGCCATCGCCCGCGGGCACGTCCAGTTCGATCGCGATACGCTGCATCTCGACGCCGAGGAGGCCAGCTACAACCTGCAGACCGGCACCGGCTCTTTCCGCCGCGTTCGGGGCACGATCAAAGCCGAGCGCCGCCCGAATCCCAACCTCTTGGTCAGTCCCAACCCCCTCTACTTCGAGGCGGCAGAAGTCGATCGCATTGACGAGCGGACCTATACCGTCCGGGACGCCAACCTCACCGTCTGCGCTCCCGACTCGCCGAAGTGGAAGTTCTACGCGCCGCACGCCACGATCTTCTTGCAGCGCTCGGTCCATCTCGAGAACGCCACCTTTCGCTTGTTTACCGTGCCCATCATTTATCTTCCTTATGCAACTGCACCGGCCGGAATGAAGCTTCGCCAGTCGGGCTTTTTGATTCCCGACGTGGGCCAAAGTTCTCGCAAAGGCTTCGTTTTCGGCGATGCCTACTACTGGGCTCCTCTGGAATGGTTCGACACCACCAGCGGCGCGCAACTGCTGAGTCGTCGAGGCTGGAGCCAGACCGCTTCGTTGCGGGCTCGGCCTTGGGAAAACGTGCGCATTGACGCGTCGTACTTCGGCGTAGTTGACCGCGGCTTGCTTCAAAACGGAGTCCGCAACCCCCAGGGTGGTCACGAAGACCATTTTGGCCTGGATGCTTTTTTTCCTGGAGGCTGGCGCGCCGTCGCTGACCTGAACCAGTTGACTTCGCTCACCTTTCGGTTGGCCTTTGCCGAAACATTCATCCAGGCCGTGAATTCCGAGGTGCGCAACACTGCTTTCCTCACCAATAATTTCCGCGGATTCAGCCTCAGCTTTGCCGCGCTTTCCTACAAGAATTTCCTCAATGCGCAGAATGTTCAGACCAACACGCCGGAGACGTCCATCATTTTGCGCACGGCCCCGGAGGCGCGCCTCAGTTCCGTAGACCAGGCCCCCTGGAAGAACTTGCCGGTTTATTTTGGCTTCCACGTTTTCGCCGATGCGGTGCACCGCGGCGATACGGTCCCTCCGGGCTTTGAGTCGCCCACGATGGTGCAGCGCACCGAATTTGCGCCGAATGTGACCATCCCGCTGCGCTGGGGCCCCTGGCTCGGCGTTACACCCAGTTTCACGCTGCGCTCGACCCGTTACGGAACGCAACTCGAAAACAACGGCACCTTCGGCCCCGCGTTCGTGCGCACCACCGAAGAATTCTCTCTGGACCTGCGTCCCCCAGCGTTCGCTCGCGTTTGGGAGCGCCCGGCTTCGAAATGGAAGCACGATATCGAACCGGACGTCGTGTACCGCTATGTGACCGGTGTAAATGATTTCGGCCGCTTCATCCGTTTTGACGAGGACGAAACCCTCACGGACACGAACGAAATCGAGTATTCGCTGACGCAGCGGCTCTACCGGCGAAACGGGGAAAGCGACGCGGAAGAGCTGGTCAGTTGGCGTGTTGCCCAGAAGTATTTCTTCGATCCAACGTTCGGAGGCGCTCTCGTCCCCGGCCAGCGTAACGTTTTTGAGACACTCGATGCGCTCACGCCGTTCGCCTTTGCCGACGCTGCCCGCCGCTTTTCACCCGTCATCAGCGACCTGCGCATCACGCCAGGCGGGCGCTACGATGCGCAGTTTCGTGTGGACTACGATCCCAAGCGCGGCCAGGCCGACGCGTTCGGCACGTTGCTGAAGATTCGGCCGTACCGCGAATCGTTCATCACTGTGGCGGATTTCTCGGTCCTCAATCTGCCTCCCGCGGCTTCGCAGAACGCAGCCACTTTCCAGCGCCGCTCGAACCAGGTGCGCGCTCTGGTCGGCTATGGCGACCTGAACCGCCAGGGATTGAACGCCGCTGTCGGATTCAGTTATGACGTCACGCAGAAGGTCTTCCAGAACCAGGTAATCCAGTTGAGTTACAACGGCGCTTGTTGCGGCATCGGCTTCGAATACCGCCGCCTCTCGCTCGGCAATGTGCGCGTCGAGAACCAGTTTCGCATCGTTCTGCTGATTGCCAATATCGGCTCGGCCGGCAATCTTCGCCGGCAGGAAAGAGTCTTCTGAAGCGCACGGTTTCCAACGCGGCTGCGACACGCGGCGATTTGGAATTCCTCTCCATCAGCCAAGTTGCCTCGCTCCTGCGGACAAGAAAGATCTCACCAGTCGAGTTGACCGAAGCGATTCTCGCGCGCGTCGAGAAGCGGAATCCGCACCTCAATGCCTATATCACCGTTCTCGCCGGGCGTGCACGGGCAGACGCGCGGCGCGCCGAGCAAGAAATCGTCCGCGGGCGCTACCTCGGCCCGCTTCACGGCGTCCCAATCTCGATCAAGGACAATATCTGGGTGTGCGGGGTCCGCTGCACGGCCGGATCGAAGATTCTTGCGGATTTTATTCCTTCAGCGGACGCAACCGTCGCTCGACGCCTTGCC
>Ga0187846_10002367_pt1 | contig 10376 bp, 10 predicted proteins | sample TC_taG_FD_161473 | JGI IMG/M metagenome (GOLD analysis project Ga0187846, IMG submission 161473) | Biofilm microbial communities from the roof of an iron ore cave, State of Minas Gerais, Brazil - TC_06 Biofilm (v2) | ecosystem: Environmental > Terrestrial > Deep subsurface > Cave > Wall biofilm... | reverse complement strand
GGATGCGCTGCGGGATCTGCGAAATTCGAATGAAGGACAACTCCTTCGCCGGCGCGGTGCTTGACGACGCCTCCACCGTCCGCGCGGATGCGTGTGTCGTTGCCGTCCCGCATGACTCGCTGCTTGAGTTGCTGCCGCCGGAACTCGCTCGCCCCGGGGGCTTGCTCGAAGGTTTGTGCCGCTTGAAGGCGTCGCCCATCACCGGCGTGCACCTGTGGTTCGACCGCACCGTGATGGCGGAGCCCTTTCTCACTTTGCTCGATCACACCACGCAGTGGATCTTCAACAAGACTTTGCTCTCGGCGCAAGTGGAAGCCGATTCCAAGAGCGGGCGTCCAACGAATAGGCATTCCGGCGCCGCCGCGCTAGGACAGTACCTTCAGCTGGTGATTAGCGCTTCCTACGATTTCGTCCAGCGTCCGCGGCAGGAAATCATTGACTTGTGCCTCCGCGAGCTGGGGGATGTGCTTCCCGGCACTCGCGAAGCGACTCTGTGCAAGGCCACCGTGATCAAGGAAGTCAACGCGACTTTTTCGCCCGAGCCGGGTGTCGACCGCTGGCGCCCCGGGCAAGCCGGGTTAGCGACCAACCTGTTTCTGGCAGGTGATTGGACGCGCACTGGATGGCCCGCCACGATGGAAGGCGCGGTTCGCAGCGGTTACCTGGCCGCTGAGGCGGTGCTCGACGGATTTGGCGTCTCGCGCAGATTCCTGCAGCCGGAACTCCCTTGCGAGGGTCTTTCGAGATTCTGGGCTTCGAGGAGTAACGGCGTGCAGTCATGACTGGGCTCGCGATACTGTGGATTGCGCGCATGCGCCGAATTAGCCCTTGTCACACAACGTTTCAGGTTATGATGAGCTAACCCCCAGGAGGTTCCTATGGAGCGGAAGTATAAGCAGAGGGGTTACCAGGATCGCGATCCGGCGGACAAGAAACGCGAACGCGCTCAGCGGCCCAGCGAGCCGCGTCCCAAGCAGGACATGCTCGGCCCGCGCACTCCCCGCATGGTGGGCACGGTCACCAGGGCGCGCTGCTCGAACTGCGGCACCGTCTTGCGCGTCGGCTTCGACCCCAACGGCGAGTGCCCCCGCTGCCACGCCGCGCTGCATTGCTGCAAGCAGTGCGTTCATTTCGACACTGCGGCGCAGTTCGAATGCACGCAACCTATCCCTGAGCGCATTCCAAAGAAGGACGCCCGGAACGAATGCACCTTCTTCGAGTTTCGGACCACGGTCGAGAAAGACACTTCGCCGGTGAACTATGCGACCAACGCACGTGCCACGGTCTCGAGCAGCGCGCCGAACGACGCCCGCAAAGCCTTTGAGGACCTCTTCAAGAAGTAAGCTGCACTGCCATCCCGGCTTCGCCGAAGACTCGTGTCGTTGCGTCGGAATGCGCTTTTATTCCGGCGGAAGAGGAAACAGCATGGGTTCCTTCGAAGCCTCGTCCGCAATGGATTCCAGCCGTGGATAGTGGTGTCGCAAGGTCTCCGGCACTTTCACGTTCTTGCCGCTGAGCATTTGAACCAGCTCCAGAGCGTTGACCACCCCTTTCCCCAGATAGTGATTGTTGGTGACCACGAAAGTCTTGGCGGCGTTCTCCGCTAGGTGCCGGATACGCTCGGCCCACGGCTCAAGCTCCTTGGACGAATACAGGTAGTTGTACCGCTCCGAGGGCGGAGAGTCGGGGTCGTCGCTGAACCATGTGTCGTACCGCCGGCCGTGCAGCCGGACATAGGCCACCGCGGAAGTGGCGCGCTCGCCAGGCTTCACGGACCGTCCAATAAGTGGCTGGTCGATATTGCAGATGCCCACACCGCGCTGGCGCAGCAGCTCGTAAAAATGGTTCTGCGTCCACGAGGCGTGACGCACCTCAACAACTAGCGGGTAATCCTTGAAGGCGTCCAGTATGTTCTTGAGGCGGGCCAGGTTCTGCGGCGTATGATGAAACGAAAAAGGGAATTGCAGCAGCACGGCGCCAAGGCGTCCTGCATCGTGCAGGACGTCGAATCCTTCGCGCACGGCGGCGACATCTTTACTGGTCGCTTCTCCTTCCTCGTGCGTGAACTTCTGCCACAACTTGGCAGTGAAGAGAAAGCGGGGATTGCCGGCGATGTGCTCCAGCCATTGCGCGGCGAACTCCGGTTTGATGGGATGATAGAACGAAGTGTTGATTTCGATCGCGTCAATGAACGTTGAGAGATAGCGCGCCTCGTGGAAGTCGTGCGGGCGGTGCGTCGGGTAAACGATCCCGTTCCAGTCCGCGTAAGACCAGCCGGCCGGGCCGACCAGAATTTGAGATGTGTATGGCCGATTCGGCTGCTTTTGCGCGGAAGTCATCGGCGTGGAAGCGTTCATTTCAGGCTACGATGCCCGTGCGGCAAGTGTCAACCGGGCATGGCGCGCGCGCAGCAAAGCGTGCGAGTTGAAAGCCGCATTCGAGCGCGCTATTCTAGTCGCGCCTCCAAGCCCTGTGCCCCTTCCGGCGGCAACGCAGTCTAAGTGGTGAGACCGGAGCAGGGTACGCGATGAAAATCTCCTACAGCAACGTGAACGCAGAATCTCGGCGGGCGATCGAAAAAGAAACCGCGCACCGGTTACAGAAACTCGGCCGCTTGCTGCAGCACTACGACCCGGACTTGGTTCAGCTCCATGAGTCCATGGAGAAACAGCCGCACAAGGCCGGCCACATCTTTTCGCTGAACCTCAGCCTTCCCACCGGGACCCTGCACGCGAGCGGCGAGGCGGCCGATGTCCGGGCGGCAGCCAAGATTGCCTTTGCGGAGATCGAAGTGCAGCTGAAGAAACACCAGCAAAAGCTGCGCAAGGACTACGTCTGGAAGCGCAAGCGCGGCCGTCGTTCGATTGTTTCGGGCCGCGCGCCCGCACCGGGCTAAGCTCGCAGCTTCCGTCCAAAGCGCCCTGTACCGCAGTCTCCCAGTCTCCGGAACCTTCCCTGCCGGACTGACAATCGCGCGGCAGCATCCGCTGCTATCAGCACAACGAGCCGGAATCATTTCCCGTGCGTCATCACGGACTCCCGGCGGGCACGTTTATCTCGCGGACCGCCCTGTCCACTTCACCCGGCCTGCTCGGTGCTTCCAGGCCATCGGTGAGCAGCATCCCGTTGATCGTGAGCGCGTTCACCCATCGCTGCTCGAGGGCCGAAATGTAGTCGGCCTGAAGATCGTAGAGCGTGCGCTGTGCTTTCAACACCTGCGGATAGGATGCGAGCATCAATCCGTGCCTATGCAAAAGGAGTTCGTAAGCTTTCTGCGCTCGCGGCAGGAGCTGGTTGCCGTATTGCTTCACGCGAATGTCGGAGTTGCGATATTTTTCGAAAACAGCGGCGGCACGTTCTCGCAAAACCAAGCCGACACGTTTCTCTTCCGCCGTGGCGTGCTCGATCTCTTTCCGCGCGGCCTCTACGTTGCCCTGATTGCGGTTGAAGAGTGGAATCTCAACTCCCACCTCGGCGAAACCGATGAGGCCCGTCGCTCGGCGGGTGGGCTCCAGGAATTCGCCACTGTGCGCAACGCCGCCGCGCAACTCGATGTCAGGTATCGGTTCACGTTTCGCACGCGTTAGCATCACTTCCGCGCGCTCCACGGCCGACTGGGCCATGGCCACGGCAGGGCTGTCGCGAAGCAGGGCCGCAACGGCTCGCTCTTCGTCGATGGCTGGCAGGTCCTTGTCGAGCATGCCCGCCAGCGTCGCCATGGCCAGATTCGGGTCACCTGCCACGGATGCTAGAGCGCGCCATTCCTCCTCGAGTGTGCTTTGTTGCGTCAGCACTTCCATCTCGGCTTTTTGTTGTTCGATTTCGGCCTGCAGGACTTCACTATCGTCGGCCTGGCCGAGATTTTGCAATTGCTGCTCTGTTTTCGAGTTGTCGGCTGCAATATCAGCGATATCTTTTCTGATTTCGAGCAGTTCCTGGGCGGAGAGCGCTCGATAGTAGGCGATCCGCACAGCGTTGATGACACGCAGGCGTTGCTCTTGGGCTTCTAGCTCGGAAATTTGCACGTCGTGGCCGGAGATCTTCCGGTTGAGCCCTAGTTTGCCGGCTGTGACTACCGTTTGCGAGACAAAGAACCCCTGTTCCCCTCCGCCGTACGATCCACCGCGAATTTCGTTGCCCGAGTACCCCACCCGAGGATTTGGGTACAGCCCCGACTGTTGCTGCCGGGCTCGCGAGGCTTGGATCTCCGCATTCGCCTGCACCAACGTCGGGTTTTTCTGCAAGGCCAACTGTTCCAGCTCCTCAAGGTGGAATAAGTGTCGTGTAGGCTTTTCCTGTCCGCGCCCCATCTTGGGGAGTCGCGGCTTGATGCCCTTCATCTCTTCGGCATGATGGCTGCCTTGCATCCCTGTGGGCCCATGGCCAACAGATTCGGCCGGTTGCGGCCCCGCAGCGGCGTCCTGAGCTCTCCCCTGAGCCATCTGCGGCGCAACGCTGAGAATCCCTGCGAACACCAGATTCTTCATCACTTTTCCCATGTTGATTTCTCCAGTTTGCTCTTGCGCTTGCTCATTCGTGAGAGTGTTGATGCTCGGTGGCAGGTTTCTGTGCAGGCTTGGGAACCGATCCGCTCTTCTTTATGTTCATGATCTCGTCGTACTTGTCGTTCGGCAGGACGCGCACAAGCGTCATCATGCCCATCATTCCGGCGCTCCAATTCTCGGGGAGTCCGTACGTCTCCGGCTTTACCTCCAGGCTGTCCATGGACATTTCCATGAATGCGTCCTGCGGAAAGCCCGGCACAGAACTGGCGTTCTCCGCGATTGGCGCCATCGAATGTTCCGATCCAATCTCCGCGGCCATGTTCCTCATCTGGTCCATGGCCTGCTTCCTATTGGTAGCGGCCGTGGTGATCATGCGGTCGCCCATCAAATCGGACATGCTGTTCATCATGTGGTGGGGCATGTGACAGTGAACCATCCAGTCGCCCCGGTATTTGGCTTCGAACTCAATGTCGCGCGCCTGTGCTACCCCCACGAGCACCGTGTTGCCGGGATACCAGGTAGATTCGGGAGTGCGCCCGCCCTCGGTCCCGGTGACATAAAACTGGTGGCCGTGCAAATGAACGGGATGGTGATCCATCCCGAGATTCACGATACGTATGCGCACGCGGCTTCCGAGGCGTGCGAGCATCGGGGTTGTCGAGGGGGCGGAAACCCCATTGAATGTCAGAAAGTTGAACTCCATGTTCGCCGTGTTGGGCACCGTGCGGCTTGGCAACACCGCCCACTCCTGCAGCACGATCCCAAAGTCGTGATCGACCCGCGGCTTGTGCGCTTTCTGGGGGTGCAGAATGAACAGCCCGATCATTCCCATCATTTCCTGCATCGCGCCATGCGAATGGTAGAAGTAAGTCCCCTCCTGATGAAGCGCGAACTCATACACGAAGCGGCCGCCGGGAGGCACAGGCTTATGGCTTATGTGCGGGGTGCCATCCATCTCAATCGGCACTTCGAGGCCGTGCCAGTGGATGCTAGTAGCTTCAGGGAGGCGATTTTCAAAGACGATCCGTACGCGGTCGCCTTGGTTCGCTTGAATCGTCGGACCAGGGCAGCTGCCGTTGTAACCCCAGACGTCGATAGTCTTGAAAGGTAGAATCCGGCGTGTGACGGGTTCCGCAACGAGGTGAAAGACCTTGACCCCGTTCTCCACTTCGTACCCAAGGTTCGGCACATCCGGCGTGACAACCGGGAGAGCAGTGCCCGGAGTGGCCACGTCTTGGGGAGGCGCCTGACTCGCGGGCGGCGTTTTGCCGTGCTCCGGGTGTTTCCTCCCTGGCATGTCTGGCATCTGCTGGTCCTTCCCTGTCGCCAAGGCCTTTCCCGCAGCGAGCAACCCCGCTCCTACAGTTACCGTGCTTTGAATGAACGTTCTTCGGGCCTTGTTCATTTCTCGCTCTCCTGTATTCAACCTGTTTCCTTCTAGCGCCGCGCTATGATGTCGGGATGCCCCCAGGTTCCTATAAGAATTCTCAAATCAGCTTGACGGAACGCGGCGTCACCTTTGCCGCCGTTTTGAGGTCCGTGCTGACAGAAGTGCCCCGGATACTTCCTGAGATGCCGATGATTTTCATGCTCTGCCACTGTGGATCGTTCGCCGTCCCACCAGCCCCCCTGAGAGTGCGCGCTGCTCGAGTAACGCCCGAATTGCCTCTTCAATGACAGGCAGGTCGGCTCCCCAGGGCACGACCGCGACTTTGCCCCGGAGCTCACACGAATTTTCAACCATGCAGCAACGCATGAGCGCGAGAGCATTGCCGGCAACGAACAGCTTCTTGGGGCAGAGTTCGATCCGCGGCGGTTCATCGCCGTAGATGTGACAATGGATCTGCCGGCTCCTCTCGCAGCCAACCAGGACCCAGTCCTGCCGAGCGGGTCTTTCATCCAGGTAAAATGCCCCCACCATGTCCTTGAGTTGGGAGACCCCGCAGGGGAACAAGATGGGCTTGTCGCCCAGGTGTGACACCATTCGTGGAATGGATGCAATGCGCGGATTCAAAACAATGGCAGGGAAATCCCGGTTTGCAATGACGCGCCTCGCCATATCAAGCAAGCGCGGCGGGTCGGGTGGCGACAGGTCAAACACATCTATAACCGTCGGCTGAGGCCGGTGAATGAAATTAACGTGCTCATAGAGCCCACTCACAACAAGCGTCTCTGAAGACGTTATTCCCAATGCCCACGCCTTCTCCGCCAATGCACTGGGATTGCCTGTATCGACCGTGGAGTCTTCAATCCAGCGCGAGGCCTCCGGCAGGGAGACGATGCCGACCTCCTTGATCCTGCAGAACATAGCCTCTCGGCTCTCCTTGCGAAGTTCAACGACGGCGCAATCATTGCCTCGGCGAAAGACCACATAGTCGGTTTCAAACCATGTCTCTTTGCCGCGCAGGAATGACTTCAACTCAGTTTCATTGAGTACAAAGTCCACGTGTTGAACCGCGACCCGGCTGTATGGAAGCGGCACCGTGTTGGCTGCGACCGCAGGTGCTCCAGCGTTCGGCTCGACGGCCATGCCGCAAACTGGATCTTGGTGCATATACGTTCCTTTCTTCCCAACTGCCGACGGATGAGCTGAAAGAATCTTACACGCGGCGCTCGAATGCGACCGATCGGACGTACGGCCAGAGCAGGTCGTAGAGCCAGCCGGCCCAGGCGCCTTATTCCAAAGTGAGATGCCAGTCGCCGCGCAGCCCTTGGATGAACGGGAGAAGCGTGCTGGCTTTCGTCTCCAGCACGCATTCCGTCACCCGCTTCCTGAAAGAATCAACACGGCCGCCGAGACCGCTTCTTGGTGAAAACCCAACACTCAAACCCTACTCTCAAAGGGGCCCCTTTTATATTGCGCAACGAAGAGTTTCTAGTAATGAGGTGGTTTTTCGACAGTTTGCGATTCGCATGGAAGCAGCGTGGTAGCTTCGCCCTCTGAAATTGAGAAAGGCGCCTCGAATATTTCGAGGCGCCGCCCTTACTCCTACTTGGCCGAGTTCGTCGTTCACTCGCCGGCTATGATCGTGTCGTGCTTTGCCGATGCGAGCTCCCGCTCTTTCGCTTTCTCGTACACAAATTGGTGTCCCTGCGTCGCAGCGGAATAGAACCAGGAAACCAAAGCCTCCGGTGCCGTCCGCCCTTGATCCGCAAGAACCACGGTCGGGCCGTCCGAACTCTTCGCGCGCTGGACAGGAATCGTCAGAAGCGTCGCGACCAGCCTCCGGTCCTCCGAGAAAATCCTCACGATCTCGCGGTCCGATCCGTCCACGAGCACGAACGTATAAGTCCCCGGCATCAACAGGTGCCCCGGAACTTCGATTGGCTGGCTGAAGGTTAGCGTTGTGGCTTGATTGATTTCATCCGCATGCGCCCCGGGCAGCAGGATGAACGCACTGAATAGAACCGTTAAAGCGAGTAAACCACTTCCGAGTTTCATTACTACCTCCTTGTGATCTGACCTCACCGTACGAGAATTCGGAGAGGCGAACCGTTTTCTTGAAACTGCGTTTCGTGACTCCCTGAGCCGCGCGGAGAATCCTTGGCCTTGAAATAGTCGCCGCCTTTGGCGCGCCCATCATCGGTCCCCCACAGGATCTCCGAATCGATCTTCTGCATGCGGGGGATATGTTTCGAGCAGTGGATGTAGGCTTCGACGACAGAGACCATTACCCAGCGTTCCGAGCGTGGGTCATGGGGTGCGTCCGAAGAGGCTCCCGAGGGCTCCGATGGGAACGGAACCGGCAGAAACCGGTCGTCTTCCAGGATGCGGGCGCGTCCATTGACATGCAGGCCGATCTTGTCGCCCGTGAAATCCACGAACAGAAGCCCCACGTGTGGATTCTCAGAGATGTTTCCCAGGCTCGCCATCACGCCGTTGCCTCGATATTCGGGATACGCAAGGGATCTCTCGTCCAGAACTCTTACAAAACCTGGCAAGCCCGCCCGGAAAGTGACATCCGCTTCGCCCTGTCGGTCGGCTGTCCCAACAAACATCATTTCCTGGCGACGGATGAACGCCTGCATGAGAGGATTCAGATAGTCGAGAACCTGTTTGCGATAAAAGGCCTGGGCGCGTGCGGTCGTGCCGCATGTTTCCTGCAAATTGTGCTCTCCGGCAGAACCGGGGAGGACATCTCCAAGAAGTCGTTCGACAGTCACAAAATTCAATCCTCGTTCTCCGCCATACGGCTGATTTGGCTTTAAGCTGCCCGCATCGCCCTGTGCTAGCCGAGCGAATCCCGTCGGCTAGGCGCAATTCAGCATCGAGCTCTGCGACAGTTTCGCGAGCACATGCCCCTTCATGATTTGAAATAAGCCGCCATTCGTGGCCCCACAATGAATGGCTGGCTTCTGCGCGCCGTTAAACGCTTACCGGCGGCTTGGTAGCCCGTCTGGGCGATCCGTGTCGCTCCGAAATTCGATGGCGAGGAAGACGGAAAAGTTGCCAAAGATTTCTTGTCCACGACCATCTGCACCGCTTTATCCTGGCCCACGATCTTCCGCCGCAGCCCTGCCTCCACATCCCGGGACTCGACGCTGCGTTGGGTTGGGTTGAGCGGCGCTGCGCAGGCGCTCACAGCTGTACTCCCTTCACTCCCAAGAACCGAAATCGCGACCAATTTATTCCCGCTGGAATCGCCATATCGGCCTGTCAAGACTGCCCGCCACAATTTCCGCGCCGGAGCGGATCTTCAGGTCCGGGGTTGATGCTGCAATCCGAGCCCGTCAGGAGTCGTGCAACCAGATCGGGAATATTGAATCAAATGAATAATGGACGGAGCTTTGTCTTCGTTGGAGGAGGCAGCTTGTAATGTTTCGCGTTAAGCCCGAATTCATTGGCTTGGTTTCGATCGCCCTGATCGGGGGGCTGTTGCTCCCGCGTCTGAAAGCCCTGGGCAGGGGGACATATCCTGCGAAGGAAGGCGCGCCTCGGGTCCCTGTGCTTGTGGAGTTGTTTACCTCGGAGGGGTGTTCCGACTGCCCGCCCGCCGACGCCCTTTTGGAAAAATTGGACAGGACCCAGCCCGTGCCTGGCGCCGAAGTTATTGTTCTGAGCGAGCACGTCGATTACTGGAACGATTTGGGATGGAGGGACCCGTATTCCTCGCACGAATATAGTGAGCGGCAGGAGGCGTTTGCACGTCAGTTCGGCCTTGGAAGCGTTTACACACCACAGATGGTTGTGGACGGCACCTTCCAGGTGGTGGGCAGTGACGAGCGCCGCGCCATCCAGGCGATTCGGGACGCCGTCGAGGCGCCAAAGATTCCAGTGGCCCTTTCTTCCATGCATTTTGAAGAGGGAGCAGTTGGCGTGCATATCGGGGTAAGCTCGGCGCCTTTGGCAAGTTCAGGGCAGTCAATCAACGTCTTCCTCGCTATCGCCGATGAAAGCGACGAATCCCACGTGAGCCACGGAGAAAATGCCGGGAGATCTTTGAAGCTTGTCGGCCGGGTAGATGGCGACGGAGGGTTTGCCAAAGACGTGAGAATTGCGCGCAACTCGACAGATTCGCGGATGATGAGGCTGGTCGCCTTCTTGGAAGAGGCAGCGACGGGAAGAATACTCGGTGTGACGGCGGCACAGCCGTCTCGCTAATCTCGTTCCATGCGAGGCTCAGCCATCAACCCATCCTCACGGGAAAACGGATGAATTACGCCGTGTCAATCTTGTTGTTTCTTGGCCTCACGGGTCTGGTTGGAACTCAGCGATTCGCAAATAGGGGACAGGCAAGTGGCGCATGTCCAGTAAGTCTTTTTCAGGTAAGATGTTGAGAATTATTTTAGGGGCGTAGCTCAGTGGTAGAGCAGCGGCCTTTTAAGCCGAAGGTCGTGGGTTCGATCCCCACCGCCCCTACCCCTTGACTT
>Ga0187846_10002366_pt1 | contig 10377 bp, 7 predicted proteins | sample TC_taG_FD_161473 | JGI IMG/M metagenome (GOLD analysis project Ga0187846, IMG submission 161473) | Biofilm microbial communities from the roof of an iron ore cave, State of Minas Gerais, Brazil - TC_06 Biofilm (v2) | ecosystem: Environmental > Terrestrial > Deep subsurface > Cave > Wall biofilm ... | reverse complement strand
TGCATCTAGAGAAGGGTGGGTTAGAAGACGTGGCTTCATCTCTACTCTCGGTCCAGACTCCGCTCGGATTCCTCTTTCGACTTGTCATTGGCTTCACCTTGGCCTTCGGCATGCTTTGGGCAGTTTTCGTGCCCTTACGGCGCTTCTTTGAGCGTTGCGATGAGATCGTCGGCCCCTATATCGGCCTGCGCCGTCATATGCAGCCCTCATCTTCCATCGTCAGCACGGTTACATTCCCGATCATCACAATGATCGAAGTCTGTTGGTTCCTCCTCTACTGGGTGATCAGCATAGTAGGAACGTTAGGAACGTATCTCGCGATCAGTCCATACCCTTATGGTCTGCTCGCACGAAACAGACGGCGATTACATCCGGCCATGGGTGCGGATCGTAGAGCGTCCGCTCTCCGACTCCTAACCGTCGCCCATCACCGGCCCGCGCAAGCAAGCGCAGCGCCGCTTGCACGGGTCCGATGTCTGGCCATGTTGTGCGGCTGCTTCACCGTTCGACAGGACTCGCTAATGTCCTGAAATGTGCTACGGCATCTTGGCGATGATTTTCTTCATCTCGTCCACAGAGAAGCCCCGCAAAGTCTCCGAACGCACGTTGCCAAGCGAGCCAAGCTTCAGCAGCACGGCCGTCGTGGCTTCATCGGACCCCTCCACAATCACCACGAGGTCGTAATGCCCGACTGTGTAGTGGACACTCTTAACTTTTACGCCCGCCTTTTCAGCCATCGCCTGAAATGCACCAACCCGATCTGGGGAGTCCTTGACGTTGCGGATTCCCTGATCGCTGAAGTTCAAGAGCGTAATGAACGTTGCCATGGTTTCCTCCACGGAGAGTTGATGCTTACCCAGCGGTCGCTAAACCCAACACACCGACATGGAGGAGGACCGCCATTCCTCCAGCTCTGGTAGATGATCCGCAGGAAATCGTTTGCCGCATGACGATCCGCGTAACCGGCCAACAGGACACTCGGGGAGGCCCCTTGCGGGGTTCCAGCCTCTCTATGCGCCGGTCTAGCAGCGTGGCGCCCATGCGTTCAAGCCACGATCATAGGACAGTCGGCCGTGCGGCTCCCTCGGTACCCTCGACATGCCCTCCTCCAGCTCGACCAGGCGCTTTTCAAGCTCCGATGCGGTAAGTACCTCGCCGATCATCTTCAGGATGGCTGCGCGTCGCCAGCCGTCCCGTGAGTCAAGTTTTGCCCTGGTCTACTTCGCGGTATATGTGCGCCAGCCCCAGCCGCACGTCGCGAAGATTGGACAGGTCGATGCGGCGAGGGAATATGACCCCTTACGGCGAACTCCAGACAGCGCGCGGCACTTTTTCATGCGTGGCAGTGCACCGAGTCGCCACTTGCCTGCACCGATCCGACTCGAGATGAATCGTACTTCGGTTACAAGATCAAATGCCTACAGCACCTTGGCGGTATTGTCGTGCACTCTAGGAAGGGATACTACTGGCGGAGAGGGCGGGATTCGAACCCGCGGTACGCTTTTGGCGTACACACGCTTTCCAGGCGTGCACCTTCGACCGCTCGGTCACCTCTCCGTGTTGGGGCGCGGATTTTACCTCAGAGCACCTTCCCTGGATTCATGATTCCCAGCGGATCGAGTGCGCGCTTGACCGCGCGCATGAGCTCGATTTCGACCGGCGACTTGTAGCGCAGCATCTCTTCGCGCTTGTACTGTCCGAGCCCGTGCTCGGCGCTGATCGACCCGCCGAAGCCCGCGACGCTGTCATGAACCACGCGGTTCACCGCGCCGGTCCGCGCAATGAAGTCCGCCGCATCGCCCGCCTCCGGGTGCGCGACGTTGTAGTGCAGATTGCCGTCGCCGAGGTGTCCGAAGGTCACGATTCGCGTGCCGGGAAACGCGGCCTCGAGCCGCGCATCGGTCGCCTCGATGAACTCACCGATGCGCGAGATCGGGAGCGAGATGTCGTGCTTGATGTTCGGTCCCTCCGCGGCCTGCGCTTCCGAGATATGCTCGCGCAACTGCCACAGTTGCCGCGCCTGCTCGCCGCTCTTGGCGATCACGGCGTCGAGCGCTATGCCGCTTTCGATCGCATCGGTGAGCGTCGCCTCGAGCAACGCGCTCACGCCATCGCCCGCTTGGGTGTCGGACAGCTCGAGCAGCGCGTATTGCGGGTATGCGGTCGAGAACGGCGGCGGCACCCGGAAGTGCTTGCGCACGAGCGCCACGCAGACGGCCGAGAAGAGCTCGAACGCCGTCAGCCGGTCGCCGCAGCGCGCTTGTACGTGCTCGAGCAGCCGCAGCGCGGCGCGCGGGGTGTCGAGTGCGACCACCGCCGTCGCCTGCGCTCGCGGCTTCGGAAAGAGCTTGACGACCGCCGCCGTGATCACTCCGAGCGTGCCCTCCGCGCCGACAAAGAGCTGCTTGAGATCGTAGCCGGTGTTGTCCTTGCGCAGCCCACGCAAGCCATCCCAGATCTCGCCCGACGGCAGCACCACTTCGAGACCAAGCACGAGATCGCGGGTGTTTCCGTAGCGCAGCACCTGGACACCCCCCGCATTGGTCGAGAGGTTGCCGCCGATCTCGCAGCTCCCCTCGGCTGCGAGGCTCAGCGGGAACAGGCGGTCGGCGTCATTCGCCGCCTGCTGGAGGCTCGCCAGCACGCAGCCCGCCTCCACCGTCATCGTGTTGTTCACCGAGTCGAGCGCGCGGATGCGGTTCATCCGCGACAGGTTCACGATCACCTGCCGCCCGCTCGCATCCGGGGTTGCCCCGCCGCACAGGCCGGTGTTGCCGCCCTGGGGAACGATCGGCGTGCGCGTCTCGGCGCAAAGCCCGACGACGCCGGCGACCTCGGCCGTGCTGCCAGGCTTCACCACCGCGAGGGGCGTACCGACGTAGCGCCGACGCCAGTCGATTGCATACGCGGCGAGCTCGCGCGGGTCGGTGAGCACGTTCGGAGCGCCGACGACAGTGGCGAAGCGCGCCGCAAGCTCAGTCGCAGTCATACGCGCGATTGTAGCGCCTCGCCCCTCGCCCTCCGCCGGCATCAGTACGTGAGCCGTGCGTAGTAGGTCCGCTCCGATGTCGCGCGCGCGTCGCCGAGGGTGCGAATCTCGTGCTCGGCCAGCAATGGAATGAGCCGCAAAAACACCTCCGCGGTGACGCGCGCATCGCCGAGCGCGGTGTGGCGGCCGACGACATCGACGCCGAGTCGCACCGCGATCTCCTCGAGGCTGTGGGAGCTTTGGGCTGGGTGCACGACCGCCGAGAGCAGCAACGTGTCCAGCACAGGCTGATCGAAGCGGACGCCGGTCTGCGCTTCCTTTAGCTGCAGGAAGCGCATGTCGAACGCGGCGTTGTGCCCGACGAGCACCGTTTCCTCCACGAAGCGCTGGAAGCGCGGCAGCACCTCTTCGACCGTCGGCTGCCCGCGGAGCATCTCCGGCGTGATGCCGTGGACCGCGATCGAAGCCTCGGGAAGGCTGCGCTGCGGGTCGACGAGACTCTCGAACGTTTCGCCCTGCAGCAGCCGCCCGTTGACGATCCGCACCGCGCCGATCGCGATGATCTCGTCGCCCTCCGCCGGGTTTAGGCCGGTGGTCTCGGTGTCGAACACCGTGTACGCGAGATCAGCGAGCGGTCGCTCGTCGAGAGCGTCGGTCGCGGGCGAGCGGCGGAAAAGGTCGAAGTCGTAGAACTCTGGCCGGCTCGGCAGCGCGCCGCGCGGACGCACTGCTGCGCGGCCGGCGGCAACCGGAAGCAACAGCCGGAAGTAGGCCGTCTGCGCCGGCAGGTCGCGCTGATACCACGCCTCACCGCCGTGACGTTCGATCACTTGCGCAAGCGAGAGCGGGCTGTCCTCGCCGCCGACCGTGAACGGGTCGCTCTGCCACGCAAACGCGGTTTCGGGTGCAAGCGGCGCCCCTCGCCATAGTACGTCCAGCTGCGCATGAGCGTCGGCCGGGACCAGCCTGAACCGCACCTCGCGGACGCCGAACTCATCCCTGAGGCGCCGCGCAACGTACGAAAGGCCCTGCGCGAGCGAGAAGCTGTCGACGCGCAGCCACAGCGCCGGGTCCACTGACTCGAGCTTAGTCATGAGGCTGGTGCGACGCTCGATCCGACCACACGCGAGCGTTAGCAGGTCCTCGCCGCGCATCTCCTCGAGCGGCCAGCGCGTCTTCAATGCCTCGGTCACCTCCGCCGTGACGCGGTGCAGTCGGTCCGACAGCCCAACGGCCTCGTCGCGAATGACGGCCGTGAACCGCGCGCGCTGGCCGGCGTCCATCCCGGGGTGCTCGATCAGGTTTTCGACCGCGGCCCGGATGTTGGCGAGCGCCGCCCGCGCTGCTTCGACGAGACCCTGAAAGAGCGTAACGCCTTTCGCGTCGGCATCGACATGCTCGGTGACATCGGAGAGCAATAGCACGTAACCGGCAAGCTCACGCCTGGAGGTGGGCTCGTTGTCGGCGCCCAGCACCGGCGCTGCATTCACGCGCAACCGGCGCCCATCGCGCGTTGCGGTCACGAAATGCGCGCTCTCGCGTTCGTTGCGCGCTGCCTGGTGCCCCATCGTCTCGACCGCGTGCAGGATGAGGTTGCGATCGATGATCCCGAACACCGACCGGCCGAGGCCGAGCAGGTCGGCCTCGCCGCTCCCCGCCGCGCCGCCAAGGAGCGCTCGCGCGGCCGCGTTGTAGAGCAGGATGCGCCCGTCGCGGTTGCAGACGAGCACGCTCTGCTCCAGCTCGGAGACGAGCGCTGCCAGCCGCTTGCGCTCCGCTTCGACTTGCACCTTCGCTTCGGCCACCGCCACCTCGACATCCGCCAGCAGCCGCGAGCGCTCGTCGGCGAGGTCGTTGATCGCGCCCGCGACAGCCTGCAGCGCAGGCGCGCCGTCGATCCGCACGCGATGGGTGGGATTTGCGCGCGCGATCAGCCGCGCTGCCTCCGCGATGCGCTCAGCAGCGCCGATCGTGCGAGCGAGCAGACGATGAACGAGGAGCGCGAGCACGCCCGCGAGCACCAAGGCGAAAAGAACGAGCAGGCCGACCCGAGGCGGCGTGAGGAGCGCCGCGGCCGCGGTGCGCTCCGCGGGCTCGAGGTCGGCCCACAGCGCACCGGCCGCCGCGCCCACAAGCGCGAGCGCGGCTGCAGCCGGAGCAAGGACGGTCGCAGCCGAGATGCGAGGCCGGGTCATGCGCCGAGCATGTCTCGCACCTTTGCAACGAGCTCGCGCGTGGAGAACGGCTTGACGACGTAGGCGTCGGCCCCGAGCTCGAGACCCTTTGCCACCTCGACGTCGCGGCCTTTCGCCGACAGCATCACGACCTTGATGGCACGGGTGGCCGGGTCGCTCTTCAGGCGCTGGCACACCTCGTAGCCGCTCTTCACCGGGAACATGACGTCGAGCAGCACCAGGTCCGGACGGAACGACGCGGCGAGGTCGAGCGCCTCCTGACCGCTTGCCGCGACCTTCACCTCGAAACCGGCCTGCTCCATCAAGAACTCGAGCGACATGACGATGTTCGGCTCGTCGTCGGCGATGAGGACCCGCTTTGCCATCAAGCTACCCTGCATCCATGTTGCCCTCCGGCGGGAACAACGCGCACAGCGCCCCTAATGCGCGGCTGCGGCTACTCGTCCAATGCCGGTGTTCGACCGCACGTACAGCTCCTCCCACATCTCCTCGGCGCGCTTGTCGCGGTAGAGGAGCGAGCCGATCAAGACCGCGAGGAACCCGAGCGGGATCGAGATCAAGCCGGGATTCCGGAGTGGGAACAGCGGCTCGCTCAAGCCCACGATCGACGTCGTCGCGCCGCCGAGCCCCTTGATCGCCCCTTCGGCGCTAGCTCGCGCCTTCGTTGCCGCGGCGATTTGCTGTTTCGCTTTCTCGATCGCGCCGGGGTCGGTCAGGCCGGGAAGCTCGGCGCTAAGCTTCGCGATGCGCTCGTCGGCACCTTTGATCGCCTTCTCTTGCGCCGCCGTGACCTGCGCCGGGTACGTCATGTTGGGCGATACGAGCACGAGTCCGATCGCGGAGAGCGTTCCGATCACGAGGCCGGCCACGACACCGCCGGTGTTGCACCGTTTCCAGTAGAGCGTGAGCAGCACCACCGGCAGGTTCGCCGAAGCGGCCACCGCGAACGCGAGCGCTACGAGGTGCGCGACGTTCTGGCCTCTGGCGAGGATCCCGATCGCGATCGCGACGATGCCGACGATGAGCGAGCAGATCCGCGCCGCCTTCAGCTCCTCCTCGGAGGTCGCATGGTCGCCCTTCACCACCCCGACCCAGATGTCGTGCGACATCGCCGAAGCCGCGGCGAGCACGAGCCCGGCCACCACCGCGACGATCGTGGCGAACGCGACCGCCGCGACGAACGCGAGCATCAGGTTCCCTAACAGCGAATCCCTTCCGCCGCCGAGGAACTGCGCGAGGAGCGGCGCGGCCATGTTCCCGCCGCGGTCGATTTCAGTGATCCCCGGCGCGCCGACCATGATCGCGGCCCCGGTGCCGAGGAAGAGTGTGAGCACGTAGAACCCGCCGATGATCGCCATCGCCCAGATCACGCTCTTGCGCGCCGCTTGCGCCGTCGGCACGGTGAAGAACCGCATCAGGATGTGCGGCAGCCCCGCCGTGCCGAGCACGAGCGCCATGCCGAGCGAGATCTGGTCGACCGGACTCTTGAAGAGGAGCCCCGGCTCGAGGAAGCGCTGGCCGAGCTGCTCCGGCGTCATGTTGCGCGCCGCGTCGCCGAGCAATCGGCCGACCTGCGCTTGGACGTTCGCATCGTTCGTGACCGCGGCCAGATACCCCGGCAGGCTGAACCCGTACTGACCCCAGACGAGCGCCACCATGACGATCGACGCGACGACGAGCAGGACCGCCTTGATGATCTGCACCCAGGTCGTGGCCACCATGCCGCCGAACAGCACGTAGGCGAGCATCAGCACACCCACGGTCGCGACCGAGTACTCATAGTCGATGCCGATCAGCGTCTTGACCAGCACCCCGCCGCCGACCATCTGTGCCGTGAGGTAGAAGGTCGACACGGTGATGGTCGACACCGCCATGAAGGCCTTCGCAGTCCGCGGGTTGTTGCGGAAGGCGAGGATATCGCCCATCGTGTACTTCCCGATGTTCCGGCACGGCTCGGCGATGACGAGCAGCACGGTGATGTACGCGACGAGCCATCCCACGGAGTACATGAACCCGTCGTAGCCGTACAGCGAGATCAGGCCGGCGATGCCGAGGAACGACGCCGCGGACAGGTAGTCGCCTGCGATCGCCCAGCCGTTCTGGATCCCGGACACACCGCCGCCCGCGGCGTAGAAGTCTGCAGCGGTCTTGGTGCGCTTCGCGGCGAGGTAAGTGACCCACATCGTCACCCCGATGATGGCGCCGAAGACCCCAACCGTGAGCAGTGTGTACTCCTTCGACACCGCCTGCGCGACCGCGGGCGAGGCGGCGGCGGCGAGCGCTGCAGCGCCGAGTAGAGCGACGATTCGCTTCGTTTTCATAGTCCCCACCCCTTTAGCGAGCGCTCGCGCCAACGCGCTGGGCGTCGCGCGCGATCTCTTCGGCGAGCACGTCGAACTGGCTGGCCCGCCGGGCGTAGTGCCAGGCGATGCCCCACGCGACGACAAACTGTGACAGCGCGAAGAGCAGCCCGAAGTTGATCACGCCCCAGAGCTTCACCTTGAACAGATCGGTGAAGTAGGCGGCGCCGATCGGGAGCAGGAAGTAGTAGATCACCGCGAAGGCCATCAGCCCCCAAAGGAACGTGGACTTGCGCGCGTGCAGCGACTGAAAACGCGGATCCGCGTCGATTGCGGACCAGTTGACCGAAGTGGTTGGCATGGGAGCCCCTCCTCTGTTGGACCGCACAACCGACAGGCGTCGCCTGCCGTTGATCAGGGTAGGCCCGATCAGCGGCCATTGGCAAGCTTATGCGGGCCGGTGCGGCGGGATTTGATTTAGGTCAGACGCCGAATCCCGCGCCGATCACCGAAAAGTCGCGCGCAAGCCGCACCTGCAGCTTCCGCGCCTGCCGCAGAGCGTCCTTGAGGAGGCGGCGTTCGAGCTCGTTCAACGCAGCAGGGTTCAGATGGTTGTGGAGCGGCTCGCCCCGGGCGCTCTGGACCGCGTTCAGCCGCAGCCGCAGGAGCTGGATGAAGCGGAACGCCTCCCGCCACGCCTCGACCTCGGCGCCGCGGATCCCGCGCGCCCGGCCGGCGGCGGCAAGGCGCTCCAGGGTGTTGGTCGCGGCGACCCCGCTCGCGAGGGCATACACTCGCGCCGCCTCGACCAAAGGCTGCACGCCGTTCACCTTCAGGTCGAGCGTGTCCGGGTGCTCGCCACCGCTTGCGAGCACGAAGTCGCGCAACAGCCCGAGCGGGGGCCGGTTCTGGAGCGCGTTCTGCGCCATCAGCAGAAGGAACGGGCCGCGGTCCTGCGCATAGGCGGCGAGCCACTCCCGCAGCGGGCCGACGAGGCCGCGCTCACCATGGATCGCGCGGAAATCGAAGAAGATGGTCGCGTTGAGGAGCGCCGCCGGGTCCGGCCGGTCGATCCATGCAGCGAAACGCTCACGCCACTCCGACCGCGACAGGCACCACATCGGATTGCCGGCCATGATCTCCCCGCGGCAGAGCGGATAGCCGCACCGGTCCAGCGCGCCGTTCATCATTTGCGCGAGCGGCAGCAGCACGGCGCGCCGCGCGGCGGCGTTCGCGTCGTCGGCGAAGACGATCGCGTTGTCCTGGTCGGTGACCAGCGTCTGCTCGCCCCGCCCTTCGGCCCCCAGCACGACCCAGCATGCGCGCGCCGCCCGCAGCGCCGCGTCCGCGCCGGTCACCTCGATCAGACGCTCGGCGACAAGGTCGTTCAGCGCAGTGATCAGGCTGGTGATCGAGTCGGACGCGAGCCCTTCGTCGAGCAGCCGCTGCGGCAGCTGGCGGACGTGCTCCGCCGCCTCGACCACGGCCTCGACGTCGCCCGCCGCGCGGATCGCCGCCCGCGCAGCGGCGGTGGAGTCGGCGGGCAACATTCGGGATCAGCGCTGACCGTCAGGCTGGAGGCGCGACTGCACCCCGCGCGCAGGATCGGAACGCCTCAGCGATCCAGGTCGATCCGGCTGGCCGCATCGTCGTCGAGCCTCTCGAGCCCAGCCTGATGACCCAGGCGAACCCGCCAGATACAGAAGCACTCCGCCACCCAGGCCGCTCCCTCTTCATCGCGCACTCCTCGGCTCCGGCGACCTTCAGGCAGCCTGCGCTTCGGCCGGCGCCGGCTCCGCCGGGAGGGTGAATGAGAAGCATGCGCCCTCGCCGCGACGGCTCTCCACCCAGAGCATGCCCCCGAAGTGCTCCACGATCTGCCTGCTGATGTGGAGTCCGAGGCCCGTGCCCGGCGGCTTACTGGTGAGCGGGTCGCCAGCCTGGCGGAACTTGTCGAAGATCACCTTCTGATCCTCGGGACCGATCCCGGGCCCGTTGTCGCGGACGTCCACGCGAACGCAGCCCCCGCTCTCGGAGACCGACACCTCGATCCGCCCCGTCCCGGGTTCGCAGAACTTGACCGCGTTCGAGAGCAGGTTGAGCAGCACCTGCACCAGCCGGTCGAGGTCCGCACTCACGGGCGAGACCCGTCCCGGCAAGCGCGTCTCGACCTCGATGCCCTTCTCCTTGAACACCTGGCTCATTTCGGCCAGCGTGTCGGCGACGACCTCCTTGAGATCGACCCGCGTGACGCGCCACTCCGCGCGTCCCGACTCGATCTTCGCCAGGTCGAGCACCTGGTTGATCAGCCGCGTCAAGCGCTCGGTCTCGCGCGTGATGATGGCGAGGAACCGTTTGCGCTGCTCGAGCTCGACTTCCGGGTCGGCGAGCAGGATCTCCGAGAACGCGCGGATCGAGGTAAGCGGCGTCCGCAGCTCGTGGGTGATCGTCGACATGAAGTCGTCCTTGAGGCGATCGAACTCCTTGAGCCGCTCGTTCGCCGCACGCAGCCCGGCGGTCGCGGCCTCGAGCTCGCGCGATTTTTGCTCCAGTCGGTGGCTATAGACCACGACCTGCGAGGCCTCGTTGAGGATCTCGCGCACTTCATCCAGCGTAAGCGCCTCTTCCTTCACCGCCGAGGCCACCATGATGCGCGCCGAGGCGGCGCCAATCGCGCCGCCAAGCTGCACCTCGACGAAATGCACGAAGTCCGCGTCCGCTTCGAGCTCCTCGTCCGGCCAGCGCCGACCCCTCATGCGGGCATACTGAGCGAGCGCCTCGTCGGCCGCCGGCGCGCCGAGAAACCGTGCGAGCACGTTGTGCAGGTCCGGCACCGACGCGGTGCCGCGCCAGAACCGTGCACCGCCGCCTTCGCGCCGCAACACGTCGACGA
>Ga0187846_10002365_pt1 | contig 10378 bp, 10 predicted proteins | sample TC_taG_FD_161473 | JGI IMG/M metagenome (GOLD analysis project Ga0187846, IMG submission 161473) | Biofilm microbial communities from the roof of an iron ore cave, State of Minas Gerais, Brazil - TC_06 Biofilm (v2) | ecosystem: Environmental > Terrestrial > Deep subsurface > Cave > Wall biofilm... | reverse complement strand
GACCCGGCGTTTAGCTTGAATGATAGCTCATGCCAATAAAATACTTACAAGAGCGAGTAAAGGCAGCGCACGCCTTTGGCAGAAGCGAGCGCCCCAATCGCCACTATCGCGGGGCTCTCATCCTAGAGCAGGGCACCGCGGCGGATGCGGCCCAGATGCGAATAGGCGCGCTGAGTGGCGACGCGGCCGCGGGCTGTGCGTGCGATGAAGCCCTCTTGAAGAAGATAGGGCTCGTAAACCTCGCCAATCGTGTCGGGCTCCTCGCCGACCGCGGCGGCCAGGCTTTCCACGCCCACCGGACCGCCGTCGAACTTGTCAATAATCGCCGCCAGAATGGCGCGATCCATTCGATCAAATCCGCACCCGTCAATTTCGAGCAATTCGAGGGCCGCCAATGTGACCTCACGCCCGATCACCGGCGACTCATTGACCTGGGCAAAATCACGTACGCGCCGCAGTAACCGATTCGCAATCCGTGGTGTACCACGCGAACGAGCCGCCAACTCCACCGAGCCTTCATCGTCGATTGGCACCCCCAACAACCGCGCCGAGCGCCGAACTATCTCGCTCAAATCAGTGTGCGCGTAAAAATCAAGATGGTAATGCTGGCCGAATCGATCTCGCAGCGGCGAACTCAGGAGGCCGGAGCGTGTGGTCGCTCCGACCATCGTGAACGGCTTCACCGCGAGTTTCATGGTGCGTGCCCCCGGCCCCTTGCCAACCACGATGTTTAATTCGAAATCTTCCATCGCTGGATAGAGAATCTCTTCGACCGCGCGTGCCAGACGGTGAATCTCGTCGATGAAAAGCACATCTCCCTTTTCCAGATCGTTGACGATGGCGGCCAGGTCGCCGGCCCGTTCGATCGCGGGTCCCGAAGTTGAGCGCAGATTGACCCCGAGTTCGCGCGCGATAATATGCGCGAGCGAGGTTTTGCCGAGTCCGGGCGGACCGGAAAACAGCACGTGGTCGAGCACGTCACCCCGTTTCCGCGCCGCCTCGATCGACATCCCCAACACTTTCTTGATTCGTGCCTGACCGACGAACTCGACCAACGAGCGCGGACGCAGCGACAGGTCGAGTTCGCGCTCGTCAGCGGGAGGCTCCTTACCCGGTCCCGCAGGGCCTATTTTATTTCGTGGCGATCCGACCTGGGTCATTGCGCCCGGAGACGTCGGCTCGTTGTCGGCGTTGCTACTTTTCACCGAGGATCACCGCGAGTGATTTGCGCAGCAGGCTTTCGAGACTATCGCCGTTCTCGCCGACTCCAACCGCATCCACGGCGCGTTTTGCTTCGGCTGGCTTATAACCGAGATTGATCAACGCTGAAACCGCGTCGTCCAGTATCGAATATCCCGCACCATTTTCGGCGTGCTCAGCTATTGCCACGTGATCGGACTGGGCGCGGGTCAAAGCGCCGACTTTATCGCGGAGCTCTCGCACAACTCGCTCGGCCACTTTGGCGCCAACGCCCGGCACCGCGTCTATACGTGCCACGTCCTCATGCGCGATGGCGGAGGCCAAGGCCTCAGGTGCGAGCACCGAAAGCACCGCCAGAGCGAGCTTGGGTCCCACGTGTTGAATGCCGATCAGGAGGTCGAACGCAGCTTTTTCGGCCCCTGTCGCGAAACCATAAAGCGTAATTGCGTCTTCGCGTACCACTTGCCGGATTTCCAGTTCGACACGAGTTCCGGCCGCGGGGATGCGATAATAGGTACTGAGCGGGATAAAAATTTCGTAGCCGATACCGCCAGCTTCGACGATCAGCCGTCCCGCATCACGCAGGCGCAGCGTACCAGCCAAGGTTGCGATCATGCGTCGACCTCAAAAACAGCAGAGAAGAGATGTGAAATGAGAAAAGGCACGCTCTCGATGGCGATTGCTTGCCGCTTGTCGTTCATGACCTTTCCCTGATCTTTGCTTTCGCCTGAAACAAATGACACAGCGCAATCGCGAGCGCGTCTGCCGCATCGTCGGCAAGTTCGCGCGCATCATTTAGCATCAACGTGCGGCGCACCATGTGCTTCACCTGGCGTTTATCCGCACGCCCATATCCTGCAACCGAGAGTTTGACATCGGTCGGGGTGTACTCGAAAACATCGAGTCCGCGATGCGCGGCAGCCAGCATCGCGACCGCGCGGGCTTCGCCCAACGCAAAGGCACTCTGCACATTAATAGCGACGAAGCTCCGCTCCAGGCTCATCACATCCGGCGAGTAACGGTCGAGCACCTGGAGGAGGTTTTGGAAGATTATGGCGAGGCGTTGCGGCCGTGGTAATATTTTGCGTCCGCGGACTGTTCCGGCCCCGACATATTGCAAACAACCGCTTCGCTCGACCACCCCATAGCCAGTCACCGCGTTGCCCGGGTCAACCCCTATTACCCGCATCCCCGCCTCCTGCACTGCAAAACTTACCGACCGAAGCCGAACTGCTTGTAGCGCCAACCAAATTACCGTAACAGGGTCATGAGGCTGGAAGTTCGCAATGGTTAAGTAAATTCCTGTCTACAAAGGACGGACTACGCGCGGAATCCCTCCCCCTGGTCAGGGGGAGGAGTCAAACGCGACAGGCCAGGAATCCGAAAAGTTCGCGGTCCACCACCTCACCCGCCAGGCGCAATTCTGCGACCAATACCCCGGCGGGAAAGCGTCAGGCCGCCGAGAATTGCGCCATAACTTCCTCGTCGATATCAAAATTTGCCGACACGCTCTGCACGTCGTCGTGGTCTTCGAGGTCCTCCAGCAGCTTAAGCACCTGCTCTGCCTGATGACCGGTGACCTTGACGGTGTTCTCGGGTAGCATGGTTATTTCAGCATTTGCGATAGCGATGCCAGCTTTTTCGAGGGCGTCGCGCACGGCGGTTAAGGATTCGAGCGGGCTGACAACCTGAAAGCTGTCGGCGTCACTAGTGACATCGTCGGCACCCGCCTCCAACGCCAGTTCCATTAGCCCGTCCTCATCGATGACGCTCCTATCGAGGGTAATAACGCCGCGTTTCTTGAACATCCATGCGACGCAACCCGCTTCGCCGAGGTTGCCACCATGTTTCGACATCAGGAACCGGATTTCCGAGACCGTCCGATTACGATTGTCGGTTAGCACATCCATGATTAAGGCGACACCACCGGGTCCGTAGCCCTCGTACGCAACCTGTTCAAGCTGGCCGCCACCCAATTCGCCGGTGCCTTTCTTAATGGCGCGGTCGATATTGTCGTTGGGCATCGATTGGGCCTTGGCGGCGGCAACTGCGGTGCGCAGGCGAGGATTCGCATTGATATCACCACCACCAAGACGGGCCGCGATAGTGATTTCCTTGATCAGCTTGGTGAAGGCCTTGCCCCGCTTAGCATCACGCGCCGCTTTTTTGTGCTTTATTGAACTCCATTTGGAATGACCAGACATAAGCTGAGTCCTCCAGGGTTCCGCTATGGTCACCCGCCCCTGGTCCGCACGCACCGCCCTGCAACGGAACGTTACTGATCCGTGACGCGAAGCCTATCACAAAGCTGAATTCAGCCGGAATGGCTCCCGCAAGAGCAACCTTCGCCTCCAGACCGCGATTCTGAGCGACCTTCCGCTACGGGTTAGGTGCTAGCGGAGGTTGCAGCACGGCGTCCCATTAATAAGTTGTGTAAAAGAGGTTGTCACCTGCCAGGAAAGTGTCGATCAGCTGGGGTTAAGTAGCCGGATGGAAGAGCGAATTGATTTGCGGGACACCACACAAGGGCTCTGTTATCATGGCGATCCACCTCAGATGGTTCGATATTCTGGAATACCGATTATCGCGTTAACACTGGTTGGGTGCTTTTACCCGCCCCAGCAACGGCCGCTCCCCGATTCTCGAACTCACTTGATACTGCATTTGCCATATTACAAGGCGTGGGATGCGGTGCATGCAGTAATCAAGGAAAACGAGTACCGGATCATCACTGAGAATCCAGACGACGGGACTATCGAGGCTCAGGCAGCCGGCAGTTTCACGTTAGCCGATGCCGATTGCGGCAAGCTCGAGGCTGTCGGGCGCAAATACAACGCGGAGCCCGACCTTGATGCAACGGCACTTTACGATTTCCAAATCAAGCCGCGAGGCAACGAGATGTCGACCGTCGAGGTCCAGGGAACATTTACGGCGCCTTTGCATGTACCGTTGCATCCAACGCGCGGCGAGCAATGCTCATCACGAGGCACGCAGGAGGCGCGATTGCTAGCAGAGATTGGGCAGCGGGCACGCGATGACCATAGCCTCACGCTCAAGCCCAGTCCGATGCCACTTCCGGCGCGCCAAACCGTCCAATAACCTCAATCCTCGACATATAGCCGCCGTCAGAGTCGTGCGTCGGTTTCTGCATTCGTGCGGCAGCTTGCAAGCGGGTGCAGCCGTCAACCGGTCAGGCGCGCCTGCGGCGCCGGATGCGCTCGGTTCGCCGTTGCTGTACTGGTGGCTCGGTCATCATCCGCCAGCCGATTAGGGTGGTGAAGCCTAGCGCGACGAAAGCCGCGATTAACGTCCAGACATGGCCGATCGGTCCGGTTGTCTCGGTTCTGCGAATCGCACTGAGGTCGAACACATGGCTCGCGTCTGGCGGCGGTGCGCCGGTCCTGACCACGCGCGCACGGCGGAACCACGCCTGCCCGCGCGTTAGATTCATGTAGCCGCCGAGCCGCAACGCCAGGTCGACATCGGCGCCACGTTGTCCCACGCGCAGATAGAAACTTAGAGGCGTCCAATCAGTGTCGCCTCTGAGATCTTGCGATATGATGCCATCTTCGAGCACGCTTACCGACGCGCCGGTAAAGAAAGTCAATACTTTTCTGGTGCGCGCTTCGACGCTGACATGATACCAGCCTGGGGCCAGACTTAGTCCCTGGACCCAGCGCGCGTCATTGTCCCGGCGCGAAGATATCTCCACCTCTGCCGGCTCGCCATGATGCGGTTCGATCCATTCGTATTGGGTTGTGCCAGCAGTGAGTACCCAGGCGTCGGTTCGCCAACCGTCGACTGACTCGCCCGAGCCACGCGTGAAATCGCCGTTGTTCAGCAGATTTCCATTCGCGCGAGCCGAAACAGGAAGAGCCATACCTGCCACCACGAGAGCGGCCGCGGTCCATCGCAGCCCTTCACGGCGTACGCCATTTCTCATATCCAGTTTGGTAAACCCGGTCCCTGCAGCCACATTCGCGCGTAATAACCGGTTCGGCTGATTGGTGTGCCGATCCAAATTGGCAAGTAGTATACGAAGAGAGCAATAGCTAATGCCAGAAATGTACTCAACACGAAGCGGTCGGCACGGGAGTGGCGGATGACAAGCACCATAAACGAAATTACCAAAGCCCCCGCCAGTGACAGGCCTACCGCGATCTGCGCCTGGGTGGAAACCGGCTGATATTGGTCCACTATAGGCCCCACTCCAAGTATCAGCACAGGAACCATGCTCGCCAGCAGCGCAAAACTCTCCCACGTCTCCGCCTCGCCATGCCACATGTCTGCTAGTATCGCTGCAAGCGCCAGATAGCCGATGTAAACCGACGGCAGATAATGATACAAAAAGAGAATACGCCCGATTGGAACCCAGATTAGATAATAGGCGAAAAAGCCGACCACTATAAAAACGCGAGAGAGATTAGGCCGTTCCAGGGCCCGGGCGCTCGTGATCATTATCGCCGGAACCACCGCCCACCAGGTCAATGGATTGCCGGCGCCCCATATTAGCGCTACCTTGCCGTGCGCCGGAAAGTTCTGCCAATAGGCAACCGGCCGCAGCATCAGCGGCCAGCTCCACCATGGAGATGCGTACGGATGGGTAGCGGTTGCCACGCTATTTTCATACCAGATTACATCTTTGTAGTAGTGCAGCAGATCAGCGAGTCCACCCCACCATCCGAGTGCGTAATGCGGCAGAAAAGATGCCAGATAGAACATCGCCGAGATCGATCCGGTAATCAATGCCGCGCCGGCTGTCCATCGGAACCGCATCGGCCCACCGGTTCTGCTCGAAGAGTCCCTCGCCACGTCGAGCGCCTCGGCTGAGCGCCATAGGGTAAATAGTAAGAATGCGTTGACAAGCAGGAAAGTAATTCCGGGTACGTAAAGTTTCGAACCCAGGCAGAGGCCAAGTACCATGCCGATGATCGGAAGCAGGCGCCGCCGCTGGATAAAATCCCTCGTCTCCATAAATCGAAACAGAAGTAGATACGCAATCGCAGCTAACGTCAGATAAACTATGTCTATACATGCGATGCGCGAGTCGACTATGAAAAAGCCGTCAAGCGCGATCAAACCCGCAGCGACCGCCGCAGCCAAGCGCGAGCCAAACATGCGGCGGCCAAGAAAATAGGTGATCGCTACCAGCGCGGTCCCCAGCAGCGCATTTCCGACTCGCCAACTCATCGGGTGATCGCCGAAAAGCATGATACCAGCAGTGATTAGCAACTTTGCGAATGGTGGATGCGGATCAAGAAAGAGCTCGCCATGGATATAATGGCGCGCCTGGCCCACAAAGTGCACTTCATCGAAAACGATTTCGGAGGGGTAACCAAGACGCCAGAAGCGCAGTGCTGCCGCCGCTGCCCCCCAAACAATCAGGGCGATTGTGTCGGCTCGCGACCAGCCGAGGCTTGCGAGATCTTCCGCTTCGCGGCCGGCGTTGTGGATAAGAGCGTTTCGCCAGCCGCCGGATACTGCAGCGAGCAATTTTTCCAGCGACGCAGAGGCGATCGGGCTTTCAGGAATTCCGCGGCGCGCGTACCAACAAACCGCAGCTATAAAAAATGAAATCAGATTGACTAGCGAAATCATCATAGCAGACGTGTCACGCGAGGCGAGGAAAGTAGCCTGATTTAGCAGGTGCAATACGTTTGCGAGATTGCTCAAGCAGGTGAAAGTAAGAATGAGAAATACCACGAGCATCGCGGGCGCATCGAATGCGAGCGGAATCGCGAACACGACTGCAGGATACACGTAGCGCTCGTGCATTCTTGGCGCGAACACGAAGAAGCCGAAGATGACCAGGAACGATGCGTAAAAGAGGTTGCGCCAGATTGGTTTCCGGGCAAGGAGCCATAGCGCGAAGCTGTACAAAGGGATGAGCAACGATATCCCGACCGCAAAATAAGTACAGCCGAAAATCGTCCCGATGTCGGGGGCGCGAAGCCCGCCTAGCAAGGCCATGAAGTTGAAGGCGTTGACGGAGGTTTCGTGATAATACGCGGCGGTCGACAGGTACAGATTAGGTAGCCAGTCCCACGGATGATCAACCTGGAACGGGGCGGCTGCCACCATTATAATCGCGACAAACGCGGACCCGGCGCGAGCCCAACCCCTCCAGTTGCCGCGCCTCAACGTCCAGATAAACAGCACTGGTAGTAGACTCATCGCCTGTGGTTTTAGCAGTACTGCCAGCGCGGCGAGCCCCCATCCGACGGCCAGCTCCTCGTCCATGACCATGATCACGCTCAGCAGCATCGCCAGCGTGAACGCTGAATCTGTCTGAACCCAAACTACCGTGTCGAACAGCAAAGCTGGATTGAACGCAAAGAACAGCATTGCCAGCCAAGCGGCGGCTTTGTCGAAAAAACGCAACATGATCGCGAATATCAGGACACTGAGAGCGAAATCAGCGAGCAGAGGAGGAGTGCCAATGATCATGCGTAGGTCGTCGCCTGTTGCGCCCAGGGCATGAGCTACTGTTCCGGCAGCCCACAGTGGATATAGATAGCCGGGTGGGTAATCGAGGAAGTATCCGGCTTGATACATGCTCGCCGGACCGCCCCGGGCGAATTGTAAGGCCCATGCTTCATAGGTGCCGACGTCGACGCGATAGCCGGCGAAGAAAAGCAGTGCGATTGTTTTGATAACCAGCAGGACCGTCAAAAACGCCGCGGCCTTTTTGAAATCGCCAGCGTGCGCCTTCGCAACCGGAATCAAGGCGAGGAACAGCCCATAACACATCAACGCGGCCAGGACGGTTCCGGCCAGGATGCCCAGGGCAATATCGCCACCCGACGATTGAGGAAAATTAGTCATAACTGGCGCGCGGTACGCACCCCAGTCTATGATGACGAAATTCAAAGGAGAAACCGTGATGAGACTGGTTCATGCCACCTATGAGCCGCCCGGCGACGGGCCTTTCCCGACGATTTTCGCGATGCACGGATGGGGTTCCAACGCAATGGATTTGCTGGGATTGGCGCCGTTCGTCGCTGACGGGCGATTTCTGGTGATCTGTCCCCAGGGTCCTCATGAAGTCGAAATCGGCGCGGTGAACGGTTACGGCTGGTACCAAATGCGCCCCGGCTCTCCCCACGATGATGAAAAGGTGGGCCCAGCAGTTGAACAGCTTCGTCTGTTTATCGACGAGGCGTCTTCGCGCTACCCGGTTGATAAATCCAAAATCGTCGCTCTGGGCTTCAGCCAAGGCGGGATGATGGCATACAACCTCGCGATGCGATGGCCGGAGAAGTTTGCCGCCCTGGTGGGAATAGGAACAGCGTTCCCCGAGTACCTGGTTGACCTCGTTGCCAACCGCGAAGCCGTCCAACAATTGCCGACCCTGGTGCAGCATGGGCGTGCCGATCCAATGCTCGAAATCGTGCGTGCGCGGAAATCGGTCGAGACGCTCCGCTCGCTGAAAGTGCCCGTGACATTCCGAGAATACGATTGCGGACACGAGGTTTCAGCCGAGGGAGTTCGCGATTTATCGCGGTTTCTGGTCGAAAAAGTCGCGGAACCGATTATAGGTGTCTAGTCGAGGTTCACAATGAGCCAGTTCAACCCCGACATACAGCAGTTAGAGCAATTGCTGGGTGTCGTGCGCGATTTGCGCCAACGATGCCCTTGGGACCGTGAGCAGACACTCGCCGACGTGGCGAAATACCTGATTGAAGAAGCGTACGAGGCGGCCGACGCCGTCGCGCGTGCTGACCGGGGCGCGATTGCTGACGAACTGGGAGACTTGCTGGTTCAGGTACTTTTCGCCGCAGTGATCGCCGAGCAGAACGGGCATCTTTCGGTCATCGCGCTGGCAGAGCGGGCGGCCGACAAGTTGGTCCGGCGCCATCCCCATGTTTACGCCGCAACTAAGGCGGATACAGCCGCCGAGGTGGTAGCCAACTGGAATCAGATCAAGACCGAAGAGCGCAAGGCCGAAGGTTTTCATTCAGCGCTCGATGGCATCGCGCGGAGCTTACCCGCACTGATACGAGCGCAGAAGCTCGGTGCGCGCGCCCGTGAGGCTGGTATGGATTGGGCGGATATTCACGAGGTGCTTGCGAAAGTACGCGAGGAGATGGATGAAGTTGAGGGCGCATTGGCGGCGAACAACCGCGATGCGGCCGCACATGAACTTGGCGATATGCTGTTGGCGCTGGCGAATGCCCCGCGTTTCATCGGTCACGATGCGGAAGAGACGTTAACCCGCGCCTGCGAGAAATTCATCCGCCGATTTAAAGGCGTCGAGCGTATCGCCTCAACACGCGGCCTGGATCTTACCAAGATGAGCGCGAGTGAAATGGAGTCGCTATGGCAGGAGGCAAAGCGACTCGATCCAGCAGCCGCGAGGAGATGACGCGACAGTGAGCGAAACGACTTCGGGCCGTTTAAGCGAAGCCCGGTGAGCCTAAGTCTCGAGCGAACGTGAGGGGGAAGCCAGCGGGAAATGAGCCCACGCGACAAACAAGCGACAGCTAGTCTCCTAACCTGCCTGTCAGTCGTGGTTAAAGAGCAGAGTTTCCTATTTTCCTTGAAGACGCCGTTCGTCGCTAGAAATGCAAAGCAGCGCTAATGCCCCGTGATTCAAGACCAAGAAGATGAACGAACCGCGCCTTGGACACAGCCGTCGGTATCGTGGAATCGTAGCGTCTGGACGGGGTAAATTGGGAAAAGTTAGCCGTTGCGTTAAGAGCAGTTCTGACGTTTCGGTACGGAGTATTAGGCTACGTGGCCCTCATAGGAATCGCTGGTTTCCTTCTTCTGGTCGCAGCAATGTTTCTCCACGCGGCTCCTTTTTATGTCGTCGTCCTATTGTTAATGTTTCTTGTCGTGATGGCGTCGATTCTCGTGATCGCGTTTAAGCTTCCGCAACTAGTTTTGATGGGTGGACCGGAACTCCCACCTGCGTCAAAGATTGCGGCTGTTACGGACCTTCTAAACCCGAGGCCGCTTGGGCCCGAGGATAGGGTGATTGAAACCGATCCTCAGAAGCCGCCGATCGCTTTGCCGCCAGCCGAGATCGCAAAGAAAGACTCAGAAAAGTCGGCATGACTCCGTATTTTATTCTGGTCAGCCTCAGTCTATCCGATTGGGACAAACTCGATGTGAATGCGTTCCGCCTTGTCCTACAAAAAGGACAGTCATATGTCAGGGGCGTTGCGGGTACATG
>Ga0187846_10002364_pt1 | contig 10378 bp, 20 predicted proteins | sample TC_taG_FD_161473 | JGI IMG/M metagenome (GOLD analysis project Ga0187846, IMG submission 161473) | Biofilm microbial communities from the roof of an iron ore cave, State of Minas Gerais, Brazil - TC_06 Biofilm (v2) | ecosystem: Environmental > Terrestrial > Deep subsurface > Cave > Wall biofilm... | reverse complement strand
CATGTCGAAGGCGAAATTTCAGCGGACGAAGCCGCACTGCAACATCGGGACGATCGGTCACATCGACCACGGCAAGACGACGTTGACGGCGGCGATCACCAAGGTGTTGGCGGAGAGCGGCGGTGCGACATTTGTGCCGTTCGACCAAATCGACAAGGCGCCGGAGGAGCGGGCGCGGGGGATCACGATCGCCACGGCGCATGTCGAGTACGAGACGGCCAAGCGGCACTATGCGCATGTCGACTGTCCGGGGCATGCCGACTACATCAAGAACATGATCACCGGGGCGGCGCAGATGGATGGGGCGATCCTGGTGGTGTCGGCGGCGGACGGTCCGATGCCGCAGACGCGCGAGCACATTCTGCTGGCGCGCCAGGTCGGGGTTCCGGCGCTGGTGGTGTACATGAACAAGGTCGACATGGTGGACGATCCGGAGTTGCTGGATCTGGTCGAGCTGGAGATGCGCGAGCTGTTGACGAGCTATCAGTTTCCGGGGGACGACATACCAATTGTGCGGGGTTCGGCGCTGTTTGCGCTGGAGGGCAAGAACCCGGAGCAAGGGCAGGCTTCGGTGATTGCGCTGATGGAAGCGGTTGACGAGTACATCCCGCAGCCGGAGCGGGCCAAGGACCGGCCGTTTTTGATGCCGATCGAGGATGTGTTCACGATCTCGGGGCGTGGCACGGTGGTGACCGGGCGGGTTGAGCGCGGGGTGATCAAGGTCGGCGACGAGGTGGAGATTGTCGGTTTGCGGCCGACCGCCAAGACGGTGGTGACGGGAGTGGAGATGTTCCGCAAGCTGCTCGACCAGGGCGAGGCGGGCGACAACATCGGGGCGCTGTTGCGTGGCACCAAGCGCGAGGAAGTCGAGCGTGGTCAGGTGCTGGCGGCGCCGGGTTCGATCACGCCGCATACGCGGTTTCAGTGCGAGGCCTATATCCTGACCAAGGAGGAGGGCGGGCGACACACGCCGTTTTTTGGCAACTACCGTCCGCAGTTTTACTTCCGCACCACCGATGTGACCGGGACGGTGCACCTGCCGGAGGGCACCGAGATGGTGATGCCGGGCGACAACATCTCGATGGAGATCGAGCTGATTGCGCCGATCGCGATGGATGAGGGGCTGCGCTTTGCCATCCGCGAGGGCGGCCGTACCGTCGGTGCCGGCGTCGTCGCAAAAATCATCAAATAGCGCAGACCGGGTCGCGCCCGCCGGGCAATCGGAAGACGTTGATGGCCATAGACAATCAAAATATTCGCATTCGCTTGCGCGCGTACGATCACCGCGTGCTCGATCAGTCGACCAGCGAAATCGTCAACACGGCAAAACGCACCGGGGCGCGCGTGCGCGGGCCGATCCCGCTACCGACCAAGATCGAGAAATTCACGGTTCTGCGTTCTCCGCATGTCGATAAAAAATCCCGCGAGCAATTCGAGGTCCGCACACATAAACGCGTGCTGGATATCGTTGATCCGACGCCACAAACCGTCGACGCGCTAATGAAGCTCGATCTTGCGGCCGGGGTCGATGTCGAGATCAAGCTCTGAGCCCAGCAAAATGCGCACCGGCCTCCTGGCGCAGAAAATTGGCATGAGTCGAACCTTTACCGGTGAGGGAAACCATATCCCTGCGACGGTGCTCAAAATTGACAACTGCCAGGTGGTCGCGGTGCGCACCCGAGAAAGGGATGGGTACACGGCCTTGCAACTCGGTGTCGGCGTGGCGAAGGTCAAGCGAGTGACAAAACCCCAACGCGGCCATTTTGCCAAAGCGAAGGTCGAGCCGAAGGCTCGCCTTGCCGAGTTTCGCGTCTCCGAGAATGCGGTGCTTGCGGTCGGCTCGGAAATCACTGCCGCTCACTTTGTTCCCGGCCAATATGTCGACGTCGTCGGGTTCAGCATCGGCAAAGGTTTTGCCGGCGCTATGAAGCGACATAATTTTGGCGGGCTGGGAGCCAGTCACGGCGTGTCGGTCTCACATCGGAGCCATGGTTCGACTGGCCAACGTCAATCTCCGGGGAAGACTTTCAAGAACAAGAAGATGGCGGGACAACTCGGCGCCGCCCAGGTGACCACGCAGAGCCTGGAGGTGATTTCGGTTGACGCCGACCGGGGTATTCTGATGATCAGAGGCTCGGTGCCGGGTAGCACCGGCGGCTATGTCCTCATCAAAGATGCCACCAAACGCAAGGCGCCAGAAGGGCTTCCATTTCCGGCCGCTTTGCGAGCTGGCGCGTCGTCGACCGAGCAACCGGCTGGCGAGGCTTCGCCGTGAAGATGACCGTCCGCAATCTCGATAACGAAGAGGTCGGCGATATCGAGCTTGCCGACGGGGTCTTCGGGTTACCGATCCGGCGCGATATCCTTGCTCGCGTCGTCAATTGGCAGTTGGCAAAACGCCGTGCGGGCACGCACAAGACAAAAGGGGTCAGCGAAATCCGTGGGACCACCAGGAAGCCCTACAAGCAAAAGGGCACGGGCCGCGCCCGCCAGGGCAGCCTGCGATCGCCGCAGTTCCGCGGCGGTGCACGTATTTTCGGGCCGGTGGTGCGTTCGCACGCATTCGACCTGCAGAAAAAGGTGCGTCGGCTGGGTCTCAAGATCGCGTTGTCGGCCAAGCAGAACGAGGGTAAGCTCGTTGTGATCGACTATGCTCATATAGCCGGTACCAAAACGAAGGCGATGCGCATGCGGCTAGCAGCGCTTGGTTGGGATTCAGTATTGATCATCGATGGGTCTGTCGTCGAGGAGAACTTTGCACGTGCGACCCGAAATTTGCCGCGCGTCGATGTGCTGCCTCAGCAGGGCGCGAATGTTTATGACATCTTGCGCCGCGATACCCTGGTCCTTACGCGCGACGCCGTGCGGCATCTCGAGGCACGTCTCAAATGAGCCGGTTTCGCGCGATCCCGCGCGTCGCCACAACGCTGACCCGGCAGCAGATGTTCGACATTGTCCGTTCCCCGGTTATCACCGAAAAGGCGACGAACGTGTCCGAACACAACCAAGTGATCTTTCGCGTGCCGCTTACTTCCTCGAAGCGTGAGATTAGAGCGGCCGTCGAAGGGCTGTTCAGTGTCAAAGTGACCGCGGTCAATACGATCCGGGTAAAGGGTAAGCTGAAACGTTTTCGCGGTCGCACAGGGCGGCGTCCGGAGTATAAGAAGGCGGTTGTCACGCTCGGCGAGGGGCAACGGATCGACGTGACGACGGGAATTTGAAGCGATGGCGTTGAAGACCTTCAACCCGACCACGCCGTCTCAGCGGCAGCTGGTAATCGTCGATCGCGGCGGGCTGTGGCGGGGTAAGCCGGTCAAAGCGTTAACCGAAGGTCTGCGTGGTACGGGCGGTCGCAACAACACCGGCCGGATCACGATGCGCTGGCGAGGCAGCGGCAACAAACGGCGCTATCGAATCATCGATTTCAAGCGCGCCAAGCTCGATATCCCCGCTACCGTCGAGCGTCTCGAATACGATCCCAATCGGACCGCCTTCATCGCTCTGATCCGATACGAGGACGGCGAACTCGCCTATATCTTAGCGCCACAACGGCTGAGGCCGGGGGATACGGTCGTCTCGAGCGAGAGAGCTGATGTCAAACCCGGAAACGCGATGCCGATGCGCAGTATGCCGATCGGAACGATCATCCATAACGTCGAAATGAAGGCTGGCAAGGGTGGCCAAATCGCTCGCGCGGCGGGAACTTTTGCCCAGCTCGTCGGTCGCGACCAGGGCTACGCTCTACTACGACTGTCCTCGGGCGAACTCCGCATGGTACGGGCCGAGTGCCGGGCGACGATTGGCGCCGTCTCGAATCCGGATCAGCAGAACATTGTCATCGCCAAGGCTGGACGGAACCGATGGCTGGGTCGACGCCCTTCGGTCCGTGGCGTGGCGATGAACCCAATCGATCATCCGCATGGGGGCGGCGAGGGTCGCACTTCGGGTGGTCGCCATCCGGTCACACCGTGGGGCAAGCCGACCAAAGGCAAGAGGACCCGGCACAACAAGGCGACGGATCGACTTATCGTCCGCCGCCGGCACAAGCGTTAGCAGCGGGAAAACGGAGACCACGCTTGGCACGCTCAGTATGGAAGGGGCCGTTCGTCGACGGCTATCTTCTCAAGAAGGCGGAGGAGACGCGCAGGTCCGGACGCAACCAGGTGATCCGGACATGGTCGCGTCGATCGACGATTTTTCCACAGTTCGTCGGGCTCACTTTTGGTGTTTACAATGGCCACAAATTCATCCCGGTGCTGGTCACCGAGAATATGATCGGTCACAAGCTCGGTGAGTTCGCTCCGACCCGGACGTTTTACGGCCACGCTGGCGACAAGCGGGCGAGGAGGGGCTGAGATGGGCAAACCAGCGGCGCCTCGCCGCCTCGATGAGACCGAAGCCCAGGCTTGCCTTCGCGGGTTGCGCACCAGCCCTCGCAAGCTCAACCTCGTCGCCGCGACGATCCGCGGCAGAGCCGCCGCGTCCGCACTGGCAGAGCTAACGTTTTCCCGTCGCCGCATCGCCCACGACGTCAAGAAGGTGTTGCAAGCGGCCATCGCCAATGCCGAAAACAACCACCAACTTGATGTCGATCGGCTCTACATCAAGGAGGCGACCGTCGGCCGCGCCTTTGTGCTGAAGCGGTTTCACACCCGCGGCCGAGGTCGGTCGGCCCGGGTCGTCAAGCAATTTTCGCACCTCACGGTTGTCGTCCGCGAGCGCGTGGAGGAGCGTGACTAATGGGTCAAAAGGTCAATCCGATCGGGCTTCGGCTGGGGATCAACCGCACCTGGGACTCGCGCTGGTTCGCGCGCAAGGAGTACGGCAACCTGCTGTTGGACGATCTGGGCCTGCGCAAGTTTTTGCATCAGCGGTTGGGCCAGGCGGGCGTGTCCCGCATCGTCATTGAACGCGCTGCCAGAAAGACGCGAATTACGCTGCATTCGGCGCGACCAGGAGTCGTGATCGGCAAAAAGGGCGCCGACATCGAGAAATTGCGCGCCGACATCGCCAAGCTCACCAACAGCGAGGTCAGCCTGAACATAGTCGAGATCCGCAAGCCCGAAATCGAGGCGAAGCTCATCGCCGATGGAATCGCGCAGCAACTCGAGCGGCGCGTCGCGTTTCGCCGAGCGATGAAACGCGCGGTGCAGTCGGCGATGCGGCTCGGCGCACAGGGCATTCGAATCAATTGCTCCGGCAGGTTGGGGGGCGCTGAGATCGCCCGCATGGAATGGTATCGCGAAGGCCGCGTACCTTTGCATACGTTGCGTGCCGATGTCGATTTTGCCTATGGCACCGCCAAGACGACTTACGGTGTGTGCGGCGTCAAGGTTTGGGTATTCAAGGGCGAGATCCTCGCTCACGATCCAATGGCCCAGGAGAGACGGATGATCGAGGGGCAGCCGGCAGGCCACGACCGCGGTCGGCGCGAAGCGGCGGATTGATGCGGCCATGCTCAGTCCGAAGCGGAGCAAATATCGCAAAGCGCATAAGGGTCGCGTTCACGGACTTGCCAAAGGGGGGACGACACTGAATTTCGGTGCTTTTGGGCTGAAAGCGGCTGACCCTGGTCGAATCACGGCGCGGCAGATCGAGGCAGCACGACGGGCGATTACGCGCCATATACGCCGGGCCGGTCGGGTGTGGATCCGGGTCTTCCCGGATGTGCCGGTGTCGCAGAAGCCTGCCGAAGTTCGGATGGGCAGCGGCAAGGGCTCGCCCGAATTCTGGGTATGCCGGATCAAACCAGGCCGCGTTATGTTCGAACTCGACGGAGTCTCGCCCGCCATCGCCCGTGAAGCGTTCGCCCTGGCCGCCGCCAAGCTCCCGGTCGGTACTCGGTTTGTGGTACGCCAAGGCGAGGAAATCGTTTAATGAAGGCCGCCGATCTCCGGACGAGGACCGACGACGAGCTGACCGAGCAACTCGATGCCCTCGGGAGAGAGCGTTTTAATCTGCGCTTCCAGCGCGCGAACGGCCAACTTGAGAATACCAGCCGAGTGCGACAGGTACGCCGGGACATCGCCCGAATAAGGACGGTGCTGGGCGATCGGCATCGCCGGTCGTCGTAGAGGAAGATCGAATGTCGAAACGGGTCCTTCAGGGGATCGTTGTGAGCGATACCTGTGACAAGACGGTGATCGTACGGGTTGAGCGGCGCGTGATACACCCAGTCTATAAGAAGTTCGTCACGCATTCGAAGAAATATGCCGTGCATGACGAGCACAACAGCTTCCACACTGGCGACGTGGTTCAAATCGAGGAGAGCCGGCCCATTTCGAAACGCAAGCACTGGGTGGTGCTGGGTGGTCGCGGTGATGTTGCTCCGAGCCGCCGCGGCGCCGACGTTGGGAAGGCGCCACCAGTTGATGGAGCGGTCGACCTGGCGCCTGAACCGATCGCAAACGAAGGGGACGCTGCATGATTCAGATGCAGACAAATCTCGACATCGCCGACAACTCCGGCGCTCGCCGCGTCCAGTGCATCAAAGTATTGGGTGGGTCCAAGCGCAAGACCGCATCGGTCGGCGATGTCATCATAGTTTCGGTGAAGGAGGCGATCCCGCGCGGCCGCGTCAAAAAGGGCGACGTACACCGTGCGGTTATCGTTCGCACGGCAAAGGAGATCCGTCGCACCGACGGCAGCGCGATCCGTTTCGATCGGAACGCCGCCGTGCTGGTCAACCATCAAGGCGAACCAATCGGCACGCGCATTTTCGGCCCCGTCACCCGCGAGTTGCGGGCGCGCCGATTTATGAAGATCGTGTCACTGGCCCCGGAGGTCTTGTGAGTGCCGAGCAATGGCGAAGCTGAGGATCAAAAAGGGGGACAACGTCGTCGTCATCACCGGGCGCGACAAGGGCAAGATAGGCGAAGTGTTGCGGGTGTTTCCTGCCGACTCGCGAATTATCGTGCAAGGGATCAACGTTGCCAAACGCCACACCCGGCCGCGCATGGGTGATCCCGGTGGGATCGTCGAGAAGGAGCTGACCATCCATATATCCAACGTTGCGCATATCGATCCGCGTTCGAGAGAACCAACGCGCATCGGCTACAAGCACCTCACGGACGGCCGCAAGGTCCGCTTTGCCCGCCGATCGGGTGAAGTTATCGACAGGTGAGACGATGGCCGCTACCCGCTTGCAGGAGCTTTACGAGACCACCGTCAGGCCGGCACTGATGCAAGAATTTAGGTACAAGAACCCGATGCAGCTGCCGCGCCTTGAGAAGATTGTCGTCAACATGGGTGTCGGTGAGGCGGTGCAAGACAGCAAAAAGGCCGACGCTGCGGCCAGCGACCTGACCGCAATCACCGGCCAGCGCCCGGTGATAACTAAGGCCAAACGGTCGATCGCGACCTTCAAGCTGCGCAAGGACATGCCGATCGGCTGCATGGTAACGCTGCGCGGGCAACGCATGTACGAGTTTCTCGACCGTCTGATCACGGTGGCGTTGCCTCGAGTGCGCGACTTCCGCGGCATTCCCGGCAAGAGCTTCGATGGTCGTGGCAACTTTGCGCTCGGTCTCAAGGAGCAAATCGTCTTCCCGGAGATCGACTACGATCGGGTCGATGCGGTGCGTGGGATGAACGTCGTAGTGGTCACCACGGCGCGGACCGATCCGGAGGCAAAGGCGCTGCTGAGAGGTTTCGACATGCCGTTTGCCAGTTGATCGGGAGTTCGGCTAGATGGCAAAGCGGAGCGCGATTGAGAAAAACGCCAGGCGCGGGAAGCTCGCCAAGCGTGTAGCTGGAAAGCGCGCGCGCTTGAAGGCGATCGCGATCGATCGCGACGCTCCGCCCGACGAGCGGTTTGCGGCACAGCTAAAGCTGGCAGAGCTGCCACGTAACAGCTCAGAGACACGGGTTCGCAATCGTTGCTCTGTCACTGGCCGCCCGCGGGGGTACTATCGGAAGTTTAAGCTATCGCGCATTGCGCTGCGCGAATTTGCCTCCTCCGGTCAGATTCCTGGCATGGTCAAATCGAGCTGGTAGGGATCCCGATGACAATGAGTGATCCTCTCGGAGACATGCTAACTCGGATTCGCAACGGGCAGAGTGCACGTCAAGCAGTCGTTGCATCGCCCGCCTCCAAGTTCCGCGCCGGCGTGCTCGAAGTTTTGAAGCGGGAAGGATACATCCGTGGCTTTACCCAGGACTATGTCCGTCCGGGGGTCGCCGAACTCAAGATCGAGCTCAAATATGTCGATGGCGAGCCGGTGATCCGCGAGATCGCCCGGGTGTCAAAGCCAGGTCGGCGCGTCTACTCGCGGATTGCCGACCTACCGCGGATTTATAACGGGCTCGGGATAGCTATACTGTCGACCCCGAGGGGAGTGATGTCGGACAACGAGGCACGCGCCGCGAAGGTCGGCGGCGAAGTGCTCTGCCGCGTCTTCTGAGGTCTCGCCATGTCGCGCGTCGGCAAACATCCAGTGCATATCCCGAGCGACGTCGTGGTCGTGCTTTCCGCTCAAACGCTGACCGCCAAGGGAAGACTGGGCACGTTGAGCCTCGTTGTCAGCAACGAAGTCGACGCCTCGATCGCTGACGGCATTGTCACGATCGCTCCGAAAGGCGAGACCAAGCGGTCCCGTGCGATGTGGGGAACGACGCGAGCGCTGGTCAATAACATGGTCACCGGAGTATCGATCGGGTTTTCAGTCAATCTAGAGATCACGGGGGTCGGGTATCGCGCGCAAGTTCAGGGCGACACCCTCAATCTCCAGCTTGGCTATAGTCACGAGATCGCGTTTCCGATCCCCGAGGACGTCAGAATCTCGTGCGAGAGGCCCACTGTCATCACCGTGAGCGGAGCCGATCGCCAGCGCGTCGGTCAAGTTGCGGCAGATATCCGAGCCTTCCGGCCACCCGAACCCTACAAGGGCAAGGGTATCAGATACGCTACCGAGACCGTTCGCCGAAAAGAAGGTAAAAAGAAGTAACCCTCTATGTCTGAGAAATCCAAAGCTCTCTTCTTGCGCCGTCGGCAACGGGTTCGCAACAACTTGCGCCGTGCAGCGAACAATCGACCCCGTCTTTCTGTGTTCCGGTCGTCGAAGCATATCTATGCGCAGATCATCGATGATGCTGCCGGACGCACTCTCGCCGCCGCTTCGAGCCTCGATGGGGGTCTCAGGGCGAGCCTCAAGAATGGCGCCGGCGTGCCAGCGGCAAATGCGGTCGGCAAGCTTATTGCCGCACGGGCCAAGACCGCGGGGATCGAGCGCGTCGTCTTTGATCGGGGCGCTTATCTATTTCATGGCCGGGTTAAAGCCTTGGCCGATGCCGCCCGTGAGGGCGGTCTCGATTTCTGAGAGAGGGCCGGTATGGCACGCTCAATGGCGCGCAACCAGGGGGAACGGCGCGGGCGCAGCGATGGCGATCGACAACAGCGCGATCGCGAAGACAGCGAGTTCACCGAAAAGCTCGTCAACATCAACCGTGTCGCCAAGGTGGTAAAGGGCGGTCGCCGCTTCGGTTTTGCGGCTCTCGTTGTCGTCGGCGACAAAAAGGGCCGGGTTGGCTTTGGCGCGGGCAAGGCGCGCGAGGTGCCGGAAGCCATTCGCAAGGCGACGGAGCAGGCACGACGAGGCATGATCCGCGTGCCGTTACGCGAAGGTCGCACATTGCACCACGACATCGTCAGCAGCTACGGCGCGGGCCGGGTGATCGTGCGAGCCGCCAAGCCGGGCACCGGAATTATCGCCGGCGGCCCGATGCGCGCGATATTCGAGGCGCTGGGTATACATGATATTGTGGCCAAATCGGTCGGGAGCCCGAATCCCCATAACATGATCAAGGCAACCTTCGCCGCACTCGGCCGGGCGACCAACCCGCGCGCGGTGGCGGCACGCCGCGGCAAGAAGGTCGGCGAAATTCTCGGCCGGGGCGACGTCGAAACCCGCGAGAATGCGTGATGGACGGCAAGAAGTCGGTCACGATCGTACAAACCGCGAGCCCGATCGGTCGCAAGCCGGACCAGCGCGCGACGCTCAAGGGGCTTGGGCTCAATAGGCTACGCCGGCGGCGTGTGCTCGAGGACACGCCCGCAGTCCGCGGTATGATCGATAAAGTCAAGCACCTCGTGCGGGTCGTGAGCGAGGGGTGAGGGTAGCGTGAATACCGGAGGCTAGTCGATGAAGCTCAACCAGATCAGCGACAACCCAGGGTCGCATTACCGGGCCAAACGGGTAGGGCGCGGCATCGGCTCCGGCAAAGGCAAGACCGCGGCGCGCGGTGGCAAAGGTCAAACCGCTCGGAGCGGCGTCGCCCTCAACGGCTTTGAAGGGGGTCAGACCCCACTCCACCGACGGCTTCCAAAGCGCGGTTTCAACAACAGCATGTTCCGCGATTACTACAAGATAGTTAATCTCGG
>Ga0187846_10002363_pt1 | contig 10379 bp, 12 predicted proteins | sample TC_taG_FD_161473 | JGI IMG/M metagenome (GOLD analysis project Ga0187846, IMG submission 161473) | Biofilm microbial communities from the roof of an iron ore cave, State of Minas Gerais, Brazil - TC_06 Biofilm (v2) | ecosystem: Environmental > Terrestrial > Deep subsurface > Cave > Wall biofilm... | reverse complement strand
TCCGATTGGAACGGTCAAAAATTTTGCGTCGTCGACTGCGGTCGCGAATTTTTTCGGTGCCGGGTCGACGGAGGCGTTGGCGGCGGCTATATACTTCGCGGGTTACGTAGGCGCGACCTTGTCGCCGGGCTCGATTTTATTCGCGCAGTACAACGTTAATGCAGTTGCCGCCTATTTGCAGTCGGGCAATATCTCGGCGGTTGGATTGACGGCGGTCCAAGGCATGTCGGGTACGTTGACGTTGACGGTGGACGGAACGTTACGATCGAATGGTGCGGTCAATTTGTCTGGCGCGGCGTCATTGTCAGCGGCGGCGGGTTTGATTCAGACAGCGTTGAACACCGGTCTTCCGGCTTTGGCGTCATTCAATGGTTCGATCGCCGTTAATGTTTTGACGGTCGGCACCCTGACGTCGGGGACGATTAGCGTTGGCAATACCATTGCCGGTATAGGAGTAATCGCCGGTACGCAGGTTTTGGTACAGTTGACGGGAACGATTGGGGGTGTCGGTACCTATACGGTATCTAACTCCCAGACGGTGGCGGCGGAGGCGATGACGGCGACGCCAGCAAACGTCGCCGTCACGTTCGATTCCATATCCGGTTCGTTTTTCATAACATCTGGCATAACTGGCGTTGGTTCTACCATAGGCTTTGCGACTGGAAACTTGGCGGCGTCTTTATTAATGACGGCAGCGACCGGCGGCGTTTTATCACAAGGCGCGGCGCCCGCGACGCCTACGCCGTTCATGAACGGTGTCATTAAAGCTACTCAGAACTGGGCGACGTTCATGCTGATTTTCAATCCCGACGCTACCGGCAATGCAACTAAACTTGCGTTTGCGCAATGGGCGGCAGGACAAAATTCGCGTTACGCGTTCATCTGTGGCGATACCGACGTGACGCCGACTCAATCGACTAATGCACCGGCGTCGTTGGGGCAGTTGATTTTGGCGGCGAATTACGGCGGTACGTCTCTGATATATGACCCGACGGTTTACCAGATTGCGGCGTTCATTTGCGGCGCTACGGCGGCGATAAACTTTAATCGCGTGAATGCGCGCGTGACTTTTGCCTTTTTGTCGTCGTCCGCGGGCGTTACGCCGTCGGTGTCGGATTTGACGACCGCGACCAACTTGATAGCGAATGGTTATAACTACTACGGGGCTTATGCAACCGCGAATCAGTCATTCCAGTTCTTCTATAACGGGTCAGTATCGGGCGCGTTCGCGTTCCTTGACAGTTATATCAACCAGATTTGGCTGAACTCTCAATTACAGCTGGCATTGATTACGTTTTTGACGAGTATCGGAGCGATCCCATACAATATTGCGGGATACGGGATGATCGAGAATGCGTTGTACTCGACGATTATTGCAGGTCTGACATTCGGCGCCTATTCGCCAGGGGTCATATTATCATCGTCGCAGGTTACGCAAGTCAATAATCAGGCTGGGGTCGTGGTCGCGCCGACATTGCAGCAACAAGGTTGGTACTTGCAGGTTCTGGACCCTGGACCGACCGTCCGCGCCGCTCGCGGTTCGCCGATTGTCAATTTCTGGTACTGCGATGGCGAGGCCGTTCAGCAAATTACACTCATTAGTACAGAAGTTCAGTAGTAGGGCTCGTTTTGTAGGCATGAAACATCAGGAGTTCTCGTCATGTCAATAACGTCTGCTAATGCCATTGTCATGATCGGCATTCCAGCATTGTTCCCGGTTCCGCAACAACTTCAGGGCTTTGCCGCTGATGACATCTTCGATGTTGACGCTATCGATTCGGCGGAAGTTATGATGGGCGTCGATGGCATACAGTCAGCGGGGTTCGTGTTCGTGCCGATCCGACAAAATATAGTGCTGCAGGCCGATTCGCCGTCCGCCGGCATCTTCGATACGTGGTGGTCATTTCAGCAACAGATCAAGGACGTATTTTTTGCCAACGGCAACGTAATATTGAAGCCGTTGGCAACGAAATGGACGTTGACGAAAGGCGCGTTAGTATCATATAAACCCATCCCTGACGCGAAACGTGTCTTGCAGCCGCGGCGATTCACGATATCGTGGCAGTCAGTTCAGCCCCAGGCGGGGTAACGCTCGGAAGCATATTTGTTTTGTTCCTCTGATCCGGCCTACATTAGGGCCTGGTTTTGGCATGATTGTTCGCTTGGAGGCCAGACCCGCCGGCCTCCAGACAAAAGCAATCACTTGGCTAGTCGTCGTCGCCGAGCACGAATTGACGGCGGCCATTAGCGTCAGTGTAGGAATAGCTCTGACCACCCATGTGGCGGCTGCCGCCGGGGCGGCGCTCGATGTTGCAGTCACGGCAGCGGTAGTAACCATGAGAGGGCGCGCCGCAATCGGCACAGTGGTTGAAACGGCGCTTGCCGCTGCCTGACCCTGACCCTGCGGTCTTGGGCGCGCTATCAACGAGCTTGCGCGCTTCGTCCGCCTTGTCGGGCGGGACCATCCACGCCTTACGATCGGCATTCCATTTGCCGCCGAGTGCTCTGAGCTGGTCTTTCACAGGGTAGGTATTGCCAGTAATTGCTATTGTTTTTGTCATGTTCTCTCTCCTGTTCAACGATTGGTAATATAGCATTTTCCAATCCTTGACGCAATACTAATGTTGCTTTCGCAGTTCACAGATTGTTACAGGGGACGGGATTTATTATTTTCCCGTCCCCCTCCTCACCCTCTCCTCCCCCTTCATTTTGTGAATTCATGTCTGTCCCAAAATGCGAACCAGGACCGGAGGGTTGACTCTTTCAGTTCTAACGTGGCGCCCAATGCCAATGCCGCATCGGGGTCTTTTTGCCACACGTCCCAAATTTGCCGTTTGCGTGATCCTTCCCGCGGCGATGCCATGCGGGTCAGTTTTTTTGGTTCATCGGCTATAGGTGCAGGCGTTTCGAGAGCGGCGATTAGGGCGCGGGTTCCGGGGTCGTCCAACCAGTGTTTAGGGTAGCGCCCTTTTTCGGTGGCGGCGGTTGTGTGTACCGTTGTCAGGGGTATGCTAGCCCAAGCTGTTTTGCGTTCCTCCGCGGTTAGGCGGAGGAACCCCGGAATATCGCCGTCACATTTAGGGCACGGCGGGACGCAGCGGCAGGTCATGACTGCCACTCCTTGTCGCCATGTGGACGCATCGCGGCGACTTCCCACTCGTTGGTTAGTGCGGCTTGTAATGCTGCTAATTCGTCTAATTCAGTGGCGTCGGCGACCGATGCCGCGGTGTGGACTATAGAACGCAGCATGCTGAGTTGGTCGGTCGTGAGCATCACGGCATAAAGTGTCTTCTCTGTCATGTCCGTTCCTCTGCTTTTGAGCTTTGTTCGTCGGCAGGCCGCGGGGGGTTCCTCTGGAGAAGGCTTCCCGTGAAGCCAAGGGACCCCCAACGGGGCGCGGTTGCGTTATCGGGGCGGCCACCCCCGCACCCAAATGCTGAACTTGCCGTCGCGGAATTCTGTGGCATACAAATCGATAACGAATAGGGCCGGGTCTTCATAACTGCTGGAATCCGCCAGTGCGTTTTCCACCACGCGCAGGTCGTCCGAGTGCCAGATGCCTTTGAGTTCCACCGTCAAGCGGTAGTAGGCGGCGAATTCGTTGACCCCATCGAATACCACGTCATAATTTGCTGATACTAAATCGCCGTCCTCGAAATGAATCGATTGCCGTCGGTCGTGATTGATGTTCTCGACGATGGGCTGGATGGCCTTTTTGACGGTTGGCGTGAACTGGCGCTGCAACACGTCGGACGTGCCCGTCCTGAGATGTACGTTCATGTCGTTCTCTCTCTCTTATCGGCCGTATGGGATTACACGGCACGGAAAAGACTCTCTCCCGTTCAACGATTGGTAATATAGCATTTTCCAATCCTTGACGCAATACTTAATGTTGCTTTCTCAGTTCACAGATTGTTACAGGGGACGGGATTTATTATTTTCCCGTCCCCCTCCTCACCCTCTCCTTCCCTAGTACGAACTCCGGGGATGGGGTAAGGAAGCCCGCGAAGGTGGGCGGGGGGAACCCCCGCCCCGAAACATACTGTTTCATGCCCTGGAATGGCAATCCATGGCGAGGCTGGCGCCAATCCGGGTCAGGCAATAAATCAGGGCGGGGATGGCCGCACCTAGGGTAATGCCAGACGCCATCATGACCCAACCATCGGCCTGCGACCCGAACGCGAACCCGTTCATGACCGCGGAACCGACGAGCGTGCCGCCGATGGCAGGGCGGGTGAATCTCTGGATTGCCCGCCGTACTTTGTCGGTCATCACCAAAATTTGTGCCAGTTCCATGGCGACAAATCCGAGGTCAATGCCGACTGCCATTGACCATGATTCCCACTCGGCGGCATGAGTGACGATAGTAATGCCGTTCGCCAGATGATGCAGGGACAATGCGGTCACCGTTGCGGCGACGACGCCAACCCCGAATGCGGCGCCGGCCTGACGGCGTAATGCCCGCTTCGCCCGCGACGCACAAGCCTTTTTGGGTTCGCGAACACTTAGTTTCGTGACCAAAGGCTGTACCACGGTCAAATTCTTTTTGGTTTCCATTTCCTCTCTCTCCTGTTTGGGACCGTTATCGGCTCCCTATTGCGCCGAACCTGTCGGCGCAATGTGGGAAACGATATTGGGATTTGGTCAGCTCTCGGTCATGCCCGTTCGATGGTTGTAATATAACATTCAATACTTAGAAACGCAATACTTATTTTACTTATTACAGTATCTGGGTTATTTTTTGTGTGTGGAGGCGTAAAATCATGAGAAAAACGAAGTTAGTCCAGATAACCGATGAAGGGCGGGATAAAGGCAAGGCTTATCTTTTGACTGAAATGTCCGCGGCGCAGGCCGAAAAATGGGCATTCCGTGCGTTACTCCTTGCGGCGCAATCGGGCGCCGATATTCCCGACGCGATACGCAGTGCGGGATTTGCCGGCGTCGCTATTATGGGGATACAGACTATCTTAGGGGGTGTCAAATTCGACCAAGTCGAACCGTTACTCGACGAAATGATGAAATGTATCCAGTTCATTCCAGATATCAAAAATCAAATCATGACGCGCCCACTGATAGAGGACGATATCGAAGAGGTGGCGACACGGGTCAGGCTGCGCATGGAGGTATTTAATTTACACATAAATTTTTCTATCGGCGACGCCCTGTCGAGTTGGAGTGGGATGAGGACGAATCAGGACTTGCCGAGTACCGAAACGTTCCCCGCTCCATCGCCGCCGTGATATCGGCGGGCAAGGCGACATATTATGAGTTGGATACACATTTGTCTTTGGAGGACCTGTACGACATTTTGGAAGTTATTTCGGTCGATATGTACAATCGGACACTTTTGAACAAACGCGAAGAGCGAAAATGGGGGAAAAGATAGGATTGACGGGGGTTATGCTTTCCTCCCGCCTCCGTCAATAAACCCCTCCCCGGCTTGCCCTTACTTGTGCCGCAACCTGTGAGGAACTTGGCGGGGAGGGGAAACCTTTATAAGGGAATAAAATAAATGGCGACGGTTATCGATAGTTTAATCGTAGAACTAGGTTTGGATCCCGCGAAGTTCACGCAGGGCCAGAAAAGTGCTATGCAAGCATTCAACAAAGCGCGGAACGAAGCCGAACGGCACGCGAAGGCTATCGAGGCTTCCGGCGCCCGCGCCGTCGAATTTTTCCAGAAGTTGAAACGGGAAGCTTTGGGATTGGTCGCGGCGTTGGTTGGTGGCACTGAATTGAAACAATTTGTCACTAACATCACGAATACTGACGCCGCGGTCGGGCGATTGGCTAAGACCATGGACTTGCCTCCGTCGGTTTTGATTAAGTGGCGTAATGCCGCTAAGTTATGGGGAGGCTCGGAAGATAGTATTACCAATGTACTTCGGACTTTGAAATCCGATATGAAAAAACTCGAGTTGGGTATTGTGCCGGATTGGTTAAAGTATTTGAATCAATTCGTCCGCTTAGATATTACGAAGGTTAAGGATGCCGATGAATTATTACTGACCATGGCCGATGCCATGAAAAGCATGGACCCGGCGCGGGCGCGCGTCATCGCCGATTTTTTCCATATCGATAACGATACGTTAGTCGCTATGTTGAAGGGACGGAAGGGCTTGCAGGAGTTTTTGGATACTGCACAGAGGTTGAATCCTGTTACCGACGAGCAAGTTAGGTTGGCGATAGAACTGCAAAAAGCGTGGAACGAGACGTCGCTCGCGGCAGAGCACCTGGGACGTGTAATAACGACGGTCTTGTTGCCGCCGTTGACGAAGGTATTGGAAAGTATGACCAAATTCCTGGAAAAATTCCCTGGTTCATTGCCCGGCGCCGGCATGGGACTGCCCTTAGGTGCTGCAGGACAGCGAAGCGAACCATGGTCATTTTCTGACTGGTTGAAAGCCTGGATACCCGGCGACATTTTGAAAGGGCGTGGAGTACCAGGGCGCGCGTTGGAAGTCAAACCTTCAGGTGGTGCGGAATCCTCCCCAGGCGGCGCGGTGTCGAGTCCGTCGTCGTTACTTCGTACTAAGTCCGGCGCGGGAGATATTTCTTTCGGCATGCTGGCTTTGGCAACTAGTTTGCAAAATGAGATTCCAGGAATTTTGCAATTCACGGCGTTCGACGATCTATATCATAAGGGTAGGCGGTCGAAACATCCCAAAGGTCTCGCGTTGGATTTTTCCTTAAGAAATCGGGAGCAGTCTGCCGCGGTATCCCAGCAGATACGGGAAAAGTTGAAAGCCATGGGGATCGACGCGACGGTGCTAGACGCGTACCTTCATCCAGAGGCGGGCGATACCGGACCGCATATTCATGTACAGTTCAATTCCGCAGCTGGTGCTGCTAGATTTTCCGCTATGAACCCGGTCCCGGCGTCGTCCGCGGCGTCCAATGTCGTTAACCGGACCTCGACTAATACCTCGGACGTGAAGATTGGCAATGTGATAGTGAACACGCAGGCCACTGATGCGCAAGGCATAGCACGGGATATCAAGTCCGCCATCGAAAAACACGGAATGGCGGCACAAGCCAACACCGGGTTGGAGTAAAAATGCCTTTAGTACCCAATGTCCTTGGCGTTCCGCCCTTAACGTCGTATTCTCCGGCGGCATCATTGGTGTTTCTAACTGCTGACTTAGTATTGTCTCTGGTTGGTTTCTTGTTTCCTGTTCAGTGGGGCATTTTCCTAAATGGACTGCCGATCATCGATGCCGATTCGGTTGTATCGTTCGAGTACAAGCAGGAGTGGACAGTTTCTGATTTTCCGTTAGAACAAGGCGCATTCCAATCATATGATAAAGTACAGGTTCCGTTTGACGTCCGGGTACGGTATGCTACGGGTGGTAGCCAAGTGGACCGCCAATCGTTTCTAGATTCGATACAAGCGATAGCGGGTAGTTTGCTTCTATTCGACGTGGTAACACCCGAAGCTATATATAACTCCGTCAATATCACGCATTGGGACTATCGCCGTACCTCGACGAACGGTGTTGGGTTGCTAGTCGTGGATATTTGGTGTGTTGAAGTACGGGTTACGGCAGTTACAGCTTTTTCTAATACTAAGCAACCGGCGGGAGCCTCTCCGCAACCGGGCGGGTTGGTGCAGCCGCAACCTCCGTCTTTGCCGGAATCTTCGTCGTTGCCTAGTATTACCGGTGGATTGTACTAACATGTTGATAGTTCCCGTCAACGCCGTCGCGAACCAAACTCTCGACGTGCAGTTAGGAGGGCAGAGCTGCACATTGAATATTTATCAAAAGCCAACCGGCCTATTCATGGACGTTCTAGTAAACGCAGTCCAAATAATCGGCGGTGTTCTGTGCTTGAATTTGAACCGCATTGTTTTTAACGCTTATCTGGGTTTCGTCGGCGACTTCGCATTCATTGATACGCAAGGCATTACCGACCCGGTCTATACCGGGTTGGGAGTCAGGTACGTTCTTGCCTATATCGAAGCAACAGATTTGCCTATAGGTATTGGTTAAGATGGCATTTATTCAGCATACTATTTCGGCGACGTTCAAACTTACGGGAAGTAAAACTTTCAGCGAAAGCGGCACCAACCAACTTACGGTTGCCAACCGGCGCATGACCGCGGAGATTGCCAATGCAGGTGTGCCTTCGGGTTCTGAACTGCATATGGCTATCTATGGGATGACATTGGCGGCTATGAACGATTTGGCGACATTAGGCATGCGTAAAGCTTTAGTACCAAAAAATACTATAACGGTCGTTGCTGACGGTACGACCGTATTTGTTGGCACGATTATGAATGGATGGGCGGATTTTGGCGCGGCGCCTGAAGTCGCGTTTCGTGTCGAGGCGATATCGGGGGTCGGTGACGGTGTGGCGCCGGTCCCGCCGTCGTCGTTTCAAGGTGTGACAGATGTTGCCACGGTCATGGAAGGATTTGCGGGAAAAATGAATTTGACGTTCGAAAACAATGGTGTTAGCGCGAAACTTTCGAACTGCTATTTTCCCGGTACGATACGTGATCAAACTTTAGCATGCGCCAAACATTCAGGAATCGGCGTTGATTTCAGTGACGGGAAATTATCGATTTGGCCCGGCAACGGGTCACGCGGAGGTACGATTCCGACACTGTCGCCCCAGGATGGGACATTGGTCGGATATCCGTCGTTCATTGCCGAGGGCATCATGGTAAAAACTTTATTCAATCCCGCTATCAAGTTTTTTGGGCAAGTCAAAATTCAAGGTTCGCAATTGACCCAGGCTAACGGGACATGGACGGTATTCGGTTTGAACTTGGCTTTGGAAGCGCAAATGCCGCATGGACAATGGTTTTCGGTTCTCTCGTGCTTCAATCAGAATGCGTCTCAGACGCCTCCGGCGCCGCAATCATGAGTTGGGGACGGTAATGCATGCGTCCTATCATGCCGGTTGCGGTGTCGTTGTCAGAGTTTATACATTGGACAAGAATGAAAAGATTGCCAAGCATCGGGACCCATTTCAACATACGACGTCAGTTGCCCGCGGGCGTACCGAAGTCGAGGTCTATGGGCGGGGAACGTTTGAGATGCGCATGCGCGATGCGCCGCGTAACCTTCCTGCGGATATAGACCATGAAATCCGGGCTCTGGAAGACGATACTATCGTTATCAATATATGTCCGTTGCCCTAGATAACAATCCTGGTACCGACGCACTTGGTAGCAGCGTAACGACGGTCGATTTCACTGGTTTAACTGTCGGCACCGGCTCTAATCGAGCTTTGGTTGCGCTTGCAGCCAATACTGGCGGGTTATCTAACATATCCATTACTTGGGACCCGGTCGGTGCGAATCAAGCTCTTACAAGAATTCAAACCGTCACTTCCGGAGGTATAGTTACAGAAGTTTGGGGTCTTGTTAATCCCGTTAGTGGCAATAAGATATTAAGAGCAAGTTGGACGACAACCGGCAGTTTTTACTTATCCGCCGTTTCCTTCACTGGTGTGGATCAGACCGGCGGGACTACCACTTTCAATAATTCTACGACTAATTCGGGCTTCGTGGGCGGTCTCTCTGGGACTTCGTCAGCAACGGTTACTACTGCAACGAGTGACGCCGTCGTTGTGTGTCATGGTATCGATAATTTCGGTGATTTCAGCTCTGTTAGTGATAATAAAGTATTTATTGACCCTACTAGTGCCGCAGTTGCGGGCAATTTCGAGGTTAACGGCGCCTCTCCGGTGACGTTGACCGGTTCGTTTTCCACCGGTTGTGGCGGCTCGAGTTGGGCGGTTGCGGCGACTAACGTGAAAGCGTCGGTGGCATCTGGCCCATTGCCTCCTACTAATTATGACTGGCCTAATCCTAGGGCGCCGCAACCGGTTATAGATACAAAAACTTTGATACAAACATTACTACCTGAATTGGCCGGCCAAGACCAATTCTTCGGCGGGTTTGGTCAAGGACCTGCCTATGACTATCCGAATCCTAAAGGACCCATACGTTCATTGGATTTGCTGTCATGGTTGGAGTCGAGGAGTACCTTATTTCCTATTCCAAACCCACTTTTGAACTATGATTGGCCTAATCCACGTGGTTATCTGCCAGTGCTGTGGCGGACCCATACCGACAGCTATAAGCTAACGTTGATAGGCCAAGACCAGTTCTTCGGTGGATTTGGCCAAGGTCCGACCTATGATTGGCCTAATCCTCGCGGACCCGTACATAACTATGATTTGAAGACTTGGCTTAACGGTTTTCGAATCAACTTATTGACTCCGCCATTCATAAACTATGACTGGCCTAATCCACGTGGTTATCTGCCAGTGCTGTGGCGGACCCATACCGACAGCTATAAGCTAACGTTGATAGGCCAAGACCAGTTCTTCGGTGGATTTGGCCAAGGTCCGACCTATGATTGGCCT
>Ga0187846_10002362_pt1 | contig 10381 bp, 9 predicted proteins | sample TC_taG_FD_161473 | JGI IMG/M metagenome (GOLD analysis project Ga0187846, IMG submission 161473) | Biofilm microbial communities from the roof of an iron ore cave, State of Minas Gerais, Brazil - TC_06 Biofilm (v2) | ecosystem: Environmental > Terrestrial > Deep subsurface > Cave > Wall biofilm ... | reverse complement strand
AGGTCGTGGCAGGCCCAGCCTCGGTCGTACGGCCACTTGAGCTCGGCGAACGCGCGAGCGCTTCGGGTGAGGCACTCCACGGCTCGGGCATAATCGCCCGACAGGCTGGCCACCTGGCCTTCCGCCCTCGCAAGATGGGCTTGGCTCCATGGCCGGTCCACTTCGCTGACGGCGGTTCTCAGTTCCTCGAGCGTTCGTTCGGCCTTCGCTAGGTCGTGTTCGGCCACGCCGAGTTCGACCGCGATCCCGTGGAGCATGATGTAGTAGCGACAGTTGATGTGCCGCGCCCCGAGCCGGCGCACCGTCTCGAGACCGAGCGCGACTTCGCGCGCTGCGGTCGCGTGATCGTCGCGGTCGAGGTACGCCCGCGCGAGCCCCCAGCGTGCGGGGGAGACGAACTGCGCCTGGTGGAAATTATGACACGACTCGATCAGGCGCCGAAACGCCTCGATGGCCCGGTCCAGGTCACCCTCCCGAACGAGCACGCTGGCGCGCAGCAGGATCGGGAAGGATTCAGCGGCGGCGCCGCTGGGCAGGAGCTGGCCCACCTCCTCCGCGGCCTCGCGGACCTTGCTCCACTCGCCGAGCGCAAGGTTGCAGAAGAACGCCTGCTCCGCCAGCAGGTAGGCGTAGTACGCGCTCTCGCCGGTGGCGCGCGCATACGCGAGCCCCTCCGCGAGGATCGCGAGCGCTCGGTCCGTGTCGCCCTCGACGACCGTTTGGTAGTGGCCGATGTTGAGGTAGGCCCGCGCCGTCGCACGCGACAGGTGGTGTTCGGTCCCGAGCGCCAGCGCCCGATTCATCAGGTTCTTCGCGCGTTCCGTGTCGCGGGCCGGGGTGAGGAGGGCGAGGGTCAGGTTCGATTCCGCTTCGGCTTCGTGCGCGCCGACTTTCTGGGAGATAGCGATCGCCTTCTCGCACAAGTCGGCGGCCTCCTCGAGACGTTCGCCCGAGAACCAGTACGCTCGCCCCAGCAACTGATCGATCGTGGCGAGCTCGACCGAGGGGGTACGGGCATCCAGGATCGTCTTGGCCCGGTCGTAGTACTCGAGGGCTCGAACACGGTCGTAGGCTAGAAAGTGGTAGGCGTAGCCGATCTTTCGGCACAGCACGGCTTCGCCCTCCCGGTCGCCGTGGGACTCGGCGAGCCGCAACGCTTCTTGCCAATGCTTGAGCATGCGCTCGAGGTCGGCGATGGGCCACGCGGCGTCCCCGAGCCGCTCGAGGATCAAGCGGCGTTCCTCGGGATGTTCCCCCTCGCAGAGTTCGAGCGCCGTGGCAAAATGGCGGTAGGCGTCTCGGTAGCCGTAGAGGGCCATCGCCTCCTCTCCCGCCGCCATCGAGTACTCGAGCGCTTTCGCCGCGTCGTTGCCGAGCAGAAAGTGGTGCGCGAGCTCGCCGAGGGGACGTTCGGTGGGCTTGGAGAGTGCTTCGAGCGCCTGGGCGGTCTTCAGATGATAGCGCGAGCGGCGGATCGCGGACATCTCGGCATAGAGGACGTCCCGAACCCTCTCGTCCGTGAAGTGATAGGCGACCCGGCGAGGAGAGATCCGACGCTCCTTCACGAGACGCGACTTGAGGCACCTCTCCACGACGTCGATGAGGCGAGCCTCGTCGGCCGCGAGGACCCGTTCGAGCACGTCGAAGCGGAATTCGTTGCCCTGGACCGCGGCGACCCGGAGCACCTGGTGGCCCTCCTCGTCGAGCCGGTTGAGCCGGCGCTCGATGACCTTGCGGACGCTGTTCGGGATCTCGATCTCCGCGATGGGCTTGCGCTCCCAACGCCCCGCGTCGCTGCGGTAGATCGACCCCTCTTCGACCAGGGACCGCAACACCTCCTCGACGAAGAACGGGTTGCCCCCCGTGCGACTGTAGACGAGGTCGAGGAACTCCGGGGTGACCTCGCGCTCGAACGTGTCCGCGATCATGCGGCTCACGTCTTCTCTCGACAGGCGCCGGAGTGTGATCATTCGGGCGAGTCGCTCGCGATTCAACTCAAGCAACAGGTCGGAGAGGGGCGAGTCCTCCTCCACTTCGGTGTCGCGATAGGTTAGGTAGAGCATGGCGAACTGGTGGTGCGCTGCCCGCGCCACGTGATGGATAACCTCGAGGGACCCCGGATCGGCCCAATTGAGGTTGCAGACATCGAGGATCACAGGGGTCTCGTGGGAGACCGCGAGCAAGAACTGGGTAACCCCCTCGAACAGGCGGGTCTGCTGTTGCTCGGCCGGCCCGAGCGGGCCTTGCGGCCCGACCGGAACCTTCTCCCCGAGCTCGGGAGCCAGCTTGGCGAGCGCGTCGGAGTAGGGGCCGACCCAGCGCTTGAGTTCCGCTGGAGTGGCGTCTCGGATTACTTGCTGGAGTAGCTGCACCCAGGGGGCGTACGGGGCGCCGCCTTCCGATTCCTGGCACCGGCCGGTGAGGACTCGGGCGCCACGGAGCGCGGCGTAGGCCTTCATCTCGTCCGAGACGCGGGTCTTACCGATTCCCGCCTCCCCAGTCAGCAGCACGGTCGTTCCCTCACCACGCAGCAGGCCGTCAACGAATCCTTTGAGGGTGACCACCTCGGTCTCACGGCCAACCAGAGGAAGGCTTCGGCGATACTCCGGCGTGGGCGTGCGGATCGAATCCCCGGCGGAACCTGCCGGCGTGCCGGGGGCCGCAGGGGTTCCGTTGACCGGTTGGGCTCCCAGGACCTCGGTCCTCTGACGGTGAACTTCCTCCAGGGCGCGTCGCAGTTCCTTTGCCGATCGGTAACGGTCCGCGGGGTCCTTCGCCAGGAGTCGAAGGATGATCGACTCCAAGGCACTCGGGAGCTGAGCGTTCAGCCGGCTCGGCGCGCCCGGGTTGTCGTGAATGTGGCTGTAGATGAGTTTCAGCGAATCGGGTGATCGGAACGGAGGCGAGCCCGTGGCCATCTCGTAGACGACCACGCCGAGGGAGTAGAGGTCCGACCTCGCGTCCGCTTCCGCCCCGAGCGCGTTTTCCGGCGCCATGTAGGCGGGCGTGCCGACCATCGTCCCGACCGTGGTCAACCGGGGGCGATCGAGGGCGCGGGCCAACCCAAAGTCCATCAGTTTCACGTGACCCTCGTGCGTGACGAGGATGTTCTCCGGCTTCACATCCCGGTGGAGAACGCCCTTGTCGTGGGCATACTCCAGCGCCTGCGCGGTTTCCTCTGCGTAGCCGAGCAGCTGCGCCAGCCCGAGGGGGTGGCCGGCCTGCGTGCTGAGGATGCCCCGGAGACTCGACCCGTCGACGAGTTCCATCACCAGGTAGGGCCGGCCCCCTTCCCGGCCCATGTCATAGAGGGCGACGATGTTCGGGTGCGTCAGCCGAGCGGCGATCTGGGCCTCGTTGACGAATCGGGCATAGGAATCGTCATCGAGCCCCTCGAGCTTGAGCACTTTGACCGCGACCGGTCGGTCGAGCGCCGTGTCGCGCGCCCGGTAGACAACGCCTCGGCCGCCCTCTCCCAGTGGCCGATCGATAGCGTACCTGCCTCCCTGCAACGAGGTAAGCTCCGCCGCTTCCACCGGCGGGGGCTCACGGCGTACGGCTCAAAGAAGCTGCGCCCGTCGGGGGAGAAGGAGAAAACCACTCGGCCCGCGTGAGAACCTCTTGTACTCCCTCGTCAGTCAGTCGACCCCGGGGCAAGCTCGTGGCGGATTTCGATGTGATCGTTGTGGGCGGAGGGCACAACGGCCTCGTGTGCGCGGCGTATCTTGCCCGGAGCGGGGCCAAGGTTCTGGTCCTCGAGCAACGTCCGCTGGTCGGCGGGGCCGCCGTAACGGAGGAGCCCTGGCCGGGGTTCCGCATCAACACCTTCTCCTACGCGGCGGGGCTCCTCCGCCCTCAGATCGCCGAGGATCTGGAACTGCGAAGGTTCGGTTACGAGACCATCCTGCTCGAGCCGGACGTTTACGTGCCGTTCCCCGACGGTCGGTCGCTCACGCTGTGGAACGACCTGGAAAAGACGCTCACGGAGATTCGCAGGTTCTCCGAGGCGGACGCCCGGGCGTACCCGAAGTACCTCGAGTATTGGGACGGAGTGGCGGAACTGCTCGAGCCGTTCCTGTTGTCGCCTCCGGTCCCCCTCTCGGACCTCATGGGGCTCGTCCCGGGGGCCGAAATGGAACGGCTAATCCGGGACCTTTTCTTGCGAAGTGCGGGCGACGTACTCGACGAATGGTTCGAGTCGGAGCAACTCAAGGCGAGCCTGTCCACGAGCTCGATCATCGGCACGTTTCTCGGTCCGCGGAGCCCGGGCACCGCCTACGTACTGCTCCACCACAAGCTGGGGCACATCAACGGGACCGAGCACGCCTGGGGGATCGCCCGGGGCGGGATGGGGACGATCAGCCAGGCCATCGCTCGGGCGGCGGAATCGCATGGGGCAATCATCCGCACCTCCTCGCGGGTCCGCCGGATCATCCTCGAAAACGGGAGGACGAGCGGCGTGGAGACGGAGGACGGGGCACGCTACGCCGCCCGAATGATCGCCTCCGGGGTCGACGCGCAGACGACGTTCCTGCGTCTCGTTCCCCCGGACGCGCTCGACCCGACCTTCGCGCGGCAGGTCCGCGCGATCAAGAGTCAGGGAGCGGCCCTCAAGTTCAACTGCGCGCTCGAAGCCCTGCCCGACTTTTCGGCGGATCCGGGCGCGCCGCGGGCCCATCACCGCGGGTTCGTCGATATCATTCCGTCCATCGATTACGCGGAACGGGCGTACACCGAGGCTCGGGGCGGCCGCTTCTCCTCGGCCCCGTTCATGGACTGCATCTTCCAGAGCGCGATCGACCCGTCGGTAGCACCTCCGGGGAACCACACGATGACCTGTTTCGTCCAGTACGCCCCGAGTCACCTGGCCGACGGATCCTGGGAGGACGCAAAGCCCGCTGCCGCCGAAACCATACTCGAGGTGCTCGAGGGGTACGCCCCGAATATCCGCCGAACGATCCTCCACTCCGAGATCGTCAGCCCAGAGGACATCGAGAGGCAGCTCGGCATGACCGGCGGCAACATCTTCCAGGGCGACATCACCCCGGACCAGCTGTTCTCTTTCCGGCCGGTCCCTGGCTGGTCGGGATACCGCACGCCGGTCCCCGGACTCTATCTCTGCGGCTCCGCGGCGCACCCCGGGGGGGGCGTCATGGGGGCTCCCGGCCACAACGCCGCGCGGGTCATCCTCGGAGACCACCGGCGTCGGCCTACAGCCGATGAGAGCTGAGCGGGCGACACGGGTTGCTGGCTCCGGTCCGATCTCCGTGAAGACCGCGCAGATTGCTTGCTCTGCCTACGTGCTGGAGTTCTGCGATCCTCCTGGAGCCGTCCTCGACCGCGCGCTCTCTTCTTCAGGCGAGTTCGCTCGTGAGCACTCTGGCGAACCGATTCGGCTCCTCGACGAACGGATAGTGGCCAAGGTTCGCGAGCTCAACGAAGGACTTTCGAGGCGCTCGGATCCGTTCGAAGTATCGTCGGGAGGCAGCCGCGGGAGCCATCCAGTCGGCCGTTCCTTGAACGACGGTTGTGGGGACTGGAAGCTCGAGGAGTCTCTCGGATGCCGCATCCCTCGAGAATGACTCATCCACGTTGCGCATCCAGAACCGGACCCCGGGCAGGAACCTTAGCAACAGGTCGCCCCACGTGTACTCAGTCCCAGCTCGCAGGGCACGAAACGCGACCCTGGAGCCGTCCGTGCCCTCGATGGCCCCTCCGAGCGCATCAGTCCACCTTGCCCGAACGTCAAGCCCTCCGGATGAGGACCGATACGGTGGAGAACCGATTCGTTCCAGTTCGCCAATCGCACGGCGGTTACCCCTCTCCCGAGCCCGCGCGAGAGTCCATTGGTAGGACTCCCCCTCCGCCTCTGCGTCGATAGGGGCAGGAGCTACGGCAACGTAACCTTCGAACAGGTTGGGCGCAGCGTGCAGTACGTGGGGAGCGACTAGCGTCCCGAACGAGTGCGCCAAAAGGTAGAACCGACCAAGACCGAATTGCTGACGCGACCATTCGACGACCCCGAGCGCGTCCCTCGCGATCTGCGCTGGTTCGAGCGACGAGGGATCCACCATACGAGAATAGGAGAGACCCGCTCCCCGCATGTCCCAGTTGAGGACGACCCACTGATCCTCCCAGCAACCGAACCACGACCGAGCGCAGCCGATGTACGCTCCGCCGGGTCCGCCATGCAGGATGAGCAGGGCAGGATTTTTCACGCTCCGCCCCCGGACGAGGACTCCTTGCGGTATCCCATTGATTACAGGTCGTGCGAGGGCCGCGACGTCTTCCGGTAGGGCTCCCCGGTCAGACTCACGCATGCGAGGGGTGGAACGCGACAGCAGATTCACGGAGGCTCAGAGAGTGATCCACCCGGCCTGCCGAAGCACGCTCAGCGCGTCGGCCGTAAACCAATCGTTCCGCTTTCGGGGATCCCCGCCTCCCCACTCGGCGTATTCGCAGGCGGGGGCAAAGGTGTGGGAAACCCGGAAGAAACGAGCATCGGCCGGCCACCCCCCATCCGGCAACTCCCGTCCCTTGAGCCACCACATCGCCCCTGCTGCTTGAGGGGCCCGCAGGAGGCCCATCTCCCCGATTCCCTTCAGCCCGACCCGCACGTCGTCCTGATAGCAGAGGTGGTAGTGCAGCCGCAGGAAGTCGCGTCGGATCGGCGACCCATCCGAGGGTCGACGAAACAGCTTCCTGCTCAGGAAGACTACCGCTGCGCGCCGAGACGCTTCCCTAGCGGTCGGATCCCCGAACGCGTCGGCGTAAGCCGCAAGCCCTCTCATCGGTAGCAGGGTCTCCATGAAGGACCAAGTGTCGGCATCTGGGTTCTTGTCGCAATTCCAGCCCCCATCTTCCTTCTCATCCCGGATGATTCGTTAGATGGCCATCCTCACACGATCGTCCGAGCCCATTCCGACCTGGACGAATGCGCGAGCGAGGTTTCCGGTGATGCAGAAGTAGGCCATGCCCCCGGATCCGAAGCCTCCGTCTTTCGCGCTTGAGTGGTCGATGAGGAGGTCCGTGGTCTTCCGCATGCGTCGGTCTCGGATAGTGACGCCAAGGTCAGCGAGAACGAGATACTGCCAGTGCGTCGCCGTGTACTTGGGCCAGCTCAGAAGCTCGTACTTGTGCCACAATCCTCCGTGTAGCTGCGAGGAAGGATGCGCGCGGCCCAGCCACGTCGGGAGATCTGTCGCTCCGTCGCTCGTACGACTGGATCGTTCTTTCTCTTGCCCAGCAGGTCCGTGAGCGCGACAGCGCGTGCTGTCGGTTGGGATGGCGAGGTGAGCCACCCCAATAACCGAGAGGAAGGCTGACCGTTCCGCATCGCCGGCCAATCGCGTTTTCCTACAAAGACCGTGCGAGCGAAGGGAGGACTTCGGGCCCCCTCGGGGGGCTGACGCGCGCGTGCTTTTCGTTGCACAACGGGCGGTTTCGAAGAGGGCGCGATCGGAACGCGTCGTGGTCGGCTTCCGTCCTCGCCTCCACGGAGGGATTCCCCTCGAGGGGCCAATCGCGCGCTACCGTCGGGCGAGCTCAGAAAGAACCGGATCGAACAGATCGTGGCTGGCAAGAATCTCCCAGGGTTCGATGCTTCGAATCACAAGGATGCCCGACCGCAGCCACGGGTCATCGGCCAGGGTCGTTCGGACCTCCGATTCCGTGTTTCCCTGGACGATCAAGAGGGCAGTGTGGCTGGGTCTCGCCGGGAGCGGTCCGGCCAGAAGGATGAAGCGGTCCTTCACGAGCCGGTTCACGAACTGAGCGTGCTCGGTCCACTGAGCCTGTCCGCGCATGGGAGTCCCGAGAATCCAGCCTGGGCCCTGTTCGTTCAGAACAACGAAGTGCGTCACCTGTACCTTGATCCTTCCGTCGCCCGCCCGTCCGGGACGCATCGACGTGCTGCCTATATGCTCGATCCGGCCAGTGCGCGCCAACGGACCCGATGTTAGCACCGCCCCTCCGGAAGGAGCGCATGCGCCCGCCGTCCGAATCCCCCCGCAGGAGCCGAGAGCTGTCAATCTCGTACGCCGTTTTCGAGGGGTTAAGCTCTCGCGACTGGCCCTTGGTCTTCCTTGAGGTCATGGTTCCGGGAGGTTTGAGCGGAGGACGCGTCGACGTTGCTGCGGCCTCGAAAGGGTTCCATGTCTCCGCCGCGGTCGAGGTCAAGGCGTCCGACCGAGCTGGAAGCGCAGAGGACCAGCTCTTCGATGGACGACGGGCCGCGGAGTACGTCTACTTCGCCGCGCCGAGAGAGGGCGTCCATCGGACCGAAATTCCGAAAGGGATCGGGATTCTCGAGGCCGGTTTCATGGACCCAGGGTATATTTGGTAGAGACTCAGGAGGCGGCCCGAGGGCGGCCGCTCAAGCAGTGCCGAAAGGACTTCTTGCACGCCTTGATACGATCTGCGAGTCGACGGGAGCGACTCGATCCGGCGTGGGCGAAGGGGCCATGCCTTGCCTGCTTGAGCAGCGCCTGCCCTTTCTGGTCAGGGCCCGTTGACTTTGATGCCTTCGACGATCCTTCCGGATAAGGCAGTGCCCGGTGTTCTCGGCTCCCTCGTACCGTCCGCACCGCGGTAGCGACCCGGGTCGCCTCTCGGACGCGCTGGAGGCTACTGCAGAACTCCCGCGTCCCCTAAGCGCTCGGAGACCCACCTGAACCCCGGGGGGTTGCGCAAGATGCCCCTTAAGAGCGCCAGCCATCCTATGAGATGGCTCCCTCGGCTCACGTGCATTCTTTGGTGTTCCAAAACGGGTTCTGAGATGCCCCCAGCGGGCCCCAGAATGGAGCTCCTGAAACCACTCTAGAGAAGCTTACGCGGATTGACCAGAACCGCCAGGCAGGTCATCGTCAGCCCCATGAACAGGAGAGCGGCGGCGACAGTCTCTAGTGACGTGAGTATCGCGAGGAGCGGGTCGTAAGGGTTGGTGGTCGTAACTTGATAGAATAGGAGGAACGCGAGCAGAGAAGCGCCGAAGCCTAGCGTGGCGGCGCCCAATCCCAAGGCCGCCCACCATCGCCAAGGGCGGCGGGGAGGTGGCGGAGACGCTTGCGAGGGTGCCGCGACGGTAGCGGTCATGAACGGTACCAAGCGGCCAAGCCGCCCCGTGCTCCAACCGGAGATTCGGTTCGGCTCCGCAGCGTCATCCGTCCCTCCAGCGTCCCGAGTCGCTCGCTAATACTATAAATCCGAATCCGAGGCCCACGAATGTCAGCACAAGGCCGAGCAAGAAGAGCACCCCGTTGATCGACCCAAGCGCCCCAGGGGTGCAGGGTCCCGTCGCGGTAACACACAACGAGGTCAGTTCGTAGTAAACAGCCCAGTAGAGCAAGCCGGCCCCGACAGCCGTCGTAGCGAATCCCAGTCCCAAGGCGACAAAGAAACGGGTGCTTAGCTTGGCGGGCTGGTGAGCGCTACCCGAGGAATCGGACGGTGTGGCCACGCTCGCATGGACGGTGTCCGGATAGAAGAACTTCTCCCCGCAACGTCTCCCTAGAGAGTGTCGCCCGACCAGATTCGGGTCGCGGTCAAGGATTCTACTCCATTGCACACGGCAGCGGTGTCGTTCCCGGAAATCGGCCGATAGACCGACCGTTTCTGCCGTGAAGAAAGTCCGCCCGACCCCCACTGCGAGAGCCTTTTCTCGCCGTCCTTCGTCCCGCACCGAAGGGCGGGGATCGGATCCGCGCGTACCGGTGAGGCAAAAACCGCTCAGGAGTTCGCACAGAGGGCCGCTTCTACTAACTCGAGCGCGTAGTCTATGTCCGTGCGGGCCTCGACGCGGAGCGCGACCCAGTCGGCCGACGGTCCCCGGGTCTTGACCCGCGAATCGAGGAAACCGGCCGACTTCAGTTCTGGGATTCGCTCTTTGGTCAAGCGGACATCGATTCGGGACTCGCCATGGAAGTGGGCAATCTCCCGGTCCGCCACGAAGTACGAGTCACTGTAGGGAGAGGCGCGGCGTATGAGCCCGGGGAGCTGTCCGAGCCTTCGCTCCAGCTCACCCCGTAGCGACGCCGGGGCGAGTACGGATGAATGGGAGGATCTGCCTTCGCGACGCTCTACACGAGGGCTCAAGGAGCGGTGTCCGCTTGGTGGGTCCATGATCGTTCCCTACTCCGAAACCAGGAACCGCTCGTTCGCCCGATGCCGCCCGTCGAAGGCCGTGAGGATGCCGCTCATGTAGCCACCAGGGCGGGAGGGGCGTCGATCGCGAAGATCGTCTTTGCGTCGTCGAGCGCGCGCTGCGGGTACGGACTTCGCTCGACGAAGCGGGCGAAGTAGAGCTCCCCGATCTCGGTGAAGCGGGGAGATCGCAGCCGGCTCCCGATCTCGAGGAGGAGGATCGTCGCCACGGCGTGGCCGA
>Ga0187846_10002361_pt1 | contig 10384 bp, 9 predicted proteins | sample TC_taG_FD_161473 | JGI IMG/M metagenome (GOLD analysis project Ga0187846, IMG submission 161473) | Biofilm microbial communities from the roof of an iron ore cave, State of Minas Gerais, Brazil - TC_06 Biofilm (v2) | ecosystem: Environmental > Terrestrial > Deep subsurface > Cave > Wall biofilm ... | reverse complement strand
TGGGTAGATCTAAATTCAAATATAAGCGCTTACGTCGCGGGAACGTCAACCTGCTCGTAACCGAATTGCACTCGAACGAGGCGATTTTTTCGGGGTACCTGGACGACCTTGCGCAGCTTCGCGTCGAAGTAGTCCTTCAGTAGAGGTGGACGGGACGTTTTCAGGTACCTGTCCGGGTTTTGCTGAACATCTCCAGTCGCAACAAGCTCCAGCTCCTCGCGGCGGGTCACGCGTTGGACCAAACAAGGCGCATGTGTAATGCCGAGATCGCGAAGCGCGTAAGCGCGGTGACTTCCATTATTCAGGATTAAGCGGTCTTCAACATGAAGAGCGTTGAGATAGTTTGAGCCATAGCCGACCCCAAGCACAATGTACGCGAAGGGCCTCCCCGTACTCACGAAACCAGTCACCTGGCTAGGATTGATCAAGGCTCCTTCAAGAAATCGAAAATCATTTGAAGCGGAAACGAAGCTGTAGATGTTGGGTCCAGTCTGCATCACTTGCACTTGTGGTAGAGAGCTGTCCAGACCAAGTGCAAGACGAGCTATATCTTCCTCGCGGACGGGGGACGGCAGGGTGTTCTGGATAGTGTGCACGAATTCAAGGTTGATGAACTTCTGGAAGACGATCAGACGGTCCAGTTCAACTATTGCGATTTCTGTGGGTACAGATCCGTAGGCTTTCTGAAACATGGGGTCGGTCAAAACTTTGTTCGCTAATTGCTGTATTGCTGGCGGGAGTGGTTTGATTGTTGGATTGTCAGCTATGCCGGCCTCTGCCTTCTCCAGTACGGCAAGGTGATCGTTTGCATGTCTCCACTCCTGAGTGAGTAGTCCTTGATCGGCATTCTGACCACCAACAGCCATATTTCTGATAAACGCGAGAAACTCGCCGATTGGCGGGCGCCCAAGCAAAAAAACGTGATCGTCTACAGGTGTTCTCGTTTGCTGACCGCTCATTCGCCTCTGCTCCCCTCATCTTGAGGTAGCCATCAACTACGTGGAGGCGCACTCCCTCTACGCGGAGGGCTTGGCGGCAGCCAAAGAGCTAGGGGATGCGTATTATCGTATCTCTTTGGTGGAAGCGTTCGCGGCTCTGGCCGCCGCGGAGGGACAGTTCGTTCGGGCAGCGCGCCTGCTTGCGGCTACCGACGCCCACCGTAAAGCCGAAGGCATTCCTCTGGCCTTCGCTCACCGTTCCGATTACGACCGTCCCGTCGCGACCATACGTGCCGGACTGAACGAGGAAGCCTTTGAGGCCGCGTGGGCGGAAGGCCGGGCGATGACTCTGGAAGAGGCGATCGAGGATGTACAGGTACCAATAGAACCACAGCAAGAGACCGAAGAAGTCAAAGCCCGTGCGATCGGTAGTCGTGTGGACATCCTGACCCCACGTGAGCGCGAAGTCGCGACGTTGATCGCGCAAGGACTGACCAACCTCCAGGTCGCGTCCCAGTTGCAGGTCACGGAGCGAACAGCCGAGACGCACGTCCGAAACATCCTCAATAAACTCAAGGTGAACTCCCGGATGCAAATCGCTGTATGGGCGTTCGCGCACGGCCTTCAGTCACCCTTCCTAAAGCAATAGCAACAGCGCTGAGCGGGCTGCATCAACGTCGCTATGTGGAAATGCGTAGCACAATGATTATCAACTTCTACCTACTACCCACGATGACGCGAAGGCCGGTCTCCCCTAGTCTGAAAGCAGGACGAAGGGAGACGGATTTTGCGCGTCCTGATCGCTACGCTTGGCCTCGTGATTGCCCTCGATGGTTCCGCCATCGCCTCGGCGCAGCCGGCAGGCCCCTGGACGACGCTCTTGTCCTTAACATTCCAGATCCTCGCGGACCTCCCTAATTTGCCCGTGAGGTGCACTGGCTGGTTCGCTGCTCCTCGAGGACACATCGGTTCCTTGCTCGTCTCCGCCTACGTCACCGCCGGTCACTGCGATGTCCCCCACGTTGTCAGGATAACCGAGGGGCTGGAACAGACGACAGTACTCGCCCGTATCAACCGGCTTGGCGTGGATGCGGCCGTCGGAATTCGGTTGGATTCCAGGGTCACACGCGCGTTCCCCGTCCTTGCCAGTGCCCTTCCCCGGCCCGGCGATCGCGCACTCGTGGCTGGATACTCAGCCGGCCACCTCACTGAGGCCGTGCTTACAACGCTTTCCGAATGCCTTCATGGATTCGTCTGTTTCCACAGCGATCAGCCTCTGAGGCCGGGGATGAGCGGGGCGCCTATCCTGTCGCTCCGCACCGGGGAGATCGTCGGCATCCTCGTCGGCACCCCATTAGACGCCCATGGATACGGAGATCCGCAAACGATCTGGGCTACTCCCTCTACCGCCATACGGACTCTGATCGAACTCGCCAGTCCGGGGTTACTGGAGGCCGGTAACGTGAGGAGCGTAGTTTCGCCAATGTCCAGTGAACAAACACTAGCAAGCCGATAGAACGGTTCTCACCACTAATCGCTGCGCCGCCGGCAGGCCTCCGCGTCAGAACACTCGCAGCCAAGCACGTCTCAGAGCCCGCACACCTAGTCTCTTACAGCAATCATGGCACCGCGCGCGAGCATCAACGCCGTCGTCTCTGCCGGCCTAGGCTCGCAAGGTGAATCCGCAACGACTTGCAACCAGCGGTTGACATTATGCTGCCATCGTCGACACTCATCCTGCCGGAGGTAGTGGTCGTAGACGTGTGACGCTGCGATGCCGAACGAAAACGGCGCCAGGGCAATGGTAGCGAGCGTTGCGATCAGGAGACCCGTTGTCCCCCGCAGACGTCGGGTTCCGGCGCGGCCACCGCCTGAAGGGATCCCTACGAGTGCGACGTCAGGCATCCTGCGGCCCTTTGCTCGCTCGCACCTGAGCGAATGGGGTTCGCATGGAGGGGCTACCAGGCGGGCGCGTCCGCCGCGGCGGTGAAATGGCCGATCTGCGGCACCGACCTCGACCCTGGGGCTTGGACAGCCAGGTAGGTGACGACGCCGCCCTGGGCGTGCACGCCCCCCACGTGGGCCACGAGCCCGTTGGGGAAGATGAGCGCTGCCTCGTCCGCAGCTTGACGCACGACCAGCGGTGTACCGAACGCATTGACGAGTGCTACGGCAGGGCCGCCGATCCCGACTGCAAGCGGGAGGGAGAACGGGCCCGCGAAGATCGCCATCGGCTGCGTGTTGCGCGGCAGCAGCAGATCCAGGCAGCCGCCCCAGCGACTCCCGGCGGCGATCACCACCTCGCGGGCGACGAGCAGATCTATGTAGCACCCGGTCTTGCGTTCGAACTGTTCCGCCGCCTCGCGTGCCTCCGTTGCCGGCATGCCGAGCGTGACCGGCCCGAGCGCATGCCCGGGGACGATGGTCATACCGGCCTGCTGGCTGAGGGCAGGGGAAACTTGGGTGGCGGTCAGGGCGAGAGAAACGATGGCCGCAGTTGCGAGCGCCAGAGCAGGAACCACACGCATAAAATGCCCCTCCCATTCGATAAGGTGCGATCACTATAGGGGAGGGCCAGTGCAAAAGCACCGTCGAAGATACGTATCTTAATGTACGTAGGGATCGGTCAGCCACTCAGGCTGAGCAAGTCACGGGTGTGCTGAGGATCTCCTGTCAATGCGCTAGGGGAGTATACAGGCCGCACTCCACCGCCCACGCCGCAATCTCGGCGCGAGATGTCACGCCCAGCTTGTTGAGGATATTCTGCACGTGCGTTTCCGCCGTCCGCTGTGTGACTACTAACCTCTGGGCTATTTCGTGGTTTGTTAGGCCACGCGCCACGAGCGTTGCGACCTCTCGCTCGCGCGCTGTGAGGAGTTCCCTCGTTCTCCCTATCCTGGGTTTCTGCCCCGTTTCATTTTTGAGCAGAGCCGTCTCAACCGGTGTGAGCGCGTACTCGATGGCCCGCTCCAGAGTCACCGCCCGCCCTTCCGCCCAGGCGGTTGCAAAGGCTGATGGTCCCAAGGCACCCTGTACGGATGCCACTCGCTGGTCATGATCAACCTGGTGGAGGGGCATACGATGGGAGCCAGTAGCTTCGCGCAAGACTTCCGCTGCCCCGAGAATTCTGGCTGTCCGCTCGTAATGTACTTGGGCACAGGCCAGCCTAGCCAATCCTTCAAGACTCTCCGCAAGTCCCGATTTCTCCCCTATTTCTCGGCGCAGGATCAGGCTCTCTCTATACAGCGTTGCTGCTCGCTCAAGATCTCCCCGATGGAGCCACACGTGCGCTAGGCTGCACTGCACGGCGGGAATGTGACGCTTGTTCCCGACGTGCTGACTCAGTGCCAAGCCCCTTTCGAGCAAGACCGTCGCCCGTTCGTAGTCACCCTGTTTTTCGGCAACGACTCCAAGGTGGTGATGCACGTATGCGAGTGTAAATGTGTTCCCTAATTCCCGGACGATGAGCAAACTCTCTTCGAGCAGCGTCTTTGCCCGATCGACGTCGCCCTGATTGAGCGTCTGCGCCCCCAGGCAATGGAGTGACCATCCGACCCCCCACCTGTCTCCAATTTCCCTGAACCGAGCCAGGCTCTCGTCGAACAGGGCCACCGCTCGGCCGTACTCTGCTTGTTCTTCCGCCGCATGCGCCAAATGGTGGAGTGAGTAGGCGACGCCCGAGACATCTTTCAATCCCCCGAACAGGGATAGGCTTTCTCGCAGAAGCTCCTCACCCCTAACGGGATCCTGATCCCAGGTCAACTCTCCTGCTCCATAGAGTGCCTTCGCCCGTAGCGGCCCCGGTGTCCGCGCGCATGCGGATAGCGCACCTTCAAGCCACTCGCGCCCTTCGCTGTGATGGCCGCGCATGTGCCAAAACTCATGCAGGGCTCCCGCCAATCGCAGCCACGCCTCCGCGCCACCTTCCTCCATTTTGCTCCACTCCAGCGCGGCCCGCAGATTGTCGTGCTCCGTCTCTAACCGCTCCAGCCACACTACCTGCTCCGGTCCCAGCAGTTTCGGCTCCGCCGACTCCGCCAGACGCAGGTACAAATCCCGGTGCCGCCTTCGCATCGCGGCCGTTTCGTTCGACTCCTCCAGGCGATTCCACCCGTACTGCCGCACCGTCTCCAGGAGCCGGTACCGCGCTTCCCCGCTCTGGGTATCCGCCACCACCAGCGACTTGTTCACCAGCTGGGTGAGCAGGTCAAGGATGTCCGAGGCCTCGACGCCACCTCCCGCACACACGGCTTCCGCCGCCTCTAGCGTCCACCCCCCGGCAAATACAGACAGTCTGCGCAGCACAGTTCGTTCCTGATCAGTCAGAAGACCGTAGCTCCAATCCATCGTCGCTCGCAACGTCTGCTGCCGGGGTAGCGCCGTCCGGCTCCCCCCGGTGAGCAGCCGGAACCGTTCGTCCAGCCGCGCCGCGATCTGATCGGCGCTCAACACCGTCACCCGCGCCGCCGCCAGCTCAAGCGCGAGCGGAATGCCGTCCAGCCGCCGGCACGTCTGGGCGATCGCCTCGGCGGTCTGCCCCGTGACGGTAAAGCCCGGGAGGGCGGCCGCCGCCCGCTCGACGAAAAGCTGCACGGCCTCAGACTCCAGAAACCGGTCCAAGGAAGGCGAAGGCTGCGGGTCGGGCAGGGACAGCGCGGGCACCCTCCAGGCGATCTCCCCCGCCATCCGGAGGGCCTCCCGGCTCGTGGCCAGCACGCGCACTCCCGGGCAGGCTCGCAGCAGGGTGTCGGCCAGCCGGACGCAGGCGGGCAACACATGCTCGCAGTTATCCAACACCAAGAGCAGGATTTTGCGGCGCAGGAAGTCGGCCACCGCCTCGTCCGCAGGTCGGCCAGGGTACTCGGGGATACCCAGGGCCGCGGCCACCGCCCGCGGCACGCGGGTGGGGTCCCCAAGGGGAGCCAACTCGACCACCCACACTCCATCGGGATACTCCTCTCCCAGGTTGGCAGCCACGTGCAGGGCTAGTCGCGTCTTTCCGCACCCACCCGCGCCGGTGAGCATCAGTAGGCGAGTGGTGGAGAGCAACCGCCTGATGTCCTCCTGCTCTCGCTCTCGGCCGACGAAACTTGTCAACTGAACGGGCAGATTGTTGGGGACCGCATCGAGGGTCTTGAGCGGCGGAAAGTCACAGGGCAAGTCGGCCGTCACGACCTGGAATAGGATCTGGGGGCCGCCGAGGTCGCCCAGCCGGTGCGGCCCGAGGTCCCGGACGCTCAGCCCCTCCGGCAGGTCGTCCGCCACACCATCGCGCACCGCCTGGGAGAGGAGGATCTGTCCTCCGTGCCCCGCCGCGCAAATGCAGGCGGCCCGGCGAACATCTCTGCCAGCGTAGCTGATGTCGCCCGTGAGGGGCTCCCCCGTATGGAGGCCCACTCTCACGGGTGGAATGTTGGCCGCGGGCCACGGGTACCGACGGATGGCGCCCATCGCCGCGACCGCCGCAGCCAGCGCCTCCTGGGGTCTGGTGAAAGCGAAGCAGTAGCCGGCGCCTTGGAGGGCGACCTCACGCCCGCTTTGGCGATGGGCCGCGACTCGGAGAAGCCGCCGATACTCTGTGAGCACGTCCACGGACCGGTCACCGACGCGTTGGAAGAAACGTATGGCCCCGTCAATCTCGGCGACAAGAAAGGTGACCGTGCCGATCGACAGGTAAGCCACGGGCGGCCTCCCACAAAGGCCGGATGAAGCCGATGAGCTATCGGGGAGGACGTTCGCCCGAAGAGGCTGCGTCCCTTCCATGCTCAATAACGGCAGGCATGCCTTTAAAGCGATCACGAATTCGCTTCAGCGGCGATTCTGTCTCAGTACCCACACATCTGGTTTCTCACGGCGGTCATTGCACCGTGCGCGAGCGTCAATGCCATCGTTTCCACGGGCCTCAGCTCGCCGGGTGCATCCGCTACCACTTGTGCCCAGCGGTTGACATTCTGCTGCCACCGTCGGCATTCACCGAGACGAACGTAATGGTCATGGGCGCGTGCCGCCGTGACACCGAGCAAGAATGACGTCAACGCGATCGCCGCGACTGCTCTGACCCTAAGACCCGTCAGCCACCGCCGCCGCGGGGCACTCGTCGGCCCCGCGGTCGGCGGTGCGGCGGTCCAGGAGGCGACGGACCGCAGCGGGTTATAGGCTTGCAGGGCTGATGATTGCATCGGTGATCAGCCACTTGCCGTTGATCCGCGCCAGCGTAGCACTGACGGTAGCCTCTGCCTTCACGACCTTTGTCGCGAGGTCAACGTAGTAACAATCAAAGCCGAGAGTCGCTCGGTTGCCGTGGATATCGGTGCGGATCTTTGGCGAGGCCGTGAGCAGCACCCAGTGGTTTTGAGGCTGGAAGGCTTCGGCCGAGGTCGCGAACCAGTTCCGGATTTGACTCTTGCCCTCGTATCCGCGCGTGTCGCCGACGGAGAGCGTCGCGTAGTCGTACCAGAGAGACATCATGAGATCGAGATTCTTGGTGCTCGCGGCACGGTCGAAGGCAGCCTGGACCTGGTAGACTTGAACGACGTCGTCCGAATTCACCCGTGGAGCCGCCCCGGACGGAGCGTTCATTGCGAGGATGACCGTGGCAACCAGCAGTGTCAAACGTCCCACCATCTCTACTCGCCTCCTTGGTTGCTGCGAACCCTCGTATTGGGGGGGTGTGATCCCACCGGCTCGCGGGCCCACTATAGGACGAAACCGAGGCGGCGCCATCGTGGAATGGGCGGATTCCGAGATTTTAGCCTGGGATCGGGCAAAGTACGTACACCAGCAGGTAATTTCGCCGCAACTACGACGGGGCTAAAAGGCTACGATCGGCGCGGGAAATGAGGCGGGTGTTGTTGCCTTAACCTGGAGTGGGCTTGTACAACTCGTGTTCTACCGCCCACGTGGCGATCTGCGTTCGGGACGAGAATCCCAGTTTGTTGAGGATGTGCTCGACGTGGGTGTCGACAGTCCGTTCCGCCACGAGTAGGCGCGAAGCGATTGCCCGGTTGGTCAATCCTTCGGCCAGAAGCGAAGCCACCTGACGTTCTCGGGCAGACAATCTGTCGGCCTTGGCGCCCAGCATCGGAGCGCGGCCCTCGGCGGAGAGGGCGTATGCCCGTGCCTGTGCGAGCGTCATCGACGCACCCTTCTCCCAGGCCACTTTGAAGGCATCCTCACCGAGCTTCTCCTTCGCGACCGTCACGTAGTGGTCGATATCGCGGCGATTGAAGGGCTCCAGGCGGTACCCGGCGGCAGAAAGCAAGGCGTCCGCCGCGCCGAAGAGCTTGGCCGCCCACCCCGGGTTCGCCTCCGCGGACACGGCGGCGAGGCCCGTCAGACACTTGAGGACAGTCCGCCTGTTTCCGCGCTCCTCCGCCGCCGTCAGAGTCTGGCGAAAGAGCGCCCCAGACCGCTCGTGGTCGCCTTGCCGGAGCACTGCGTATCCTAGGTTATGGAGGGTTTGTCCGCTCATATCTACTTCTCCAAGGCCGCGCAGGATCGTCAACGCTTCCTCGTAAAGGGCCGTCGCCCTCGGATAGTTGCCCCCGGCGCGGGCCGTGTTCGCAAGGCAATTCAATGCACGAGCAGGCTTCCACGTGCCTCCTCCGGCGCGATGGAGGGCGACGCTGCGCTCCAACAACTCCGCGGCCCGGTGACGATCGCCCGCCCCTTCCGCTGCATGGGCCAAGTAATGCAGAGCCTCAGCACCCCCCGGCTTATCTCCCTCCCGCTCAAATAATGCCAAGGCTTCGTCGCACTGTGCCGGCACCCCGGCGTAATCTCCCTGGCGATGAGCCAGATGTGCGGCGGCGATGAGCGCCTTTGCCCGAGGTGCCGCGGCGACCGCGCCGGGCATCGACAGCACGCGGTCCAGCCATGCCCGTCCCTCGTCAAAATGGTTGTGAATGTCCCAAAAATCGCACAGCGCCGCCGCGAGCCGCAGCCCCTGTGCCGAGGTGTCGGCGTCGTTCACGCTCCAGTCGAGCGCCGCGCGCAGGTTGTCGTGGTTCTGTTCCAGCCGTTCAAGCCACGCGATCTGGTTTGGCCCGTGCAGTTCTGGCTCCGCCCGCTCGGCCAGGGCGAGGTACCAATCACGGTGCCGCCTGCGAACCTGAGCGGTCTCCCCAAATTCCTCGAGGCGCTCACGACCGTACTGACGGACCGTCTCGAGCAGCGTGTATCGCGCTTCGCCCTCGTGAACTTCGCCTTGCACCAGCGACTTATCGACCAGGTGAGTGAGCAAGTCGAGGACTTCGGTAGCCTCTAGGCCGCCACCAGCGCCGACCGCCTCGACCGCCTCCAACGTGCAGCCTCCAGCAAATACCGAGAGCCGGCGCCACAACGCCCTCTCCTTTTCTGACAACAGGTCGTAGCTCCAGTCCATCGTTGCCCGCAGTGTCTGATGTCGCGGCAGGGCGGCGCGGTTCCCTCCGGTGAGCAGCGCGAACCGATCGTCCAGGCGAGCCGCAATCTGCCCGACGGCCAATACCTTCACCCTGGCCGCCGCCAGCTCGACGGCGAGCGGCATGCCATCCAACCGCCGGCACACCTGTACTACGGCCTGCAGGTTGCGGCTCGTGACCCGGAACTCCGGATCGGCGAGGGTCGCCCGCTCGATGAACAGCGACACCGCTTCATATTGCGTCACACCCTCCGACGCAGGCCAGTCCTCCGAGCGAGGGAGTGAGAGCGAGGGGACGCGATAGGCCAACTCGCCGCCAATGCTCAGTCGCTCGCGGCTGGTCGCGAGGATGCGTAGGTTTGGACACCGCCGCAGCAGCGCATCGGCCAATTGCCCGCAGGCAGCCAATAAGTGTTCGCAGTTGTCGAGGAGAAGCAGGAGCGACTTGAGACGTAGAGCATCGATCAGGGTGTCGGTGAGCGGACGGCCTGGTTGCTCAGGCACTGCTAGGGCCGCGGCAACCGTGTGGGGCACAAGGGCGGGGTCAGAGAGTGCCGCTAGGTCGGCCACCCAGACTCCCTCGGCATAGTCCGGAAGTAGTTCGGCGGCCACCTGGAGGGCGAGCCGCGTCTTGCCGCAACCCCCGCTCCCCGTGAGGGTGAGAAGCCGGGTGCGGGCGAGCAGACGCTTGACCTCGGCAACCTCCCGGATCCGCCCGACGAAACTGGTGACCGGGATCGGCAGGTTGTTCGGCCGAGAAACATGTAAATCGGCCACACGCGACCTCTCAGCGAGGCGGAATGGGGCCGCCGGCGCTCGAGGGCCACGTTCGCCGGATGGACGGGTCTCCCCTTTGCACGCTCCGCGACATTCTGCAGTTTCAGTCCGGTCGATGAGTGATCGCCCGTTCGTACGCACTGGCGTACCCGGTCGCCTGCCGGCAGCACCTGCGCCGGGCGCGGTTGGATCTTGAATGGGTCGACGGGGTCGGCGCCTTCAGTGAACGATGGTGCGATCCGAACTCTCGGAATAGCAGGGAATAGCA
>Ga0187846_10002360_pt1 | contig 10389 bp, 13 predicted proteins | sample TC_taG_FD_161473 | JGI IMG/M metagenome (GOLD analysis project Ga0187846, IMG submission 161473) | Biofilm microbial communities from the roof of an iron ore cave, State of Minas Gerais, Brazil - TC_06 Biofilm (v2) | ecosystem: Environmental > Terrestrial > Deep subsurface > Cave > Wall biofilm... | reverse complement strand
CAGCCCTCGCGCAGCAGGATCGCGGGGCGCGAGTTGCGGTTGGGCACGGTCTCGATATACATGGCCACAATATATCATTCATAACCCTGTAAGTCAAGAGCTTCATCCATATTTACATGGGAACATTGGCCAGCTGACAAAGACGCTATTCCTTTTTACAATCAAGGACTTATCGATGATTTCTAGGTTTTAAGGACAGGAACTTCGGACTAGGGTTGAACGCAGCCTCGTGCAAGCAATTGGCCGGGGCTGATAAGACCCGAAACATCGTCGGCGAACTGGCAGCCGCAGCGAACACGGGCAATGGCAAACAATCTTGATCGTTCGCGGCAAGATCCTTGCGCATTTATCCGCGAGGTTCTGGTCAACCCCGAGACCGGCGCGCCATTCTAGTTGTATCCCGCCGAGGAGCGGTTCATTCGGGAAGCGCTAACGCTGGACCCTTGGGTGGTGCCGAGGGCGGGACTTGAACCCGCATGTGGTTGCCCACGGTGGATTTTGAGTCCTAAGCGCGAGGCGGACTAGCGTCTGCTCTTGTCCCAAAACGTAATGAATTCGCTGGTTTTCTGGGGTCCGGGGGCGTAGCCTCGGGACCTTTTTCCATCATGCGCCCGTGATTTTGGTCAAAGCACGGTCAAAGCAACCCCGCCGACGAGCGGAACAGGACAAGCGAAATCACGCTCACACGTCTAGTACCCGAGTGTGAAAAATCCCATTGAGCCGTTGTAGATAAACAGGCAGCGATTCAGAATGTCGCGCCCGATCAGCGCGTGAAAACCTTGAGCTTGCAAAAGCGGCAGTTCAATCACCCCAATTGTTCGAAAGATCAATGCGTCAGAGTGTGCCGGTGTTGGCCCGGGAATCATCAGCAAAACATCATACTGGTTCGTATGATGTGGAGTTGCTCCCGTTGATGGCGTAAAGACCGAGACGCTTCCCGTCGGTTGCAGATTTAAGGTGCCGATCACAGACGGATCGACGCTCGTGCAGCTCGCCCCGGTGTCAATCAGCGCCGTGATCCGCTGAAGCGCCGGCGCTTGCTGATTCGCAGCGATCAATGCATCCCGACGTGCCTGACTCACCTCGAGCAGAGCGTTAACAATCGGACCGTCCGGTCCTATTTGCAGGGTGAAATGAGGCAATCCAAGTCAAACTATGGGTTCGAGCAACCGGGAGATGAAATGTACTTGCTCCACAACCTCGACGTGCTTCACTAAAAACGACTCCAAGCCGAATCTCGAATATCCGGCCTTAATGGCGTCTTCGTAGCTCATGAAAAAATCAACGACCTCATCGCCGTGAATCAGCACGTACTGCCCCGAATGCTCCGCCAGAAATTCTGGGAGCTTTTGCTGAAAAACAGCTAGTTCTTTTTCGAGAGCCATAAGGAAACGCTATTGCCCAACGGTTGCGTCTGTCAACCCGTAGCCCGCGGGGTGCAAGGAGGGGAAATCGGTTTAGTGTACGTTGCTACTCGACGCTCGCTCAACGGGTGTCATTGTCGCTTTTCATCAGAGGACGGGCCGCCCACCCGTCTCCAGACGCGCGAGAGGCACCTGGACGCATTTGGACCTAGCACCTCACGCCGAAAAAGCGCGTGAACGTCGTTTCCGCCTTATCCCAGCCCTCGAAAGTCAAACCGGCCGCATCATTCCCTGGCTGTTTCATCGCGACGGGAATCCGATCAAGGACTTCCGCGCAACGCGGAAAACTGCCTGCAAGGCGGCCGGTGTACCCGGACGCATTCCGCACGACTTCCGCCGCACCGCTGTCCGCAACCTGGAGCGCGCTGGCGTCTCACGCTCGGCGGCTATGGCAATGACCGGCCACCTGACCGAGAGCGTCTATCGCCGCTATGCGGTCAGCGATGAGACCTCGCTGAAGGAAGCCGCCGCGAAACTCGCCGCTTTGCATGACGCGGGACGGCTGTCCACTAACGTCCGTTCAAATTGGTCAAAGCGCGGTCAAAGCAGCGCGGAATCTTGGATTCGGCTTCGAACGATGGCTGAAAACCCCTTGATTTTAGTGGTGCCGAGGGCGGGACTTGAACCCGCATGTGGTTGCCCACGGTGGATTTTGAGTTTTCCGCGCCGGGTGCGCCATAGGTTCGGAAGGGTGCTTATCAAGGACATAAGCGCCCTTTTTCATGTCCACGAGTCGCGTAAAACCCCGTCGAAACCCGATGCGTTCCGAAGTTTAGCCCCAGTTTCGGCCCTAGTCCGGCCACGCTACTCTGATAGCCAATCGGACCCGCCTTGATCGCCTGGACCACCGGCCTCTCACGGTGGGGAATGCGGGTTCGACTCGCCGGGATCGCCAATTCACAGGCGCGTCGGGATGCAGACTTCAAAGGCTGGCCAAGGTCCACGGCAGCAATGGGCGGAAACGCGCGAGGAGCCAGGAACCAACGGAACTGAACAGTAAACAACGAGTTCGACTGGTTCATGACCGCTTCGTGCTTAGAGACCACGGGGCGACCGGCTTGGCCGTGTCAGGGATGTTTTGCCGAAAGCTCACACACTACATTGAAAACTGCGCCATACGTCGTATGTGCCATACCCCTGTCGCAAGTGAAGCCCGTCCGCTGAACCACGCCTGGATGAATCGCGTTCCTAAATCGTCGGCTTGGTTGTACACTGCCGTAAGTATCGTCTCCGATCTCTTTCAATTCATGAGCAACCGCGATGAGTTCGAATAAGTCCCACTTAGCATGATCGGGATCGGGGTTTCTCGAGAGCACCTTTGCCCGGAGCGCGTCCCCGATCGCAGTCGTGACATCACTCGGAGAACGTTGATCGATAACCCAAAGGAGAAGTGCTTCAATTATGGAACCGGCGATAACCGTCGCTGCTTTCCACTCGCCATTGGCCAAGGCTCTTTCCACCGAGCCTAGATCGGTTTGAAGAATCATTTCCAGGTTGGCATTTTTCAGAAACTTCAACTCTGCGGCCGAACTGGAAAGGGCTTCGTCCGGACACTTGGAGAGCGCGGTCCGAACGATTTGTATACAGTCGTGATCCGAGCATCGGCCATTGAACGTCGTTCCTTCCGCCTGTCGCAAGAATTCTCGCTTCTTGTAGAAGCGCCGCGTGGGCCATGGCGAACTCAGCTGCTTCGTCTTGTGCCATTACCAACAGTTCATCAGGAATTTGGTCAAGAATCTCGACAAGACCCGGCAAACGCGTAATCGCGGCGAAACGATGCGCGTCTCTCGCCTGGATGATAGTGGAATCGCCAAGCCTGAAGTCCTTGGCCCACGGAAAAAACTGGTCGATCACTTTTACAGCCTGAGATGGTACTTTTCGAGGCTAGTATTTAGCCAAGCCCTGATCGTCAGGGCTCATTGGCGACCCTCGCCTTGGTCCCGCATGGTCCAGCGGAACGAAATCGAAAAGGCCACCTTAGTCGCGATGACACCGGCACGAGGCCAAGGGCACAGAGATGCTCGAGTCCGCATACGACTCGAACGGACTGGCCAGCAAATCACCCCCCGCGCTGCCAATGTAGAACTGCGGAAATCGCCATAAAGGAACAACGTTCGTGAAAAAGTTCACTAAACCCGCTACGAGTAGAAAGCCCGCCGCAAGGGCCTCGGCACCGAAATCATCAGCAAAGCCTAAACCGCGAGCGTTGAGCCAAGCCCAACTCCTACCCATCCTGGAGCGCCTGGCCCAGAGCGCAGAAAGACTGGCGCAAGCGGCCGAGCGCCTGGCCGAAAGTGCATTGCCTCGTGCTCCGGCGCGTCCCGACCTGGAGTCGCCACGCACGCACGCTGATGAGCACGCCGATGACCTGGAAGCCAAGAGTTCAATCCGGGGAGAGTAAATGTAATGGCGCAAATTATCGATTTTCCACCCAAGCTCGACTGCCCTCTTTGTGGGATTCCTCTACACCTTGCTACCCGCGCAGAGATAGACGAGGACCTTCGCAGTCCCGACCTTCAACGGCGCCAAATCGCGCAGTCGGCGGCGCAAGGTGCGCGCGATTGGGAACCGTCCGCGGACTGGGACGAATGGGAGAAGGCTATGACACCGACTACCACGTGGCTATTCCGCTGCGATCGCTGCGATAACCGCACGCTCTGGAGCAGGAACCTAGAGGCGTGAAGGACTCGGCAATAGTATTTACCCAGCATAGGAACCCGCCAAGCTTAGCCCGCCCGCTGGATTCTCAATCCTTCGGGCGCCTAAAAATCCGCCTATTGCCTAACGAATTTCCCTACTGGGGCCGAAGATACGGCCAACACACTTCGCGTCGACGGCTACATAGCTTCGTTGTACGCCGGGCCGCACCGGGCAATTTTTGGGCCGCGTAGCCGGCCCCCGCGCGCCGAAACGGTGGTAATAAAAACCCAATCCGGCCGGAGAAATAGCCTCTTCCGGTTGGTTTTTCCCAAAATTACCGAAACTTGCCAAAACTTACCAAAACTGTTATAACCGGTGTTGAAACCGCTGATCTAGGTATTCCACCATGACCTTCAAGGTTCGACGCATCGGCAATTCCTTGGGTATCCTTTTGCCTCAGGAGACCATCTCCGCCCTCAAAGTAAGGGAGGGCGATGATCTGTTCGAGGTGCGCACCCCCGAAGGCATTCAGCTTACCCCTTATAACCCCCATTTCGCCAAGGTAGTGGAAATCGGTCGGCGCCATCTGCGGCGCAACCGCGACGCCATGCGCGAACTGGCCCGGCGCTAGGCGTTCATGCCCGAGTGGCTCAGCGCGGCCGATGTCATGGCGCTGCATGACGAGGCCGTCGCCGAGTACGGCGGCCTCGGCGGACTCCGCGACCGGCCACTACTCGAAAGCGCAGTTGCACGCCTGCAAAACCTCGCTGCATACGCTGCCGACCCTTCGATCTTCGAACTCGCCGCCGCATACTGTGTCGGCATCGCGAAGAATCATCCCTTCGTTGACGGCAACAAGCGCGCTGCTTATCAGGCGGCCGTCGTATTTCTCGAACTCAACGGCTACTTAGCTACGCCTCCTCAAGTTGAAATCGTCGAGATGATGATCCAAGTCGCGCAAGGCGACGTTGCTGAAAGAGACGTTGCCGAATGGCTCAGCCGCAATTCCAGCCCGATTTAAAACGCTCGACGGCTGAATACTGCTGCGACAGTTGCTCGGGTTCGCGGCTGACCACTTTCATGTAGCCCTACTCGAACCGCAGCCCCTCCTCGCGGTTTCAGCCCGGTCGTACGAAAATTGACCGCTGCAACCAGTCGCCGGTCAGCTATAGCTGCCCGCGCGGTGCGCAACCTCGAGCGTGCCGGCGTTTCGCGCTCGGCGGCGATGGCGATGACGGGCCACCTGACCGAGAGCGTCTATCGCCGCTACGCCGTAGTCGACGAAACCATGCTCAAGGGAGCTGCTGCCAAATTATCCACTAATGTCCACTCTCTCGGGTCCGGCTTCCGCAGATTTGTCAAAGCTGAGTCAAAGCAAACTCAAGGTGGTGAGAGGCGATGGCTGAAAAAGGGTTGATTTTGTTGGTGCCGAGGGCGGGACTTGAACCCGCATGTGGTTGCCCACGGTGGATTTTGAGTCCACTGCGTCTGCCGTTTCGCCACCTCGGCCGTTCCAAGAGTGCGGCGCTGGACGCCACTCTGCGTAAAATTTTGCCAGAGAGGTATGCCCTCGGACAAGCGGGAGGGCAGAACCCTCACCCTGACCCGTTCCTCAGGGAAGGCTCTCTTCGTTCTGTAGTCGAGCCGGCGAGGGGCAGACAGGAGCGGTGAGAGGCAGACCGTGGCGATTTGACTGCCTGCGCCGGATGGGTCTATGGGATCGTTGGGATGCGGATTCACGGCCGACGGGTGGTTGCGCATTTAAACATTTGCTGGCCGCGCCAGGAGGTTTGCAGATGGCGACCGCAACGACGGGTATCGCTCAAGACGATCCGATTGAAATGCTGTACCAGCGCGGCGTGACCGATGGGTTGCCCGCGGTTCCGCCCACCCGCGAGCGCGTCGATCGCATGCTGGGAAGTGTACCCTGGCGGCGGCACGACGAGTTAATAGGGCTGCTCGGTCCGCAGATGGGACGGGCGACGGTCGAGAAGGTCGCGGTTAACGCGGTGATGGCTGGCTGCAAGCCCGAATATTTTCCGGTTGTGCTGGCGGGAGTCGAAGGTCTATGCGATACGGCCTTCTGTGCGCATGGTCTTAGTATCACGCTGATGTCAGGCGCACCGCTGGCGATTATCAATGGCCCGGTGCGGAATCGGATCGGGCTCAACTCGGGCCATAACGCGCTCGGGCATGGTTTCCGCGCCAACGCCACGATCGGACGGGCGCTGCGCCTGGTTACCATGAACATCGGCGGCGCGAGGCCTCATGGGGTTACCAAGGCGACTTTAGGACATCCGGGCCAGTACAGTTTTCTGGTCGCCGAGAATGAGGAAGTTTCGCCGTGGGAGCCACTGCACGTCGAGCGCGGCTTCAGGAAGGACGATTCGGTTATCACGCTGTTCGGCGGCACTGGCTTTTTTCAGGTCGTCGACTTTGGCAGCAACAGCGCTGAGAGGCTCGTCTCCACCATCGGCGGCACGATGGGCGGCGGCATCAACAATTACCGGGAGTATCCGTTGATGTCCGATACCGTGCTGGTGCTGAGTCCCGAGCACGCCAGGACCATCGCGCGCGATGGATGGTCCAAGCGCGACGTTCGCAATTACTTGTACGAGACCGTTGTGCGGCAGCAGCCGCCGGAGAGTATCCTGGGACCGCCGCGCGGGCGCGCTGCCAAATGGACCAGCGCAGACGGCGCAGCGCGCAAGTTCCGCTCGCCTGACACGATTATTGTGGTCGTGGCCGGAGGAACCGCCGGACGCCTGTCAGCGGTGATTCCTGGGTGGGTGTCCGAAGAGCTGGCTGGCAGCGCACCAGTCAGCAAACTGATTCGCCTGGAGTAAATTGGGTCGAAGGTCGGTAGCTGATAGGGCCGCAAACAGAAACACGCTAAAGCCTGTGCCACTGAAAAGTGAAAGGAGGAGCATGATGGCAGACGACATTCTGGATCCGGTTGGCTTCGAAAGTGAGGTGCCGCCAAAGCCGATGGCCAAACGCCTCGGTACGCTTGGCGGAAAGACGGTCGGTATTCTGGATATCGGATTCCCCAACGGTGCGGTCTTTCTGGATCGCGTCGAAGAAGTTCTGAAGAGCAGGTATGGCGTGGCGGAATTCGTGCGGCGTGCCAAGCCGAGTCCGGCGCGTCCAGCCGACGACGAAGTGCGAAAAGAACTGATCGAGGCCTGCGATGCAATTGTAGAAGGGACCAGCAGTTGAGGGTCCTGCATGTCGTGCAGTTCGCACGACACCGCATATTTCGAGGGGGAGGGAGTTCCGACCGCCAACGTCGCCACCACCGAGTTCCGTGAGGCGGGGCGGATTCAATACACCAACCTCGGCTATCCATCATACGATATCGTTTTTATCCCGCATCCTATCTTTCCGCTGACCAAGGAGGAGACGTTTGCCAAGGCCGACGCCGTGATCGAGCAAATAGTAAAGCGACTGACCGAAGACCATTCGGCCAGTTAAGGTTCTGCGGCCGACGAAGACCTCTTCTTAAATCTCTCCCCCTGTCAGGGCGAGATGGGGTGTCCACCCCACCTAGAGTCCTTATTTCATAATCGCCCCGCCTGCGGCTGGGGCTGGGTAATGGCCCTCTCCCTTGATCCCTCTCCCTGGTAGGGGGAGGGCCTAACTATTCGACGCGAATGGGAAGTGCTTTGGTGCTACTATTTCTGCAACCGAACATCTTACTAGATGGCGCTGTCGGCGGGTTCGGCCATCAATTCACGCAAGCGCTGAATTCGCCGTGAGAGTGGGGGATGAGTCGACAACAGACTGTCGAAGAAGCCTTCTCCATCGTCACCTGCGCCTTCCAGCGGATTCACAATAAACAGATGCGCAGTGCCGCGCGAGGCGTTTGCCAGCGGTGATTCAGTGCGCGCGATCTGTTCGAGTGCACGCAGCAGCGCGCGCGGGTTGCGAGTAAACTCGACCGACGATGCGTCCGCGAGGTATTCGCGCTGGCGCGAAACCGCTATCGCGATTAGCTGTGAAAAGATGGGCGCGAGAATCGCCAGCACGAATACGGCGATGGCGATGATTACCCGGGCCTGGCCGCGATCGTTGTTATCGCGATCGTCGCGGGTGCGAAAGCCGCCAAAGAATGACCACCGCATGAAGAAATCCGCCAGCATTGCGACACCACCCGCCAGCACCGCGATCATCATCATCGTGCGGATGTCGTAATCGCGGATGTGCGCCATTTCATGACCAAGCACGCCCTGTAATTCCTCACGATCCATTTCATCGACCAATCCCTGGGTAACGCAGATCACGGAATGCTGCGGGTCGCGGCCGGTCGCAAACGCATTGGGCGCCGGCTCATCGATAATGTAAGCGCGCGGCACAGGCATTCGGGATGCCAGCGCCATCTCCTGCACCACGTCGAGCACCATCTGGTGCTTCGGTGAATCGGGCGCGAGCTGGCGCGCATGCGTCGACCCGAGCACCAACGCCGCGCCGCCATAATATGAAACCAGTGACTGAACGGAACCAACGATTAGGGCAATGATCGTGAGGAGCGGAAAGCCTGCCAAATGGCCGTCCTGAAAACGCACAGCGCCGACCACGAAATCGAGTCCCAAGCCTAGCGCGCAAAAGAGCAGGAGAAACACGACCACCAGCGCGACGGTCTGGCGCCGATTCCTCCGCTCCAAGTCGCGAAAATCGGCGTGGCTCGGCGTCATCGCATCGAAATTCAATGGCTGCTTTTAGGACGCGCGCGGTGTGCGCAGCGAGAGATCAACCTTCGGTAACGCCTGGTCTTCGGGCGGTGCCTGGAAATAATCAGCAGGATGAAAGCCGAAATGATCGGCAATGATATTGGCTGGGAAAGTCTCGATACGATTGTTGAGTTCCAACACGGCATCGTTGTAGGCCTGCCGCGCGAAGGCAATTTGATTCTCAGTAGTGGTGAGCTGCTCCTGCAATTGCATTGCGTTCTGGTCGGATTTTAGCTGTGGATAATTTTCCATCAGTGCAAACAGGCGGCCTAGACCAGCAGTGAGCTGGTTCTCAGCCTGGAGCCGCACTTCCTGGCTGGGGGCGGCGACCGCACGATTGCGCGACTCAACCACTTGCGCAAGAGTGTCGCGCTCGAACTGCATATAACCTTTGACCGCCTCGACCAGGTTCGGAATCAGGTCATGGCGGCGCTTGAGCTGTACGTCAATTTGCTGCCAGGCATTTTCGACCGAGTTGCGCATCCTGACCAGCGAATTGTATGCAAAGGTCAGATAAAGTGCCGCAATTACAATAATTCCAATTATTATCCAGGAGCCCATTTTATAGTCCCATCCCCTCTCACTCAGAGTTTGTGAATTTTTCGATTGCCCGGTTTCGTCGCAGTGAAGAGCGGAGCGCTTCGCGGTCTCCAGAAACCGGTACCGGCTTCGCTGCGCGAAGCTGTCCGAGATCTTTCGACTTCGTTCGCGTTGCTCACTTCGCTCAAGATGACAGCAAAAGCGCGCACCATCCAAAAAAATTCATAAATTCTCAGGATGACAACAACTGGCGGTCATCTGATGCCATGCGGATCTCTAACGCGTGAGACCTCTCTCTGTAGAAGCTTATCTCAGTCGCTCGGACTTGTAGATATGGTGCTGAACGTCAGACGGATGGGGTGTTTCGAATAGACTGTGGGACGGCTTTCGAAACCGTCCCACGAACTAGTTGATATGCATGTGCTGGAATTGCTTCAGTTGACCTGAATCTTCACTGGCCGCGCTTCGGGACGCTTCTCGACTGTTACTTCGAGCACACCATCCTTATAGCTGGCATGAATCCGGTCGTGGCTCGCATCCTTGGGCAGCTCAAAGCTCCGGCGCATCGAACCATAATGGCGCTCGGAAAAATGAACCGCTGTATCTTTTGGCCATTCGGGACGTTTACGCTCAGCGGTCATGATGAGACTGCCATCTTCAACCCTGAGGTCGACGGAATCATTCTTCAGTCCGGGCATATCAAAGTACAAGTGATAACCTTCCTTATCTCCGACCACATCGACGGCCGGACGAATGCCGGGGCGCCGTACCTGCGGCTGAAAGTCCTTGAAGAATCCGTTCATCCGATCGAATAACCAGCCGTCATTCGGAAACGAACTCTCGTACCTGATTTCCATTTACTAATGCCTCCTGCCGGATGTTTCCGGGTAATTCTCTTTTGAGCAGTTGCGTTCGATTATTCGCTGCGCTGTCATTACTGTCTGAGATGAAGTTAAGTACGAATTGCCCGCCGTCAAGGGTACTGGAAGTGAACCAGCCGCGGCTCAATTGGAGGCATTGTTATGGGATTCCAGGCTGAGTGAGATGGCGACCGA
>Ga0187846_10002359_pt1 | contig 10390 bp, 11 predicted proteins | sample TC_taG_FD_161473 | JGI IMG/M metagenome (GOLD analysis project Ga0187846, IMG submission 161473) | Biofilm microbial communities from the roof of an iron ore cave, State of Minas Gerais, Brazil - TC_06 Biofilm (v2) | ecosystem: Environmental > Terrestrial > Deep subsurface > Cave > Wall biofilm... | reverse complement strand
TAGCTACGGCCACATCATTGAAATTGGTAATTACGATTTGTGTCGCAGTCTGCGATGCTGCCGGGAATTGTTTCTGCACAAATACCGATGTCGAATTTGTGGTTACATCGCTTGGGCCTGGACAGTTCCATCCATTCGTTGCGGCAGGCATCGTAACAGTGCAAGCCGAACCCGGCGTAGTTCCCACATTGATGTTAAACGAAGCCGTTCCGTTGTTCACCACGATAGAAGCCGCTGCTCCTCCACATCCCGCTGCCGCAATGGTTGGAGCAGTTGCTGAAATCAGCAAATTACCGGGAGTATTGGTCGTAGAAGGTCCGGCGATTGAAGCTCCATTGACGAGCGCGAATTGACGGCTGGCATTCACTTGCAACCAATCAGCCCCGCCATTAGTCATATGCTCGATGTTTGCGTTGTCGGTGTTGACATTAAATGGCCAAGAGTTAGCCGCGGAACAGGTCATTCCCGCGAACGTGTTAGCTGGTTGCATGGTCAAAAGGCAATAGCTTCCGGTAAAGGAAGCTGTTGCGATGAGCGTTCCGCCGGCTATCGGGGCATTTTTCAACTGTGGGTTTATCATCGTTACTTGTGCGCCATTCTGCGCAAGCACAAATTCCCCACTGTCTTGTATCGCCCCGGTGTTGAGGATAATCCCCGGCGACATGAAGGTTGCAGTTCCGCCATTTACGGTGACGACATGCGAACGGGCTATCGATGGCTCGTCCAAAACAAAATAGGTTCCATCTACGACCAGGCTATTCGCAGCGCTGTTGGCCTGCACAATGTAATCTTGTGGGGTTGCTGAATACCCTGGATTTTCCATGTGGCCGCCACTCAAGAATACATGGATTCCTGCGGCGCCAGTTGACGTGTTGTTATTGGAAATCTGACAATTATCGATATCATCGTTGTCAAAAAACCAGTCAACAGGCCCAGCGCCAGTTAGGTTGATATTGTTGGATGATGGCGTGCCACAGTTAGCAATGATGGAGTGCGTCACCTTCATTTGCTCGCCAGAACCGGTGATCCCGCTGGGATAATTTATGGGGGTTGGGACATCTGTGATGACGGAATGTTCGGCCATAAGCCATGGAAAAGTATTGTTTCCAAATTTGTGCCCCGTACCGAAATGCTTTATCCCTCCGCCGATAAATCGGCACCCAAAACAGCCGTTAACCGAGCCCCATTGAATCGCTATCGTTGCATTTCCTGGCCCTGAACCAGACAGCATAATGTCTTTGATGACCACCGCGCCGTTGTTGTAATACAAGCTATTTTGAATTGGACTTCCGGCATCAGCCGTGATTGCAGTCCCCGTTGTCGGCGTCCAATTTATGCACGTTGCACCGCCGGGATCGCCTCGCAGAAAAACAAATCGAAGATTGGTAGTAAGATTCAGAGACGTGCTTGCAGGGTAGCATCCGCCGCCAGTCTGTGGAGGAACGAAGATTTCACAACCTCCGGACCCGGTAGTCGTACTGGTAGAGCTTGTAGGGCATGAGGTGGAGTTATAGGCTGTCTGAATTTGCGCCATGATGTCGGTGCCTGTATAGCAAGCTGGCGCTATGATCAAAACACCAGAAATATTACACGCTGCTGTCGCCGTCAGGGTGCCGGTGATAGCAGTAGGTCCTAGAACTTCATTATTCTGAATCCAGTTGGCTCCATTGTAGAAAAATTGTGATGTGCTGCAGGCCGAGGCCGCAGATAAAATCGTAGGCGGATTTAACACGCCCGCTGGCCAAGCAAAGGTATGGCTTCCTACGCCGTCCTGACAGATATAAAAAGTAAGGAATTGCCCCTGCACGGGGTTGGTAATAGTAGAACTGGTCACGTTCCCCGTTAAGGTCATGGCAAAGATTCCGCCTACCGAGGCATTGAAGGTAGGAGTCGCCGAAAAGGCTAAAGATACATAGTTGACCGTTCCCAGAGCATCGTTGAAAAGAATATCAGAATAAGTCACTGAAGACGGAAATCCAGCTCCGGACATCAACACATCGTAATGACCGTTGGCTGCATAGAAAGTCCACTGGCCTCCGCTCTGGGCCGTGAACGGATTAGCAAGCGGAGTGTTGCTGTTGTCTGCAAAAATAGTCGCCAAGCCTCCACCATGAACGCTTACGGTGATCGTGCAACTGGGAAAGGAAGCCTGTACTTGAGTTGTAGAAGGAAGCCCCGATACGACGACTACTTGCGCCCCAGACTCGCACCAGCCGCGAGCAGCCTGATTCGCAAATGCCGGCGTAGCAAACAAACAAGCCAGAAACAAAAGTAGTTTTTTCATAGCTGTAGATGTGGACCTATGTTACAATCTGCTTCATGAGCAAGGCCCAGCCTCTCCTTGAACGATTTCTCAGCAAATTCAGAGTAAACCTCAAAACAGGATGCTGGGAGTGGATCGGAACCCTCAGCGGCAAGGGATATGGCTGGTTGTTCGTTAGAAAAGTAAAAGGGAGAAAGGAAAGCACCTATGCCCATCGCTTCTCCTATGAATATTTCGTAGGTCCAATTCCCCAAGGAAAAACCATAGAGCATAAATGCAGGGTACGGCGCTGCGTAAATTACTCTCATCTAGAGCCCCTCATACTCAAAGAAAACATCCTTCGAGGAAACAGTCCGCCAGCAAAAAACGCTCGCAAGAAAAGATGCAAACGAGGCCACAAACTCTCGGGAGAAAATCTGTATATCACAAAAAGAGGGTATCGCAACTGCCGAAAGTGTTTGGTCTATCTTGCTCGTCGTTGGTATAAAGATCATAAAGTCACTACTTAATTACAACTGGGTATAGGGACCAGCCGTTTTGGCAAGTGTGTTGTAATAACCATACGCGTGAGCACTTATATCTGCCTCTCTCGAATGGAAATAGCTGTTAACCGTCTCACGATCCTGCTTGCGGTAGAGCCGTAGCAAGTCACGGAACTCTTTTTCCTTGGACCCCATGAGAAACCGGAAGTCAGGGCCGGCAGAGCGAGGTTGCTGGTCCTTGTTCGATTCAGCCCACTGGTAAGCGTAGTAGTAGGCACGCGACAGGACGAGATCATCCCCGACCGAGATTGGCAATGTGTCAGTAGGGTTCACGAGGTCTGTTCCGCGGCGCAGGCCATAGCACTGGTAAGTGAAGGCGGTTACGGGCTGGCCCCAGAGTTCAAATAGAGGGAAGTCCAGCGTCGCCGAGGGAGTGGAAGTTCCTTGGCCACGTATGTCCCGGCCCCAGGGGATGACGTGTGTCGGGAATTGATACCACGAACGCTGTGGGTCTCGCGCGTCTACCCAGCCTTTGGTTTTGGTTAGGTCCAGATCAAGATACATAGCCGGGTTGCGCACGGAAAGCAAGGTAAGAAAGTCCTTGGTCGGAGGCGTGTAATAGAGCTGGTAAATCTGATAGGTCGTCCCCGTGAAGGACGGGTCCCCAAAAATCCGGTCCAGCGTGGCAATACCGTTCGTCGCAAAGTTCGGATCCAGGGACATGATGTTGTAAATCCCGCCGGCGGAAGTCTGACGGAACTGGCGCTGAGTGATCAGCGAAAAGGGCGTAGAGGACGCGAGAATCGCCGCAGTGGCCGTTGCGTCAAAGGTTATTCCCGCCAGGCCTTGCGTAACGGTGACGGTCCCGGTCGTAACAGGCGTCGGCGAAATCCATGAATATTCAAGGATATTGAAGGACCACAGCATCGATTCGCGAATTTCCCGCCATGATCGATTGATCAGGGTTTTACAGAAGGATATAGGGAGCTTGGGGACCGCTCCGCGCAGTTCTGAGACGAGATCCTGGAAAGCCACATTAGGCCCTCTTAACTCCTAATTTCTTAGATGCAGCTCCGGCCGATTTCACGACGCGCTTTGGCCCCTTAAAAGTTATCGTTCGCGGGTAGCTGGAAACCGGGACCGGCATTTTCGGCCCTTTCATCTACCGCCACGTTTCCTAGCGCCTACCTTGACGTGACGCCGCGGACGCGCGGAATGCGAATGCATAAGCGGATGACGTCCGCCCTGTTTCGGGCCGTGCGGCTGCGGAGGCTCTTTTTCGAAGCCCATGTATGTGCCATATCCACCGCCTTTGTGTCCTTTCATTGGGCCTCCTTAGACCATGATAAGGCGTAAACGAATATATTTACCGCTGAGATTAATAGCGTTTGCAACTTCCACCGTGCCCCCTATGCCTCGGACTCCAGTATACCAATGCAAAACCGCAGTAGTTACAATGATGCTTGGTTGTCCCGCCGGAGGTGCCGGGTTTAGATTCGTTGCACCTGCTATGGTAGCCCCAAGAGCCACCACAACTTCATTTACGCTATCACTAGATAATTCGTCCGCTCCTACGTCTTCGAAACCGCCAAGACCAAAATCCAGCGCATTGATTTGCTGACCGGAAGTGTTGAACACGCCGGTGTTGTTATAGGACGCCGGACCATCCAGGTCGAGAATAAGTTCGTATCCACCCTTTTCATTAGGGTATGGATAGCCGGGAACGAATCGGAATGCCATGCGCGCTCCTTAAATTCGCCGGATCGGCTTTTCAAGCATCACGGCGGTAATAGTGCTGACCACCGGGAGGACGATAGCCGTTCCGAGGTACGCGCCCGCGTACGAAAAGGGAATCGTCGCAGTTACGACGTTCACGCCGACGTCTGCAGTGGACGCCACGGTAGCAGAGATTTTCGCGCTAACCGGATTCCCCACGGCAGCCGCCGTAATTGCGGAGTCGAACAGCACGCTAGCGACGCCACCGGTTTGGACCCAGCCAAAGTTTCCTTTCGTCACGGCATTAATGAAAATTCCGGCTATGAGCGTCGGGATAGCCGCAGTGGGTTGTGCATCAGAAGTTGCCTGATAAAGCAGCGACGTAGCAGTCGGCAAGTCGGCGGGGCGAAAGAAAGCAATGGCCCCACGAGTGGGAGCGGCTGCAGCCGAAGACAGCGTTCCCAGATACATGTAGACTCCACCGAATAATGTGGCCACCGCAGGATCGGACAAGGCCGCCGCAATAGCGTCATCCATGATGATGGCGTCCCCAGGCTGCGTCGCCGAATAAGGCGGAGGCTGCACTCCGGCAGGGAGCGCGAAGATCGTTCCGCCCGAAGTAGAGTCGTTTACGTCGTTCAGGAACCGAGCGGTGAGTTGGTCGGCCTGTTTGAATCCATAGCCTTTCATGCAATACCTCCATCTGGCACCTGCGGAGGGATCTCGACAGGAGTTTCCGGTCGCACAAAATCGATGACAAGTTCCCAACGACCTTCATAAGCACGCATCCGCGAAGTCACAGTCTCATCCACAAAATCCTTACCAGAATCTAGAAATTGTTGAAGGCTAGTGCGTGCAATTCCGTAATGTTTGGCCACTTGACCTCGAGTATATCCAAGTCCTAACATTTCTCGCATTTCTGCCACGCTACCAACAAAGCGAGGCTTCAAGGTGGAGTCTAGTCCTAGTTCCACTCCCGTAGTCTGGTCGCATAAGGAAGCAGGCACAATCCAGAAGCGGTTCTGCTCGATGCCCCAAAAAATCACCACATCACACCTTTCAACAAAAGGCTTACGCGCTACCACTTTAGCAGAAGCAACACTAGAAGAGGAATTCGGATAGATACGAGTTTTAGGTAAAGGAAAGAAATAGACAGGATTGTAACCTTTGTTGTGATGATACAAATGCGCGGAACGTACCTGGATTCGACATCCATTGCTAGCAAGCAAATCACAACCCATATCTACGGCAGGCCACGAAGGCACAATTCCACGAATCAAAAGCTGTGCTGCTACTACGAACTCTCCTGCCTTGCCAGTCAATGCTGCCTGTTTTGCATTTCTCATTTTGTGGCTCCTCTCTAAGCCACAAAGGTTATAACATATAAATCCATCAAAATCCAGCGCCGACTAACTGCCAGTTATCTCTAGGCTGTGTGGTGTATATGTTCAATGCAGCTTTGAGGAACATAACGATGAGATCTGGATTGGTCTGCGAACGGATCGGCGGAGTAAAGTTGAAGTTGTACTCAGGATCCGCGGACGGTCGGATCTTCCAACCTTTGACACGCAGCCAGAAAAATGGCTCGGAAGGATTGACCAGCGTCACGGATGGAAAGTTCGAAATCGCGCGTTGCGTCGCCGAGAGAGTTGGCGTGGTGAATGCGGACGGCTTGATCGAAGTCGTCTGAGACAGGCCAGACGCAAGGATCTGACCGTATTTCGTGGACGGTGCCAGTTTGTCTTCGAAGATAAGTCCGTCGAGAACTTTCAGGCCTTCGAATCCAATAGTGACATCGCGCTCCATCGTGAAACGCTGTTTTGGCTCCTGACGCTCTAGGAGGTAGCCAAAGAGAGCCTTGTTACAAAGCCCGGTGTCCGGACGCTGCACGCAATTGAGATAAGCCTCCACCACCACCTTGTAAGTGATCTGCCCGGGGTTGCCGTTCTGGTCTCCAACCCAGGTAGGAATGGAGTTCAGCGCTACCGTGATGGCACCGTTGCGGAGTTGTCCGCCGTACGTGGTGAAGACGTTTCCATCCCAAGACGGATTTACCCCGTCGTTCAGCGCTTCCGACAGGCCGTTGACGAAAATCTGCCGGTTGGATCCGGAGATGTTCTGGCCATGCCGATAGAAGTCTATGGCGATGTCCGTGTTCAAGGCTTGGACCGCATTCGCCATGTACGCGTCAACCAGCTTGACTTTGACTGCCGGCCCAGAGCCTTGAATGACGTTCGTCTGGAACAGGTTGAGCGGAACGTCTTCCTTATAAGCTTTCGGCACGAAGGCAGTCGCCGCGAGAATCTGCTTCTGCACCACCGTGACGTCAGACCCTGGCGGGTACGCTCCACCGTTCACTCGATCGTACATGAACGGAGTTTGCATAACCGAGCCGCCGAGGAATTCATCCAGGGCTCCCAGCACACGCATCTTACGCTGCCAGGCAGTGTCTACGAAAAAGCAGTCGTAGAGCACGTCGTCTCGGAGATCGGCTAACGTCGAGGCCGAGATCATGTCAAAAGTTGGGTCAGCCACGGTTTATCTCCTCAATTTCAGTGCGTCACTTCGCGCTTCAGCGCAAGCTCGGTACCTTTACGAACGCGCGTATCGTGGAGCTGTTCGGCAGTGCCAACTTCCCAGGGCTGCTTGCCTGCGCGAGGATCGGTCCCGGTGCGAGGGGCGAAAGGAGCCGAAGACGGTTCCAGGGTGCGCGTGAAAGGATTCGAAGCGTACTTTGCCGCGAATTCGGCTTCCACCTTTTTGCGCTCCTCGGAGCGGACGGTCTGGAGTTCCTTGTCTTTGTCCGCTTGGGCCTTGGCCACGCGGGCTGCGGGAACTCCGAATTCCTCCATCCACTGGGCTTCAACGGATTTCTTCGAAGCTACCGCGCGCTGGCGCAATTCGCGGAAACGGAGAGGCTTCCCCGGGAACAGGACCGAATGCTCGGCCGCAATATCCTGCGCGATAGCGATTGCGTCGCCTTCACGTTCGGCGATTGGCAGGATTACTTCGTTGATAAATTTGTCCTGGTCGAATGCGCTAGGAGTAGGAGTCGGGGTGGGAGTCGGATTTCCGCGTTCCAGCTCCTCCATCTTCAAACCTAGGTCCTTGGCGATGTCAATGAGTCCTTGCCTCTGCGCCGCCAGGAGTGCTTCACGAAGCCTACCGGATTCAGCGCGAGCCGAGACGGCCTCAGCCTTGGCCGAAGTTAGAAGCCCTTTATTTTCCTCATACCACGAATTCGCGCGAGTCTCATAAGCTTCCATGTTCTTCTGCGCATCGTCACGTTCGCGAGACAGCCGGACTACGCCGTCTTCCAACTTGTCGTAGGCCTTGCGTGCCAGAGGCGTATCGAGGAGCTTGATTTCCTCATCTGTCGCGCCCATGGACTTCAGATATTCTGAGTAGCCTGCCATAATTCACCTCATCCCATGATCGGCGGAGCAGCCGGTTCCCCCGGCTCCTGGTGCTCCATGATCTTCCGCAAAATCTCCCGCACCTCAAGGTTGATGTTTTGTACGTGCGGGGAGGTCGCTGGATACATCCTGGCGATGTCCCGGAAGATACTTACAGCCTCAAAAATTCTTCCTGATGCCGCATTTATCGCTGGCGAAGGCTTCGGCGAAGCAGGAGACGCCACGGGAGGATTGGTGGGGGCAGGTGCGGAGGCTCCGGGAGTCGGAGGGGGCGTCAACGCCATAGAGGGAGTAGCCATCGATCTTATGCACTTAAACTTTCTTGTGCGCCTGCTTTCCAGCTTTTTTGAAATTCCCTGAGGCCATGTTTTCCGGGCGCATGTCGCCGGAGATTTTCAGTTTCTTCTGGGACCCACCAAGCTTCACGAGATTCCCAGAGAATCCGCCGGACTTTGTTCTGTGACCACGCATCGATACCTGCCTTTCTATGGGGTAAGGACGACGCCAGAGTGTCTCCCCCCAACAGTCGCCGTCCTTGCCTCGGTTTATCCGGTCTCGGAGAACCGCAAAGGGTTCGTTTCCGGGGCTCGGACGGGCACTACTTGTGACGCCGCTTGTGTCGGTTGGCAACTTCGAACTTATTCATGATTTCTCCTTTCGCAAAATAAAAACGGCCTGCAACTCTCGACCCGGAGGCACGAACTCTAAGTCAAGGTATACAGGCCGTCTGATTACTGGACCTTGGAGGTTCAGTTCAAAACTCGGACCTACGATGAGAGGATAAACATACGTGCAGGAAACATGTCAAGTCAAATTTCAAGGCTCAGTAACGTTGATCTCTTCACGGTAACGCAGTGTGCAGATTCCGCCTTGGGAAATATTGATCATGAGCGTCCCGGTGGAATGCATATCGCGCAGGAATTTCATGAGCGCTGCGATGTCTTGGGAAGGCGGGAAGCGACGTTCACGCACGAGGATATGGCTGTCTCGCACATGAGTTGGTAATTTAGTGGGATTAGTCTCTTCCCGCCTTGGGTGAAGATCGATGGATCGTGCGGCACTCATCGGCTTTGTACTATAGTGCTCCTCGCTCCATTGTCCTTGCTAACGATTTTCGGTGGGTTTAGTCCGGTTGTCGGCCGGCCTTCGGGATTTCCCTTACCCATGGCTGGAGCAGCGGCTCCTGGAGGAACACCGGCATCGGCGCCGCTCAGGGATTCGCCAAGCTCTTTCATGCGCGCAGCGAATTCAAGCTGCATTTCCTGTTCCGCTTTCCACCGGTCGATTACGGTAGAGCCGGGGATGTTGCCATAGTTCGGAATATTCCAAGCCTCGGCGATGGTTTGAGAATCGATCATCACGCCGGCCTTACGCAGTTGGACTAAGCCAAGCTTCATCACCATTTGAGACATTTCGTGCAGGGAATTCGGAAGGATGAAGAAGCGAAGGTTGTCAGCGAACATCCGTGCACGTTTAGCCGAAGGAATTTTCGACGGACCCTCATCTGGATTTTCTCCCGGCATGTGCGACGGAATGATATGCGCCGGATCGTAATCAAACACTTCCGGCGGGGTGCCTTCGGGGCCGAGGAGCTGCATCACTCGCGGGGTAGTGTAATACTGTAGGATATTGTACTTGATCATCACGCCAAGATCACGCATGGACGGTTCCATCGAACGGGAAATGTCTTCGATGATCGGGCCAACAGACTCCATCATCTTTTCCAGTTCGTCCATGGAGCCTACTGCGCGAAGCTTGGCCAGGGCCATTACTTCGTTGATTCCGAGCTGGGAATTCAGGGATTGCGTCGCCCACTCGAGCATGGCCATGGATTCCGGAGCGACTTTCAGAAATTCCGGATCTAGAATAGTTCGCAGCGGAGGACCCTCCGCGCCTTGCTGCATGTCGAAGCCTACGCGCTTGTTCGGCTCGAACGGATCGAAATTGTCCGCTTCTTTCTTCGCCACAGTGTTTATATCGTAGGCCATTGAGGGTTGCAGGCCAGCACGGATCTTGTCCATGTTGCCGCGACCGATTTCCTTGATGCATTCGTTCAGTTCATAACCGTCGTGGACTAGCGAGAATCCAAGAGGTTCCCATGGCCAGGAATCTACGGAGAATGGAACTCCGGGGAACATTCCGTGCCAGTCAAATGCCGGCCCATCGTACATAACGCAGCGATCGGAAGAAATCATTAGCCGACGATAAGGGTAGAGTCGCGCGTCGTTCGCGTCTGCCGTGCGACCGTCTGAAAGTTTCTGGCCCACAGAAGGGACTTCGTAGTACCACGAAGATCCTGGATCCCCCATGGGAATTGTCTTTCCCATGCGGTTAACCGTGAGATCTATAACGTATTGCCGGCGAATCGGGACTAGAAGATCAGCCAGAGCAGGATCCCCAGCGGAGCGAGTCCCTTTGCCGAAGATTCGCTGGATAATGTTCCCGAAGTTGCCAAGTGCCGAACGCCGGATATTGTCGTCCGCGTACCAGTAACGAGAGGACTTCGGCATGAG
>Ga0187846_10002358_pt1 | contig 10391 bp, 4 predicted proteins | sample TC_taG_FD_161473 | JGI IMG/M metagenome (GOLD analysis project Ga0187846, IMG submission 161473) | Biofilm microbial communities from the roof of an iron ore cave, State of Minas Gerais, Brazil - TC_06 Biofilm (v2) | ecosystem: Environmental > Terrestrial > Deep subsurface > Cave > Wall biofilm ... | reverse complement strand
AAAGTCTTTCCCCCTTTTTCGCCCTGACGACAAAGGGACGCCGAATTCTCGGCGGCCCCAGCGCTTCATGGTTGCCCGTGGGGATGGGCGTTTGTCGGGGCGGTCTCTCTCCTTCTGACCCGCGTGGCCAATCGCAGCCTCTTATGCCCCGTTGAACCCTGACACCTGCAACAAGATCCAGCCGCAGGAACGATCCTCTGGCTGGATCTCGAACATCCCACCATGAAGTCGCTTAACGCTCTTGTTGCCCGACTCAGCAAGCCACGGATTCTCAAGACGTGGCCTGGTAAGCTCTCCCCTCAGGGAAGCGCGGAGTTGTCCGCCTGCGAGTCGCAACGTGCTTCTGCGACACCAAGAGCCGGTCAGTTTTTTGGGACACCCCTACTCCCCTGTCAATGCTTCTGGCAGCACGCTGCCGTCCAAACCCAGACCCTGTTTCGCATTCACACTTCCTTCGCAGAGAAGGACATAAGCATCCCGACCTTCGCCTCTCTGTGAGCCCTGTTTCACCCAATGGCAATTTGTTTCCACTTTTTTCTGCCCTCTTGCACCACCCGAGTTCTGGTAAGGTCATTACTTAGTCAGCCCGCCGGAGACTCCTCCGGCTCCTGCTGGCGGAAGTCGCAAAGCAAAGTAATTTCGTCCAAACGCAACCTGCTCTCCATCCACACTCACGGCAATCACCTGCACCGCGTAGCGCCCCCTGGGAAATTTTTCAAGCGGCAGCTCAACCCGGAACGAAGCGACGCGGTTCTTCGTGTCCACATCGGCAGGCGTGCCAAGCGGCGCCTCGCTGTACCACTCTCCGTTGCGAAAGAAGACCAGGCCGGCTCGCAGCTTCGAACTGTCCAGATTGGCCGGCAGGTACGCCTGGAAAAACACCAGCAGCTTCTGTTGCGTCGTGAACACCCGCGTCACACTCGGGATGATTCGTCCCTCCGGAACATCGAGCGGTGTGGTCTTCATCTTGACGCCTGGCCCCAGCGCGCTCCGTTTCACTTCTGCCGTGTTCTTTACCGGCTCCAACTGGCTCGACAGCAGCACCGAACTCAACTCCAACCGCGCCGGTTGCGGCACCGGCAGGTTCAGATCCTCTTCAAACGTCCCCATCCGCCCGCTTTCGTCCTCCCGGGCAAGAAACTTCAGCCGATACTTCCCCGGCGGAAGAATCACTCCCCCCTGATAGAGCAGCGCCCGCTGCTGCACCTGCTGGAAACGTTCCGCCCCCAAGCTCACCGTGATCGAGTCCTGCAGCGCCGAAACGATACGGTGCGTCTGCTCGTCCCGGACTTCCGCAGCAAAATCGAATTTCGCTTCATGCTTGCCGCTCTTCTCCCCCCATTCCAGCGAACTTGAATCCACTTTCGCCGCCAGCGGAACAAAGTACTCCCGGTCGTTCAACCGGAAATACGTTGTCTCGAGCGCCACCGGCAATTCCACCACCGGCGCCTCCGCCCGCATCGCTTGATCCAATTCCTGCTCGCGGTCCTCGGCCGTAGCCGTCTTGTAGTCTTTCGGCGCGTAATAGCCTTGACGGAACTGCACATGTGCCCCCGGCACATTCACTTTCACCCGAACACGACGGAACCGTCCGTCCCGCTTCAAATCGGTGCTGTAGTAGCCCAATAGGTAGTAGCCCGTGCCTTCCTCCTGCACTTTGCGATAGACCTCGCGGAAATCACCCAGGTCGAAAAAGGCCTTGCCGCCCGTATCGATCGCCAGCGTGGCCAGCGTGTCCCGCGAGGCGTGGCGCATCTCGGTTGGGCGAAACACGCTTGCGCCGGTGAACATGGCGGTTCCCATAGCCGCGCCCATGCGGGCTTCGCCGCCCGGAATCGTGGCAAACAATCCCCGTGCATCCACCGTGTACAACGAGACGTTCGCGCGGTTCGCCGCATCGGTCGTGGCGTCCAGCTGCGAGCGGTTCTCCTCGCCCGTCTGTGTGATCCCGCTCGTGAAATGAATCACGGATTTCTTCCCCGGGATTTGCCGCAGGAGGTCCGCAAGGGATTCCACCGCGGAAAGCTTGCGGTCCGTGTTGAAGACGTTGAACTCCGTCTCATCGGCGATGAATGCCGCCCCGGTGTCCTCTTCCACGACACTTTCACCCGCCTGAACAGCCGCATCTGCCAAATCTGACAGTTGGGATTCCTTACCTGCCGTGATGCTGTGGATACCGCGCAGCAGCGTGTCGCGGTTGTTGGTGAAGTTCACCAACACCTGCAACCGGTTCCCAAAGGTGACCAACGCTACCAGGTCCGCCGGCGACATCTGCTCCCGCACGTACTGCTCCCCCGATTTCGTCGCCCGCTGAAGCTCATCCGGCTGCATTGAAGTGAGGTCGAAGAACAAAACCATCAGCCGGCGGTTCCGAATCTGCTCCTGGACTTTCTCCGGCGGCGCCACTCCCGCCAGCGGCACGATGACGGGCTTCTGCTCTGTCGTTCCCGCCGTCTCGATCGCCGCCACATCGAAATACTGGAAGGTCGAAATCTTCTGCGGCTTGTCGTCCTCGAGCACCGTGAACTGTTCGGGCTTGAGCCCGCGGATGGGCTTCCCGTTGTGGTCCGTCACCCGCGCATCGATCAACACCAGGTTGGTCGTCACACGGATCCTGCCTCTCGACCGCTGCGCGGCCGGTGGCGGTGGCGGCACATTGTGTGGATCGACAGGGGCAGGCTGGCCCTGCTGCCCCATTCCCGGCGGCACGACCAGCAAAGCGATCAGAAGACTTCCTAGTAGGCGTCGCATTAGAAGCTCACCCTCATCATCAAGTCCATCGTGCGCATCGGCTTGACCGCCAAGACGCGGCCGAACGAAGAGGAGTTCAAATGAGTTTCCAGTCCGTCAAAATTCGGAGTGTTGGTCAGGTTCTGAACTTCCCAGCGGGCATCCAGGTGGACCCGGCCATCCTCGCCGAACCGGAATTTCTTCTGCAGACCGAAGTTGATATAAAAATTTCCCGGCCCTGTAATCGAGCCCCGCGAAGCGTCTCCGAACTGCAACGGCTGCGGAATCGTGAACGCCGCTGTATTGAAGAAATGAAGTGGCGTGCGCTGGCCGCCCGGCAGATTGGCGCTGGAGATCTGGTCGGGGCGCGTGGATAGGATGGCGCCGGTGCCGCTATTATCGGCGACGTTGCCCGCGAGCAAGGCCGTGAACGGCATGCCCGTATGGATATAGGTGATTCCACTCGCTTGCAGGTTGCTAAACACCCCCGAAGCCCAGCCGTTGTGCAGCCAGCGCTTCGTCTGCCCGAACGGCAGCTCATAGGAGAACTGGCCGCGAAATTGCTGGCGCATATCGAACGTGGAAAGCGCGCGCTCCGCGCGAAAATTATTGTCATTCTGGACGACAACGGGCGTGACCGCGCTGGTGATTGCGCCAAGGAGCCCAGCCAATGTCGAGCCGCCGCCGATCGCGCTGGCGTTGTCGATCGACCTCGCGAATGTATAAGTACCCTGAACCATCAAGCCGTGCGACATCCTCCGTTGCACCAGCAACTGCACGGCGTGATAGATGGATGAGGCGCCATCCGTCTCGAAAGTGAAGCCGGGCGCGTTCGCGATCCGGCGGCTGATGTCGGTGTTGAACGGGCTGCCAGGTGTCGCACGATTCGGCGCCCGCAGCAAGTCCAGATGTGTGCCTTTCGTGCCCGTGTAGGTCACTTCAATTGCCAGGCTCGGCTTGACCTGCGATTCAAGCGAGACATTCCAGAGCTGCGCGTAGCCAACTTTATAGTTTGGGTCCACGGCCACTGTATTCGTGACATTGGTGGGAGGCGGTTCTGGAAAGCCATTCTCGAGAGTCAGCACGGTTTGCCTAGTCGTTTGCTGAAACCCCGACTCGGCGTACGGAGCTTGGTTCGCCAGGGAGAACGCCAGTTGGTTGTAAATCGATTCGTTGTAGAAGATCCCGTAGCCGGCACGGAAGACCAGCGGAAGCTTGCTCGGTGGCCGCCAGGCAATTCCGATTCGCGGTGACCAGTTGTTCGTGTCTGGGTAAATCAAGGACCGCGGCAATGCCTTGCCGGTGAATGGATTCACCCGCCCCGGCGCGCAGGAAGTCGAGAAGCTTGGCGACGCGCAAATCAATGCAACCTGAGTGATCGCCGGATTCATCACCAGGTCGGCGAGGCTGTTGAACAATTCCTCGGGAGGCATAGCCAACTCGTACCGCACACCGAGATCGACCGCAAAGCGAGGGTGGATACGCCAGTCGTCCTGTACGTAAGCGACGTACTCACGCTCGCGGAGATACGTGGCCGGGCTGCCAAAGCGCTCGGTTGTGGATTGCGGGAAGCCCATCAGAAAGTCGGCGAAATCGAAACCGGTGCCGGGGACAGGACAGAACGACTGGGATCCGGGGCTGCACGGCCCGAGGTTGCTGGTCATCACCCCCGTGAAATCGAAACCGCCACGCGGGATGGGGTTAGTGTCCAGGTTGAGCTGGATCCAGCGAATCTCTGCTCCGGTGCGGATGGTGTGCTTGGAGAACATGTAGGCCACGTTGTCCAACACGCGCAAGGTCTGGTTCCGCTGCAGCATCGGGACGGTGTCAATCAAGCTGTTGAAGTTCGTGAAATTGAGGAGTGGCACGCCCCAATCCACCGGCGCTTGTGACACACCGGTGATCCCTAGTTCAGCTGCGACGTTCTCCTTGAACGCGAAGGGGTTCGTAATATCCTTTGTGAAGCGGCTCCAGTTGATTTTCGATTCGTTAATCAGCCGGGACGTCCAGTTCTGCGTCAGATCCAGGGTCAGCACTTGTCCCAGGGTGGAAGAGGTGTTTGTAAGCTGCGGGTGAGTGAAGGGAATAATCGAACGGACCGAGTTCCCCTGATAACTCGCCAGCAGGTTCAACTTCGGCGAGATCGTATGCAGGATTTTGATGTTGCCAAGATCAGAGCTTGCTGGCAGGGTTCTCTGGAAATGAAAGTTTTGCACGAAACCGGGAAGATTCGGCAGCGGGAAGAATTGGAGCATCTTCACCGCTGCGGGATCCAGCCGGTTTTGGGGAATCTTGCTGCCGAGGGGGATTCGCGGCCCAGTCAGGCTCGACGTCGGATCGAATAACTGAACGTTTCGATCGGTGAAATCTCCAGTGCGCTCGGCCGCCGTCGGGACGCTGATGAAGACATCGTGTGGCAGGACGCCACGATCCACCTCATAGCTGACAAAGAAGAAAGTGCGCTGTCGGCCGTCATAGATGTGGGGGATATACAGCGGCCCGCCAACACGTGCGCCGAATTTGTCGTCGTAGTGGTCGATCTTGGCAGGGTTCAGCTCCGTCAGCGAGTATGGCCGCGCGTCCCATACGGAGTTGTCGTAACGGTTATAGAAGCTGAAGTGCGCGCGGTCGGAAGAAAGACGCGACAGCCGGTGTTGCGCCCACAGCTGTTCAATTCCCTGCCCGAAGCTGTTTGCTTCGCCGGGCGCTAATGCTTGCGTTTGCTTTTTCTTGTGATGTGTGCCGGGCAATGAGCGGTGGCTGTGACCAGAGCCTTTGCCGGTGCTTGCGCCACTGTCGCCCTGCCCCGGAAGCGGGAAGTCCCCCGCTGCAGCCGCCGAGTCGAAGCTCGCGGAGCTCGCAGAAGAACCGGCCTCCCCTCCAACCCCGCCAAAGCTGCCGGAACCCCCCAGAGTCGCGGAGCGATTCACTGTCCCGCTCATCAGGAGCGCATCGGAAGATGATGCGTCGCCCAGCGCCGAGGACGAATCGTCCGGCACAGTACCCGAGGCACTCAATGGCTGATCCTGAGTACTCGCTTTGGAACTCTTGGACCCGCTCGCCGCATTTCCCGTGGGACTCGTGGGAACGCCTGGCTGGCCCTTTGCTTCCAACTGCTGGAAACCATGGCGGCGATGGGTCTTCTTCGCTGCGGTCGGCGGTGCTTCTTCCGCAGGCTTGGCAGTTTCCGCTTTTTCCGGCGCAGCCACGGAGGCAGCCGCTGGCGTTGGCGGAGCTTTGGCCTCTGCCTTCGTCGCGGGCACTGCTGCTGTGGGAATTTCAACGCGGAGCGTCAGTTGCGCTTCCGTGGCGGTTTCGCCTGGGAAATATACTTCGATTTGACTGGCTCCGAAGTTGAGCTGTTTCGCTTCCAGGAGGTAACGGCCCGCAGGTACGCCGGAAAAGGAGAATTTCCCGCCTTCATCCGTCCAACTCACCCACGAGCGGCCGCTCTCCACGTGAACAATTCGCACGGTTGCCCCAGGCACAGGTATATCCCGTATGGTTCGGACAATCCCCGCGACTGTCGTCGTTGCGGCTGCGTCATTCTCCTTTTGAGTGGCTTCACCGGAACTTGCCGTCGGATTCGACTGGCAAAAAACTCCCCCAGGAAGTAGGGCGATCACGACTAACAAGGCCAAACCGAATCCAGATCTTTTCATGGGCCACATTCCTGCCAATGCAAACCCCATGCCCTTATCGACTCCTCTGGACAACTGCCCCTGCGGCTATTGCCCCGGTATATTTGGAAGATTTGCGGAGTGCAGCCCTGTTCTCTGTCTGATCTGCGCCAGCACGGGTGGAATCAGGCCAATCGCCGGAGCCAGCCTGCATCAACAAACAGCTACTTGCATCGCGCTTGAGAAGATCCCCACGCACCCAAGCCATACGCTGCGTGTCCCAATCGCAGCCGTTTGCGATGCGATGAAGATTCGCATGGTGCACTGAGGCGAAAGAAATGCCTTTGCTCATAGTCCGATGCACTGCAGGACCCTCCGCCGCCTGGGCTGCAGTGGAAGTCGCTCCTGTCTCGCACCGTTTCGCGAAGCGCTTGCCAAAAACGAAAACGCTCGCCCGTCCAACGGCACTTCTACCCCTGCGCCAGCTTGGGCGATTCGCCCCAAGCTTCGTCGTGACGTTTTTAGGGACGTTCACCGCATTCCGCTCCCTCTGTAATCGTTCTCAACGGAATGCGATCTTGTCTGCGATTGTGCGGGGCGTGTGGTTCCCTGTCAAGATGAAAGAGTTTTCATATTAGGTAATAGAAGTACTGTAAGTTATAGAGCTATCAGGGCTAAATCGGTCGATAACCCGTGCTAAATTGCGGACATAGGTCTCCCCTTGCCCTGCATATCGACCCGGGCGAGCGCGAAGCCGTCAGGATACTACACTCAGCGAGCCGCCTTGGGGAGCTCGTCGACTGCTTCTTGCGCGATCTGTTTGCCTCGAATGGTTTCGATCAGAAGGGCGCTTCCGGGAAGCGTAGTGGCATACACTTTCTTCCCCATCGTTATATGCGCCTTTCCCGTCACTAACGCGGCGGTGCCGTCTACTCTCTGCGCTTCAAGGAAGGGCCTCTTAGAAGCACCCAGCTCGGCACGAATTTGCCACCCGCCCGCCCGGACCCAGCCATCCTTGTCGGGAGTGGCTTCCGTAAAAACGCTCTTGTCTCCCTCCAGGCTGATTTGAATCACGGCGAGGAACCGCATACCGGCGGTTTTGCGCGCCGACGCGGCCGTGAAATGCCATTGGTTGTCGGCATAGTTCGCTTCCTCACCCTCTTTGGTCGTTCCGCGCCAGTTAACGGCCGGCACTGCAAAATGGCTCGTCGCCTCGAACTTCAATGGAACCGAGCCAAAGAGGTCAACGCGGCTGCGCGCGTTTGCGGCGGAACCGAAGAGCCGTTGTTTGTCTGGCTCGACGCTGATTCTTTCCATGCTATGCAAGAGCCAGCTCCACTCCGCGTCATGGTCCGCCGACAGTTCATCGTAAACGACCACAGTGGAGGGCCTGAGTAGCGCCACATGCCGGCGAAACCTAGTCAATCCGGCTTGGGGGTCATAAGCCTTGGACGCATCCCCTACGGCGTACGTAATTTGCTCGCTGTGGAGGAATCGCGGGATCCAGCCGTAGCCTTCCGTGCCGTACGCCTGGCCTTTGTCATCGATGAGGATCCCGTTGTGACCACGCGTATGCTTATACCAGCCCAAAACATGATCATCCTGGTCGCCAACTTTGTATCCGCTGCTGTAGAACAGACGCTCTCCGGCAACAACGATATTGAACGTGTTTTGATCCGCATGGGCGTGTCCGTAGGAACCCCAAGGGCTCGAACGGAAACTCACAAACAAGTCATGCTCCGTGTCGTCCAGGTTGGTGTGCATGGCAACGACGCCGGTCTCGCGGAAGGCGCGCGCTTGGGGCAAAGCGAAGGGTCCGTTCAGCGGAGGCAGCTCTCGTCCCTTGCCCAATCCTAAGTCATTCCAATCCAGCCCTGCCTCGAGTTCTTTTGTGCTGATTTTTTCGATGCTTTTCCGTTCCTTCTTACCCATTCCTTCCAGGCTTTCATGCACGTACCAGGAAGCATACGGGTCGCCCAGTTGGGCGCCAACTGCCCTGGCGAAGCGGATGTGGGCGGCACGCGGCCCTCCCCGCTCGTAACTGTCGCCAAAGCCATCGGAGAATGAGCCAGGCGGGAGATCATAAATCAAGTAATAGAGACTGTTCTGGTAAAAGAGAGAACGGAAAAAATTAATGCCTGTCAGATTCTGAAAAAGGGTGGGTATCCCGATAAGTGACCCGGCCTCGATGCCCAGGTAGCTCGCGCCGACGGTCCAGCCGCCATCGCTGCGGCCTTCCGTCGGCGCACGTGCCAACCACACTTCGTAGGCATACGTGAGCCATTTTTCCGACTCAGGCAACTCGCCGAGCGTTGCCACCGCAGCTTCAGTCGCACTGTAGAGAATGTATTGCCAGGTATGCTCGCTCGCGAGTTTTAATTCTAACCGGTTTATCCAGCCATCGAAAAGGCGTCCCGCTCGCGCCTTAATTCCCCGGAGCAGTTGTCGCTTCTCGGCTTGCGAGAGAAGCCCGTATTCGGAATCGTAGGCCAAAGACATAGCTTTTAAACAGTACATATCACCCAGATTATTCTGGCTGCTTTCTCCCTCAGGGTTCCATTTCGCCACCTCAAGCGCCCAACGAACCGCCTCGCGGCCGAATCGCTCATCGCCGGTAATGAGATAAGCCGTGCTCAACAGCGACACCGCGCCGTACATACGCCGGTTGAGAGCCTTGCTGGCATCCGAAGCAAGCTTCTCCGACTGTTTCTCGTTCTCGCCGGAGCGTTTTGGAACAGCGTCTTCTTCGGTGGGCACTTGCTGGCCCAGGTATTTCTCGGCTGCGTTTACGACCGAGACAGCCGCGTCCAAATCTTTCACTTCCTTTCGGAAAGCTTCGAGTTCATCGGCCTTGACCAAGACTCTCGGATGTGACCGTGGGACGGCCCCCAGCAAATCCCTTGCTGTGGGCGATTCAAACACACGCGTCGTACCCGTAATCACGAAGGCGTTTGGTTGGGACCATGCCAGGGTGCCGCGCCCCGATACCGCGTACTCCCAATACCATGTCCCGCTTGCCAGCTTTTTATGGGGGTTGAACATTGCCCATGGTTGCTCGGTGGAGACGATCGTCTTGCCCTCGGGGAAAGTAGGATCCTGCGACAGGCGAACATCATAGCGCACACCGTTCCCAGCCGTCCCCGGCCAGAGAAGCGGGGGAGGATTGACCTCAACTTCTTTCCCTCCAGACGGACTGGCCATCTCACGCTTGAGGGGATAAATCGCGTCCTTCGATAGCTGGATTTCACCTGAAGTCGGAGTCGCGTAATCGTCTGTCGCTTTTGAGCCCAAGGCCACGACTCCGCAGAGCAACCCTGCCAGCATCACAAAACCGGTCAGACCTACTGCTTTTCCTGCGCGCGATCTTGGTTCTGCTTTCATCATTCTGCTTCCCGCTTCCAGTCGGTTTCGTCCATGGAAGCGTCTTCATTGATCGACAGCTCCGTATTCTTCGACTCCAGCATCATTTGCAGATGGTAGAACTGGGCATACTTGCCGTTCCGCGCCAAGAGCTCGAAGTGCGTCCCCTCCTCCACAATCCGGCCCCGGTCAAGAACCACAATCCGATCCGCAAAGCGTGCCGTTGACAACCGATGGGCGATGATCAACGTGGTGCGCCCCCGAGCCGCCCGCTCCAACGCGTCAATCACCACCTGCTCCGAGGCCGAATCCAGGCTGCTCGTCGGCTCATCGAGTATCAAAATCGGCGCATCCCGCAAAATCGCCCGGGCGATGGCAACCCGTTGCTTCTGCCCGCCTGAGAGCGTCGTACCTCGCTCTGCCACCGGCGTCTCGTAACCTTGCGGCAGCCGCTGAATGAACTCGTCCGCGTTCGCCGTCACCGCCGCTGCCACAATCTCCTCCTCGCTCGCCTCCGGCCAGCCAAAGGCGATGTTTTCACGAACCGTCCCGCTGAACAGCAGCGAGTCCTGCAACACCAAACTGATCTGTTCCCGCAGCGACTGCAGTTGATAGTGTCGGATGTTTTCCCCATCGATACAGACTTCGCCGAGGGTCGGATCGTAGAATCGCGGGACTAGG
>Ga0187846_10002357_pt1 | contig 10394 bp, 9 predicted proteins | sample TC_taG_FD_161473 | JGI IMG/M metagenome (GOLD analysis project Ga0187846, IMG submission 161473) | Biofilm microbial communities from the roof of an iron ore cave, State of Minas Gerais, Brazil - TC_06 Biofilm (v2) | ecosystem: Environmental > Terrestrial > Deep subsurface > Cave > Wall biofilm ... | reverse complement strand
GCTCCCGGTACCGCAGGTCGTGGTTGCCCCGCACGTACAGAAGCGGAAGGCTGAATCGATCCATCAGCGCTTCAAGATAGTCCGCAGGCAGATCGCCGCACGACAGGAGGAGCCGCACCCCCTGCAGATGCGCCGGTGGCGTCTCGCCCAAGAGCCGCTCGTCGACCTCGTCCCCGACCGCCAGCACGGCCATGCCGCCGCCCGCCTCTCCCGTCCGGTCCCGCGCCTTCACCGCGCCACCGCCCTTCCCGCTGGGGCGATCGCGCGCGGGGAACCGCTCACGCTCTGCCGAGAAACGAGACCTCCCTCCAAATCCTGATCAAGACCAGGGCCATCGCGACAAGATCCGCGAGGTCCAGGCTGGGGTTTCTCAGGAAGCGCGCGAGCATCACCCCGACCACCACGACCACGATCGAGAGCAGGACCTTCGAGAGGTAGCCGGTGAGCCGCTCCAGCTCTCCGCCGGGCGCGGCGGATCTGCCGCCGGGTGTCGCGGAGCCGCCGAACGCACCCCACGGGATGCTCGCGGTGCGGGCTCGATCGTACGCGCGCCGCAGGGCCGGATCGCCCAGGACCGTGTACGCTTCGTTGATGCGTTTGGCCTGCTCCTCGTCTCCCCCCAGGTCGGGGTGCGCGCCCATCTCGCCCATCAGCGTTCGGTACGCCTTCTTGACCATCTCCTGGGACGCCCGGGGGTGCACCTGGAGGATCTCATAGTAATCGATCTCCGGCCGGAATTTCATCGCCGTGATCTATCTTAGCACGTGCGCCTGAACGGAGCACGGCGCGCGCGGCGTGCGGATCCACCGTACGGAGGATCCCTCCGGCCCAAACGATAGCAGGACCAGGGGGGCGAAAGCGCCGATTACCGATGTGGCTGACGCGCGCACGCGCGCGAGGGGGGCTCGCATGCGGGGAGTGCTCGTCCCCATCGTCCTCGTCGGGGTACTGCTTCAGATCGTCCGCCCGGCCACCGGCGCCGCGGGGGATGGCCCGCACGTGGCGATCGTCGGGATCCGGATGGCCAGCCCGCATTCGCTCCGGATCGAGGTCGCGACGTCCGGGCTGGACACCGAGGAGGCGGAGACTCCGGCCGTCGCCTTGACGGTATGGCTCGACGGCGTCCCCGCCCACGCCACGCTGCCGCTGATCCGCATGCCGGCCCGATTCCCGATGGATCTCGACCTCCCCGCGGGCGTCGTCCGCGTGGGGGGCATCCCCGTCGGCGCGTTCCGGCCGATCCGCCCGTTCGAGGAGAACCTGCGATTTCCCGTCGAGGTCACGGTGAGCCGCGGCGGACGAACGGCCACGGCCCGCCGGATGGGCACGATCCTCCTGCCCACGGTGATCGCACCCGGAAACTTCAACGAGGAGAAGGCGCCGGATCAGGGGGTCCTGGCCGCGCTGGGCCGGCACGGATACGAGGTCGAGGGGGGGTACCCGACGCTCGCCTGGTGCGCCTATCCGTCCGAGAAGGTGACGCCGGAAACGGGAGCCTTCGCCCTCGCCGCGTGCGCGCGCCGCGTGATCTTCCCGGCCACCTACGCGGCGAAGATCAACGTCATCGGGTACAGCCTGGGAGGCCTGCTGGCACGGTGGGCGGTGGCGCACGACACCGACGGGTGGGCGACGCTCGTCAGCCGCCTGGTCCTCGTCGCCGTCCCCAACGAGGGGAGCGTGATGGCGTACCTCGTGCGGCACGTACCGTTCTTCCTGCCGTTCTCGAGCTTCGGGCACTCCGCGGCCGCCCAATTTATGGCCCCGACGTTCCCCTTCTGGCGCGCCGACCCCAGTCAGCCGTGGGGCGCCCCGCACGACGGCGGCAACGCCACGCTCGCCGATCTTAACACCCGCCCGATCCCCAACACGGTCCGCGTGTACATCTTCTATGGAAGTCACGATCCGCGCCGGCCCGCGGGGCCGGTGACCTCGGTGGGAATCACGAAAGGCGAGCTGTCCTTCGCGCCCGGCGATGGGATCGTCCTCGCGGATAGCGCGCTCGGGCTGCCGATCAACGGGGGAAGCGGCGTGGGGGTGCTGGCCGACCGGACCGTCATGCGGGTCGACCTCGGCAGCGTCTACCACACCGCGTTACTCGCCGCGGGCGCCGAACGGATCGCCGGCGCGCTGCAAGACCACTTCAGCGCGACGGTGGACGAAGCCGCAGGGACCCCCTGAGCGTTTCATTCGGAGGAAGGGTTCGGCTCCGCCAGCCTTTCGAAGACGGGAACCAGCGACTCGTAGGCCGCGCAGAAGATCGGGTAGAGCCGCTCGTATCGCGCGTGCGCGTGCGGGTCCGGCCGCTGTTCCTCCACGATCTCGACCAACCGCTCGGCGACGCCGAAGTCAGGAAATATGCCCACGCCAATCCCGCCGGCGATCGCGGCTCCCAGTGAAGTGGCTTCGTCGAGGAGCCGTGGCCGCAGGATGGGGAGGCCGTAGACGTCGGCCATGATCTGCCGCCACGCCCTCCCCCGGGCTCCCCCGCCGATCAGGCGCATCTTCTGAATCTGCGCCCCCTGCCGGCGAAACGCATCCAGGATGATGCGGAGGTTCAGCGCCACGCCTTCCAGGACGGCCCTCGCCATGTGGGCCCGGGTGTGGGTGATCCCCAGCCCGATGAACGCGCCCCGGGCCCGCGGGTTCCAGTGGGGCGCGCGCTCGCCCATCAGATACGGGAGGAACAATAAACTGTCCGCGCCCGGAAGCACCGACGCGGCTTCCCGGTCGAGGATCTCGTAGGGATCCACCCCGCGCGATCGGGCCTCCTGCACCTCCAGCCCGCCCAGCTGGTTCCGGAACCACTGGTACGATCCGCCCGCCGCCTGCATGGTGCCCGTCGGCATGATCATCTTCGGGTCGAGATGATGGAAGTTGAACGTCCGCCGCTCCGGGTCGTAGATCGGGGAGGGGCTCGCCAAGGCAATCCAGGAAGAAGTGCCGATGTAATTGTACGCGCTGCCCTCCCGCACGACCCCCGCGCCAGCCGCCGCGCACGCGCCATCTCCGCCGCCAACGACGACCGGCGTCCCGGGCGCCAAGCCGGTCTCCTCCGCGGCGCCGCGCCGGACCTCCCCGACCACCGCGGTCGAGGGATGCAGGTCGGGGAGAATGTCCGGGGGCAGGCCGACCGCGTCGAGGATCGGTTGCGCCCACCGCCGCGCCTCCAGATCGAAGAGGTTCATGCCTGACGCGTCGGAGAAATCCGTCGCGAACGCGCCGGTGAGGCGGTGGACCAGGTAGTCCTTCGCGTGCAGCACCTTGTGGGTCTGCTTGAAGACGTCCGGCTCGTGGCCACGCACCCATAGGATCTTCGCCAGCGAGTATGCCGGGCTGATCCGGTGGCCGGTCGAGCGGTAGACGGCCTCCTCTCCGATCCGCTCCCGCAGGAAGGCGGCCTCCCGTTCCGCCCGCTGGTCGGCCCAGATGATCGCCGGCCGGAGCGGCCTCCCCCCGGCGTCGACGGGAAGGCACCCCATCATCTGCCCGCTGAAGCCGATCCCGGCGATCGCATCGGGGGACGCCCCGGACCGGCGCAGCAGCTCGTGGGTCGACCGGCAAAACGCGTTCCACCAGTCCTCGGGATTTTGCTCCGCCCAGTTGACGGCCGGGTAGCGCGTCTCGTATCCGGAAAAGGACGTCGCGTGAAGCGCGCCATCGTCGCCGAACAGGGTAGCCTTGTTGCCGGTCGTGCCGAGATCGTGGGCGAGGATGAGTCTCGACATCGTTCCTCCCACCGCGTCCCCCAGGGCGCGTCAGCCTCGGCGCGCTCCGCGTGCCTCCGGACTACGGGAGGAGAAGCAGATACGGATGCTCGAGGATGAACTTGACCCGCTGCAGGAACTGGGCGGCGGGGGCGCCGTCGACGACCCGGTGGTCGAACGTCAGCGACGCCACCATCGTCGTGCGGACCTCGACCCGCTCGCCCACCGCAACCGGGCGGCGGTGGAGCCGGCCGATGCCGAGGATCGCCGCCTCCGGGGGGTTGAGGACCGGGGTGAAGGCGTCCACGTCGAACATGCCGAGGTTGGTCACGGTGAACGTGCTGCCCTGCATCTCTTCCGGCCGGAGCCGCATGCCGCGGGCGCGCTCGGAGAGGTCGCGGATCCCCGCGGAGATCCGGGCCAGCGGGGCCCGGTCGGCGTCGCGCACCACCGGCACCACCAGCCCGTCATCGAGCGCCACCGCCACGCCGATGTGAATCTCGCCCAGGCGGCGGACCCCCTCGCCCTCCCAGCGCGCGTTGACCCCAGGGTGCTCCCGGAGGGCTACCGCCGCGGCGCGGACGATCAGGTCGGTGTACGTGACACGCACCCCTTCGCGGCGCTCGAGTTCCGGCCCGATCTCCTCGCGGAGCCGCACGGCTTCGTCCATATCCACTTCGGTGGTGAGCGTGAGCTGCGCGGTCGTGTGAAGGCTGTCCATCATCCGCCGGGCGATGATCGCGCGCATCCTGGCCGCGACGGGAGAAGGCGCCGCGGCAACCCGCGGATGCGCCGGGGCCGCTGCGGCCGGAGGCGCCGGAGCGCGCGAGGCCAGCGCCTCCTGAACGTCGCGCTCGATGATTCGGCCGCCCGGGCCGGTCCCGGTGATCGAGCTAACGTCGAGTCCCTGCGCGTCGGCAAGCGCGCGGGCGCGTGGTGAGATCTTCACGCGTCCGTCGGCCCGCGCCGGGGCGGCCTGCGCGATGGCCGATGCCGCGCCCGCGGCGACCGCTTCCTTCGGGGCCCGCCTGTCCGCGGCCGACGGCGTCCCGCCGGCGGCCGGTCGGGCCGGCGCCGCCGCTTCGCCCGGCTCGCCGATCAGCGCGATCGGGGTGGCCACGGGAACCGTGCCGCCCACGTCCACCAGAATCCGGAGCAGCACGCCCGACGCCGGGGCTTCGACTTCGAGGTTTGCCTTGTCGGTCATCACCTCGAAGAGCGGCTCGCCCTTCGTGACCCGGCTTCCCTCGGGCTTGAGCCATCGCAGGATCGTCCCCTCCTCCTGCGTGAGCCCGAGTCTTGGCAGGACGACCTCGGTCGCCATCAGGCCACCAGCTGGCGGACGGCCGCGACGATATCCTCCGCCTGCGGCACCGCGGCGGCCTCGAGGCGGGGATTGTAGGGGATGGGCACGTTTTTCCCGCAGACACGAACCGGGGGCGCGTCCAGGGCGTCGAACGCCGCGGTCACCACTTGGGTAATGATCTCAGCGCCGATCCCGCTGCGCTCGTAGGCCTCGTGCCCGACGATGAGCCGGCCCGTCTTGCGCACCGAGGCGAGCACGGCGTCGAGATCAAACGGCACGAGGGTTCGGGGATCCACGACCTCGAGCTCGATCCCCTCCCGCGCCAGCGTGTCCGCGGCGGCGAGGCCCTTCGGCACCATCGTGTGGATCCCCACGAACGTCGCGTGCCGGCCTTCCCGCTTGCACTCCGCCACCCCCAGCGGGATGGTGTACTCTCCGGCCGGCACCGGGCCTTTGGCGCTGTACAAGAGCTTGTGCTCGAGGAAGACGACGGGGTTGTCGTCGCGGATCGCGCTCATCAGCAGCCCCTTCGCGTCGGCGGGGGTGCTCGGCGTGACGACCTTGAGCCCGGGGATGTGGCAGAACCAGGCCTCGAGCGACTGGGAGTGTTGGGCAGCGTTCCCGCGCCCGGCGCCCTCCTGGGCGCGGAGGACCAGCGGCACGCGCGCCTTCCCCCCGAACATGTAGCGGATCTTGGCCGCCTGGTTCACGATCGGCTCCATGGCCAGTCCCATGAAGTCGACGTACATGAACTCGGCCACCGGCCGCGCGCCGGCGACCGCGGCCCCCACCGCCAGCGCGGCGATCGCCTCTTCGGAGATCGGCGTATCCCGCACCCGCTGCGGCCCGAACTCCTCGACGAGCCCCCGCGTGACCCCGAACACGCCGCCGCCGCCCCAGACGGCCACGTCTTCGCCCATCACGAACACGCGTGGGTCGCGCCGCATTTCTTCCCGGAGCGCCTCGTTCAGGGCCTCCGCGTAGGTGAGCACGCGCGTCTCCGCCTCACCGGCGGGGGCGGGCGCGACGGCGGGACGGCTCACGCGTACACGTCCTCGGTGAGGGTGGCGACGTCAGGCTCCGGGCTGCTCTTCGCGAACGCGACGGCCGCCTCGATCTCCCGGGCGACCTCCCCGCCGAGCGCCTCGATCCGGCCGGCGTCGAAGACCCCGTGGCTCACGAGATCCTGCGCGAACCGGTCGATCGGATCCCGCCTGCGCCACTCCTCGACCTCGGCCGTGTCACGGTAGTTGAGCGGGTCCCCCACGTGGTGCCCCAAGTAGCGATACGTGACGCACACCACGAGCGACGGCCCCTCCCCCGCGCGGGCCCGCGCGACCGCGGCGGCCACCGCGCGGTACACCGCGAGGACGTCCATCCCATCGCAGCCCACGCCCGGAAACCCGTACGCGACCGCGCGGACCGCGGGGTCGGGAACCGAGGTGAATTTGTCGGCGCGCGCGGACATCGCGTACTGGTTGTTCTCGCAGACGTACACGACGGGAAGCTTCCAGATCGCCGCGAGGTTGGCGGCCTCGTGCAGGATCCCCTGGTTCAAGGCGCCGTCGCCGAAGAAGCACAGCGTCACCTCGTCGCGCCCCGCGAGCTGCGCGGCGAGGGCGGCCCCGGTGGCGAGGCCGATCCCCCCGCCCACGATTCCGTTGGCCCCGAGAATGCCGGCGTCCACATCCGCGATGTGCATCGATCCGCCTTTCCCCTTGCAGTAGCCGGTGGCCTTCCCCAACAGCTCGGCCATCATCAGGCGCGGGTCGCCCCCCTTCGCCAGGCAGTGGCCGTGACCGCGGTGGGTGCTGGTGATCCGGTCGGTGGGGCGGAGCGTCGCGCACGCCCCGACCGCGACGCCTTCCATCCCGATGTAGGGGTGCGTCGTGCCGCGCATCAGCCCCTCCCGGTACAGCTCCAGGGCCCGCTCGTCGAACTTGCGGATCATCATCATCGTCCGAAGCATCTCCCAGAGCTGGGGCGGGGTGAGCCCGATGGGCGCGTCAGGCGGCATCGACGTCTTCCCGACGGGCGTGCGCGGGCTCATGCTACTCGTCCGCGGCCCCGGTGTCCTCCTCCAGCCCCACGGAGAACGACCGCTCGAGCAGCGACTGCGGAAACGCGCGGAAGGCGAGGTGGGTGTTCGTCCGCAAGATCCCCGGGATCTGCACCATCTTCCCGGTGACAATTTCGGCTAGGTCGTCGTATTCCTTCAGCCGCACCACAGCGATGATGTCCCACTCGCCGGTGACCGAGTACACTTCCTCGACGCCCTGGATCTCGGCGAGCCCGCGCGCGACGTCCTGCATGCGGCGGCGCTCGGCCTGAACCATGACAAACGCGGTAAACATGCGCCCTCCTCCCACGGAGGCCCCGATGGCGTGGGCCCTCGTACGGTTCGCTGCGCGGCCCGCAAACTCTTGCTCGCGGCCCGTCAGCCGGCGGCCAGCCGGTGTGCCAGCGCCATGTAGATCGCGGTCTGGACCACGAGGTCGGCGACGGCGACCGACTCGTTGGGCCCGTGGACGTGGTGCCGGGAAGGATCGCTTTTCGGGTGGGTCGGGGCGAACCCGTACGCCGGCACGCCGAGCTGCCGGACGAACCGTGAGTCGGTGAACCCGCCGTTGATCGTGGGCACGACCTGCGTCCTGCGGCCGAGCACCTGCCCGAGGATCTCCCCGAGCAGGCCCACCCACTCGGGCCCGGCCGGCGAGGTCGTGGCGATCGCCGTGTGCTCGATCTCGAGCTCGGCCTCCGGGAACAGGCCCCGCAGCTGCGCTTCGACGTAGCCCGGCCCCTGGTGCGGCAGCGCCCGCACATCGCAGGTGAGCCGGCAGACGTCGGGCACGCTGTTCGACTTCACGCCCCCGGAGATCAAGGTGGGGGTCACGACCATCCGGGAGACCTGCCGGCAGTGATCGGCGAGGCGCGGGTGGGTGTCCCCGAGGCGCGCGATGACGTCGTCCACCGTGGCGGGCGTGATCGGACCGGCCAGCGGGCGGAGGTACGCGAAGATGGGGTCGCTCGCGTCGCGCTCCGGCTCGTAGTCCCGGAGGCGCTCGAGCCCGGGGACGGCCAGCAGCAGCGCGTTCGCGCCCTGCCACGGCCGGGCGGCGTGCGCGCCGCGGCCGCGGAAAACCGCGTGCGCCTCGAACCTGCCCTTCTCCCCCACCCCCAGGAGGCACCAGTCGGACCCGTCCACCGGCATGGACGCTCCCCCGCCCTCGTTGATGCAGCACTCCGCGCGCAGCCGGTCGGGATGCGTGCGCGCCACCCACCCCATCCCGTACGCGCCCCCGGCCTCCTCGTCGGCGGCGCAGACCAGCCCAACGGTGTGCGCGAGCGGGGTTTCGAGCCGGCGCAGCAGGATGAGCGCCATCGTCTGCGCGGCCACGAGGCCCTTCATATCGGCGGCCCCGCGCCCGTGCAGGTATCCGCCCTGGACCTTCCCGGAGAACGGCGGGCTGGTCCACTGGGCCCCATCGCCCGCGGGGACCACGTCGGAGTGCGACGCCAGGAGAAGCCGCATTCGGCCGCTCGCGCCCCGCAGGGTCGCGAACAGGTTTCCCCGCTCGGGGACCCGGCCCCGGATCTCCGCGTCGATGCCTTCCGGGGCGAGCGTCTCCCTGAGCAGCGCGGCCGCGGGGGTCTCGTGCCCGGTCGGCATCACGCCGGTGTTGGTGGTATCGATCCGGACGAGCGCGCGCGCCAACTCCACGATCTCGTCCTCGTGCTGCTCGGCGATGCGGCGAAAATCGGGGGTGACCACGGGAGGGTACTTCTGCGCTCGCGTCACCCGGCCCTCGCGCGCGACCCGGCGCGGCGCGCCGCAGGTGCGGCGGTCATGCGACCGGCTCGAGGAGGACCTTGATCGACTGCTGGGCCGCCGTCTTGTTGAATCCCTCTTCCCACGCCGCGAGCGGAAGGACGTCCGAGATCATCGGCGCCGCCTGCACGGCGCCCTGGCGAAGCAGCGCGAGCGCACGGGGCCAGGAAGTCAGCGCGTGTCCGTACGTGCCCGTCACGGACAGCTCCCGCATCGCGATCTGCTCGTAGTCGCACTCGATGCGCCGGCCCATGAGCCCCACCTGCACGAGCGTCCCGACCCTCCGGATCGCCCCGAGGCAGGCGTCGAGGGAGCGGGCCGCGCCCGCGCATTCGAACGCGATGTCCACGCCCGCGTCCCCCGTCCACTCGCGCGCCACGGCGCCGAGGTCCTCGGTGTCGACGTTCACCGTCGCGTCGGCCCCGAGGCGGCGCGCGAGGGTCAGGCGGCGGTCGTCCCGCGACGTGCCCGCCACCAGGACCCGCGCGCCGTGCGCCTTCGCGACCTGCAGCACGAGCAGGCCGATCGGGCCGACCCCGCTGACCAAGACCGCGTCGCCCGCCATGACCTGCGACCGTTCCGCCACCGCGTGCACGGCCACCGCGATCGGCTCGGCGAGGGCGGCGTGCCGGAGGTCGATCCCCGCGGGCACGCGGAAGGCCACGTCTGCCGGCACCACCAGGTACCGGGCGAAGGCCCCGTCGACCCCGTGGCCGATCGACCGGCGGCGCTCACACATCAAGACGTTGCCCGTGAGGCAGTACCGGCACCGGCCGCACCGCACGGCCGCGGTCGAGGCGACCACCGGATCGCCGGGCGCGAACCCTTCGACGCCGGCCCCTAGCCGTTCGACCCGGCCGCTGAACTCGTGGCCGAGCACGACCGGAGGGCGGCTCGGAAACTCGTCCCGCCAGATGTGAATGTCGGTGCCGCAGATCCCCGCCGCGGTCACTTCGATCCGCAGCTGGCCCGGTCCCGGCTCCGGCTCGGGGACGTCGCGGAGCTCGACGTGGCCCGGCCCCACCTGCGTCTTCATCACGGCCTTCACGACGTCACCTCCCGCGGCGGTGCGGCGCGGTGACCCGCGCGCCAAGCGCCGCCTGTCCAAGGCTGATCCCGCCATCGTTCGGCGGAACCTTTCGATTGACCCAGATCCGCGGGCCGTCCCCGCCCTCAGGGAAGAGTTCGCGGATCCGCGCGGTGAGCAGGACGTTCTGGAAAACGCCGCCGGAGAGCACGATGGTGTCGAGGCCATGCGCGGCGCAGAGCGCCCCGCCCGCATCACGCACGCCGCGCGCGACCGCCTCGTGGAACGCCCTCGCGATCTCGGGGATCGCGCGGCCCCTCAGGCGATCGGCGATCACCGCGTCCAGAAGCGGCCGGAAGTCGAGCTCCGCGCCGTCGAAGGGGAAGGGGTAGGCCGCCACCGCGGGGCTCCGGCGGGCCGCGTGCTCGAGCCAGATCGCCGCCTGGCCCTCGAAGCTGACCTCTCGGGTGAAGCCGCAGAGGGCCGCCACCGCGTCGAAGAGCCGCCCCATCGACGTGGTGGTGCTGT
>Ga0187846_10002356_pt1 | contig 10395 bp, 6 predicted proteins | sample TC_taG_FD_161473 | JGI IMG/M metagenome (GOLD analysis project Ga0187846, IMG submission 161473) | Biofilm microbial communities from the roof of an iron ore cave, State of Minas Gerais, Brazil - TC_06 Biofilm (v2) | ecosystem: Environmental > Terrestrial > Deep subsurface > Cave > Wall biofilm ... | reverse complement strand
AACGACCATGCTCGATCAACAGTGAAAGGGCGGCACACCTGGCAGGGTGTACCGCCCTCTTAGTTTTTCACTCCACTTTGCAAGTGAGGTTACTATGATGATACCAGATGAACCTTTCAATTTCAACCATGCTGGCGCATGCAACAACTTCGGCGATCAAGAAGTCCGCTTGCGCCATCTCCTCCGGCAGCATGCCCTGCCAACCGTGGAAAGTGGCAGGCAGCTGCTCTACGCTTGCCCAATCTGCAAACGCCCCTGGTACAAAGGGGCCAGACAAGAGTACCCACGCCTGACCTCAGAGCAACTGGCATTCCTGGGCGCAGCCCTGCACACCGATGTCCGTGCGCTCCACCTGCTTCCCAGGGCTCTTTGCCCCATTTGCAGCACCGTCCACCTGGGCGGCATGTTCTCTGTAGACACATATCCGCACCACAGCGGCTATCGCTTCCTGTGGGAAAGCGCCTCGCCACGGCGCATCCAGCTGCTGGCCATGGTCTGCCGATCTGAGGGACTCACCCTGGATCTGCTCGTGCAGATATCGCCCGCAACCCTCATGGAACCCATGTGTAATATGCGAGCGGTGCTGGCCTGGTTGGAGACGTGTCCATTCCCGGAGGCTACGAGAGTGTATACCGACAAGCACAGCCAGCACCTTGCCCGGCATTGTCCTCCAGGGAGCGCACCCGACGGCAGTGTCCACCTGTGGCGCGGGTATGCCTGGGAGGAGAACTGCCCTCCGCTTGGGGGCGATGTGCTGGTCTCGCTGGCCGTTGCCCTTCAATCGCTTGCTCCATCCCCTTTCACCAGCCTGCTCATAGGCTGGCATGTGCTGGCGCGAGCCATGCGCATGGTGCTGTGAGGAGGCCGAGCACATGACCATCACCTCACAGACCACTCGGCAAGGAAAAGTGATCCACCGGCTGTCACCAGGCGACCTGGTCGATGCTGTAGCGAGTGGGCAGCGCCTACGGGCGTATTGTCCCATTCATGGCAGCGACCATCAACGCTCTCTCTCGATTGACGCCAGCACCGGCTGGGGCTTCTGCCACTGCTGCCATGCCACCGTGCTGGTGGAAACCAGTAACCCCATGATCGCCAACAGAGAAGAAAGCAGGGATGAGCGACGCAGAGCTGATAACGAGACACGCTCTCCATCATCATGCATCGCTCCTCTTCCCTCATCCTCTTTACGACCAGGCTCGGCGCGATCAGGACGCTCTGCCACACCTCTTCCGCGCTGGCAACAAGAGGAAGTGGCCGCTCTCGTAGCTGTCACTCCCCTGTTGCGCGAGTCCCTGACTTCCTCTGAGCACGCCCAGGCATACCTGGGCGAACGCGGTATTCCTCCGGCCATCGCGCACGCGGCAGGCATCGGCTACGTCTCACGTTCTGCCTGGGAGCTTGCATCACTGCCAGCAGAGCAACAGGCGCTCTTTCAGCGCTGGATCGGACGTATCGTCTTTCCGCTGGGTTCTCCTCTTGGAGGAGGGTTCATCGGGCGCACGCTGCTCAGGTGGGAACCAGGCATGGACGAGAACGCCCACAAGGCCGTGCTCGACCGGCCCGGCGCTCCCAGACGTTGGGTCAAAACCAACCCGGCAGGCTGGTTCGGCTTTGATGCACCAGAACGGCTTGCCGAACGGGTTGTGCTGGTCGAAGGTGGCTTTGATCGCCTGGCCCTGCTGGCCGCAGGCTTTCCTGCCAGGACTGTGATCGCTCTGGTCGGCACCGCTGCCCGACCAGGGTGGTTCGTGCGATCGGCCCCACAGGTCAAAGGCGTGGTGCTCGCGCTTGACGCCGATGAGAGCGGAGAAACAGCGATGGAGCGCCTTGCTGGCGAGTTCCGGCAGACGGGATTCTCGGTCACGCTCTGTCCACCGCCCCATGACCGGTGGGGCAAAGACTGGAACGAACGCTGGCGCAGGCTTGGTCCACAAAGCATGTGGCCGCTTTACGAGGCTTTTGCACAACACCATACAACGAGAGACGAAAGGACATAACCGTGCACACGAACGAGCGTTACGCTGTCTATCATGCCAACGACCTGTTCGCGATGGTTGTGCCAGAGGCGTCGCACTGGTATGAAGATCGATTCCGGTACTACACCCATGTGGCCGATGTGGAGGCACCGCTTGAGCGAGTCTTCGCGCTCACGAACCACATCGACCACGCCTGGACGAGCAACCCGCAGGTCGTCTGGCACGCCATCACCGCTCCGCTGCGATCCTCGTCGGTCGGAGATGTCATTGTATCCTACAACAGTGGTCAGGCCTGGCTCATGATGCCAATCGGCTTGCAGGAACTCCCACCAGAGAACGGGACACGTGCAGCCGATGAAGGAATATCGGCTGGGAACCACATAACGCAGCAAGATACGCCTCCCTCCGACCGGGGCTAATTCCTATATACATTCTCGCATCCTGCCTCAGTTCACCCTCTGCTCTTCACCCGCCTGCTCTCATCTCGTGTGATTCCGTCTGCCTTCTCTTGCCTCCGTCTCTTGTCAACTTTCGACATGGGGAAGGAACGGCTCTGGCAACCAGATGGGAGATGGCTTGCAGGGTGTGCAGGCCGGTGCACTGAGGCAGGATGCCTTGAGCACATCAGAAAGGACATCCTCTCATGAACACATCTTCACCCATGATCACGCTCGATCTGCTGGTCGAGCACCTGCGCGTACCCTTTCCGCCCGCGGAGATCAAATTCTTGCCAAAATCTCCCGTACAGCGTGGCGATGCCTGGATCTGCCTGGCGTTGCCCTACGCTGACAAACGCGCCTATGAAGATCGCCTGAATGCCCTGGTGCCCGGTCGCTGGAGTACACCGCCGATGACCCCACTGGTCGCCGGCAACAAGCTGGTCATCCCCGTCACCCTGATGATCTGCGAGATCGCGCACACCGATGTGGGCGAAGCCTTCCTCACCAGTCTCTCACGCAAAGGGGAGTCGCGCGAGGAGGAAAACGCCGCGACGGAAGCCTACTCACAGGCCTTTCGTCGCGCCTGTGCCCAGGTCGGCCTGGGACGATACCTCTACGACCTGCCCAAAGCATGGGTACCCTATGACCCGCAGAAGCGAACGATAGCCCTCGCGGAGGAGGAACTGCGCCAGCTGGTGGAGCGGTTATATCGTAAAGCCGGTCTCCTCCCTGCCGCTCCAACAGCAGGGTTGAATGGAGCGGTAGCCTCTCGTCCAGGACCAGGGCAGGTGCAGGTAGACCCATCACAAGGATCGGAGCAGCCAGTATCGGCCCAGGAGTTCGCCGGAGCACCACCAGCCCCTGTATTGCCGCAAGCACTAGTGCAGGAGCCAGCACCACCCATGGATGAGGAGCGTCTCCCTACCCCGCAACCGACACCAGACAGTCCCTCGGTCGTCGGTGAAAGCAATGGAAACTTGCGCGAGGCCTCCGCTGTCATCAGCCCTTACCAACGTTCCTGGATCGAACGACAAGTAGGCGGTGATCCGTCGCGCATCGCAAAGATCTGCCAGTTCTACCAGGTCAAGACGCTGGACGAACTCTCCGGCCTGCAGACAGTCGACCTGGTCAATCGCCTGTTCGCGCAGCAGGAAGAGGCGCGCCAGCGCCGGGCTCCGGCACGGGGACAAGGGAACGGCCAGCCGAAGGCGCGCAAGGCGGTGGCCCGATGAGCACCCTCGGCGGTACCTTGCCACTACGGCCCTTTCATCCCGACCGCTTTTTCGGCACCGTGCAGGTCGATGGACAACACCCACAAGTGGCTGCCCTGGCCTGCCACGAACTCGACGTGGTGACTATCAGCCTGGTGGGCTACGATACCAGTGTCAGTGCGGCTCTCACTAAACTCTGGCAGCGCGAGCAGTTAGCCTTTCTCCTGGCTGATGGGGTGGAGTGGCATGGCCCCAGACAATTGCAACGCTTACCCATCGGATACAAGCAGTTTGCAACGCATCTGCCAGGGACCAGAGAGGTGCATGCCATGGCCCTGCCGCTTTCCGCTCACATCGCGGAGGGCATCCTACACCCACCCGATCTGCCGAAGCCGAAGGAGGACGCCGAGTCTGGTCCTGCTGCAAGGAAGACACCCTCGCCGATCCAGGTGGCAGAGGTGGACCGGACACGCTTCGTGCTGGGCAACTGGGACGAACCCACGCCACACCAGCGCAGCTTTCTCGGCCAGTTGTATGCGATGCGCGTGATGTTTCTGCATCGCGACCACGAGCATCCTGCGTGGGCTGATATCTGGGCCGACGAGCTGTGGAGTCATGGACTCACTCGCCAGTTGATCCGGCCCGTGAAAGCCCTGGGCATGAGGGCGTGGCTGCTCTCAGGCGACTTGATCGCCTGGTCGCAGCTCATCAAACACGGGGTGCGCAGCGGCTGGCTCCCCTGGCGGGATAGCTAGCAGCTCTGTGAGGAAGTGGGCAAACTCACTACGTGTGCGTCACCTCGCTATACCTGTAGAGAGCACTGTTCTGTTGTGCTGCAACACCGCACTATGCACTACAGAGGGGTGAGACCTGCAAGGTCTGTTCGTCCCGCATTTCCCATCCCCGTTTTCTTCGTCTGTTGTTTTTTCCCCACATGTCGTCCCGGAAAGTCGCGCTTCCGCTCCAACCTGTTGTGGCTCCAGGGCGGTGCAACGTATCCTGCTGACCGGCCTGCATGTGGGGCACTACTGTGTGTTTACAGGAGGTACTTCATGGCACATGGGACCCTGGTCAATCTCAGTCGATCGTCGTTTGTCCGTACACCCCCGAAGCTGGCTGCGCGCATTGTCCGCTGCCTGCTTAGCTTCCCACCACAGGAGGAAGCAGTCAACATCCTGGATCCCACGGTGGGTGAAGGGGATCTGCTCTTTCCGTGCTGGGACATCCCCAACGCCCGGCTCTTCGGGATCGAGATCAGCGCCGAGCGTGCCAGCGTTGCACGCAGCAAACTACCCTCTGCCACCATTGTCACCGCCGCCTTTGAAGGCGTGACCACGACCCAGGGCTCGATAAGCCTGGTGCTGGTCAACCCACCCTACTTCTTGCAAGATGGCAAACGCGCCGAGTACCGTTTCATCGCGGGTGCGGGTGAACTGCTCATGCCTGGCGGCGTGATGGTCGCCATCATCCCCGCCCGCGCTGCCTGGGATGGTACGATGGTCAACCACTGGGTCAAGTGGTACGAGCACATACGGGTGTGGAAGTTCCCCGATCGCACATCCGACGAGGACGAGAGCGCGTTCGAGGACTACACCCAGATGTGTGTGGTGGGCATCCGCTTGCCGTCTCCACGTGTGCCGGAGGCGGCGCAGAAGAAGCGGCTCTCCGGGTTTCGCTGGCGCAAGCCAGAAAAGCCTGGGCAGTCACCCTGGGAGCAGGGACTGCCACCGCCCGAGCTCCCTGAAATAGCGCTTGCTGATCCCTATCCTGTCCCTGCGGCGCGGATCGTTCCAACGCTAGTGGTGCGCAACGCCGATGAGGCCACCCTGCTCTACGCACTTTCCAAGTCCGGTGCGCATTGCTCACCTGCCTGGCAGGCCGCAACCACCTGGCCAGAAGAAGGGCTGCTGGGCTCGTCTGCCATGCCCTACACTGGGGAAGCCCACGTGGCAGCGGAGTTCCTTACCGGCGTCCTGGATGGGGAAATCGTCACCGGGCCAGGCAATGGGCCGGAGGCGACACCGCACCTCTTCACCAGTTTTGTGGGCCAGGAATGGGTTTCCATGCAGATCGATGCCGAGGAACGCGAGAAGCTGCGTGAGCGCGGCGTCGTGCATGTCTCCATGCGCCAGACCCAGGACAAACCCATCCTGGGTGTACTGGACCTGGAGCAGGGCACCTCTCGCTACCTCCAGGGCGACGAGGTGTTCGCGTTCCTCCAGCCGTGGCTGCACACCCTGGCGGCACGCGTCGTGGAGAAGCGCATCCCGCGCTACCAGCTCAACCCGGAAGACTGGGAGATTCGTGTGGTCTCCCAGTTCGGCACAGATAAACAGTTGCCCGGGGCCGCTTTCCCCGGCCTGGCGCCCGCGCAGCAACACCGGGTGTATGCCATGGGGCGCTCCATCGACCTCACAGGCCGCACAGCCATCCAGGGCGAGCCTGGTACTGGCAAGACGCGCCTGGCAGCGGCCACAGCAGCCCGCATGGCCTACCGCTGGCGCAGGCGAACGAGTGAGTTTCGCCAGACCGTGCAACCGGCCTGGATCACGGGTTTGCGACGGGCGTGGCTGAAGAACCCGGCCACCCTGGCTTTGCTCGGACTCGAACCCGTGAGAGACCCACACACGCGGCAGATCGTCGCCTACCGCAACCGGGAGACAGGGCAGCTGATAGCACCTGAAGCGGCAGGGCCGTCGGCCCTACCGGTACTGGTCTCGACACCGCTCAAAGTCACCAAAGAGTACGCCAGGGAGATCCGGGCGGCCTGGCCGGAGGTCGAGGTGCTCTTTATTGAAAAGCACACGGACATAGTGCGCTGGCTCGAGCGCTGTGCGACGAGTGCTGCGCCCGCCGTGTTCGCCATCGTTTCCCACTCGACGACGCGTGCTTTTGGGCGGGAATGGCAACCGGCCTTGCTCGAACGGGCTTATACCTCTGTCATTCCTGATCTCGAGCCAGATGAGACTCTCAAAGCCTCCCTGGAGGCGGTCTATGATAAGAAGGATCGGCTGGTCGGGTATCGCTCGAAAGACTCAGGAGACCTGCTCACCCGAGAGGTGAAGGTCTCGCACTTTTACTGCCCCACATGCAGCGTCTCACCCCGCTATCCGCCTGGTGGGCGCGTCGGGCGCATCGATGCGGTGCCAGGACAGCGCGATCCGTCCGGTGAGCAGGAACAGGACAAACGGGAAGGGCAGGTGCGTGCGACCGAGGACCAGGAACAGGAACAGGCGCGGCAGAGCGAACCGGTGACCAGCCTCACCTGGTTCAGGCAGAAGCCACGCTGGTGTGTATGTCCCACCGACCGGCGCAATGAAGAGCGGCGAAGTGTGGGCAAACCCGTGCTGCGCGCACCCCTCTGGCAAGAGCGGCGCCTAGCGACAACAGAGCGGAAAAACCCGCAGCTTCCCTTTGCTGCCTGGTCGCAAGCCATGGCGAGCCTGGTGGATGGTGCCAGGGAAAAAGAAGCCACAGGAGGAGTGGCAAGCCTGGTGAAGCTGGTGCAGGGCCATGAGTCGGTGCTCAGCAGCCTGGTCGAAGCGATCCTGCGCGACAGGCCACAGTTTTCCCAGGTTCTGAGCGAACTAACCAGGCGTGGTGTGTCCACATGTGGACGTGCCTTTGCGGAGATGAGACAGCACGAGGAAGCGTTCGCAGGCCTGCTGGTCGGAGCAGTGAAACGTGATGACCCGGCGACGAGAGAGCTGCTGGCTGCAATGGAGCAACGTGCGGGGAACGCACTTGCAGAGCTCCTGGTCGAGATCGCGAAACGGGATACACGCACACTCTCCAGCCTGGTGGATGTCGCCGGGTGTGATGTGGAGAGCCTCTCGCAGCTGCTTGAGGTAGTCAAGCGTGATGAGGCGGCTCTGGCACACCTGTTGCATGAGGCGATCAAGCACAAGAGCGCTGTGTTGGAGATGCTGCTTGAGGGAACAAGGCACTCCAAGCACTGGTTCCCTGCCTTCTTCCGGGCGAGCTTTGAACAGGCCCATTGCTCTACCCCATCCACAGCTGCCAGAGCAACCAGGGAGGGCAAACGCACACTGCCTCGGGGCATTCGCCTGGTGGCCTCGGAGGGAGGTCCCATCACCGTGGTCGAACCTGATCTCTCCGCTGCGCACGGATACGAGCCGGTGGAGGATGAGCAGGGCTCGGTTGTGGCGTACCGGTTGTCGCAGGGAGGACCTGCGTTGATCCCTGTCTCAAGCAGGTCTTCAAGGCGCGTCGTGGGCTATGCCTCATCGCACACAGGGCAGCTTGTTACCAGGATGAGTTCGTATGGGTTTCGGCTACCGCCCGCCGACAGTTTTAGTCCTTACCAGTATCTCTACCGCTTCTTCCGGGGCTGTGTGGCGCTCTCTGTCATAGATGAGAGTCACAATGGGCGCGGGCGCGACACCGATATCGCTCACTCCCATCACCTGGCCATGCTTTCCGCCCAGGCGCGGGCACTGACCAGTGGGACACACTACGGCGGCGACATCCTGGGATTCTATCACTACTGGTACCGCTTCGACCCACAATTCTGGACCCGGCGCGGCTATGGCTGGAAGGACGCTGAAAAGGCGCTCTCCTCTTACGGGGTGATCCAGGAGTGGACGAAGGAGTATGAGTCAGACGCGCGGCGGGGCTCAGGCAAGACCACCGTCCAGGTCTCGACCATCCCTGCGCCAGGGCTCTCGGCCAAGCTCATTCCATCACTCTTGGAGGACCTGTGCTATCTCACGGTACTCGATGTGGGGGCCTACATGCCGCCACGCATCGAGATTCCAGAGATCGTGCCCATGCGCGATGTCGAGATAGAAGAGGCGCTGGAAGCCACCATCCATGCGGTGAAAGAGGCAGAGCAAGTCCTGGCCGACATTTGTAAGCACCGTCAGCAAGCGCTGCTGCATGGAAGTGACAATGGCGTCTCTCAGCAAGAAGCACTGGCAACGAATGACGAGCAGGAACGAGCAGCCGTCGAGCAGCTCCAAGCAGCCCGGGCACGTGAGGAGGAGGTGAAGGTGTGGGCCATGCCACGCCACCTCGCACACCACTACCTGACCCTCGTCAGACGCCTCGATAAACTCGCCCAGGAACGTAACCAGGCGGCCCGTATGGCGAAAGGCACCGTGCCACGCTGGTTTGCGGCACTGCCCTGCGAGCGTCCCTTCGAGGTCTGGCAGAGCGAGCGTAGCGATTGGGGCGACACGCTGGGCAAACAACTCCTCGTGCGTACGCCGGTGCTGGCGTGGGAGCACCTCTACCCGATGGAGAAGCGGCTCATCGAGATCGTGCAGAGAGAGCTCGCCGAGGGCCGTCGAAGCATGGTGTACTTTGAGCAAAATGATCTCCGTAGCATGGCCAGGCGCCTGGAGTGGGTGCTCAAGGACTACAAGCCATGGACGCTGCCCAATAGCGTCGAGGCAGAGGACCGTCAGCAGGCTATCATTGACGCTGTTGCCTCTGGGCATCAGGTGATCATCGTTCCCTACCGGCGCGTCAACGAGGGGCTTAACCTGCAGGAGGCGGTGGACACGGTGATCTGGTACGAGATGGCAATGAATCTGTTCATGCTGGACCAGGCGAGCCGTCGGGCCTGGCGGCTTGGCAAACGAGAGGAGGTGCGAATCTATTACCTGGTCTACGGAGGCACTGCCGGACACGCCAAGCTGCGCAAACTGGGTGGACAAAGCGGTGCTGCCGCCGCCTTCGCAGGCGAGCCTGCCAAAGGCGCGCTCATTGAGCATGCGGGGGCGGACAAGACCACGCTCGCGAGGTTGAGCGCCAGCCTGGAAACGCAATTGGAGGACGACGACGAGGAGGTGGACACACTACCACTTCTGCAGATCGATGATACGGAGACGCTCAAGGAGGCTTTCGCCAAACGCGGGGAAGAGCTACGAGAAGCGCTGAGGCTCGGTCGGCAATGGTTTGGTGCGGTCGATACCCTACCGGAGCGCCTGGCTACTATTCTCGCGGAGAAGACGCCATCCGTGTGGACACACGGCCCATCGGAAGCGGTGGAGTCCAAACAGGTGCACATCGTGGAAGCTGTCCCAGAGCCTGGGCGAATGTCCCTTGAGGAATCTGCTCTGCCCATGCCTGCCATGACGATGGCGAATATAACTCCCGCACCTACAGCGGCACTGCCTGGAGAAGCTGAACCGACACTACCAGTATACCGTCCAGATGGGGAGCTTGCGCCGACACAGAATGGTCATGGCAGAAACCCCACCCTGGTCTTTGGCCTGGCAGACCATATCCTGCTAGCGCGCAGACGGCGCTCCCAACCCCGCAGCACGCTTCCACATCAGAAGAACCGTACGGAGGTCCTGTCTATCCCGGCGACCTCTGAGACAAGCGAAGCCCAAATCACGCGTCCTGCCGGGGTGATGATGCTTTCCCTATGGGAATTGACTGCTCAAACAAACGAAGACGTAGCTGACATCGCGCTTCCAGTGCCCACAACGCCTTTGCAGAGGCCGTTGTGGGCTGACTAGCTCGCGTCAGCCACGCCTTCATTCCAAGAATTGATTTCTCAACCCCTGTTTCACTTCGCTCGCTGTCCCTGTGTCATGCCTGGCAGCTACCACACAGGACAGCACCATTTGCAGTGTAGCACGGACAACGATGTCTTTGCAAGCAGCCGTATTCACTCACGTAAAATGTTACTGAAGGGGGTATAGTTCACTCAAATGAAAATGTTACCGAGCGAGGGGAACTATGCCGACCGAAGACGAGATGACGGTGAGTGAACGACGCAAGTATTTGAAA
>Ga0187846_10002355_pt1 | contig 10398 bp, 9 predicted proteins | sample TC_taG_FD_161473 | JGI IMG/M metagenome (GOLD analysis project Ga0187846, IMG submission 161473) | Biofilm microbial communities from the roof of an iron ore cave, State of Minas Gerais, Brazil - TC_06 Biofilm (v2) | ecosystem: Environmental > Terrestrial > Deep subsurface > Cave > Wall biofilm ... | reverse complement strand
GGAGCACCTGTTGCAACTCAGAGCGCTCCCCGGAAGACAGTCGCAAAGGTTCCTTGGCAGTGAACATGCTCGCTTATATCATGAAAAAGGTTCATGTGCCACTTATTTATGTAACAAGCCACTAGTTGCTGCCTTTTGCTGCCTCGCGGTTTTCGCAAGTCCTGTGAAGTGAAGAAGAAAGCTGGTAGGGGCGGTGGGAATCGAACCCACGTCCGAAGATTGGGAGACTCAGAAGCCCGCGAGGCTGCAAAGTTAGACTTGGCCGCCCTCGCCAACATTCGCCATATGTTGTGATGTTGAGCATTCGGTTCTGAATCAAGGGCTGGAGGTTCGCATGTCCTGCAGGGAGCCATTCTTTTCTTGGACTTGCCGCGAATCCAAAAAATGAACTTGAGTCAGATACGGGTCACGAAAGCTTATTGAATCGTGGCGGGCTCCCGCGTCCAACTCGTTGACGAACGCCACCAGCCGCTGCTGAATCCGCCGCCAGATATCGATCAGAAGGGGGGCAGCTATTGGGATAACATCTCTGCTGCAGTAAGCGCATAAACCAACGCGCAGTGGACAATGTTGCGGATCGGAACGAACTCGTTCGGTCCATGGGACACTGTCAGAAGTCCCGGGCCGTAGGCGAATGCCGAGACGCCGCGAGCCGCATACCATCGTGTTTCGAGCAGTCCTGGACACATCTCAAAAGCGGCTTTTTCCCCCGTGACGCTCAAGATATGACGCGACAGAATTCTGCCGAGCGGATCTTCTGCCGAAGTCGCCGCTGCGGGTTCGTGTTGAAGCGTCTCGATCTCAAACCCATCGAGCGTATCGTGTAACCGCCGCGTTTCTTCCTCCAGGTTCTCCTCCGGGTTAATCCGGCGGTCGATGGTGAAGGAGAAGCGTTCGGGCGTCACATTGAAATTCGTGCCTCCCTCGCTCCGGCCGCCCAGCAGCAGGATGGACTTGCGCGCTGCTGCGGGAGCGATGTTGTACTGCGTTTCCCGGAGCTCTACCTCCTTCTTGATTTCCGCAAGCTTGGTGATCGCCGGCAATGCACGCTCAAAGGCGTTCACACCTTCGAACTGCCTGCCGACGTGTGCCGGCTTCCCGAACATAGTGGCGCGCAATGTAATCGCGCCACGGTTGGCGTTCCAAACGATGCCGCCCGTTGGCTCGGGCGTAAGCATACCAATGCCGTCTTTGCCCAGCATCCCGCGCGCCGCCAGATCGCGGGACCCGCGCGGACCAGCGGTCTCTTCATCCGGTACCAGCACAATTCCGATACGCCCGGATTTAAGAAGCCCTTCATCGCGCGCGGCGGCCGCAGCATAAATCATCGCCGCTAGGCCGCTTTTCATATCCGATGACCCCCGACCGAACAGATTTTGATTTTCAACACGCGGCTGAAACTGATCGCGGCTCTGCGCCGGAACAACGTCGTAGTGACCACTGAAATAGAGACACCGGGGCCCAGCTCCGACCGATGCGAGTACGCACGCGCCTTCACGCCGCACGCCATCGAATGCGAGTCGCACCAGTTCCTCACGCAAAATGCTGGCACATTCCTCGTAGTGATTCCCTGGCGGATTTTCGGATGGAATCGCGATCACGCGCTTCGTAAGATCGAGCATCGCAGGTTCCGAAAGTCGTTCTCGAAGTCGGCACGAAACCTGCTTGGTGTCTTGGCTTTCCACGTTGTAGTTATTCCTTCACTGGCAAATTGCCATTGTCGGCCGTCGCATACTTCTACAACACCTCCGTATCGTCGGCAACTCTTAGGCAGAGGGCCTAACGGAAGAGTAGCCCGTCACACGCCCTGAAGGCCAGATAAGCTGCGGCGGAGCCGGTTGGTCTCAGGTTTGGTCTACCGGGGGCCTATGTTTCAGTGCTGCGTAGCATGGTCTCGTCGGATACTCATGCCGAGGTCGATGCCATCCGTGTGCTACTGGCATCTTCCAATCAACTTATTGGCGTTTCTGCTGGGCTGTCAGGCGTAGCGAGGCTTTCTGATTTGAGCGGCCTTCGCGTATTCCACGACATCTTGAGCGGCCGCGCCGGGGGTAGCGAGGTCAATTTTGGGCTTGACAAGCCATAGAGTACTGGCGTACTCTTAGGTCATGCGATACTCGCCAGAACACAAAGCACAGAACCACGAGAACATTCTTTCCGTGGCGGCTCGCTCTTTCCGTGAGCGCGGCGGGGACAGCAGCGGCATCCGGACCGTGATGAAGAAGGTAGGCCTCACGAAGGGGGGCTTCTACCGGCATTTTAAGAGCAAGGACGATCTGTTCGTCGAAGCAGTGGCACGGGCACTGGACGAAACGGGAAAAGGCATGGTGGAGGTTGCAAAGTCCGCGCCCGACGGTCAGGCTCTGCGGGCCATCATCGAGCGGTATCTAAGCGCGGGCCACGCGAATGCGCTGGGAACCGGTTGCCCCATCTCCGCCCTCGGGCCGGAGCTCGCACGAAAGCCGTTGTCCGTGCGGAAACGGATTGAGGCGCTGCAGGAAGCGTATCGTGAGCGGCTACTGCCGTTCATGCCCGGTCGTACGCGAGAAGACAAGTTGGCGAAAGTGAGGTTGTTGTTCTCCAGCATGGCGGGGGTGTTGATGACGGCCCGGGTTAATTCTGACCCTGAGAAGCGTGAGCAGATGTTGATTGAGGCGAGGAAGCTTTTTATAAAGGTCTTCGCTGAAGGATAAAATTTTTTTGCCCACAAAGAGTACCATCGTACTCTTTGTGGCATCAAATCGAACGGCAGGAAATCGAATCGAAAGGAAAAAGCAAATGAACTTCTTGACCCCTTTTCTTATGGCAGCGATTCCCGCAGCGTCCGTAGCGCAGTCCCAGTCCGGGGGCGCCTCAGGCGTGCCCAGCGTGCCTATACCTAAAACCACTGAGGTGCTGGTCATTGAGACTCCCAAGCAGGGCGTAACCCCTCAACAAATCATGGCGATCATACCGGAAGAGATTCGGGCAACGGTGAAGCTCTACCTCGAAGGGAAAATCCGCCAGTGGTATTCCCGCGGCGATGGCAGAGGCGTCGTCTTCCTGGTCGACGCGAAGAGCGAGGACGAGGCACGAGCCATTGTGGAAACGCTGCCGCTCGCGAAGGAACACTTGTTGGATCACCAGTACGTTCCCGTGGGCCCCTTGATGCCGCTGAAGGCGTTGATGGGCCCAGGAGCGCAGCAGTGACTCGCCGCGCGATAGCGCTGCTGCGGGAAGGGAACCCTTAGAAGGAGACGATTATGATCAAGCCAAGAATCATCGTGACTGGCGCGACCGGTAAGACCGGGAGCGTCGTTGTTAGCGAACTACTGAAAGCCGGCTATCGCGTCCGCGCCATGGTGCATCGAGAGGATGCCCGCAGCGCGCGGCTCCAGAGGTACGGTGCGGAGATCCCGGTCGCGGACATGAGCGATGTCGAGCGGGTGGCCGAGGCGCTGAAGGATGTCCAACGCGCTTATTTTTGCCCGCCTTTCGATCCGTACATGATTCAGGGCGCGGTCGCCTTCGCGGTCGCAGCGAAGGAAGCGCGGCTCGAACACATCGTAGAGGTGACTCAGTGGCTGGCGAGCCCCTCGCATCCCTCGCTCATGACGCGCCAGCATTGGCTGGCGGACCGGCTCTTCTCGATGACGCCTGGCGTCGGGCATACGATCGTCAATCCGGGCTTCTTCGCCGACGCTTACCTGGCGATGATCGGGCCAGCGGCGCATCTCGGCGTTTTCCCCTGGATCTTCGGCAATAGCCGCAACGCGCCGCCTTCCAACGAGGATATTGCGCAAGTCGCCGTTGCAGCCCTCATCGATCCCGCTCGGCACGCCGGGAAAACCTACCGTCCCACCGGACCAGAACTTCTCGGCGCCGAGGATATGGCGAAGGCCATCGGCCGGGCTGTTGGGCGATCGGTCAGGGTCGTGCCGACGCCGACCTGGCTGTTCATGAAGGCCGCACGAAGGATCGGCTATTCAATCGACGTATTGAGCGGGGTTCGCTACTACATTGACGATCACCGGCGCGGCGCCTTCGAGCTAGGAGCACCAACCACTGACGTGCTCGATGTGACCGGCCGCCCCGCCGAAGACTTCGAGACCATCGCTCGCCGTTATGCGGCGCTGCCCGGCAACCAGCGGACCCTTGGCAACTGGCTTCGCGAGTTCGCGCAGTTCATGATCGCCCCGCTCAGCACTGGCTTTAACTTCGACCGATACGACCGCCAGCTGCGCCGCCCGTTCCCGGCGGAGCCGCAGTTCGCGGCTGACTCCAAAATCTGGCGGCGCGAGCACGCCATCGTGGACGTTGCAAAGCCAGCGGCATCAGTCCGCGAAAAGACCCCTCTCGCCGCAACCAGCCGCCGTCAATGGCTGCAATTCTGAAAAGGAGACATCATCGTGCCACAACAAATGATCTGGTTTTTCGTAAGTATCGCATTCAGCTTCATCGCGTGGGGGATAGTCACCGCTCGGTATATCTGGCCGGCGCTCCGCCTCCGGCAACGGGCCGAAGCCTTGCGGCCTCTGCTCATCCTGCACAGCTTCCGCTTTATCGGGTTGGCATTCCTGGTTCCCGGCGTCGTATCACCCGATCTGCCGTCAGTCTTCGCGCATCAGGCGGCCTACGGGGACATCCTTGCGGCGACACTCGCGTTGCTTTCGCTGCTCTTGCTGCCCGGTGCGGCTGGCGTTGCCGTCACCTGGATCTTCAGCCTCTGGGGTTCAGCCGACATCCTCAACGCTTTCTACCAGGCCAATCACGCGGGACTATTGGCGGGGCAGTTGGGAGCCGCTTTCTTCCTTCCGACCCTGGTGGTGCCGCTGCTGCTGATTACGCACGTCGCTGCATTCTATTTGCTGCTGCGTCCACAACCCAAGGCGGTTCGAGTCCTCGCCGGCAATGCTGCTGCATCTTAGAGACTCACGACATGGAAAGAGGAGGGCAAAAATGAAAACGCAAGCTCTGGCTCAAATCCCTGAAACCAAAGGCGCAGACGGATCGGTTGTCCGGTTTTCCGATGTTGTCAAGGTCTATAAGTCGGGAGATGTCGAGGTATGGGCAATCAGGGGCATCACATTTGACATTCCCCGTCAGCGATTTTCCATGATTGTGGGACCTTCCGGTAGCGGGAAGACAACCCTCCTCAACCTCATCGGCTGCATCGATAAGCCAACCCAAGGAACCATCTTCGTGGGCGGGCAGGATGTGGGAACGCTCAACGACAACGCCATCTCCGATTTCCGCGCACAGCGCGTCGGTTTCATTTTCCAGAATTTCAGCTTGATTCCCGTTCTCTCCGCCTGGGAGAACATCGAGTACCCATTGATGTTGCTGGGCGTGCCCGCAGCGGAACGCCGTGAACGGAGCAATCGAATGTTAGAAGCTGTCGGGTTATCCAACCAACGGAATCGGCGCCCGAACGAGCTCAGCGGTGGCCAGAAGCAACGCGTCGCCATAGCACGCGCCCTGGTAAAAGGGCCGGATTTTGTTCTCGCTGATGAGCCCACGGCAAATCTGGATTCACAAACGGGAGCCTCCATCGTCGACCTCATGAGGCGTATGCAGGAGGAATACTCGACCACCTTCGTATTCTCGACTCACGACCCACACCTGATGTCGCACGCCGACGAGACCTTCACCATTCGCGACGGCCAACTCGTTGACCACATCTCCGGGGGGAGCCAATGGTGACGCTAAAGATTGCCTTTCGCAACATCTTCCGAAACACGCGCCGCTCACTCACAACTCTGTCGACCATTGCCATCGGTGCCATGGCAGTGCTGGTTTTCGGCGCTTACATCACCTATATCCAATTTGGCGTCCAGACCGCAGCCGTTCAGCGCACTGGCCATCTCCAGGTCTTTCGGAAAGGGTATTTCACTTACGGCACCGCCGCGCCAGCGGACTGGGGCATTGATGATTATCAGGATGTGTTGCGCCTGATTCGCGACGATCCCGAACTAAAACAGCTCACCGCTGTGGTAACGCCGATCCAGTCGTTGGCAGGGATCGCCGGCAATTTCGAGAATGACACCTCTAAACCGTTCTTCGGTACTGGTTTTGTCCCGTCTGACCGCGACCGCATGGAACAGTGGAATGAATATGGCACCGGATCGCAAGGCCTGAAGCATTCAGGGTTAAAGGACAACGATCTGACGCAGGGCATTACAGGCTCTGGCGTTGTACGCATCCTGGGGCTGTGCAACCAGCTTCACCTGGACGATTGTCCCCCAATTCCTAAACTGGCGGCCAGGCAGCCTGACCCGTCCACGAATGCGCTCGCCACTCCTGCCCCTGATCTCACCGACCTGGCCGGGCGGGATAAGCCGGCAGACGACACGCACTCTCAGGAACCCGTCATCGATCTCCTGGCTGCAACCGCGGGTGGGGCACCTAATGTAGTCACGCTTCGAGTTTCGCGGGTTGAAGTGCAAACGCTCAAGGAGCTCGACGACAACTACGTTGGCATGAATATCGGGCTGGCCCAGAACCTGATTTACGGTCGCGGTGAGCACAAGGTCAGCGGCATTGTGGTTCAGTTGAACCGCACCGAGGATCTGGAAAAAGCCCGGACACGGCTACTGGCTCTATTCAAGCAACATGGCCTCGACCTCGAGGTCCGCGACTTCACCCAACTCGATCCGCAGTACAACCAGATCATTGGAATGTTCCGATCAATCTTCGCCTTCATCTCCGCCATCATTGCCATCGTGGTTCTCTTCACTGTGACGAACGCCATGGGCATGAGTGTGGTCGAACGCACGGGTGAAATCGGCACTTCGCGCGCTATGGGGGTTCGCCGCCAGGGAATCCGCAAGCAATTTCTCACTGAAGGCAGCTTGCTTGGCATCATGGGCGCAACAGTAGGAGTAGCGCTCGCCTATTTTGTTGCTTATGCCATCAACCACTCGAACCTCACCTGGAGTCCGCCGGGCCAGGTAGCGCGAGTCCCACTGCGTCTCTACCTGGTCGGAGCGGAATGGCTCATTGTCACCACGTGGATTGGCCTGCTTGTTGTTTCGGCCTGGGCAGCGCTGGTTCCCGCCAACCGCGCCGCTCGAATGGTTGTAGTCGACGCGTTGCGCCACGTCTGAGAGGGCACTATGAAAAAGTATTTGTCTGTTCTAGTTCTGATGGCTTTCGCAGTGTTGACAATCTTTATGATGCTCGCTTGGCGCATAGCTCAAGTGCAGGCCAGCGAGCAACCAACCGCGAACGAGATCATGGAAGGTATCGACCGCGTGCGTAATCCAGGCAGGCCGTATCGTGTCGTGCTGGGACTTACCGAGTACGTTAACAGCAAGCCCCGCGACCGTGATGCCCTCGTTGTATACGTCAAGCAGGACCAGGAATCGCGCCAGTTCAATAACCTTGTGCGTTATGCGGAGCCACCGCGCGACGCCGGCAAGATGGTCCTGTTCAGAGGCAAAGACTTGTGGTTCTACGACCCGAATTCGAAAGCCAGCATCCGTATCTCACCGCAACAGAGGCTGATCGGACAGGCGGCGGAAGGCGACGTACTCTCAGTGAACCTGGCCAGGGACTATACCGCCAAGATCGTGGGAGAGGAAACTCTGCAGGATGCGGATCGCAACAATCGCGATTGCTGGCATCTGGATATGACCGCAGCCACATCCGATGCGATCTACAACCACGTCGAGTATTGGGCCGAACGCGGCACCTACCATCCCATTAAGGGAAAGTTCTACTCCGATAGTGGTCACCTCCTCAAGATTGCCTACTATCACAAATATGAAGAACAAGCAGGCGGGCTCCGCCCAGCACAGGTCATCCTCATTGACGCTGTGAACTCCAATCTGGCGACCACAATCGACTATTCCGACTATCGCTTTCAGGACATTCCCGAATCCTGGCTCCAGCGCGACTACTTGCCACGATTGAAGCCTGAATGAACCGCGTACCCATCATCGCGATTCTCGGCTCGGCTCTGCTTTCGGCCAGCGGCTGGGCTCAGACTGCCGGAACAGCGTCAACGGGGGGCTCCAAACAAATATCGACTGAGCAAACCGCGCCCACCCGCACCGTAGACAGCGCCCAACAGTCAGTGCAACCCGGGACTGCGCCACAGCCGATTCCGGGAGCAGACCAGAATGGAACCAACAAAACTCCAACCAAACAAACTCCGACCAATGCGAATGAAGATAGCGACCTCGCCCGTATCCCTACCGATACCCAACCGGCAACGGCTACACATGCAAAAGCAGAATCCACTGGAGGGGCCAACGAGCGGATCTATCTGGAAAATGCGTTCACGCAGACCGGCCAACGAGGCGGGCTGATTGTGCCTTCGCCGCAGTCGACCGCTCTAACACCATGGCAGGAACGAGTGTTTCTTGATGTCCGCAAGGTGTGGCGACTCGACGACCGGCTCAACTTCAGCTTGAGTGATCGTTTCAACCTCCGCGCCCAGAATGACATCTCGCTGCCCAACCACGGAAACGTCATCAACGACTTCCGTGAAGGCTTCTTGAGTTGGCAGCCGCACGATGGAATCTATCTGGATCTTGGCCGGATCAATTTGCGCAGTGGCGCTGCACTCGGCTTCAACCCTACCGACTTTTTCAAAAGTCGCGCCGTCGAAGAGCCGCTCTCTGCCGATCCTTCGGTGCTACGCGAAGACCGCCTCGGTACCCTCATGCTGGAAGCGCAATACATCGGCCAGGGCCGCGCACTGACGGTGGCGGTGGCTCCGGCGCTGGTGCGGCCAAGCCCGATCTACACAGACACGAATCTGCCCAGCTTCAATCCGTCGATTGATCGCACCAACGATCATGACCGCATCCTGGTCAAAGGCAGCTTCAGTACTGGCAACGACTTCAATCCCGAACTCCTCTACTATCGTGAAGGCAGCCAAAACAATTTTGGCGTCAACCTCACCCGCGGCTTAGGTCAGAAAGTAATTGCTTACGCGGAGTGGGCGGGCGGCGAAGGTACAAACCTGATTGATGAATCGCTGCGCTATGGTCGCGAAACTGGAACGCTCCCGGCAAATGCCCCCAGCGTGATTCCTGACGACACCAATGTCCGTTTCCAGAACGATCTTTCCATAGGCGCATCGTATACGACCACCAACAAGATCACCTTCAATCTTGAATATCACTTGCACCAGGCAGGCTTCTCGCGGCAGGACTGGAATAACTGGTTCAACATCGGCCGAGGGCAACCGAGCACGTCCCCGATCGCCAAGGAGCTCTGGTACATCCGCGCCTATGCTCTGGATCAGCAGGTGCCGCTCGCTAGGCAATCGACCTTCCTGCGCGCCGATTGGGTGGATGCCTTTATCCCAAACCTGGAGATCACGGGATTTATCAACACCGATCTCTATGACGGTTCCAGCCTGATCCAGGCTTCAGCCGACTACTACATCTCCAGAACCTGGACCATCGGGGCCCAAGTCAATGCGGATGTGGGCTCAAGGCACTCCGATTTCGGAAGCCTTCCACAGAGTGTGGGTGCGCTCTTCAAGCTGGCGCGGTACTTCTAACCAATGTACAGGGTTCTCTGTTTTCAAGCATTGAGTGATTAGAGTTCTTGTGAAGGTGTCCGGTATTCCGTTACAGGTTAAGCGGCGGTTCTCAGACCCGATTCGCATAGAATCGGGCTGCGAAATCCTCGAAAGGAGAGAGAACCGCCGTGAAAAGAACCTATCACAGCATCTCGCAGAAGAACATCACCCCGATCCACCGGAACGACATCCAAGCCTTGGCCCGTTTTTTAACCAGGAATGGGCAGGCGCTGTTGCCGATGGTCGAGATGATCGAGCAGTCCCGCCTTGCTGTCGATGAGTTGATTGATGTGCTGGGCCGCGCCAGCGTGGAAGCGGTGTTGCGGCTTTCGGCCGAAGGGATCGCCGGTCCGCCGCATCCGGGGAAGAAAGGTGGAGTGGTGGGCTGGCACGGCAACGAGACCGGCACGGTCGCCCTGGCCGAGCGCCGGCTGCGCGTCAGCCGACCGCGTTTGCGGAAGAGAGGTGTGGGCCGAGAGGGAGAAGTTCCGGTGCCGGCCTACGAAGCGATGCAGCAGGACGGAAGACTCGGCAGCCGCATGCTGGAGATTCTGCTGCGCGGGGTGTCCACGCGCCAGTACAAACACGTGCTGCCGGAGATGGCCGAGACGGTGGGCGTGTCGAAATCGAGCGTGAGCGCCGAAGCCATCGAAGCCAGCGAGGAAGAGCTGAAAAAGCTCTGCGAGCGGCGCTGGGATGGGATCGAATTTTTGGTGATCTATCTGGACGGGATCGTATTCGGCGAGCACCACATTCTGGCCGCCGTGGGCGTGGAATCGAGCGAAAATCCCGAGCGCAACGGTCGCAAACACGTGCTGGGCATCGCCGAAGGAGCCAGTGAGAACCAGGCGGTGGCGCGGGGTCTGCTGGAGCGGCTGGGG